>JAABUS010006687.1_pt1 | contig 13798 bp, 11 predicted proteins | sample 5560161 | NCBI WGS metagenome assembly JAABUS01 (sample SAMN10711885, study PRJNA513376) | rock metagenome | isolation source: Antarctica rocks | place: Antarctica: Victoria Land, Trio Nunatak nord | collected 2016-01-04 | reverse complement strand
ATCGAGTAGGAGACGTGGCCGGGCGAGTGGCCCGGGGTGAAGATCACGTCGATGTCGAAGCCCGCTAGCTGCAGCGTCTCGCCGCCCGAGACCAGGTGGTCGGCGTCGTAGTCCTCGAACGGCCCGAAGCCCGGCCAGGGGACGAAGTCGTTGATGTTGGCGAGCACGCCCTTCTCGATCTCCGGACACCACACGGGCGCGCTCGTGGCGCGCGCGAGCGGCGCGACCGCCCCGACGTGGTCGAAGTGGGTGTGGGTGAGCAGGATCGCCTTGACGTCGAGGCCGAGCTCGGCGATCACCCCGACGAGCTTTTCGGCCTCGTCGCCGGGATCGACGACCAAGGCCTCGTCGGAGCCGTCGCGCCGGGCGATGAAGCAGTTCTCCTGCACCGGCCCGACGGTGAGCATCCGGATTTCCATCAGCGGGTCTTTGAGGCGCCGGACTGCAGTAGGCGGAGCTTGCGGTTGTAGATGAACTTGTCGGTGAAGAACATCACCGGCGTGTAGAGCAAGAAGGCGATGGCGCAGAAGCCGATGGCGTCCGCCGTGCTGTTGCCCTTGCTGAAGAAGCGGAAGAACACGAACAGGATCACGACGCCGAAGAGCGCCTTCAGCGCGGCGCCCTGGATCGTGGGTGGCTTGAGCCCAGGGGTGCGGCGCTTCGCCGTCGTGCCGGCGCTTGTGCTGCGCCCGTTCTTGGCCGGCGCACCCGCGACGGGCTTGCTCGTGCGCCCGCGCGCCTCCACCTTGCCGACGGCGTTGCCGCGGTGCTTGTTCCGGCGCTTGCGCTTCGTCTGGGCCATGGGGTCAAGTGTACGTGGCGATGGCGCGCTCGATCAGCTGGCGCGCGGGGTCGAAGCCCGGCATCGGCACTTCGGCGGGAAAGCCGGCGAACGCCACCTCCGGGGCCATCGCGACGAGCTCGGCGCGTGCGACCTCGGCGTGGCGGCGCACCGCCGCCACGAGCTGCGCCGGGGTGGTCTCCCCTTCCAGGTTCGTCGTCACCTGGACGGCGCCCGCGTGCGCCAGCGCCACGCCGAGGGCGCGGACGCCGGGCAGCTCCCGCACCTCGGCGGCGATGCGCTTGGCGTCGGCGAGCGTGGCGGGCAGGGCGAGCTCTACGTTGAAGGCCACCAGGGGCGAGCGGGCGGCGACCAGGACGGCGCCCGCCGTCGGGTGCAGCGCGCGGGGGCCGAAGTCGGGCTCGAGCCCGACCAGCGCGCCCGGCCGGCGCAGCTGGGCGCGCGTGCGCCCGTCGAAGGCGAGGTCGCCGTACAGGTACACCGGCAACTCGAGCTCTTCCCCCAGCCGGTCAGCGAGTACAAGCGCCTCGGCGACCGCGGCTCCGCGATCGGCCTCCTGCAGGTAGACGACGGGCGCGACGTCGAGCGCGCCCACGCGGGGATGCACGCCCGCGTGGACGCGCAGGTCGATGCGCGCGACCGCCTCGGCCGCGCCGGCCAGCACCCCATCCGCGAGCGCGCCCGGCTGGGCCGCGAGCGTGAACACGCTGCGATGGTGGTCGGGGTCGCTGTGGACGTCGAGCAGCCGCGCGGCCGAGCAGAACGCGGCGCCGATCGCCTCGATCGACGCTCCGTCACGACCCTCGGAGACGTTGGGAACGGCCAGCAGCACGCGGGCTGGCAGGTTATGGCCAAACGGCCACGGGCCGCGTTGTCTGCGCCGATCAATCCGACCTCCCCGATAGGAGGTCCGCCGCCAGGACGACCCTGATCGCCTCCATCATCGGCGTCTTCATCGGCTTCTGGCTCTTCGTTCACTCGCTCTACCTCCTCGGGCGCAATGCCGACACCGCCACTCTGCTCCGATCTCGAAGAGACCCGGCCGCGACCGAGTGCAGAACGAGCGGGCCGCAATGGCGGGCGCCTGCGTGCGCTGGCGCCCGCTCAACCCGCTGGTAGATTCGTGGACCCTGCCGGAGTAGCTCAGGCGGTTAGAGCAGCGGAATCATAATCCGCGTGTCGGGGGTTCGAGTCCCTCCTCCGGCATTTAGAAGCACCTGGAAACGGGTGCTTCGTTGTTCCCTTAAGTCGTCAGAACAACGATCAAACCGCCGAAGTGGAATAAAGTGGGAATGCGCACCCTGCGCTACGCGAGGCCGGAGGGCGCAAGTTGGATTTCCTCGACCTCGACCACCCACGTCGTCGTCATCATCCTCATGTGGAACACGTAGCGCGAGAACTTCGCGAGCTTAGCTCTAGCTCGCGGTGCCGAAGCCGCGTCGCCGTAGGGAGTGGCCGCGCTCGCCGCCTGTAAAGCGGATCCCTTCCGAGCGCTTGCGCGAGATCACCTCGCACGGTGGAGCCGAGGCCGAGGTCTTCCTGGGCGCCGGCCACTTCCCGTTCAACGACGATCCCGAGCGCTTCGTCGCCGTCCTGAACGACTTCGTCGCCTCGACGCGTCCGGCCGAGCTCGGACAGGGACAGATCGAGCCCTCCTCCGGCGCGACAGAAGCACGAGGGCCGCCTGGCGGTAGACGGGCCTCCGCGTAGCCGGGCCGGGACCTCGGAGTCCGCGAGTCACCAATGGGCCGCAGATGCGCCCGCTGACCGGCCGTGCGAGGTCTCCGTTGAAGCCGTTGGCCGCGGTGGCGGCGGCCGCGGCGTCTGCCCGCACGCGGGCGTGCAGTCGACCGAAGCGGATGATCGGGTCGCGCTGGAGGTCGGGGGCGAGTGCAACGGGCTCTGCCACGCCACTGCGCCGAGGGCAGGGAACGGGATCAGCGTGACAAGGCCTGGTCACGGCGCAGTCGAGCCCCTCGTGGGCGCACGCTGGATGTCGGCGGGGGCTGACGTGGAGGCAGAGCTCATGGTTAGCGCCTAGCCGAGCCTGGCTTCGGCGTCCATCGTGCGCAGATAGGGCGCGACCATTTCGCCGTAGTCGGCCTTGCGTTCGGCGGGAAGGTCCTTCCACCCGGTGACCGTGCCGCGGCACAGCGCCGCGTCGCAGAGGCATACGGTCGGGAAGTGATCGATCCTGTAGTTGCGCATTGCGTAGTCGAAGGTCAACTCCTGGCGCGCGCCGATAGCGCGACGGGCGACGAAGTCGAACGCCTGCGCGTCGTTGAGCCGGACGCCGCAGTTGGGATCGCAGGAATGATTGACCATCGGGCCGAGGCCGCCGTGACGCGCCCAGAGGTCAGGGCCGACCTGCGTCGCGTGCGAGTCGTTGCCCGACAGCTCGCCGACGAGGAAGCCGACCATCACCGTCTCCCCGGCGGCGAACGCTCGCGTGGTGAGGACGCCCTCCCCCTTGCCGTCTGCCGCGCGGCGCAACTCGACGCTTTCCCGCTCGACGATTCGGCTGGCCGACATCGGCCCTGACGGGCGTAGCTGGGGCAAGGGGACCCCTTTCGATAGACACCCTCCCTACTGAGTGTAAGCCAGCCACCTGACCGGTCGGTCTCTCAAGACGCCACAGGTGCCCGCCGCAGGCCCTTGGCGCGACCTCGCGGCTGGTGATCGCCCGGTCCGACCGGTCGCGTGGTCGCGGGGGCTTCCCCGGCACGGCTTGCCCGGTCGGCCCGGCCTGTACGGAGCATCGGCGCGATGAGCGCGACGGTGAGCGCGGTGAGTCGGCAGTATTCAGTTCAGATGGCCGGTCCACCTTGTCCGCCAACGAGTTCCCTACGCTCTATCCGAGGCCGCATTGACCAGTCGTGACACTCATGAGCAGGTGCCGGATCCGCTCGAGGTCAACGGCACGGAGCGCGTCGACCGTGCCGCGACGCTGGTGGTGACGGTGCTGCCGGCCGCAGCGCTGGCCTTCGCCGTCACGCGCGCGGTGGAGCAGGGCCTGCGCTGGACCGACGTGCTCACCTTCCTCGTGACCTACCTGCTGTCTGCGGTGGGCATCACGGTGGGCTTCCATCGCCTCTTGACGCACCGCGCCTTCAAGACCTCGCGGCCCCTCTCCGGGCTGTTCGCGATCCTGGGCTCGACAGCCGTCGAGGGGCCCGTCATCGAGTGGGTCGCCAACCATCGCAAGCACCACGCGTTCTCCGATCGCGACGGTGATCCCCACAGTCCGCACGGGCACGGGAGCGGGTGGACCGGCGCTTGTCGCGGCCTCTGGCACGCGCACCTCGGCTGGCTCTTCCGCCCCGGCGTGGCGAGCGCGCGTCGCTACGCGCCGGACCTCCTCGACGACCCGATGATGGCCTTCATCGACCGTACCTTCCTGCTCTGGGTCCTGCTCGGGCTCGCGTTCCCGTTCGGCCTCGGCGTCGCCCTCGGTGGCACGGTCACCGCGGGCCTGACGGGCCTGCTCTGGGGCGGAGTCGTCCGGCTGCTGGTCCTGCATCAGGTGACGTTCTCGATCAACTCGCTCTGCCATGTCTTCGGGCGGCGCAGCTACCGGACCCGGGACGAGTCGCGCAACCTCGCATGGCTGGCCCCGCTCAGCCTCGGCGAGGCATGGCACAACAACCACCACGCCTTCCCGACCTCAGCCGCCCACGGACTCGACCGCCGCCAGCTCGATCTCTCCGCCGCCATCATCAACGGCCTGGAGCACGTCGGCCTCGCCTGGGACGTCGTCCGCATCGACCCGTCGCAGCGGGCCGCCAAGACGCTACCCCGGGCTGAAACCGCGCCCAACCCGAAACCAAGTCCATGAGTCACCAGGGCCACGGAGTATCCATCGTTCTAACGCCCCTTTTCGCAGATCCCGAGCCAGCGCTCGCCCGACCCAGCGCTGCAGGGTGATCGGGGCGACCATGCCGCCGGCAAGATCTCGAACCGGGGCGTCACCGGTCGCTGAGGCATCAGCGAGAGCGGCGTTGAGTGCAGCGCCCGCCCCCGGACCTCCCGCACCGCCTTCCCTCTCGAGCGCAGGCGTTCCAACGATCACAGCGGTGGCGAGCTCGACCGCTTGCAGGATGATCCCGTAGCCGAGTCCATCGGCGGCGCCGGTCCCGTAGCCGCTCGTCAGCACCGACACGCAGGCCGCCTGGAACACCCCGACGTTGGACGGCGTCAGAGGCGCTCACGTTGCCGGTCTGGATGCGCCGTGACGAGCGAGCGATCGGTTTGGTACTCCCAGGTGGTACTCCCAACAGGCAGACAGTGTTCAATAGTTCCGGGAGTACGCCGATAACTGCCTGATTACCGGGGCTTTCGTGCGAAGCGCGAGACGGGGGTCGAACCCGCGACCTTCGGCTTGGAAACTCCTCCGCCTGCTTCACCGGCAGCCCGAATGCTGTCGCCGAACGGCCGGACGAAGAACCCACGGGGGCTCACGGATGGGGCTTCGTGGTCGCCTTGGGTGCGCAGATTTCGATCGCGCAGCGGCCGCTGGATGAAGGCGGGAGCGCTACTGCGGCGCGCTACTCCGCCGCCACGTCGAGCATGAGGGAGCAGGCTCAGAAACGACGAAACCGCGTCGTGGCGCGGTTCGTAGGGGACGGGAGCGACGGGACTCGAACCCGCGACCTCCGGCGTGACAGGCCGGCGCTCTAACCAACTGAGCTACGCCCCCGTGCTGGGCCGCAGAAGATAGCGACAGGGCCCCACCCCCTGAGGTGAAACCGAACCCCGGCCCGCAACTCGTCGTCGCGGGCCGGGTTTCAGAGGGCGTCAACCGATCACTCAGGAGGTGGGGCAATGCTCCATGTTAGGAAGTTCGTCCTGGGGGTTCCCATGGTCATCGCGTTGGTCGCCCTCATGGGTGCGACCGCACTCGCGCTGACCATCACGGGAACGCCCGGCAACGACCGCATCAAGGGTTCGAAGGACGCAGACCAGATTGCCGGCCTCGGTGGGAACGACCGCGTGTTCGCCCGTGGCGGCGACGACGTCGTGACGATGGGTCCGGGTCGTGACCTGGTCTTCGGCCAGTTCGGCAACGACACCGTCGACGCCGGCCCCGGCCGCGACGCCGTCATCGGCGGGCAGGGCAACGACACGATCCTCGGCCGTCAGGGCAAGGATCTGCTGTTCGGCAACGTCGGCGACGACACCATCAACGGCCTCGCCGACAACGACCGCATCCGCGGCAACCAGGGCAACGACGTCCTGCGCGGCGACAACAACGAATTGGGCGACGCCAACAGCCGCGACAAGGTCCTCGGCGGTCCCGGCGACGACCTGCTCTACGGCGGCGACGCGCGCGACCGCCTGCTGGGCGGTCCGGACAACGACCAGTCCTGGGGCGAGAACGGCAACGACCTGCTGGCCGGCGCTCAGGGTGACGACATCCAGTACGGCGGCAACGGCAGGGACGTCATCTTCGCCAACCTCGGCGCGGACAAGACGTTCGGCGGACCGGGCAGCGACGTGCTGTTCGCCCTGGCCCAGCTCGACGTGCCCAACCCGGGCGTGGATGAGGTGCGCGGCGAGGACGGCAACGACACCATCCGCACCAGCGACGGCGAAGCCGACATCGTCAACTGCGGCGCCGGCAACGACCGCGCCTTCCTCGACACGGTGGACGTGATCGAGGACGCGATCGACGGCAACCCCAACGGCTCCTGCGAGCGCGTGGTCCGCGTGACTCCGGACCCGGCTGAGAACGCTCAGGAGAACGCGACGGAGGACCAGCCCGACGCGAACAAGGAGAAGCCGGACGCCTCGTAGCGGACCGGCTGCACCAAAGCGTCCCGGAGGAGGGGGTCCACCGACCTCCTCCTCCGGGCCTTCGGTCCTGACCCCGCGGACGGCCGTGCGCGCGAAGAAGTAGCGTGCCCGCACATGACTCGGATCGGCGTCCTCACCGGCGGCGGCGACTGTCCCGGACTGAACGCGGTGATCCGGGCGATCGTCCGCAAGGGGCTCAACGTCCACGGCCACGAGTTCTTCGGCTTCACCTACGGCTGGGCCGGGGTGCTCAAGGGCGAGGGCATCGTGCTCGACGAGACGGCCACTCGCGGCATCCTGCACCGAGGCGGCACCATCCTGGGCACGTCGCGCACCAATCCCTTCAAGGACGGTGGCCCGGGCGCCGACGGCGTGCGGGAGGCGCTGGAGCGCCACGGCATCGACGTGTTGATCCCGATCGGGGGCGAGGACACCCTCGGCGTGGCGGGCAAGCTCGCCGAGGCCGGCATCCCGGTCGTCGGCGTCCCGAAGACGATCGACAACGACCTCGCCGGCACCGACTTCACCTTCGGCTTCCAGACGGCCGTGCAGGTCGCCACGGACGCCATCGACCGGCTGCACACCACCGCCGAGTCGCACAACCGCGTCATCGTCGTGGAGGTCATGGGCCGCCACGCGGGCTGGATCGCCGCCTACTGCGGGATGGCGGGGGGCGCGGACGCCATCCTCGTCCCCGAGCGGCCCTTCGACATCGAGGACGTCTGCGAGCACCTGCGCCGCCGCCACGCCTCCGGGCGCAAGTTCTCGATCGTCGTCGTCAGCGAGGGCGCGCACCCGGCCGACGCGGGCGAGGCGAGCTCCACCGGGCAGATGGACGCGTTCGGCCACGCCCGACTCGGAGGTGTAGCCGTCCAATTGGAAGCCGAGATCGAGGAGCGCACGGGGTATGAGACGCGCATGACGATCCTCGGGCACGTCCAGCGCGGCGGAACCCCGAACGCCTACGACCGGGTGCTCGGTACGCGCTTCGGCGTGGCCGCGGTCGACGCCGCGACGCGCGGGGACTACGGCAAGATGGTGGCTCTGCGCGGGACGGAGATCGTCACCGTGCCGCTGGCGGAGGCGCTGCAGGCGCCCAAGCTGCTCGACCCGGAGCTGTTCGAGACGGCTGAGGTGTTCTTCGGCTGAGGACGAGGTGGTCCTCGGGCGCTTACCTGTCAATCTCGAACCAGACGCGCGTGGGCGCCCCCGGGGTGACGCCCCAGCGCGAGGCCAGGCGGTCCACGATCAGCAGCCCGCGACCGCTCAGGGCGTCGGCCGGGGGCGGATCGACGCTCGGCTTGCTGAAGCCGGCGCCCGGATTGGAGACCTCGACGCGGACGCGCTTGCCGGCGACAACCACCTCGAGACCGATTCGGCCCGAGTCGCGCGGCTGGCGCACGGCGTTCGTCACCAGCTCGGAGACCAGCAGCTTGGCGTCCTCCACGCGCATCGGCTCCAGCGCGCCGGCGAGCCAGGCCGCCACCGCCCGGCGCGCGAGCGCGGGGGCCTGCGGGCCGCGATCGAGTTCGGCGCGGCGGGTCTCAGGCACCCGGGCTCCCGTCGGCGAACGGCAGGACCCCCTCGAGACCCGCGATCTCGAACACGCGCTGAACCCCGGGCGGGGCCCGCACGACGGACAAGCTCGCGAAGGACGCCGACACGATCGACGCCGTCCAGGCGCTGCACCGGCCGTGAGACTCAAGCTACCCGGCGTACGGACCGACCAATACGGCATGAGCTCCGTCCACGTCGCCGATGTGCGTTGCGACGACTTCGTCGCGGCGCCGATCCCAGCCGCCCAGATCCTCGGGGGCGATCCGCGCGCTCGCAGCTGCGACCTCCACGCGTCCCGCACCGGCGGCGTATCGATGAACCTGTGGGACTGCACGGCGGGACGCTTCCGCTGGCACTTCGCCGGGGACGAGCTGATCCAGGTGCTCGAGGGCGAGGTCCACGTCACCGACTCCGGCGGCACCGTCCACACGCTGCGCGCCGGCGACACGGCACACTTCGCCAGCGGCTCCTCGACGACCTGGGAGATCCCGGACTACCTCAAGAAGCTGGCCGTCCACCGATCGCCGGCGACGCTGCCCGACCGCCTCCTGAGCAAGGCGATGCGCCTTGCGTCGCGGGCCTGACCAGGCAAGCGCGTCGACCGGCTGGGCGCGCTCCGTCAGCGGGGCTCCGTGTGCACGATCACGTCGGCGATGGCCGGCGCCCGGCGGCAGATCTCGACCTCGATCGCGGTCGCCAGCGCGTGGGCGTCCCGGAGCCGCTGCTCGGAGTCCAGGCCCACGGTTAGCAGGGCGACCATGCGGCCGTGCTCCGCCTCGCGCATGCGCAACTGCTCCGGCGCCCGCCCCGTGAGCTCGCGCACGACCGACGCGATCACCGCGCGCTCGCCGGTGGCCGCCGGCTCGGCGCCGTCGCGCAGGACGGACAGCGGCTCGATGTGGGTGTGCACGTGGGTCAGTTCCGAGGCGGCAGCGCGGATGGCCCGCTCCACCTCGGAGGTCACCGCGTGGGCCTCCTCGAGCGACAGTGACGCCGGGAGCTTGAGGTGCAACGAGGCCTCCGGCGACCCGTCGACCGTCATCAGGCGCACGTTGTGGACCTCGCGGACGTTGCCGACCCCGAGCGCCGCGGCGTTGACGCGCTCGCGCAGGCTCCCGGCGCGGCCCGGCTCGACGTGGACCACGACGTCGGACCGCGGCAGCGCCCGGCGCACCGCGGCCTCGACCCCGTCGGCGAGGGCGTGCCCCTGGCCCACCGCCGCGTCCGGTCGCACGCCGACCACGGCGTCGACGAAGTACGCGCCCGACGCCTCGCGCACGCGCAGGCGCTTGAGATCGACGGCCGGCTCATCGCTGGCGATCGCGTCGCGCGCGGCCTGGGCCGCCGCCTCCGGCGCGCGATCCATGAGCACCTCGACGTTGGTGCGCGCCAGGCGCGCGGCGGCGAAGATCACGAGCGCCGCCACCACCAGCGTGGCGATGGCGTCTCCCTCCGGGTAGCCCGCCCGGACGAAGACCAGGCCGATCAGCACGGCGATCGAGCCGAGCATGTCTCCGCCGAAGTGCAGGGCGTTGGAAGCCAGGGCGGGAGAGGAATAGCGATGCGACGCGCGCCAGGAGATCCACGTGCGCCAGGCGTCGATCGCGATCACGAAGCCGAGCACCGCCAGCGCGTACCAAGCCGCGTCGACGTCGCCGTAGTCTCCCGACACCAGGCGCCGCCCGGACAGGACCGCCAGCACGGCACTGGCGAGCGCGAGGAAGGCCGCCTCGCCGAGGGCAGCGAGGTGCTCCGCCTTGCCGTGGCCGAAGGGGTGCTCGCGGTCGGCCGGGCGGACCGCGACGCGGATGGCGAACAGCGTCAGCAGCGCCGCCACGAGGTCCGTGCCGGAGTGCAGCGCCTCGGCGATCAGGCCGAGGCTGCCGGTGGCCAGGCCCGTGACGAGCTTCACCGTCACCAGCACGACGGCGGCGCAGACGGACAGCAGCGCCGTGCGCTCCGGCCCGCGAGCGGTCTGCTCCAAAGCGGTCATGGCGGGCTGAGAGGGTAGCCTCGAAGCGATGGCGCACCGCCCGGTGATCGGCCTCTGTCTCTCCCACGCACAGGCGAGGTTCGGCCCCTGGAACCAGGAGACGGTGCTGCTCCCGCGCGACTACGTCCGCGCCGTGCAGCGCGCCGGCGCGCTTGCGCTGCTGCTCGCCCCGGACCCCGTCAGCACCGAGGCTCCCGACGAGCTGCTCGACCGCGTGGACGGCCTCGTCCTCGCCGGCGGGGTGGACGTCGGCGACGACCCGGAGCGCGACGCCTTCGAGACCGCTCTCGCCCGGCGCGCCATGGACCGCGACCTCCCGCTGCTCGGGATCTGCCGGGGCATGCAGGTGATGAACGTCGCCGCGGGCGGCACGCTCATCGAGCACGTCCCCGACAGGGTCGGCCACGAGGATCACCGCCACGCGGAGGGAAGCTGGAGCGACCACGACGTGCGGTTGAGCGACGGTTCGCTGGCCGCTCGCGCCGCCGGGGGCTCCTCCGCTCCGGTGAAGTCCCACCACCACCAGGCCGTCGCTCGGCTCGGCGAGGGGTTCACCGTCACGGGCTGGGCGACCGGCGACGAGTTGCCCGAGGCGATGGAAGACCACAGACGGCGCTTCGCCCTCGGCGTCCAGTGGCATCCCGAGGCCGACGAGGACTCGCGCCTGATCGCCGCACTCGTGGACGAGGTCCGCCGCCGGTGAGCCACCGATGAAGGCGGCTGAGGCGCTTCCCAACGTCTCCCTGCGGCACGACCGCTACGGCCACGAGTCAGTCGTGTTCGCCTTTCCGTACAAGCCCGACGTCGTCGACGCGGTGCGCGCGATCCCGGGCCGGCGGTTCGACTGGGAGGCGCGGGAATGGTGGGTGCCGAAGGCCGAGGCGACCGCGCCGTACGTCAAGGGCGTCCTGGAGCGCCACGGGTGGCTGACGGTTTCCGACGAGGCCGAGTCGTGGCTGTCGAAGGCGGTCACCGGCTGGGTCGGGCGCGTCAGCGCCGGGCGCCACGACGGCCGGGGCGCGTTCCTGCTCGAGCGGATCGCGGGCGAGCTGCCGGCGACGCTCGCCGCGCAGGGCGCCGAGACCGGCAGTCGCACGTCGCTGCCCTTCACCAAGGCGGTCGCCGAGGAGCTCGAGGACCTCGTCGGCGCCCGCTTCGACCAGCGCGCGTCGCGGAGCCTGCAGCAGCTGCAGATCGGCCGGCAGCCCGCGCCCGCCACGCTGACCTACTCCCAGAGCGTCGGCGAGCCGCGCTTCAAGCTCGAGGTCAACTGGGACCCCGACACCATTCCCGCCTTCCTCGCGCTGCCGGCCGCCGAGGCCCACGGGCGCACGCTCCCGATCGATCCCTACCTGCTCGAGCCGCTCGAGCACTACCTGCGGACCTTCGAGGTCGACGTCGCCGCCAACGCCCGGGTGGCGCTCCAGGACCTGCGCCGCGAGCACTCGACAGCGGTCGAGGAGGTTCGCAGGTCGCGGGCCCACGACGGCCCCGACCTCAGCTGCGAGGCCCGCCTCGGCGGCGAGCTGCGGCCGTTCCAGCGCGCGGGCGTGCACTACGTGCTCGACGCCCGGCGCTCCTTCCTCGCCGACGAGCAGGGCCTGGGCAAGACCGTCGAGGCGCTGGCGGCGCTCGAGGAGGACGACGCCTTTCCCGCGGTGGTGATCTGCCCGGCCAGCCTGAAGCTCAACTGGCAGCGCGAGACCATGAAGTGGCTCCCGCACCGGCGCGTGTCGCTGATCTCCGGTACCGGCGTGAGCCCTGACGACGGGGCGGAGATCGTGATCCTCAACTACGAGATCGTGGCCGCGCACGCCGCCCGGCTGTCGCTGCGGCGGCCGAAGGCGCTGATCCTGGACGAGTCCCACTACGTCAAGAACCCCCGCGCCAAGCGCACGCAGGCCACGCGCAAGCTCGCCCAGTCCCTGGAGCCCGGTGCGCTGCGCCTCGCCCTCACGGGCACGCCGGTGATGAACCATCCGGAGGAGCTGATCGCCCAGCTGCGCATCATCGGCCGGCTCGAGGACTTCGGGTCCGGCGCGAAGTTCGCCCGGCGCTTCCAGGGCGCGGGCGCAGAGGAGCGCATCCACTGGCACCTGCGCCGCCGCTGCTTCGTGCGGCGCCTCAAGAGCGAGGTGCTTCCCCAGCTGCCCGCCAAGCGCCAGGTGGTCGTCCCGGTCGCCCTGGACAACGAGCGCGAGTACCGGCTGGCGGAGCAGGACGTGGTCGCGTGGCTGCGCGAGCAGCCGCTGGAGCTCTCCGAGCTGGAGGCCAAGGTCGCCGCCACCCTGCGGGCCGAGCGGCTGGCGCAGCTCAACGCGCTCAAGCGCCTCGCCGCCCGCGGCAAGCTCGGCGCCGCGCTCGCGTGGATCGACGACTTCCTGGCCTCCGAGGAGCCGCTCGTGGTGTTCTCGGGCAACCGCGAGGTCCAGGGCCTGGTGCTCGAGCGCTTTCCCGAAGCACTGCACATCGTGGGCGACGATTCCATCGAGCGGCGGGAGCAGGCGGTGGCGGCCTTCCAGAATCCATCCCGCCCACCCGGGCTGCTGGTGTGCGCGACGCGCGTCGCCGGCCAGGGCATCACGCTCACGCGGGCGTCCAACGTCGCCTTCCTGGACCTCGAGTGGACGCCCGCGATGCACGACCAGGCCGAGGACCGCCTGCACCGCATCGGCCAGGAGGAGTCCGTCACGGCCTGGTACCTGCTGGCGGCTCAGACCATCGACGAGACGATGATCGAGCTGATCGGCCGCAAGCGCGGCATCATCGGAGCCGTCACCGACGGCCGCCGCGACGAGTCCGAGGCGCTCATCCAGTCCGTGGTGCGGGAGCTTCGCGAGACGCCGAAGCGGCGTCGGCTGCGTCCCGTCGCATAGACGCCAGCACGGCGATTCCCAGCGTTCCGACGACCACGACGAGGTTCACCCACTCGGGGATGTGCACGACGTCCTCGAGCAGCAGCTTCAGAGCGACGTAGCCGAGGATGACCGCGAGACCCTGGTTGAGATAGCGGAAGCGCGCCAGCAGCCCGTCGAGCAGGAAGAAGAGGCTGACCATGCCCAGCAGGCTGAAGGCGTTGGCCGCGAACACGACGAAGGTGTCCCGCGTGATCGCGAAGATCGCGGGAATGGAGTCGATCGCGAACATCACGTCGAAGGCGGCGATCATGAGCAGGGGCATCAGCGACGCGGGAGCGCTGTCGGGCACCACTCGCCGCAGGACCTTCATGGTGCGCGAGGACTCCGGGTCGACCTCGTCGCTGCCCTGCCGCGCGATCTTGTAGGCGGTGAACGCGAGCAGCGCCCCGAGCACGTAGGTGAACCAGTCGAACTGGTCGAGGATCGCGGCGCCGGCGATGATGAAGATCGTGCGCAGCACGATCGCGCCGGCGATGCCCATCACGAGCACGCGCTGGCGCTGCTCCTCCGGCACGCCGAAGAACGTGAACAGCACCGCGAAGACGAAGAGGTTGTCCAGCGACAGCGACTTCTCGATCAAGAAGCCGGAGAGGTAGTCCCCCGCGTCGCCGGCACCCTCCGTGGCCAGCAGCACGCCGGCGAAGGCGACGCCGAGGCCGGTCCAGACGACCGACCACACGATGGCCGAGCGCATCGACGGGGCCGCGCGGGCGCCCGAGCGCAGGTCGAACGCCA
>JAABUS010006686.1_pt1 | contig 13801 bp, 17 predicted proteins | sample 5560161 | NCBI WGS metagenome assembly JAABUS01 (sample SAMN10711885, study PRJNA513376) | rock metagenome | isolation source: Antarctica rocks | place: Antarctica: Victoria Land, Trio Nunatak nord | collected 2016-01-04 | reverse complement strand
CTGTTTGCATCAGCCCCAGCTCCGGCTCCAGAAGCTGCCCCAGGACCTGCACTGCTGGCTGCACCACCTCTGTTGCCAGCAGCACTTGTAGGGCCATTAGCAGCAGGGGCAGGGCCAGCCATGGTGGGCCTGGCTCCATCTGGCCCCAGGTGCATTGCCCCCAGGGGCATGCCAGGGAACAAGGGGATGCTCATGTTGGATGTCATGAACTGCTGTCCACTGGCGGGAGTATAGCCAATGGCTGGCCGGGATCCTGCAGACCAACAGCTTGGTGAATAGCAAACCAGTTCTACGTTGTTTGTGGTGTTCATCAATAATACATGAATTACACAATGCCCACCAAGCTTGACATAGCATTCTTGTTGTTGACAAAATTGCTGCACTGGCTGCATTTGCACATTGACAGGCTGAGGAAACCATGTTGGAAGGAACTCGGCAAAATGCCTCCGTAGTTTTGGGAAAGGAGGACCCTCCCTATATGGAGAGAGTGGCACAGAATAGGGGGTGGCGACTGTTTACTAAAAACGTGTTGCCAGACACGGCATGGTCCATGTTGTGACGATTTTTGCAGATCAGCAAGGCCTCTTTGTGCAACAAGCTGCGATTCAGGCCCTTGCTGGGTACGCCATCTGACAGAAGGACACTGTTGAGTAGAAGGGTGGACAAAGGTGTCACGCACCGTCAGGACGAATGTAGTGGGCGCTGGTGAGAGCCAGGGGCCCTGCGTCTCCTTGCATTGCTGCCACACCTGCTGAGCAGGCTCTGGCCAGCTCCATAAGCAACGGGGCCAGGCGGTACAGGTGAGACCCTGCTGACCTTAGGTTTGCCTGCATGCCATGTCAAACCGCTGTCTTGACATGGCCAGTCATGAAGGCAATGATGCTGTTGAACACATCAGTGAAGCAGAGCAAGAAGCCAGCAATGCTATTGTGCAGGAAGAAGATGTGATGACACGGGCGTGTCAGGGATGGCAGCAGTCTGGAAGTGCAAAGAGCCAGCATGCAAGGGGCACGTCAATTTGCTGTGAGCTCACAAGCCGTACTGAACTAAACAGCCATGTCATCCATCAAGGTAGTGACAACACAGACATAGTGGTTTACCAGGACTTGCGCTCGGTTGTCCCCTCCAAAGCTGTGTGTCGACAGCAGGAGCTGCGCAGCATTGCTCAGAACATTGGCTGGGTCCTGGAAGGCATCCCCCTCAAGGGTGGTCTGCAACAAGGATCCCAAAGCCATGGTGACAACAGGTGAGATTGCCGCCCTTCTTCGGCGGCGTCTGGAACTGTCTTCACTCCTATCAGCAGATGCAGACTCCCTTGCTGCAGACGTGGACTGTCTTGCTGCAGATGCAGATTGCCTGGCAGTGGAAGCAGACTCCCTAGCTTGAGAGGCAGACTCCCGAGCTTGAGACGCAGCCTGCCTGGCTGTTGCAGCAGCCTCTCTTGCTGCTGCTGCGGATGCCCTCGCTGCAGATGTGGAGCTTTCACTCTGGGCAGCTTCAGACTGAGGCTGAACTGGAGACCCGAAAGGCTGAGCCTGCTCTAGCGAGTCCTGAGCAGTTGAGCTTGCTGCTGGGGCCCCTGATGAGTCATCAGTTGTCACGGGTGCAAGCATTGCAGCGGTTCCATTACCAGAAGCAGCAGCTGTGCCAGCTGTTGTGTTTACCTCTGCTGCCTGCTGATGGGTGTGAACAGCAGCGCCGTTGCTGGGGCCTTGCTGCGCTGCTGATGCATTTTGCTGAGCATGTGCAGCTGCTTGTGCAGCGCCACTCTGTGTGGCTGAGTTTTGCCTGGTAGATGAGCCTACACATGGCAGTCACAATTGGCAGTCACACTTGGCAGTCACACATGGCAGTCAGACATATGGCAGTCACAAACTTACGCCAAAGTGCTATAAGCAAGCAGTTGCTATGTTGCGCGTCCTGGGAGCCGCAATGCATGCATGCTGTCAAGACCCTCTTGATGCAATTGTGATCAATACACAACATCCTTCGTGGTTATCCAGAATGCCTGCGCAAAGATCCTGAGCAGCCAAACAGCAGTGCAAAGTGGCGCAAGCCTGCCCAACGGCATGGCTATAACTGATCAAAGTGGTCAGTACAGCTGCCTGTATCATGCATGACTACGACACAATGCAGCAACACCACGAACTGAGATACAGACCTGATGCTGGTGCTGGTGGCTGCCAGGAGGCTTCAGCATCCAGGAAAGCTTGCTGCTCAGGGCTGAGAGCTGAACGGACAGATGGGGTCAGAATGCCACGTACTGCCTCCAGAAGCTGCGTCTGTTCACGCAGCTCATGCTCTGCAAAGAAGTAACAGACATAACAGTGGATGTCAACCAGTGAATGGATCCTGGGGGTACAATTTTAGTGCTTGTGCCCAACCAGTGAAGGGAAGCTAGGGTACGATTCTAGCAAGGTCATCGCCCCAGCCTGTCAGCCCACACACAATCAAAAGCAAAAAGGGATGGTTGCAGCCAGATCGCCAATGCGTCATGTCAATGCAGAGATCATGCAGCATTTGTGATTGTAAGTATGTGATACATGTGTGATTGCCACCTATGACTGTGAGCAAATGCAGACCTTGGCCAGGAGGGTATGATAAAGATGGCAGCAAAACTGACGGATTCTGCATGATCTCCTGTAGCTTGTCCAGATATGTCTGTATGCTGGCAAGCATATTGGGCCGCCTCTCCCCTGGCATTCCACCAAAAGCTTGCATACCAAAGTCCTGCCCAGCCTGGCCTTGCAGCGTGCTCATGAGCTGCACACATAGCCGCACAAATGAGCAAAGGTGGTGGTTTTTGGCAGAAGCTTACAAAGAGGCTAGTGAAACACCTTGTAAAAGTACTTTCATCTGAATTTCAACATTGCTAGAAGAACAATGCAGTAGTTAGAGACAGTAACATAAGCAAACATGGTGCTGTTGCACTCAGTGTCAGGCCGCTGATGCATGGGTATTTAAGCGTATATGTTGTGTAGTGTTCACCTGTTGCGCAATGAACTGAGCTTCTTGGCCACCTTGATGGTCAACATTCCCACCTGCACACAGCAAGCCTTTCAGCGCATCATTGAGAGGCACCATCAGGTAGTGATCAAGGCAAGGCACAGCAGCTGTGATACCTGCAGCATTTTCTCCCTCGCCAGCCGCAAATCCTGGCATACCACCTTGACCCCCAAACTGGGTGAAGATGCTGGAGAGCAGCTGCACAAACACAAAAGCCTTACTTAGCTTCTGCAGTGCTGACTGGCTGGGCAGCCCTGGGATAAGGCAGCCCACAATGGCAATGAGAGTGTAGTCTCAAGCTTACAGCATTGACGTCTGTCTCCTCTGTGTCAAGCTCCAGGCTTCCAACTGCTATAGGGATTTGTCCTGCTTGTCAGCAAAGCCACAGAAGGCTCAAGATTTTGCTTCCAGCCTTATCTTGCTATGCCTCTTGAGCGCATGCAGTTGTTGAGCGCATGCAGTCACATACCTTGACCTGGTAATTGGGGTGCCTGCCCTGCTGCAGGGGAAGGCGCAGTTGGTGCCCTTTCTACCAAATGCAGTGTGTGCCCTTCTTGCACTCCTGCAATGCCGGCTGCAAATGTCACCAGGTCGAGTGTATAGAGTTACTGAGCAATTGATCTGGAACCTACCGTGTGCTTGCAGCTGCTGGTCATTGTCAAGCACGCGGCCCTTGTATATGATTCTCTGCCGATCTTGAGGAATGTTGGCTTTGTCCACCAATAGCTGCTTGAGGTTCCCAACTGTTGCCTGCAAGGCAGCATACCCGATGTGCATGCTGCAGCCTTGAACAGCACTGTCGAAGCACAGTACTGTTTATACCGTCAGAGGTATCCTGAGCTCGTAAGTAGCCGGCTGCATTGTCTTGACTTTGACATTGATCTCCTCAGCAGAGCTGCTCTGAGGTGTATCAGCCATCTTGGTGTGTGTGTCCAATACAGATCAGTCCAGCAGTAGCTGGCGTGCAATCTGGTTCAGATGTATATGTTCGAACACGTCTACACAGGTGAATGGTCAAGTACGAGGTTCCCTGCACCGCACGACGAAGCGTGCTGAGTGCGTCCAGCTGCTATGCAGGAGAGTTCTCCCGACAACTGAGGGATTGATTGACGATTTTTGCTGCAGCGCAGAATTGACCTATTTGACTCGACTGCTGCAGGTTGACCGCAACTCGTAAACAACTGAGCTATTGCTTGTGATCAGCCGCTGCTCAACAAGCCAGCAAAGCCTTTGCGTGGGCTTGCGCTGCACTGCAGCTTGCTTGCTTGCTTGCGTAAATTTAGCCGCAAGCGGCCCTGAATATACCGCGAAGGCCGGAGAGCTGCTTGACGTGAAAAGCTGAGCTCGTCACAAAGTGCTGTGTAGCCTTGTCATGCAGAGCGCCGTTTGGGGCCCTCGCGTGTCTGCTCCAGTTTTCTCTTACGTACAGTGTCCTGTTTGTACCCGCTCGACACAGAAGCGAGCGAACAGGCTGAGCCACCGGGCTGCAGCATCGGCGGCACCAACTGTAGAGCCACAGTCAAGCGCATCTACATCTGTACGCCTCGTGCTTGGTCTGACCAGCTGCAGCCCAGCCTCATAGTCCAGCCTTGACCTGACTATTTGCTGTTGCCCCCACAGGATAATGGAGTGTATATTAGGAGGCGTGCACCAGAGGGTATAGGCAGTCAGGGGTATGTGCTACAATATATTGGCGTTGTGCAGCTTGGCATTTTTGCTTGGACTCAGCCATTTGCATTGCTGAAAACAGGTGCGGACCTGTTGATTTCAGAGTCATACAGTCAGATGAAAACAAGCCCCGTAACATTCTTGAGGAGATAGTATGGTAAGTCTTTGTCTTGCAGAAGCTGCGGATAGCGCTTTCTAGTACATAGCTTTGCACGTCATGCATGCATGTGCAGATCCGCAACATGCCTGACTCAGGTACAAAGCAGTTGAGATAGAGAAGATGAGGGAGAAGCAGCCAATATCACGGCTGTCTCTCATGCTGAAGATGGCACCCCCCAGCCGAGACTTCATTGGAGCTATCAGAGCTGCACAGGCTAGAACCGGCAAGCCAGGTCTAATAGCAGAAGTGAAAAAGGCTTCCCCCAGCAAAGGCATCATTCAGCCAGACTTTGATGCCGTCAAGGTAAGTTCAATGCCAAACATTGGACTACTGAAGCAGAGCAGCTGCTGATGTGGTTCATGCAGCACAATCGCAACGCATGCATCAGCATCAGCACAGCACAGAAAGACACATGTACTACGCGCCATGCTGTGTTGCAAAAAGGGTCAAACAATTTGTTATTCAATGTTGTAGTGCATTGGTCGCCTGTGCTGCCAAGCCAGGATGTCTAATGAGTCACACTAGTGGCTCCACACCCTAGACTGTAATGACAAACAGCCAAAAGTTCTGAAGCTAAGGCGGTAGATATACATGAGTCTGCGTGTGTCCAGATAGCAAAGGCGTATGAGGAGGGCGGTGCAGCTTGCTTGAGTGTCCTCACAGACCGCAAGTTCTTCCAAGGCAGCTTTGAGTACCTGCAAGACATCAGGAACGCTGGAGTCACTTGTCCCCTGCTCTGCAAGGAGTTCATAGTAGAGGTAGCACTTTGTCTTGCATTCTCAGACTGCACAAGCAAACTGATGTTGCTCAAACAACATCACTTCCACAAGTGTCATCTTGCTGACACAGGCATATGTCACCGGCGTATGACACAGGCGTGTGTCACAGGCAGAGATGATAGTCAACATCGTGAATGATCTTGATGAGGAAGTCATTGGCATCAGCCACAAGTGTGACCCACTGCTTACTGAGTGTCATCATCACAGTGTCAGCATAAATGGCTGGAGAAGTCCAGCTAGGGCTCCCAAGGCACCATGCAGATGCAAGCGCACACAAGCTTTCTACACTGCCACGTGGCTGCATGTGTCGCCGCTGCTCACTCCCCTCCTGATTCGCATCCCATCATGAAGCTTCATGCCTCAAATAGTATCATTGTGCTGGTGCAGGCATACCAGCTGTTCAAAGCCCGAGCATATGGCGCAGATGCAGTGCTGCTGATTGCAGCCGTGCTGCCAAACAATGATCTGGACTATCTTGCTGCTGCTGCCAGAAAGCTGGGACTGCAATGTTTGATAGAGGTGAGACCTGTGTGACGTGCCACTGCACATGCCAAGTCAAGATGACACGGCCCTTGACATGTGACATGCTTTGATGCACCATCAAGCCTCTTTGTCACCATCATGGTGGACTAAACTTTCTTATGCATGGTCTGTCTCAAGCCTGCATGACTTATTGCATCCAACGCCTGCTCAGTGGCCAAATGGATGCTTCACAGCATTGCTCCTCATCTGCATAGCACTTCAACTTGACAAAGGTTCACACAGTATACGTTATTGGTGCAGTCGCAAGACAGTGATGCTTTGACATGTAGGTGCACACAGTTGCTGAGCTGGAAAGAGTCTTGCAGCTGAAGCTGGATGGATGCATGCTGGGCATCAACAACAGAGATCTGGGTACTTTCAAGGTTGACCTGCACAACAATAAAGTGATCATGGATAGTCCAGCTGGTGAACAGGTACCACACTCCTCACCATGCCTTGCTGCCTCTGGCATGCATGTACAGAGGGTTCTCTATGGGCGTTTTTTGGTGAGCACTGCATGAGTGCTGCCTTGTCATGTCTTGGGTATGCATTTTGCTTTACTGCATGCTTGAGGCAACATGCAAGACAGTGGCAGCATGTTACATGGCCCTTGTGAGCCACAACACTGTCCTCAACAAGCAAAAGACGTGCTGCCCAAGCATGCTGCTCACGTATGGCTATGACAACATGCCCCATTGCATATCACTTGCCAGTGCATGCATTCTCTTAGAGCTCACAATAAGCTCAGAAGCGCACTTGCAACAAAATGGGGGCCTCTTGCTGGCATCAGCTTTGGCACAAGGTGCATGCAGCGTGAATGCACCAGCTGCAGGGGATCTATTTCTGTGCAGGTAGTTGATAGAAATATCCTGATTGCTGGGGAGTCTGGCATTTTCACCCCAGAGGATGTTGCCTTTGTGCAAAGCACTGGCTGTGGTGCCATCCTTGTGGGTGAGTCATTGGTGAAGACTGGAGACCCAGCAGCTGCTGTCAAAACACTTCTCAGCTGACATCAGCGATTGTGAGGTGATTTTACAGATGAGCAGTCATTCTGATTACAGTTTTGATGTGATGAACAAGAGGTGCAGTGGAAACACCTTGCTGCAGCAGTCTCATTGAGCGTGGATCCGGCTTAGCGGGGGTTGCATAGACGATTTTGACAAGTTCCGTGCAAGACTGTTATCAACTCTCAGCAACTGCCTAGAGTTGGCAGAGATGTAGGGGAGGGTAGAACGCACATGTGTTGCATGCAAAGCAGACTATTTGGCAATGCAAATGTCAAATGTCCGACCTGCCAATTGACTGTGACCAGCAATTGTCCAGTATTATGGTCAAAACACCTTCTGAAAACTTGATCCTTTGTGCTTGATTGGGGGCCCTCACTTCCACACATCAGTCGTTGCATGGAGAACTGGCTGCCACGTCAGCTGAAGTGCACTGCTAAGCGCTTCATGCAAACTCCCTCCTCTCCTGCATGCGCTTGTGGGCAATCATCTTCTGCTGTGTGCAACAGAGAGGCGCGCAATGCTCTGCTGCTGACACCGCTGCTGGATCACGACAATTATGTCGTAATTCCGCAGCTGAATATGCAAGCATGCGTTTTCGTATCCCCTGCCGAGAAAGTGCCAACAAAGCAGCTTACAAAAGGCTCCCGGCTTGCTCTGTACAGCTCGATCATAACCAACTTGACCATTTGCAACCCTTCAGCTGTCTACCAACCCTGTCACACACTTCAGACTCGTCAACCCCTATCCACAAGCATCAACAATGTCAGGTGCTAACCAGAGCTACCCTCAAACTGTCAACCTCGATACTGCCAAGGCCAACGCGGCTCAGCTGCAGTCTGAGACTTCAAAGGCTCAAGGAGGCAACATCAACCCAACTGATCCCGCATCCAAGGCCAGGGTACATCACCTGACGTTGCACTACTCGTTTGCATGCAAACTGGCGGCAGAGACAACCAGGCCATCGTGGCATGCTATCTCTCGCACCTGCACTGCGTCGATGGTCGCAAATGTGTCCTGTTGCTTCTGTGCCTCGCCTGTAGCGCATTGCTTGCTGTACATCCGTTGAGCAGGTTGCCCTGCGGTCCACCGATTGCAAGTAAGTCCACTTGATCACTGCGTTGTGATGACGACAGTTGCGCTTCGGCTGCAGAGTGCGGCATCTCAGTCTCAGCACGTCGTGAACATCCTGACTTCCGGTGACCCCGTCAACGCTGGCGATGTTGACAAGGTTGAGGCAGACGAGAGGACCAACAACAGTACAGGACTTCTTGCCAAGGGTGGACCCACAGCAAAGATTCAGGTTAGTGTCACAACAATGGTTGTCACACGTTGTTGCTTCTGCTGCAGCTGTGTTTTGCATGTGTTAGTGTAACCAACAATGGGTGTAAGATGTTGCGTTTGCTGGCAGCTGTGTTATGCAGATGTACTTGCAAAAGAGCCAATTTGTTGATGGGTTTGGCTTGCTGTGCAGGGTGCAGAATCCCAGCTGTCTCAGGTGGCTGACAGAAAAGTGGCAGACAAGGATGTGATCAACCAGGGTGATGCTACACAGATTGCCAGGGCAGAGGCCAAGCTCAATGATGGGCAGATTCCTCCCAACAGCATCTCTGCCAAGGCTCAGGTAGACATCTCTCCATGGTTTTTGCCTTCCATGTGAGCGTTTGTAGGCTATGATGTCATGGCATTCATACTATTACTCTTATCATCACTGCCCATCTTGAGTGTGTGCTGTTGCAAACCCACCATGTTGGGTGTACTGCAACACATCTTGTCTGGGTGCATACCTGCTTTGCATGGTAGATGTCTGCACATGGGCTTTGCGGGGACTTCATGTCTGTGTGTCTGGGTATTGTGTTCATCAGGGACTTGTCACTGTTGAGGGATTTGTCACTGTTGCATGAGCACATTACTGATGGTAGCCCAGCAGTCCTTTGAGCACAGGCTACTGATAGATTGCAATACATTTCACTGACGGATGCTGCTTGTGTTGCAGAGTGCTGCAGACATGCTCTCCAGTCTGGCATGGCAACTAAACCTGAGCAGTAAGTAAAGGATTTAGATCAGCTGGACTGCTGTACAGTGCAGAGGTCTACTTGCCAGTGTGGGTTCTTGGTGTGTTGTGTGGGTTCTCGTACAATGCATTTGGGTGTAGGCAACTTTACATGCAGTATGTAGACATAGGTTCGTATGTACGCACAAAGCATTGGCATGGTGTGCAATGCTCTGCAAAGTGACCATCTGTGTTTGGTGGCTGTGTCTTATGGAAAACACAGCAGGATTTTGCTCTGGTTTGTAGTTAGAGCCTCATTTCCTAATTGCTCGAAGGGTCCAATTTTTTTCTGTTTTGGATGTTTCAGAGCCTGCTGTAATTCTGTGTCTGACCTCATTTGTGTCTGACTTCAAGTGTGTTTGTGCACAGAATCACCATCACTACGCATGCTTGATAACGGCATAGATGATATCGGCATGCAGTATGACAAGTGACGTCAAGATCCTGGTGTAATAGACATGAACTGTCGATATGAGTTGAGCAATGCATCATACAACTTCATTGGACAGTTGAGAAAAAGGAGTTGCAATCCTGAGGACGTTTGCCAGTGCATCAGAAGGGTCCAAGTGTTGCTTGATATCCTGCGCAAACAATAAAACTGACATTTTCGAAAATAAATTCAGCATGCATCTAGCGCAATTTGCCTCAGCCTGTACACCCACTAGCAGTGGCTGCTTGCACAGCATGTGCCTGCAAGACACGGAACGTTCCGTGTTGTCAACCCACTATGTGTCCATGTACCCACCAAGCTCGTTTGGTGTCTGTTGGGAATCGTTCATCACTGCTCGTAACATTAGAGAAGGTCGTATCAATGTTTGCGATTGGCATCTGTCTCAGGATCACATCAGCATCGTAGACTTGAGTCTTTCTTTGGTACATGGCAGAATCTGTTATTGCTCCTGATACCATCAGTGCACTGTTGATTGCCAGATGAGGCCTATTTTGCTGCAGATCAGCAGCATGAGTGCACGTGCACATGGTTTCTGGACAGCTCTGAGTGCAATGCACAGCAAACGACAAGTCACTGTGCCCGCACCACAACATACAGACTTGTGCATCACCTTCTGTAGTTGAATTCACGACATGCACACAGACTTTAACGCTCACAGATTTCTCGTTCTTGCGTGGGTGACAGCACTGCAAATTCAGGTACCAGAACATAAATATGTTGACAATTGGGCTCATATCAAGTGTAGATTGATGAGGCTTGCATCATTGCATTTGAAGTGCAAGCACAACAAATGCTCAACAAACCATGATATAATCATAGCCCAGCAAGGTCCCTCCTTCACAACTTGGCAACCATACATAGCTTGAAATGCCTCAGACTTTCGCCTTCTCGGTTAATCTCATCAAACAGGCTGAAACTCCAGCACACACACCAGAGCAATCTAACGCTTCACCATCCTAGATGCTTCCTATCAGGTGTGCCCTGTTCTTGCCTGTCACTTGAAGAACAACGGAGACTGAGGGGGATTTTTTGCTGAACACCACAGAACCATGGTTCCGGTGCCAGCCTTACTTAACCAACTGCAGTTGGACTTTTTCTTCACGTCACTTGACGTCACATGCCGCATCACTTGCACAGGCTCACAGGGCCGACTTTCCTTGTCAGTGTCCTGCTGCATCGAGCCTTCGATGCCAATAGCGACGTGCCAAGGGGACCAACTGGCTGAAGCCACAATACTGTAGCTTCATCTAGCTATCCACTACAGCATCCCTGGCACGTGTCAACTCCTTGTTGAGCCTCTCGCTCCAACAAGTAACACACTTGCTGTTGCCTCTCGCTTCAACAAGCTCACACACGCTGCAGTCTCTCTTCAGTAACTACTCAAACAGGGCTCCCTGACAGGCCACAAACAAGACAGCAACTGCAGACCGCTGACTGGTGCACGTGCAAACCACAGCCTTGACGAAAAATCGACGTCAGATCGGCCTTTGCTCTCTTCATTGACAACAAGCTAATATGGCTGACAGGTTGCAAAGGAGGTAGGCGGCCAGTTCAAGATTGGGAAAAAGACCGCTGCTTGCAGATTAGTCCGCTACACAAACACCTTTGTCAGCAGCACGTTCTCGTCATTGGGCTGATGCCCTCAGATTTGGCTAGTTTTCGCCAGAGGCACTGCAAGCCAAGCCGGTTTCCCTCTCAAACTCACAGACACCCGGTTGCGCTAGAATCGGCTTGAAAACTACTTTCCCTCAAAGTACTCCTCATCGCAACGAGAACATCGTCACTCAGATCTAGGCCTTAGTCGTCATGCGCGCCGTGCCAGGGTGCCTGTGATGAATAAGCCAAGCTGACAAAGCAACCAATGTAGGCGACTGGAACCCTAAATCACCAACCTGTTAGGTTTGCTGACGTGCCTCGCAGGGACGAAGGAACAGGAAGATTTTAGATCTTCATTCAACCAACTAGGTTGTACAGATGTGCCGGGGTTGTCAGTAACCTGGTCAAAAACATCGTTTGTCCTGATTACCAAGGCTAATTGCTGCATGCCTCAAAGTAAATTTCATCAGTCTATACTCTTCCAGTCTCACAGGTGCGTAGTCCGGGGTGTCGCAGGAGCTTTGCTAGTTGTTGCATCTTTGGCTGCACTACATGGAGCATACATTGCTTTTGCTTTCAAAGTTGGCCCTCCTTATCAGGCATTCAAAGAATGGCAGAGGCCCTGTCCAGCAGGAAAGTGCGCATCATATAACTCAGGGACACCATCCACCTGAAAATCTTGCTGCTGTTGCTGAGCGAGCTCAGGTGGGTTCCATATCTCTGGTATTGTTGCCATGCCACTCTGTCTGCCATAACAGTGACAGAACTGGAAACATGCAGGAAGGCTGGCATCGACCAGCAATGCTTGGTTTGCTGAATTCTAATGCTCTGCAGCAGTCCGGCTCTGGCTGCCATTTGCAAATTTGAGGCATCATTTTGCTATGTTTTCAACATCATACATGTCTCTGATTGTCATGGGCATAGTGCCGGTGTGTCAAGCAGTGAAATAATACAATCACAGAGAAGATCTGTGCTTGCTGTGCAGGCAGCTCATGCTCAGATCCACAGCCTAATGACTCTCCTCTCTTGGATCGATGCAACCAAGAGAAAGATACAAACGGAGAAAGCAGCACCAGGTTGAGCACAGGTCCAGCCTTGGAAACTTGAGCTGATTTTCATGGCCTTAGAATTGGCACAGCAGATGCGAAAGGTAACAGCAGCACAAGCAGCAACAGCATCAGCAGCAGCAGCAGCAGCAGAACAGGACCTCAGACAGGTTACAGGAAAAATGGACAACACAGCTGGACATAACAGTAGTGGGGCGGGGTTGGTACAGGCAGCACAAGGCAAAGACGAGCTTCAGGAATACAAGGGCAGCAGGCAGCAGGCAGCACAAGAGCCATACAAAGCCCCAGTCAGAGCAGAAGCAGCTACAGGGGAACTTGAACGAGTCAGGGGCAGGGCAGAAGAGGCCAAAACAGAGCCTGAGAAATTAGTGCAGAGTGCAGCATCATCAGGACAGCAGAAGGCACTGAGGTTGCCCATTGGCATGGCAGGACCTGCATCAGCTGTGTTTGGGCACAATGATAAGATCAGACTGCAATATGTGACACAGAGCTGCAGATGGGCAGAGCAGCCGCAGGGAAGCAGGCAAGATGCACTCCACAGTTTCATGGCAAATATTGTATACTGTTTGTTCTCAAGCCGTGATGGTATCCTTCATGCTGGCTGTATTGTGACTTCAAGCTTGGGCTGTGACAGCCATGTCTGTGCGTCACTGCAAGTTCTGCTTTGCATTGCAATATGTGTATTGTCTACACACACATCCACAAGTTTTACTGTATGTTGCGGTGGACGTGCCTTAGCCTTGCACAAAGCTCGCCCATGGCGTCACATCAACAACTCTGCATTGCTGCCTGTAGGGATCCTCAACTTACAGACACCCAAAGACATGGTCGAGCATTGGCCTGGAAGGTTGCCGTGCAGTGTTGCTGGCAGTAATGTCACACACAACCTGCGCTGAGTCACCCGTGCCATAGCACAGCTTTTGCACACAAATTGCAAGAGGTCATTTTGTGCCAGAAGCGGAAACAACATGGCTTGCACAGATGCAAACAAAGATGCTGAGACAAGGATGTATCATACCGCAGCAGACCTAAACCATTCATGAGTCACTGGTGCAGTGGATAACGCCCTACCAGCCTTACATGTACCATGATACATGATGCGAAGCAGACCCTAAAAAGATTTCCCGGCTACAGAAAACTAAGCAGTTCAGACGACGTCATTTGTCAGCTTGTGATCCTTGCTGCTCTGCATGCCGTCAGCGCAATTCCGCCTTATGTTCATTGGGTTCTGTTATTGACAGGTGAAAGGCATGGCGTATCAAGATTCGAAGACATGTGCATGAAGTAGTGTCATGCTTACAATCAGGCAAGCCTAGCAACCTGTGAAGGCTGTGCAGTATTGCAATGCACTTGCAGGAGCACTTCAAACACTGTTATTGTTGTACACTACACACTGTCTAGACTAGAGCATGGGCCGGCTACAGATAAATGGGGTGATCACAATGCAGCTGCAAAAGCATATCATGTCTTGATTGGAAAGGATGACAGTGTACTC
>JAABUS010006685.1_pt1 | contig 13801 bp, 11 predicted proteins | sample 5560161 | NCBI WGS metagenome assembly JAABUS01 (sample SAMN10711885, study PRJNA513376) | rock metagenome | isolation source: Antarctica rocks | place: Antarctica: Victoria Land, Trio Nunatak nord | collected 2016-01-04 | reverse complement strand
TGACCGACCCACTCGCCTCCAGGGAAGAGGTCGGCGCAGTATGGCGATAGTCGGTCAGTCCTGCGACGTAGCCGTCCCGGAGTGTGGCTAGCACCAGGCTGATGGGCAAGACGGCACGCCCGGTCAGGCCCCGGCGGGCCAGCACGGTGTGGATGAGTGCTCGACCGAGTCGCCCGTTGCCGTCTGTGAACGGATGGATCGTCTCGAACTGCGCATGCACCACGGCGGCTTGGATGAGAGGGGCATGCGCGGCACCGTTGAGGTAGTCCACGAGGTCGGACATGAGTCCGGGAACGCGGGCAGGGTCAGGTGGCACGAAGTCAGCGCCGACGGGACTCCAGTCCGAGGAGCCGATCCAATTCTGTACGGTGCGCAAACCGTGATGGCGCGGCTGGTCCGGCAGGAGCGATCGATGGAGCTCGACGATGTCGCCGACCGTCAGGGTCTCGGCGTCGACGAACTCTGTCGTCGACCTACGGACGATCGTCATGTTGTTGGCCACGAGCCTGGCTTGCTCACTGATACCACGGACCGTCTCGGATTGACCGAGCTCAGCGAGCGCAACCTGCTGAGCAGACGGTGCAATGCCCTCGATGCGGGAGCTGGCCATCGCTTCGGAGCGGAGCAGGAACCGCGCGATGCCGGTAAGGCTCTCGGCTCCAGGGCCGTTGAGCGCGCGGATGCTCCGCTCGATCGCGGTGACTTCGCGCGAGAGGTCACCGCCGACGGCGAGCGCGACGCCGTCGATCAGATCAGGGACGTACCGTTGGTAGGTTCCCGAGCGCCGCGCAGAACGCAGCACACCGGAATCGAGGTCCGACTCCCAGTGCGCGTCTTCCCACCTAGCCATCGACGGTTTCCTTTCATTTCCAACGATTCTATCAAAGGATGAAGTCTAAACTTTGATAGTTGGCGCGGCAGCACCAGGAAACGACTCGACCTCGCGCAGCATCAGGGTGTTCCCTTCCAGGGCTATCGAGTGGTGGGCTCGAGATGCCCAGTCAGACCAGATGAACTCGGACTCCTTGGGCGAAGGCATCCCTCCGAGCCGATCATTCAGCTCGGCTACGGCGGAGTCGAGCCGCGCAGACACCGTCGCACGAGGAGGGCCACCCTCGAGCTTCCTGCGCCACTGTGAGCCGTTGACGTGGCGTACCGGACAGACTTGTCCGTGGGCTTCCGTAGGCTACGGGCATGGAGTACGACGCCATCTCAGCGCTGTGGGAAAAGCATCCCGGTTGGCGGTTGCTGCGAGCCACGAACTCCCCGCTCGTGCTCGCCTTCCTCGGGAACCACTTCGTCGAGCAGAATCGGGGCGCGACGGCGGCCGGGCCGCTCGCGGGTGACCTCGACGATCTCCTTTACTCCCTCAACGCGGCCACACCCGAGGAGCCGAAGTTCCCCCGCAGCGCCACCGAATACCTCGACGCCTGGGCGGCGCCGGACGCGGGCTGGCTGCGACGGTTCTATCCGCTCGGCTCCGACGAGGTGCACTACGACGCGACACCGGCCCTGGAGAAGGCGTACGCATGGGTGAGCAGTCTGCAGGCGCGACCGTTCGTCGGCACCGAGTCGCGCCTTCACACCGTCGTCGATCTTCTGCGCCAGATCGTGCACGGCGCCGAGGTCGATCCCGCTGTCCGGCTCGCCGAGCTGCACCGTCGTCGTGAGAACGTCGAGCGGGAGATCGCCGAGCTCGAGGGCGGCACCGTCAACGTCCTCGACGAGACCGCCTTGAGAGATCGCTACCAACAGTTCGCGTCCACCGCCCGCGAGCTGCTCTCGGACTTCCGCGAGGTGGAGGAGAACTTTCGCAACCTCGACCGAGCTGCCAGGGAACGCATCGCCTCCTGGGGCGGCAGCAAGGGCGATCTGCTCGCCGACCTGCTCGGCAGCAGGGCCGACATCGCCGGCTCTGACCAGGGCCGGAGCTTCCAGGCGTTCTACGACTTCCTGCTCTCCTCCGCCCGTCAGCAGGAGCTCTCGGAATTGCTCGCCCAGGTCCAACGGCTCACGTCCATCGACGCCGACCGGCGACTGCGTACCGTCCACCACGACTGGTCGGAGGCGGCAGAACGCACCCAGCACACGGTCCGACAGATCTCCGAGCAGCTCCGCCGGTTCCTCGACGATCAGGTCTGGCTGGAGAATCGGCGCGTGCTCGACCTGGTCCGTACGGTCGAGGCATCCGCCCTCGCCTGCCGGCGCGCGGTTCCGGACATCGGGCTGACCGTCGACGAGCCCGGCATTCCCATCGCCCTCCCCTTCGAGCGTCCGTTGTACGATCCGCAGCCGGCCAGCCACGTGGACAGCCTGCTCAACCCGCAAGCCGACGATCGCGTCGACGACTCGGGGTTGTTCACCCAGTCGTTCGTCGACCAGGCCCGCCTGGCCGAGATCATCCGGTCGGTCGTGCCCGAACGCAGCGCCGCGTTGCTCACCGACATCATCGCGCTCTACCCCGTCGAACAGGGTGCCGCCGAGATCATCGGCTACCTCGCGCTCAGCGATGCCGACCTCGACGTGAGCATGGACGAGGACGACGAAACCATGATCGATTTCACCGACAGCGACGGCACAGCGCGAAGCGCACGACTGCCGAAGGTGACGGTGACGCGTCGGTGAGGACTCCAGAGGCGCACGCCGTCGCGACCACGATCATCGAGCTGATGCGTGGAGTCGTCTACCGGGAGTCGCAAGAGACGTCCTGGAGCACCCTCACGCGACACGACGCGGCCGTCCGTGACCACTTCGCGACCATCGGCGTCGACGTCGTCGTGGACGACGACGAGGGGTATGCCTATCTCCGCAGCCAGGAGGAGGTCGACGGGGACGAGTCGCTCCCCCGGCTGGTGAAACGCCGCAGCCTCACCTACAACGTCAGCCTGCTGCTGGTCCTGCTCCGCAAGCGCCTGGTCGAGTTCGAGACGACCGGCGGCGAAGGAAAGCTGGTGTTGAGCCGAGACCAGATCCTCAACCTCCTGCGGCTCTTTCTCGCCGACTCCACCAACGAGGCACGGGTGATCGACCAGGTCGACGCCACCATCAAGCGCGTCGCCGACCTCGGCTTCGTGCGTCTGCTGCGCGGCACCGCCGACCAGTGGGAGGTGCGGCGCATCCTGAAGGCCTATGTCGACGCGCAGACGCTGTCCGACTTCGCCGGCAAGCTGCAGGAATACGCCGCGACTCTTGCCGGAGGCACCGGTGAGTGACGGCCTGTTCTCGGCGGTCGAGTTCGGCCCCGGCGTACGCGTCGGCTACCGCCTCGATCATGTCGAGGTCTTCAACTGGGGCACCTTCGACCAGCGGGTCTGGCGGCTCGTCCCAGGAGGTGACACCAGCCTGCTCACCGGCGACATCGGCAGCGGCAAGTCCACCCTGGTCGACGCCGTGACCACCCTCCTGCTGCCGGCCAACAAGATCTCCTACAACAAGGCAGCCGGCGCGGAGTCGAAGGAACGAACGCTCCGCAGCTATGTCGAAGGGCACTACAAGTCGGAGCGGATCGAGGCCACCGGCGCAACGCGGGCGGTCAGCCTGCGCGACCACCGCAGCTTCTCGGTGATCCTCGGCGTCTTCACCAACGACGGCTTCGACGAAACCGTCACCTTGGCGCAGGTGTTCCACCAGCGTCAGCGCACGGGACAGCCCGACCGGTTCTTCGTCACCGCCGACCGGGAGCTGTCGATCGAGGCCGACTTCACCGACTTCGGGTCCGATCTCACGTTCCTGCGCCGCCGGCTCCGCGCCGCCGGGGCGTCGATCGAGGACGTCTTCACGAAATACTCCGTCCGGGTCCGGCGGCTGCTGGGAATCCGGTCCGACCAGGCGATGGAGCTGTTCCACCAGACCGTGTCGATGAAGTCGGTCGGCAATCTCAACGAGTTCGTGCGCAACCACATGCTGGAGCCGGTCGATGCCGCCGAGCGGGTCAAGGGCATCGTCGGCCACTTCGATGACCTGACCAAAGCCCACGATGCCGTGCGTCGGGCGCGTGACCAGCTCGCCGCCCTCGACCCCCTCGTCGCGACCTGTGATCGTTACGACGACGCCATCACCCGCCGCACCGACACCGAGCGACAGCGTGAGGCCGTACGACTCTATTTCGCCGAGCTGCGCAGCCGGCTGCTCACCGACGAGATCGACGCCAACTCAGCAGTGCGTCGCCAACGCCAGGCCGAAGCCGAAGAGGCCAGGTCGGACCGAGGCGCCCTCGCGCTGACCCGCGAAGGCCTGATCGCCGAGCGCGCCCGCAGGGGCGGCGATCGACTGGGCGAGCTGGAGCAGGCCCAACAAGCGGCCGAGCGCGAGGCCACAGCGCGGCAAGGCCGTCGCGACAACTTCGACGCCTGGCTGGTCGAGGCAGCCCTTCCCCCGGTCGCGAGTGCAGCCGAGTTCGCCGGGCTGCAGGAGGGCCTGCCGGCCGAGCTGGAGACCGTGAGCGCGGCGCGCGCCGAGGCCGACGGGCAGCTCAGCGAACAGCTCGGCCGCAGCGCGGCGCTGCGTCGGATCGACGATGAGACCCGCGCCGAGCTGGCCAGCCTGGCGAGCCGCAGCACCAACCTGCCGAGCAGCCAGCTCGACGTGCGGACGCAGCTGTGCCACGACCTCGGCATCGAGGAGTCTGCCGTGCCGTTCGTGGGTGAGCTGCTGGACGTCGCCGAGACCTACGCCGACTGGCGCGGGGCAGCCGAACGGGTGCTACGCGGCTTCGCGCTGTCGCTGCTGGTGCGACAGCAGCACTACGAGGCGGTCACCCGGTGGGTCAACGAACACCGGTTGACCCACCGCCGCCGAGACGGCAGCACCGCCGGCAGCAAACTCGTCTACGAGCGCGTGCCACAACATCGGGTTGCGCTACTGGCCCGGCACAACGACGCGCTCGTGCTCGCCGACACCCTCGAGATCGCGGCGGGACCGTTCGACGACTACCTGCGCCACGAGCTGACCAGGCGAGCCGACTATCGCTGCGTTGACACCATCGAAGAATTCCGGGATGCGGACCGCGCTGTCACTCGTGCCGGTCAGGTGCGCTCCCGCGAGCGGCACGAGAAGGATGACCGCTCCCGAGTCGACGACCCGAGGAGCTGGGTGCTCGGCTGGGCCAACGAGCGCAAGGTGGCCGCGCTGACCGAACAGCTGATCGCCCAGCATGCCGATCTGCGCTCGATCGATGAGGAGGTGAAGCGACACCGCCACCAACAGGATCGACTCGGCGAGCGCCACTCCTGCCTGCAGAAGCTGACTGTCTACACCTCGTGGGTCGAGCTCGATGGGCAGGAGGCGACGACCCGGGCCTCAGCCATCGCTGCCGAACGGGAGCGACTGGTGTCGGGTTCATCGCGGCTGACCGAGCTGGAGCGGCTGTTGACCGGCAACGCTCAGCAGAGCAAGGATGTCGAGGAGCGGTTGCGCTCGCTCACCGGCGAGCTCGGCAAGCTGGACGATCGCATCGCTTCCGCGAACCGGGCGCGCTCGAGCGAACGCGAGTTCCTCGACGACCACGACGTGGCGGCGGTTGAGCTCGCCCGGGCCTCGTACCCGGCCCTGGCGGCCAGACTCGGCGATCAGGTGCCACGCAGTACCCAGACGTGCGCGACGATCGCCGCGCAATTGACCGACGAGCTCGACGCGGCGACCAAGCGGGTCAACACCGAACTCGGCGGGTACGCCCAGAGCATGCTGCAGTACATGGGCGAGATCCGGCGCCGTTGGCCGGAGGCCACCACCGAGCTGGATGCCAGCGTCGAGGCGCGCGCGGAGTTTCGTGCCTTCCACGCCCGGGTGTCCGAGGACGACCTGCCGCGCTTCGAACAGGAGTTCAAGCGGCAGCTCAACACCAACACGATCCGCGAGCTGGCCGGTTTCAACAACTGGCTCAACCGGCAGGCGGAGACGATCGGCGAACGGGTCGCGCGGATCAACGAGGCGTTGGGGGCGATCGACTACAGCCCGGGCCACTACATCGAGCTGGTCGCCGAACGCACCGTCAACACCGAGATCCAGGGATTTCGTGCCGATCTGCGCGACGCCACCACCGACGCGCTGACCCCCGACGACGACCAGTACTCCGAACAGCGGTTCCTCGATGTCAAGCGGATCATCGAGCGGTTTCGCGGTCGGGAAGGTCATGCCGAGTCCGACAAGACCTGGACGCGACGCGTCACCGACGTCCGGAACTGGTTCAGCTTCTCCGGGTCCGAACGTGACAAGGTGACCAACGAGGAGTGGGAGCACTACCGCGACTCGGATGGCAAGTCCGGCGGCCAGAAGGAGAAGCTCGCCTACACCATCCTTGCAGCTTCGCTGGCCTACCAGTTCGGCCTCGAGTGGGGAGTGGAGCGATGCCGGGACTTCCGGCTCGCCGTCATCGACGAGGCGTTCGGCCGTGGTTCGGACGTCTCGACCCGCTACGCGCTGGAGCTCTTCGCGAAGCTGGGGCTCCAGCTTCTGATCGTCACTCCCCTGCAAAAGGTTCACGTGATCGAGCCCTTCGTGCACACGATCGGCTTCGTCGACAACCCAACCAGCAGCTATTCGCGGCTGCAGACGATGACCATCGAGGAGTACCGGGAGCGTCGCGACAAGGTCAACTCATGAGGTGGACGAACCTGGCCGAGGTCAGGGTCAGGGTGCGCCGACGCTGGGACGACGGCTCGCTGCTCCGCGCGCTCGCGGCGGGTGACGCGTTCGGGATGATCGAGCTGCCGGTCCGCGGTCCACGGCCGGCCGAGATCGGCGACGACCTGGGTGCCGTCCAGACCTGGGTGGCGGAATTGACGGCGGGGGCGAGCAGCCGCGGACAGGTCCGCTTCGAGCTCGAGCACGCCGACGTGGGGGGCCGTCTCGTCGGGCGGAACCGGCTGCCCAGCCGGGTGAGGATCAACTCGTACGACCAGGCGTGGGCGCTGCTGGGAGTCGGTACGGACGTGGCGGCCTACGAGCATCTCCTGGCTCTGACCGCCACCGAGCCGACCGTGCGCGACTGGGTGAAGAGGCAGCCGTTGGCCGCGCTCGCCCTGGGCGAAGACTTGCCGGTGATGCTCAGGGCCTACCGCTGGCTCGCGGACGCACGGGGCTCCGGGCGCTACCTCCGCGAGATCGATGCGCCCGGCGTTGACACCAAGTTCGTGGAGCGGCACCGTCCAGTACTCGCCGTGCTGCTCGGCGTGCCGGCCGGCGACTTCGTCGCGGCGCTCGGGTTGCGGGGGAAGCCGGAGCTGATCCGGGTCCGGATCGACCCATCCCTCGGCCTGTTCGGCGGTTTGTCAGAACTGTCGGCACGAGTGGTGGAGCTTGCCGCAGCCGCGGTCCGCGTGCGGACCGCGGTCGTGGTGGAGAACGAGATCACCTTCCTCTCGGTGCCCGTACCGCCTGGCGGCGTCGTGCTGTGGGGCAAGGGCTTCGAGGTCGACCGAACCGGCTCTCTCCCCTGGCTGGCGGGGGCTGAGGTGCACTACTGGGGCGACCTGGATACCCACGGTTTTGCCATCCTCAATCGGCTTCGCGCCTGGCTGCCCCAGACGCAGTCCTTCCTGATGGACCGTGCCACCCTGCTTCACCACCGCGATCGGTGGGGCACGGAGAGCAAACCGACCAGCGCCAGGCTTCCACGGCTCACCGACACGGAGGCCAGCCTGTATGCCGACTTGGTCACCGATCGCTGGGGATCGACGGTTCGCCTGGAACAGGAGCGCATCGACTGGGCCTGGGTCGCCGAGCGACTCCCCTATACCGTGCAGTAGCCGTTGTCACGGATCGCCCGAGCGGACCCGGAACGGCACCCGCCCCCCACCCCCACCCGCACCCGCAGCCGCACCCGAGATCTCGGGTGTGAAGTGACGGGACATGCGTGACAGATTGATGCCACGACATCGGTGACAGCCGATGGATCCAGACATGCTGTGTGGATGGGTCAGGGAGTAGTCACGATGGAGCAGAAGTTCGCGGCAATCTTCGGTGCTGCTCAAAGTGGGGTGTCGGTCACGCAGGTGTGCGCGGAGGCTGGGATCAGCCGGCAGACCTATTACCGCTATCGGCGCAGGGTCCCCGACGACGAGTCCAGCGTGATGATCTTGGTCCGACCAAGATCACGATGCGTCGACGCATCGCCGAACACCGAGGTGAAGTTCGTGATCGGGGTCCGCCCATCACCTCGTGGTTGCCGGGCACGCACACGTACGGGATCTTGCTGCCGATCTCCTCGTCCAGCACCCTCTTGGCGACCCCGATGTCCGCCGGCGAAACTTCCTCGACCAAGCGGTCGATCACCACGGCATAGTCACCGGCGACCCGATCGAGGTCGACCGATCGGGCGGTGGGTGTCGGCTCCAACGTGGTCGTGGGCGACGGGCAGGGCGGGACCCGCTGGTCACCGCACCCCGACACCAACACGATCGTCAACATCAAGCCGAGCGACACCACGACGGCGAGTGCGGCTCTCACAGCGCCGCCCCCCGATCCCAGCCAGTCGAGTGGGAGGTCGTGCTCGACGGGCGAAGTTCCATCCCTCGATCGACGGCACGCCGTAGGTGACATGCGCTTGCACGTGTTCAGGGGAAACGGCACACGACGCGCATAGAAACCTTTCCCTGCTTCGCCGAGGGATTTCGGCCAGACCTTCAGCGATCGTGGCGATTCTCGGGGAACTCAATGAACTTCGGGGCGACCGCGACCGCACGAGCGAGATCGAGTTGCTTTCACGCGAAGGTAGACGACGGGCGCCGAACGCCGTAACGTCAAAGTGTTGAGATGTTCAACCAGTTCGGAACGGGTCGGCTGTCCGCCGCCGACTTCGATGAGCATCCGCTCAGGCCCGGGCGCCATGTTGACTTTGCCCAGGGTCGTGCCATGACCATTTCCGCCGCTTCTTCCACCATCGCCTCACGTGACGTCGGCAGATACCGGCCTTGTCGTGGTGCTGATGGACCGAGGGCCATCGACGTCTGGGGCCTGCGGAGCATCGCCGATCCGCGGACGGTCCTGCTCGATCTCGGCAAGCGGGCCGCAATGATTGTCGTCGGCTCCAGAGGACGCGGCCCCATCGCCGGGCTGCTGTTGGGCTGGGTCAGCGTCTTGGTCTCCAGGCATGCGTCGTGTCCGGTCGTCGTGTGGAGCGCTGGTGAAGCAAACCCAGCCTGTGCACCGGATCCTGGTCGGCGTCGAGGGGGCGCCGCACTCGTTGCCGGCCATCGCGTTGGCCTTTCGGGTGGCTTCCTCGCCCCAGCGGTTCGCGAGCACGCCCGCGGCATCGGGACTGCCTTCGGACCGCATGATCCCGACGGCCCAGTACGGCTATGAAACGGGCGGGGGCATCTGAGTTGAGTACTCCCGACTCTGTCCTGGTTGCGCCGGCGCCTCAAGAGTTCATGGACTTGGACATTCCGTCGCTGGTCAGCAACCTGATAGCGCTGTCGCCGGGCGGCATCGTGTTGTGGCTGCTGGAGAAGGTCGGCGTCAACCCCGGTGAGATGATCATGAAACCGTTCTCCGGCGACTGGGAGGCCTTCAGCAAGAGCGCCGTCGCCATGCGGCACTTGGCCGAGTACCTGGAAGCCGAGAGCGCCTCGATGACTGCCGACCTCACGACTTTGCAGGATGGTTGGCGCGGAGTGGCTGCCGACCAGGCGTCGTCGTACTTCACCAGCAACAACAACCAGCTGCTGCCGGCCGCGCAGACCTTGCGCGAGGCCTACGCCAAGACGCAGGACCTCGCGTTGGGTGTCGCGCAGGTCACTCGTGGCCTCGCCGACATGGTCAACTACATCTTTCAAACGATCATGGACGCTCTCGCGTGCTTCTGGTGGCCGCCGCTGGCGGTCAAGCAGGGCATTGCCGCAGCACGCGGCATCTTCAAGGCGATCGACATGTTCACCAAGTTCATGGACATCCTCGACCGTGCCGCCGGTGCCATCGCACTCCTCAAGGGCCTCTTCGACGACCAGATCGGCAAGATCGCGCTGGGCGTCTCGACGAGCTACCACCACCCGTTGGTCGCAGCGACCCGGGATCCTCAGTCATGACCGCCGAGGACTTCAGCGCGTTGATGGCCGAGATCAACGGCGTCAACCGTGAGCTGGCCCAACAGCGGGATGCGATGCGCGCTCGTACCCTACAAGGGCTGAAGGTGCAGCTAGGCAAGACGAGCGATCCGAAGCTGAAGGAACGCATGCGCCAAGTGCTGTCTGGCGAGCTCGAGCTGGATGACTTCTACCGCACTGAGGAGTTCCAGGCCGGCCTGGAGGCCAGGATGACTGAGCTCCAACAGGCGGCGGATGAAGCAGTCGCCCTGGATCCGGCCGAGCTCGAACGACAGATCGCCGCCGGTCAGGCCTCGCTCCATGTGCAGTACGACGACGTAGCGAGCCAGGAGCAAGCGCAGCAGCAACACGGTACGCCGGCCTCAGACGATGCACCGCCCGGTTGGCGCCCCGTGCCCGAGTCGGACTGACACTGCGCTGGCAGGTCGATCACGATCGGCGTGGCACGGTCGCGACCAGCTCGCCGGCCCGGGTGGCCAGCGCAGCAAGATCACCGTCCGGGCTGAGCGCGTCGCCGAGCAGGAACCGGCTGACGCCGACCACCGCCGCGCCGGCCTCCAGGTAGCGCGGGACGTCGGCCAGCGTCACCCCGCCGGTCGGCATCAGTGGCACATCCGGCATCGGCGCGTGCGTCTCGGCCAGGTAGCCGACACCACCGACCGGCCCGATCGGGGAGACCTTGACCGCCTGGACGCCGTACTCCCAGGCGGTGAGGATCTCGTTCGGGGTCAGCGCCCCGGGGATGAACGGAGCGTCTCGTCGATGCGCGACGTCGACCAGCGCCGGCCGGAAGACCTGGGCGACGCAGAAGTCCGCGCCGACATCGAGCGCTGCCTCGACCTGGTCGGGCTGGCGCAGCGAGCCGATACCGATCAGCACCTCCGATCCCAGTCGCTGCCTCGCCTGACCGACCGCGTCGAGCGCCCCGGCGCTGGTCATGGTGAACTCGACCGCCCGGATCCCTTGCTGCACACAGATCTCGGCCACCTGGACGAATCGGTCGGCGGTGGGCGCGCGCAGGATCGCGACGACCGGCAGGTCAGCCAGCAGCTCGGCGATGTTGATCATCGGCACTCCCTTGTCGTCGGCGTCACGGTCAGAACCGGGGAAGGGTGGGGTCGTAGTCGGGCTGGCTGCGGCGCAGGTAGCCGGTGTCGTCCCGCTCGGTCCGCCCGGACCGTACGAACAGCTCGTGCTGGCGGGCCAGCGCGTCCGGGTCGAGCTCGACGCCCAGGCCGGGGCCGGGTGGCACCGGCAGCGAACCGTCGACGAACTCGAGTGCCCCGCCGGCGATGATCTCCTGGTCGGAGTTCCACGGGTAGTGGGTGTCGCACGCATAGCTCAGGTTCGGCACGGCGGCACCCAGGTGCGTCATCGCTGCGAGCGAGATGCCGAGGTGGGAGTTGGAGTGCATGGACATCCCCCAGCCGACCGTACGGCAGATGCCCGCCAGCTCCAGGCTGTGCCGCAGTCCGCCCCAGACGTGGTGGTCGGACAGCACCACCCCGATCGAGCCGAGGTCGAGCGCTTCGGGGATGTCGTCGAAGGCGATCACGCACATGTTCGTCGCCAGCGGCATCGGTACCTGCCGGGCGACCGCCGCCATCCCGGCCCGGCCGAGGGTCGGGTCCTCCAGGTACTCCAGCTCCGCGGCCAGCTCGTGGCCGACCCGGACGCTGGTGGCCTCGGTCCACGCGCCGTTGGGATCGATCCGCAGGGGCAGTCCGGGGAAGGCCTCGGCGAGCGCCTTGATCGCCGCCACCTCCTGGTCCGGCGGGAACGCGCCGGCCTTGAGCTTGATCGAACCGAAGCCGTAGGTGTCGATCATGGTCTGCGCCTGCGCGACCACGCCGGCCGGATCGCGGGCCGCACCCCAGCCGTCGGTGATCGCCGGCGATCCGTCGTGGGCAGGGTGCTCGGCCCACTTGTAGAACAGGTACGCGCTGTACGGGACCGCGTCTCGGACCGGACCGCCGAGCAGGTCGACCACCCGGACCCCCAGCGCCTTGCCCTGCGCATCGAGGCAGGCCACCTCGATCGGTGAGAACGTGGCGCTGACCGCGGGGGACCGGCCGACCGACCCGTCCTTCTCCCCTGCCTCGCCGGTGGTGCCGAGGATCGACAGCAGCCGTTGCTCGATCGCGTTGGTGTCGAAGATGCTCATCCCGATCAGTTGCGAGCGGACCTGGTTGAGCTGGTTCAGCCGGTTGGCGCCACCGCCGCACTCGCCCAGACCGACCACCCCGGCAGCGGTGACCACCTGGATGACGGTCCGCAGTGCGAGCGGTTCGTGCACGCCCCAGGAGTTGAGCAGGGGCGGGTCGGCGAACGCGATCGGGGTGATGATCAGATCGGTGATCGTCAAGCCCTGGACCCGTGCCTGCTGGTCGGTGACCATGTCTGCTCCTCGATCGACCCGTTGATCAGTATTGATCCTATTAAGAAATTGCGCATCCACATATGTGAATGCACTCCACACACTAGAAAGATGGGTGCGGTAGCGTCAAGGCGTGGACCACATCGTGACCGGTCGACCGCCCGCCTCGGTCAAGTCGTCCGAACGCACCCTCCAGGTGCTGCAGACCCTCGGTGAGTGCCGGACGCCCATCACCGTCGCCGAGCTGCACAGGCTGACCGGCTATCCCCGCTCCAGCCTGCACCAGCTGGTGCACACCATGATCAACTCAGGCTGGCTGGACCAGACCGAGGACGGCAAGGTCGGCATCGGCGCCCGTGCCCTGCTGGTCGGAACCGCCTACCTCGACGCGGATCCGCTGCTGCCGCACGCGATGCGCACCCTGGAGGAGCTCAGGTCCCAGACCGGCTACACCACTCACGTGGCCCGGCAGTCCGGGGCGTCGGTGATCTATCTGGCCAGCCGCGAAGCGGTCGACGCGCATCGGGCCGTCTCCCGGATCGGTCGCGAGCTACCGGTCCATGCCACCGCGTTGGGCAAGGCGTTGCTGGCCGAGCTGACCGACGCGGAGGTGCGCGCCGTGCTGCACCGGAAGCGGGTCGCACTGACCGAGCACACCGTCACTGACGCCGCAGAGCTGATCGCGCAGCTGGCCGAGGTGCGCAGCCGCGGCTACTCGGTGGAACGGGAGGAGAACACGCCAGGGTTGAGCTGCGTCGCGGCCCCGATCGGCTACCGGATCCCCGCCACCGAGGCGATCTCGGTGTCGATGCCGGCCCGCCGCGCCGGCGCGCGCGAGGTGACCAGGGTCGCGAGGCTGCTCGTCGGCCAGGTCGCCGAGCTGACCCAGACCCTGCGCGGGCACGGGATCCGCTGACCGACCGCCGACCATCTGCCGGTCCGGCTACTGGAGCCGGGTCCGACCTTCGCCCGGTACCACCAGCGCCCCGCTGACCCGCAGGATCTGCATCCGGGCGCCCAGCTCGATGGCGGTGCTGATCCTGGCCTTCAACGGGGCCGTGACCCGGCTGCCGCCGAACACCCGGACCAGCTCCTTGATCAGCTCCTCGGTGCTGATCCCCATCGCGTTGCGGACGATGAAGGCCGCCGCATTCACGATCTCGCGTAGTGCCACGTCATCCAGTGGACGATCCTTCAGACCGCCCTCAGCCGTACGCCGGTATCCCTGCCAGCGCAGCGGATCGCGCGCCTGTGGCCAGCAGAATCCTTCCTCGGGATCGCGGCGGATCGACTCGGGGACGACGCTGCGGATGTCGGCCAGCCGCGAGTCGACCACCCGGCTGATGCCGTGACAGGCCGCAACCAGCCGAGCCAGCCGCTCGAT
>JAABUS010006684.1_pt1 | contig 13806 bp, 10 predicted proteins | sample 5560161 | NCBI WGS metagenome assembly JAABUS01 (sample SAMN10711885, study PRJNA513376) | rock metagenome | isolation source: Antarctica rocks | place: Antarctica: Victoria Land, Trio Nunatak nord | collected 2016-01-04 | reverse complement strand
ATGCGCAGGTCGTTGAAGGGCTGCGCGCCGGTCGCGGTGTTGATGGGGCGCAGCAGGCTCGACTGGTTGCGGATCTCGCGCGGGCCATGCCGGGCGCCGGCGCGGTTGGTGACGCCGCCGTCGAACGGCACGCCGATCAGGCCGATATCGACAGCCGTGAGGTCCTGGGTGTGCGGCGTGCGGAAGAACGTTGGGATGCCCACGTAGCGCGGCTGCGCCTGCGGGTTGGACATGATGGGATAGTTGCCGGCGGGCTTCAATGCATCCATGGGTCCTGGCTATAGACGACCGATCGCCTGCACGCGAGTGACGAGTGCATGGCGCGCTCGGGCCGCATCGCCGCCGAGCCGGATCAAGTCCGGGAGCTGCCCGGGCCGCGACAGCGCCGCCAATGCAACGCGCCACCCGCCAATGCGCCCGACGGTGTCTAACGCCACAAACGCGGCGCGGGGCAGGTCGCGGGCGGCGCCGTCACATACGGCGCGCAACACGGCGAACGGCAGGCCGTGCTGCCAGGCCGTGCGCGCGACCGCAGCGCTCTCCAGATCGACCGCGACAGCACCGGTGCGCGCGTGCAGCGCAGCCTTCGCCGCCGCGCACGCGACGATCGCGCCGCCGCCGTATATCGCTCCCTGGGTTGCGCCGCCGAGACGTTGCATCAGCGCGCCATCGGCGTCCCACCGGTCGGCTTCAAGCAGCACGGCAGTCGGGACCAGCAGCATGCCAGGGGCCAGCGCTGGATCGAGGCCGCCCGCAAGGCCAAAGCTGACAAGGCCGGAGATGCCGTGCTCGATCAGGCGGCGGGACGCTGCTGCTGCACCCTCGGCACGGCCACCGCCGACCTCCACCGGAAGCCCGAGATGCCGCGCGATCCGCGCCTCCGCCTGCAGGCCGGTAACAATGCCGATCGGATTTTTCGAAACCGCCGAGCGTTCAGAAACCAAAGGTGACCCGGCGGCTATTGCCATGCCGCAGGTTGCGGAAGCGGGCCAGCGCCAATAGCGGGAAAAACAACCGGTAGCCGTGGTAGCGCAGGTAAAACACCCGCGGGAAACCAACTGCGGTGTAGGGCAGTTCGTCCCATTCGCCATTATCCCGCTGGGTGCGGGCCAGGTAATCAGCGGCGCGATCCACGGCGGCGCCGACCTCGCCGGCAGCCATCAAGCCCAGCATGGCCCATGCGGTCTGCGACGGCGTGCTAGCACGGTATTCGCCGGGCGCGCTGGCGGCGTAGCTCTCCTCGTCCTCGCCCCAGCCGCCATCGTCGCGTTGCCGGTTCAGCAGCCAGCTCCGGGCGCGCTGGATGGCGGGGTCGTCGTGCGGCAACCCGGCGGCATTCAGTGCGCACAGCACGGACCAGGTGCCATAGATGTAGTTGGTGCCCCAGCGGCCAAACCAGCTTCCGTCCGGCTCCTGATCCGCGCGCAGGTAGGCTATGGCACGGGCCATGGTCGGCTCGCCGGCCGCATGGCCGAGTTGCGCCAGGAACGACACGCAGCGCGCGGTCACGTCGGCGGTTGGCGGATCCAGCAAGGCGCCATGGTCGGCAAACGGGATATTGTTCAGGAAGTCGTGATTGTTGTCGGCGTCGAAGGCGCCCCAACCGCCGTTCCGGCTCTGCATGCCCAAGATCCAGTCGCGGGCGCGAGTTACGCTCTCGACATGGGCCGGGTCGCCGTTGCGGTGCAGCAGCATGCCGACGACTGCGGTGTCGTCCACGTCGGGATAGTGCGCGTTCTCATACTGGAACGCCCAGCCGCCCGGCGGCGCATCCGGCCGGGACAGCGCCCAGTCGCCGCGCAGCTCCGTCACCTGGCGCTCAACCAGCCAGGCGCAGGCGGCGTCGATGCCTGGGGTGGCGGCGCCCTCGGCTTCGGCGACCGCGTGGCCGGCGAGGCTCGTGTCCCAGATCGGTGACAGGCAGGGCTGGCAGTACGCCTCGGCATCGGTGACGATCAACAGCTTCTGCACTGCGTGCCAGGACATCGCGGCGTCCGGATGGTCGGGGCCATGGCCCAGAGCGTCGAACATCATTACGGTGTTGGCCATCGCCGGGTAGATGGCGCCCAGGCCGTCCTCGCCGTTCAGGCGCTCGGTGACAAAGGCAACGGCGTCCTCGATGGCGCGGGTGCGAACGACGGTGGGGAAGGCGGGCTCGACGGCACGGACGACGCTGTCCACCACTTTGAATACGGGTCCCCAGGCAGAGCGGTATGGGCCGCGCACCCAATCGCGCACCCGGTCCGGCGGCATGCAAAACAGTTCGGGGACCGCGACATTTCGCGGATTGCGGGCGCGCGGATGCAGCGCCATCAGCACGAGCAGCGGCACCAGGACGGTGCGGGACCAGTACGACACCTTCGACAAATGAAAGAAAAACCACTGCGGCAGGTGCATGATCTCGACCGGCATGACCGGCACGGCGCGCCAGGGCACCTGGCCGAACAAAGCGAGCTGGATGCGGGTGAACACGTTGGTGCGCTCCGCTCCGCCGGCTGCCAGGATAGCGACGCGGGCGCGTGCCATGTGCGGAGCGCTGGGCAGGTCGCCGATCGCCTTCAGCGCATAATAGGCCTTCACGCTGGCGGACAGGTCGAACGGGCCATCGTGGAACAGCGGCCAGCCGCCATGCGCGCCCTGGATGCGGCGGAGATAGACGCCGATCTTCTGCTGCAGCGGAGTGTCGATGCGGTCCAGATAGTGTTCGAGCAGCACGTACTCGGCGGGGATCGTCGCGTCGGCCTCCAGCTCGAAAACCCAGTGTCCGTCAGGGTTCTGCCGCGCCGCGAGTGCCGTGGCGGCGCGGGCGATGGCGTGTTCCAGGGCGTCGCCGTCAAGCTGATGGGCGGAAGGACGGGTCAGTATATCGCTCGGCATGGATTTTGGTCTGCTCGTGTCAGGCGGCTAGGAGGGCGGATGCTGCATTGCAACCTGATCTGATGGCACCTTCGATCGTCGCGGGCAAGCCGGTGGCGGTCCAGTCGCCGGCCAGCGCGAGGTTCGGCCAGCGCGTGCGGGCCGGCGGGCGGCGGCGGTCCTGGTCGGGCGTGGCGGCGAAGGTCGCGCGCTTTTCCTTCACCACGCGCCACGCCGGCATCGCGTCCGGCAGGCGCAGGACGGCGCGAACGTCCTGCCAGACCTCGGCCGCGAGTTCGGCGGCGGGCGCGTCCACGCGTCGGTTGCCGGCGCTGATGGTGACGCTGACGACGCCCGGCTTGACGAACACCCACTCGGCGGTGCCGCCGATCAGCCCGGTGAACCCAGCCTCGCCAGGATCGGCATCGCAGCGAAAGTGCACGTTCAGGATAGCCTCGAACCGGTCGGGAACCATCAAATCAGGCACCAGCGCGGCGGCGACCGAGGCAGGAGCGGCGACGATGACGGCCTCGTCGCTCGCCACCGGACGGTCGCCGATCGCGGTCACCCGGCCGGCGGCGAAGCCGAGGCTGCCGACGCGATGGCCCAGCAACACGTCGGCGCCGCGGGAAACCAGCCAGGCGATTGCGGGGTCGATGAAGCTTTCGGACAGGCCGTCACGTGGATAGGCCGGGATGCAGGCGGCACCGCCGAGGGCCAGGCTCTCGTCCATCACGGCGCCCAGCAGCGTGGCGCTCGCAGTTTCGGGCGGCGTGTTGAGCGCTGCGATGGCAAGCGGCTCCAACAGGCGGCGGTACAGCTCGCCGGGCTGTAGAGTCCCGGCGACTGTGGCATTCGCGCCACGCCGGCGAAGCATCAAAACCGGCAGGAATTCCCGGAGGCGGGCACCGGGCACCCGACGACGGCGGCTGAACAGCCACCAGGGCAGGCGGCCCTGGCTGGGGCGGACGGTCCAGCGCTCTCCGGTGGCGAGGTCCATGAAGGGGAACACCGGAATACCTGGGCCGGCCATGGTGCCGCGGGCGCCAATGCGGTCGAGGAAGGCGTAGGCGTCGCGGTTGCCGGACAGCAGCAGGTGGTTGCCATTGTCGATCCGGCAGCCGAGCTCGCGGTCGAAATAGGAGCGGCAGCGGCCGCCGGCGGCGGGTCCGGCCTCGTGCACCGTAACGCGCACGCCGCGGTCCACAAAGGCCATGGCGGCGGACAGGCCAGCGAGGCCGGCACCGATGACGTGAACATGTGCGGGGGGCGGAGTCATACGGCGTATTTGAGGGCGATCAACAGCTTCTGCCACTTCGGTACGCGTACGGGTTCGTCGAGTGTGTCCCAGCCGCGACGCTCCAGTCGGTGCAGCAGGGCGTCGTAGGATGCGCCCATCAGCCGGGCCGGGCGCATCGCGCGGCGCGCGCAGCGCCGCATGGCGGCGTGGGCCTCGGTGAAATGCCGGTGCGCGTCGGCTGCCATGCGGGCGCAGACGGCGGGCAGGCCCGGATGGCGCAGCGCCTTGGCTGGGTTGGCCGGAACGCCGGCGTCGTGCAGCCATTCCTGCGGCAAATAGAGCCGGCCGCGCCCTGCGTCCTCCGCGACGTCCCGGAGGATGTTGGTCAGTTGCAGGGCGCGGCCCAGGTGCCAGGCCACGTCGTCGGCGGCCGGCGAGGCGTCGCCGAATGCACGGACCGACAGGCGGCCGACTGCGGCGGCGACCCGGTCGCAATACAGGTCCAGCTCGGCCAAGGTCGGCGCGACGATGACGGTTTCGGCATCCATCTGCATGCCGTCGATCACCGCCATGAAATCGTTCTGGCGCAGGCCGTAGCGCTGGATGGCGGGCAGCAGCACGCGGGTTACTGCGTCGTCCGTGCGGCCGTCGTAAAGTGATGCGATCCGGGCGCGCCAGGCGGCGAGTCCGGCGATCTTCTCGACCAGCGGGCCGGGCTCGTCCGCCACGTCGTCCACGATGCGGCAGAACGCATAGATGGCGTACATCGCCGCGCGCCGGTCGGCCGCCAGCACCTTCATGCCGCGGTAGAACGACGTGCCGGCGCGCAGCACCAACGCCTCGACCTCCTGCAAGTCCGCGGTCGCGGCGCCGAGCGGGGTCATGCCGCCCATCGCATCGCGGCCAGCAGGCTTCCGGCAACGTCGGTCTTCCGCAGCTTGACGCGGGTCGCCACCGGGTCGCCATGGCGCAGGCGCCGCGCCAGCCGGCGGGACAGGCCCAGGATGACGGCGACCTCCAGGCGCAGCCGGCGGTCGCGAATGCGGCGGGGCAGCTCGGCGGCCTGGATGTGCAGTTCGTCCACGCGGTCGAGCAACTGGGTGAAGACGGCGCGCAGTCCGGGCGTCTCGGCGGCGCCGGCCAGGTCCGCGACGCTGGCACCGGCAGCGGCTAGCAGGTCGTCGGGCAGATAGCAGCGGTCGAGCGCGCCCAGATCCTTAGCGCCGTCCTGCAGGTGGTTCAGCACCTGCAGCGCGGCGCAGAGCGGGTCGGACGGGGCGTGGGTCGCTCTGTCCTCGCCGTGCAGGTCGAGCACGTGGCGGCCGACCGGCATGGCGGACAGGCGGCAATAGTCGTGCAGCTCGGCCCAACTGGCGTAGCGGCGCTTGGCCGCGTCCTGACGGAAGGCGGCTAGCAAGTCCTGGGCGTGGCGCGGCGTCACGCCGGTCTGCGCCAGGCTGGCACGGAGCGCGACGCCGCTGGGCGAGCCGCCGTCCGCCTGGCCGAGCAGCACGGCCTCCATGCGGTCGAGCCGGGCGATCTTGTCAGCGGGCTCCAGCACGGGGCTGTCGGCGATATCGTCGCCGTTGCGGGCGAAGGCGTAGAAGGCGTGGACATGCGGGCGCAGCGCGGGGCGGATCAGCACGGAGCCGACCGGGAAGTTCTCGTCGCCGCGGTCCTTGCCGGACCAGGTCTCGACGGAATCGAGCGCCACGCTCATGCGCCAACCCCCTGGTAGGCGCGGCGCTTCCAGACGACGCCGCGACCGCGATGGTGGTCGATGGCGGAGCCGATCGTAGCGGCCAGGTAGAAGCAGGCGATGGCTGGAAGCGCCAGCGCCCACAGCGGCGACTGCCGGAACCGCCACAGCGTCGGCAGGAACGACGCCATCGACCCGATCCAGGCGAGCGTTCCCAACGCCCGCGCCGCGCCGTGCTCCAGCAGCATCAACAGCAGTGGCGCCAACCACACCAGGGCCAGGCCCAGTACAGTGCCGAGCAGGATCAACGGCGAGAACCGCAGTTGAACGTAGGCGGTCCGCGCCACCATGCGCCAGATGTCGGCAGCGCCGGGATAGGGCCGTACGCTGCGCGCCAGGCGGCTATGGCCGAGCCAGATGCGCCCGCCGCGCTTCACCGCCGCAGCCAAGGCCACGTCGTCGATCAGCGCGCCGCGCACCGCCTCGATTCTGCCGATGCGGTCCAGCGCGCGGCGGCGCAGCAGGATGGTGCCGCCAGCCGCAGCCGCCATGCCGCGCATCGGGTCGTTCACCCAGGCGAAGGGATAGAGCAGTTGGAAAAAGAACACGAAGGCCGGCACCAGCGCGCGCTCGGCCCAGGTGGCACAGCGCAGTTCGACCATCTCGGACACGAGGTCGAGGCCGTCCCGCTCGGCCTTCGCCACCAGGGTCGCAACGTGGGCCGGCTCATGCACGACGTCGGCGTCGGTCAGCAGCACCAGCTCGGCCGTGGTGCGGGCCACGCCTTGCGACACCGCCCAGAGCTTGCCGCTCCAGCCCGGCGGACGCGGCTTGCCCTCAAGCACCGTCAGGCGCGGATCGACGAGGCCGCGCGCCACCGCTCCCGTGCCGTCCGTGCTGCCATCGTCCACCAGAAAGATCCGAAGCCGACCCGCATAGTCCTGCGCCAACAGGGAGCGGAGCGCGTCGCCGATGCCCTCCGCCTCGTCCCGGGCGGGGATGACGATGTCCACATCGGGCGGCGGCGACGCCGGGCGTGTGGGCGCGAGCGCCGGGCCGGCCTGCCAGAACCGGCCGTGCAGCGCCAAGAGATAGGCCCACGCCAGCAACGCCAGGACAGCGAGCGTCATCATGCCGGCAGCCACCCGGCGGTGCGGAACCAGGCGACCGCGTCCGCCACCGCCTGCCGCGCCGCGCGCGGGGCGTAGCCGAGCTCGGCAATCGCTTTGGCCGGGCTGAAGTACATGCGCTTCTTCGCCATCGCCAGCATCTCCCGCGTCACCAGCGGCTCGATGCCGAACAGCCGGGCGGCGCCCTCCATGCCGAGCGCCACCGGCCAGAGCAGGCCATGCGGCAGCCGGACGCGGCGCGGGGTGCGCCGGCCCATCACGTCGTCCACCAGCGCCAGCAGGTCCGGCATATCGAGGTCATGCCCGCCCAGTATATAAGACTGCCCGATCCGCCCACGCTCCAGCGCCAGCACGTGCCCGGCCGCGACGTCGTCTACGTGGACGATATTCAGCCCAGTATCGACATAGGCCGGCATACGTCCGGCCGCGGCGTCCAGCACCATCTTGCCGGTCGGCGTCGGCTTGATGTCGCGGGGTCCGATGGGGGTGGAGGGGTTCACGATCACCGCAGGGACCGCATGATCCCGCACCAGGTCGCGCACCGCCTGCTCGGCGAGGTACTTCGACCGTTTGTACGCGCCGACGATATGGTCGGGATGCACCGGCGTGTCCTCGGTGCCCGGCGTGCCGTCGCCCACCAGGCCGAGGGCGGCGACGCTGCTGCAATGGACGATGCGCTCCGCCCCGGCGGCGGTCGCGGCCAGCAGCAAAGCGCGAGTGCCGTCCACGTTGGCGGCCAGCATCGGCGCTGGATCGGGCACCCAGAGGCGGTAGTCCGCGGCGACGTGCACGACGTACCGGCATTCCGCGACCGCGCGCATAAGCGACGCCGCGTCGCGCAGGTCGCCCTCCGCCAGCTCGGCCGGCAGGTCCGCGATGTTGCGCCGGTCGCTGCCGGGCCGCACCAGCAGGCGCAGGCTGTGGCCGCGGTCGAGCAGGGCGCGGGCGACGGCAGACCCCACGAACCCGGTGGCGCCGGTGACGAGCGTAGGCTGGGTGGATGGCACGGACGCTCCTGATTAGCCGGCCGGACAGACGGGTCGCGGTCTATAGCTGGATGGGCTGGGCTGGTGTAGTGGGCCTGGTTTCATACATAGGCTGCTTAGCATGAAACGCCTTACCATTGTGTTAGCGCTGGCGGGCCTGGCCGTCTCCGCGCTGCTGGTGGTGTGGTTCGACGCGGGCCAGGTGCTCGATGTCGCCCTCTCGGTGGGATGGCGGGGCTTTGCGCTGCTGTCGCTTTGGCAGGCCGGGCTGTTCCTGCTGCTGGGGCTGGCCTGGGCTACTGTGCTGCCCGGGTTGCGCCCGGGCGTGCTGGTGTGGGGCCGCATGGTGCGGGACGCCGCGACGACGTGCCTGCCGTTCTCGCCGGTGGGCGGCTACGTGCTCGGCGCGCGGGCGATTACGGTGCGCGGCGTCGCCTGGCCGACCGCGGCGGCAGGGACCGTCGTGGATGTGACGGCTGAGATCGTCGGGCAGTTCTTCTTTAGCGTGTTCGGGCTGCTGGCGCTGCTGCTGATGCGGCCGGGTTCGCCGCTGCTGGCGCCGGTCGGCAGCGTGCTAGCCTTGGCGGGGCTGTCGATTGTGCTGGCGTGGCGGCTCCGTCGGACGATCGGGCGCGGGCTGCGTGCCTTGAGCGAGCGGCTGCTGGGCAAGTGGTTCCATGGGCAAAGCGGCCTCGACCGCGTCCGGACAGAACTAATTCGGCTGTATGGCAAACCGCGGCGGCTGCTGCTGGCCGGCGTGGTGCATCTGCTGGGCTGGTTCGGCACCGGAGTCGGCACCTGGATCAGCCTGCGCCTGCTGGGGTGGACTGCCGGCCTGCTGCCGATCGTCGCGCTGGAGGCGCTGCTGGACGCGCTGGTTGCCGCGACCTTCATCGTGCCCAGCGCGGCGGGCGTGCAGGAGGCGGGCTACGTCGGCCTCGGCGCTGCGTTCGGCGTGCCGCCGGACATGGCGCTCGGCGTCTCGCTGCTGCGCCGCGCCCGCGACTTGGCGCTGGGCGTGCCGATCCTGCTGGTATTCCAGTGGATCGAGCTGCGGCGGCTCCGGTAGCCTAGCAAGGCTATTCGACCAAGTTGGGCATACCCGTCTGCTGGCGCAACAAATCGAAACGATCTGTTAAGCAAATTTGGCGTATGATGCAAGCATGCCGTTCCTGCTGCGCAACCTTGCACTTGAGACACTGGGCCGCTACGGGCGGCAGCTAGGCGGCGGCGCCTCGGCGCTGACCTTGGCCGCAGCTCTCGGCATTCTCTTCTGGCTTGGTTGGACCGGGACCGGAACCCGCGATGAGACGCTGCTGGCAGCGCAACGGGCGGTACGCGTGGCCGAGCTGCGCGGCACCTTCGCCTATTACGACGAGTGGCTCACGATGTCGGCCCGCATGGCAGTGCTCTCCGGCGAGCCCCGCTGGGTCGACCGCTTCGATGAGGCCGGCCCGAAACTAGCGGCTGCCATTGCGGAGGCGGTCGCGCTCGCGACGCCAGAGGTCAGCGCGACGCTCGCGAAGACGACAGACGAGGCGAACCGCGACTTGACCGCGATGGAGCGGGCCGCCTTTAGTCTCGCTGGCGATCGCGAGAGCGCCGTGTCGCTGCTCGATGGCCCGGAGTTTGCCTATCTCGAGGCGGTTTACGCGTCGGGAATTGAAGCGTTCGGCAACGATCTCGAGACGCTTGCTACGACTCGCGCCAAGACACTCAACGACCGTGCCTGGATGGAGACGGCAGGGCTTGCTTTAAGCTCCATATTCCTTGTCGCGGCTGCTTTCGCCATCAAGGGACGTGCCCGGTTGCGGGCGGCCCTCGCATTCACTGAGGCCGTCGCTCGGACCGACGCCTTGACCGACCTACCCAACCGGCGCCGCCTCTATGAGGACTTGCGGACGGCCCTAGCGAGACCGGATCGGGGCGGCGGTGAGGTCGCGCTGCTGCTGTGCGACCTGGACCGCTTCAAGCTGGTCAACGACGTGCACGGCCACCCCGCGGGCGATCATCTCCTGCGGCTTGTGGCCACCCGGCTCCGCAGCCTCGTACGCACCGGCGACCTGATTGCTCGCCTGGGCGGAGACGAGTTCGCGCTGGTTGTTTCGCTTGATGCAGCGGCTCAGCCCGGTCCGTCCAGTGAGGCGGCGGCGCACCTCGCGCGCCGGATCATCACGGTGCTGGAACAGCCGTTCGAGCTCCCCGATGGAGCCATCGTGCAGATCGGCGTCAGCATCGGCATCGCGCTCGCGTGGCCGGAGGACGGCAGCGCCGACGCCCTGGTGCGCCGCGCCGACGTCGCGCTGTACCGGGCAAAGGCCGACGGCCGCAGCCGTTTCCACTTCTTCGACACTGACCTGGACGCTCATATCCAGAAGCGCGCGTTGCTTGAGGGTGAACTGCGCCAAGCCATCGCCAACGACCTTTTGATCCCGCATTTCCAGCCGCTGGTCGATATGGCAACCGAGCGCCTGATCGGCGTCGAAATGCTGGCGCGCTGGCCGCATCCTACCCGCGGCATGGTTCCGCCGGGCGAGTTCATCCCCATCGCGGAGGATCTCGGCCTGATCGGCCGGATGACGGAATGCCTGCTGCGCCGAGCCTGCCGCATCGCCACGGCGTGGCCCTCCGAGATCTTGCTTGCCTGCAACGTGTCGCCCCTCCAACTGCGCGACCGCGGCCTTCCAGCAATGGTACAATCCATCCTGGACGAAACCGGGCTGCCGGCGCAGCGCCTCGAACTCGAGATCACCGAGAGCGCGCTGGTCGGCGATATCGATTTGGCCCGAAACCTCCTTGGCGAACTCAAGGCGTTGGGCGTGCGTCTGGCGCTTGACGACTTCGGCACGGGCTATTCGAGCCTGCGGCACCTGCAGATGCTGCCGTTCGACAAACTGAAGATCGATGCAGGTTTCGTGCGGGCGATGGACAGCGATATCGAGAGCCGCAAGATCGTCGCCGCCGTGGTGGGCCTCGGCCAAAGCCTTGGCCTGGTCACCGTTGCGGAAGGTGTCGAGGAGGCCGGGACGGCGGCGCTGCTACGCGATCTCGGTTGCGATGTTGGTCAGGGCTGGCTGTTTGGACGCCCTGGATCGGCAGAAACGGTCAGCGCGCTGCTGTTCGAGGCCGTTCGCGCCTGAAAGGGCTGGCCCTGGCCGCTCTCGGCGTCCGTGAGGGTGCCGAGGCCGATGCGCGCGGCCCGGCGCTGGTTGCGGCGGCTCCGGTCGCCCCGTCGCGTGTGAGAGGCTGCGGCCGATGACCCGAGGGAACACAGTGTGACCTGCGTCACAGCACGCCGCCGGAGAGCGGCGTAAGACGACGGTCCCGGCGGGAGTGGTCTGCCACCCCTGTGTTGCAATACCGCACCGGTTGTCACTCCGATGTGATTTGGTTCAAGTAATAAAACAAGATAATAAATGTTAAGATATATTTAACAACGTGTAATCGAGGCCAATAATGAAATCCCGTGATAATACCGTCGTCAGTCAGCCTAATCAGGCCATCGTCGATGCCGACGGCACGTCCTGGTCAATCGTCGGCGCCCAGGTTGATGCAAACGGGATTGTTGACGCCAGTACGAACCGGGTGACCCAACTCGCCTATGCGAACGGCAAGCTCTGGCAGGAGAACACCGATAATCTTTGGTGGAGCAAGAACACGTCATCCAACTCGTGGGACCCGCCCGGCGGCACAGCGGCAAGCCCGCTGGCGCAATCCAAGAACAATACCGTCATTACTCAGTCGGAGCAGTTCATCGTCGATGCGAGCGGCCGGACGTGGACGATCGTCGGCGGGCAAGTGGCCGTGAACGGAGTTATCGACACTGCCACCAACCGCGTCACCGAGCTGGCCTATGAGTACGGCAAGGTCTGGCAGGAGAACGCTGACAAGCTGTGGTGGAGCAAGAATACATCGACCAATACGTGGGATCCGCCCGGCGGCACATCGAAGAGCCCCGTGCATAGTGTCAGCCGCGCCTGGTTCGGCGGGAATGGCGCGTTCGATACTGCCGCGGACTGGAGCGGAACTATGGTTCCCCAGCCGGGAGACACCGCGGTCGTCAAGAGCGGCCATATAACAGTCACTTCGGGCGAGGCCACCGGTGTGAACTTTCTATTCAATGGTGCTTCTGGCCAGGATGACCCTGTGACAAGGCCGGAATTGAGCTTCATCGGCGACGGGTCGCATGACATCGGTGCGATTACGCTGCAGGCGGGGGCCAAAGCCACCGTGTTGCTGGCGGACGGCTTCAAAACAGTCGTTGCTGCGACAACTGGCGTTCATCTTTCAGGCGGTTTGCTGAGCGTCTCTGAATATCAAGGCGTTCCATTTACCATAAATGGCGACAGCAGCCTCACCAATGGGGCTTCGCTTTCTGTCGGGGCATTCACCGGCGGCGAAGTCCCAGCCTCGCATCTCGTGAACAACGGTACCATGACCGTCGATGCTTCAACCGCGTCGCTCGGCGCGTTGTCTGGCCAAGGCATAGTCCGCGTGACCGGCAATGGCAATCTGTCAGTACTGGGCGCTACTGCGGGCGAGACGATCCAGCTCCAGTCGGGTCATCTCGACTATTCGGATTCGCGATATCATTTGCCATTTCTGGCCTCGATTACGGATTTCGGTGCGAACAGCTCGATCAACCTCGGAAGTGCCCACGTGCTTCCCGAAAACAATCCACGTGAGGTGTTCGCGATGTCGGGGCCGACGTCAGGCGAGCTACTCATCTACGAGGGTTCGAACAAAATGGTCGACCTGCATATCAGCGGCCAGTCGCACATCTACGCCTCGTATGGCGACAGGGGGGGGCGGGGGAGTGGTGCTGACGGCGTATGACACCGGGAACTCCATCCCGATCGCCAGTTCATAGGCGCGAGGCACCGGCTGCGCGGGCGCCCTACGGGACCACTAGGCCGCTGGTGTCAGCGTCCCGTAAGCGTCCGCCATCGCCTCGATCGCCGCGAGTTTGGCCGTAAACAGCGACCAATCGTCCCGTTCGGCGATCGGTGCCCAGATTGCCTCGACCTCCTCGATCAGCATGGTGCAGGGGTGCATGCCCTTGAAATACGGGTGGTACAGCTTGGCGCCTGGGGCAGGCGCGTAGCCCTGCATCGCTTTGCGTACGGAAACAAAAGCAGGGTGCGCGTAGTGCGCCGCCGCCGGGCCAGCGTCAGCCCGGGGTGCGCTGCCGGGGCCGCCGTGCCAGTCAAAGAACGCCTGCTCGAAGCCCATGCGGCTCGCGTCCAGGAAAGCCCACCAAAGCTGCGCCAGCGCCGCATCCTGTGCCTCGTTGACGGGTTCGAGGCCCAGGCGGCGCAGCACCGCCAAGTCGAGCGCCCGCTGGAACTGCGGCGCGAAGCCCTGCAGCGCCGTCTCCAGTGCTGGCTTGGCCGATAGCGGCAGCAGGCACTCCGCCAGCCGCACCAGGTTCCACAGCAGCGTGTCGGGCTGGCGGCCATAGGCGTACAGGCCGGTGTGGTCGAAGTAGGCGGCGGTGAACTCGGGGTCGTAGCTCGGCAGGAAGCGCCAGGGGCCGTAGTCGAAGCTCTCGCCGGTGACGTTGATGTTGTCGGTGTTGAGCACGCCGTGCACGAAGCCCGCCACCATCCACTGCGCTCCGAGCCTGGCAACCCGGCCTGTTACATCCGCCAGGAACGCCGCCGCACGCTCGGCCGGATCGTCGCGCCAGGCTTCCGGCAGATAGGTGCGGATCGCGTAGTCCAGCAGGCGTGCGACGTTGTCCGGCTGACCGAGGTAGGCGAAACGCTGGAACGAGCCGATGCGGATGTGCGAGTGGCTGAGCCGCACCAGCACGGCTGCGCGGGTGGGGGAGGGCTCGTCGCCGCGCACCAGGTCCTCGCCGGTCTCGACCAGGCTGAACGACTTGCTGGTATA
>JAABUS010006683.1_pt1 | contig 13808 bp, 14 predicted proteins | sample 5560161 | NCBI WGS metagenome assembly JAABUS01 (sample SAMN10711885, study PRJNA513376) | rock metagenome | isolation source: Antarctica rocks | place: Antarctica: Victoria Land, Trio Nunatak nord | collected 2016-01-04 | reverse complement strand
GAGTCCAAGTCCGCTCTCCATTGAGAAATGACTCAGGAGAGCTGGTCAACCAGGCGGGGAAACATCTCTCATTGTCTACAGCTCTCTTGAACGAGGTTTGTTTCTTTTAATTGTCACCTGTATTGGCTTGGGGCTGTTTATCCTTCTGCAGGCCGTTCTGAGCCACAATGGGAGTACGTCGTGCCGTCATCTCAGAAAACCTGACCGCTAAGAATCCTTTGTTCTGCCTACTCGTAGTGTACTTTCCTTGATTCACCTTACCTTACTCTTCAGGGTCGTCATTTGTGAAACCGTGCTTAAGATCCTTCAGGTATTTTCCACATCCTCCAATTGCTTCGATGATATGTTTCAAGTGTGTACAGTTCCTTCCTGCATCGGGCTGGACATTGCTGCGCTGCCGGCCTTGTTCAGGTATAGAGTAGCTGGCCTACGCCCTTGTACAAATAATCCTTGTTAAGAGGCTTTCTGCTAATGCAATGTCCAACCAGCTGCAGGAAGAACCTGTATACTTGTACAAGATTCCCAACCCCGCAATCCTTCTCTTTCTTTGGTTCAGATCGTGTCTTGCATATGAAACGTCTCATTCTTCATGCCTTTTTACCTGCCTCGAGTTGCGCCTCAACGCTTCGTGGAGATCAGCAGTAATAACACCATCATAGATGTGGCAGTACAAAGAAGCATGCGAGGAGATTAGCGTTCTGATAAACGTTGATCACCTTTGGTCGCAGAGATTATTTCTCTCAACGCAGAAGCCGTGAATCTTCTCAGCAACTACACATGCCGATCTCCATAACCGCCTTCTTCAGCACAAGATTCAAAATAACATATAAGCTGTGAATATTTTTGGCAATTTGACATGCCGATCTTTAGAAGATCTTCCTTGATTCTATTAAGGGTCGCATAGGCATGGGATTACGAGGAATCCTTCGAAATTCCAACACAAAATCCTAAACAACGTATTCAAATGAAAATAGTAGCCAAGTTGAAGGAATGCTCAGTGATCTCCGGCAGCGGTTTCATAGCTCTAGCAGTCTAGCTTATGGGCGCAGCTAATATGATGTCTGTCTAGACTCCTGACCGCAGACTGCTTGCATTATATAAAGACTTCATGATACTTCTCATTCTTTTCAGCGGCATACAGGCTTCTTCTTATCTTATAAAGAATTTAATATCTCTTTATTCATTTTCAGCTTCAACCTCTATCCACTCAGTCAAGTCCGACAGTTCTCAGCTCGGCCTACGTTCGACCGCAAAATGCCTCTCACTTCGAGCGCGACTGCTGCGCTGATCGCAATACTCATCATTCCTTTAAGCAGCGCCACCCCGATTAAATCATCTCTTGTAACCACCCTCACAATACGAGATCTTCAGGTAGCAGGCTTAGGACTTCCTAATTGCGACACTAAGGACACCGATCCAACATGGGCCCAAGGCCAGAGCAATTTCAAGGAAGGGGATGGGGTAAAGATTAGCGATGACTGCGACAACGGACTGGGCGGCAGTGACCACTGCTGGTAAGCTCCCTTCAGATCCGCCATACCAGCCTTTCCCCTTTCTTCCCCTCTCCGCTCAAATAAAGTACTACAAATACATACTCAAAACTTCATCGTACTGACCCTGCTTCAAGGACGGACTACGTCCTCGTCGACTACATCAACTCAGCTGGCCCGTGGTATAGTCCTTTTGGTCAAATCAACTGCCCGAGTGACTCAGCCACTCCAGCAAGCATGTGCAATCAACAGATCGGTCAGATGAAGCAAGATGCGGATACATGCAAAACCACCTCATGGACCGCCGGTGGGAAAGTAGGCGTAGAATTTCAGGGCAAGATCTCGGACGTGTTTGGCATTACAGTCGCCCCCGAAGTCAATGCTGGTGGTGGCGCGACGGCGACAACCTGCAACACCAACGTCACGACTGAAACATGCCAGTGGCATGGCGGCACCGGCTGCCATCAAAGCTGGGCCTCGCAAGTCATCATCACTGTGCGTGGCTTCAAGCGTCGCACGTGCGAATCACCCACCTCCGACCTTGCCGCTAATATGCCCAATATGGCCCAGCGGGGCTTTGATGGTAAATATACTCGCGGTATGCAGGACTTTGAGCTCAAGGTAGCATCTTCAAATACGATTGATTGCGACGGTGGCTGCCAGCCAGTAAACCACAATCCATTACCAAATCAAGGCTCAGATCCTATACCTTGGCCGCGAATGTAGAACAAGATAAAGTTCTCAGAGAAGCCGAGCGCCTGGGTAAATGCTGCGTGCATCGCGTTCAGTTTGATACTGATGATTTAGGAGATGCAGGCTAGGGTGAAAAACCTTGTTTTGTTTTAGGTGGAATTGTTTAACTTTGTACATCAGCGCGTTTGTGTTACGAGTTTAGCCTGAATCATCGACTACGTCTCTACAATGTAGACTGCATCCTCAGTCACGAGATTAGCTTAAGAAATCAGTCGACTTATTATTAAATGTTCTGACTAATCGTACACCCCTTTTTACTACATTGACGCCCCCTGTTTACTACCTACATATACCGCCCCCTCAAATAGGTTTAGCGGTTACCCAACTAGGGTTCATCTTTGAAACAGACGAGCATCATACAGATACTTGATTTTGTATGAGCGGCTCACCAAAAATTAAGTATCTTTGGGATCGACATGTTTTTCGAAGCTGGCTCACCAAAAATTAAGTATCTTTGGGATCGACATGTTTTTCGAAGCTGATTTACATTTGCAACTACATATCAAATTTGAAACACCCCTTTGGCCATCTCTTTTCGGTCGTAAACCCAAAGGCATATAAGCCACCGCGTAACGGCTTATTTGCTGGTATGTTGGAGTGCCCATTTGTTTCCCCTTGCTCACGGTTTTCCGTTCGTTGTGTGTCGGGTTGATTGGGCCAGCGGCCTCGGTGCCCTTGAAGAGGTCTTCGAATAGTAACATTGCCTGTGACGTAGCTGAAGTTCATTCCAGACGCATCCTCGCGGGAAGTCCAAATGGGATTGTCGACCGAAGAGTGCAAGGAAGATATCACGGTTGATGGCAAAATGAGATAGCCCTTGCCTCTGTGGCTCATAGATCTCATCTGCAAAAACTAATCTTCTTGAGTTTTCATGTGATTCTTCATGAGGTCGTCCACATCGCTGCTCGACTGGAATATCCGAGTCATCTTTGTATCAGAGTCTTGAATTCGAAGTCTGATAGCTTTCTCCGACTCGAAACCAAGCGTTATAGCCAAGTCTGCCAGTCTCTGCCAGCATTGTTCGTTAATAAGCTTGACCTGTGGTTTCCGCTTTCCGATATCCCTGCGGGGTGCTATTGCATTCAAGTCTGGAAAATGACGCCAGGCAAACATTCACAACTGACGGTAACCACACTCAACGGCCTCCATTTCAGCACCAGGTCGAGTAGAGGATTGAGAGATCTTATGTTGAATCAACAACTTTCCCTCTTCTTGTTTCAGGCCAACGAATATCATAGAGATCGCTTGATGAGATGATTTCTTGCTGCTGCTATTCGGGGGAAGAAGTCGAATGATCTTTGCGGGTGGTTTAAGCCACTTAATATCTTCAATAAAGGTATGAATTGAGAAGATCATGCACTTGACGCTTTGTAGATTCTGTAGCAATTGCGACCGTGTAGAAATTCTGTAATCAAAGGGAATAACTCATTTCGGTGCACTAGTTCTTGAACGAAGAAGCGGTCTACTTCCGATACGGACGGACTTCGTGTCTGCAATAATTGCACGGTACGGGAATCTGTTGACTACCATAGATCATTTTGACCACCAATGATGTTATTTCATTGCTCGCGGACGTGTCGAAGATAATGCTCTATCTTCTAGAAAGGCTTAGGATGACTTTTTGATGCCCTGATCCGATTAGGTAGGCTGGTCAAAGCTCCGATGTACAGGGAACATTGCATTAGCCAAGCCACCTTTAATTGAACCCCTCAGTGCCAATTTCCACCAATCATAAGGCCGCTAGTGAGGCTGAATCAGCTTTCATATTAGGCAATAACTAAGGTTTGGTGCAGATTAGCTGAAAGGCCTGAATTTACCAAAAAACCTCTCAAACGACCTTCTTTCTCTATCAACATCGCTACTTTCCACCATATTCTACTTCTTACCTTGTTGACAACCTTTACAGTACTATACTTAGACACGCCTTTAACAACTGATAATGCTTGATCTCGCTGTCACTGCGCTCAATGATGAAGAATGAAGAAACTTTTGACCTGAAATGATTATTTGAACATGAGAATTGTTCAACAATAGACTGATCGTTGAGTTGAGTTTCGAGTTGACATTTTGAATTTGACTCGATTCGAAGTTGAGTTGCCCACATATTGGCAAATCCCCGAGTGCTAATTAGTCAACCACACGCAGTTAATCACCACGTTAGCATCGTTGACATCGTTGGTAGGTGATTAGATCAAAGATTCAATCAAACATCACTTAATTACGTCATTAACCTTGTACTTAAATCTAACAGCTGGTAAATTAAACTATTTACCGTTGCGCATAGATAATTAGATGGCTAACAGCATCAGTAGACAGTTTGACAACATCTTCGTTCTTTGCATTCTACATGCTCACCATCCTACTCACCACCCTACATGCTCATCATCTTACTCGTCACTCTACATGCTCATCATTCTACTTATCATTCTACTCAGATACTTGTTAGCCTACTTGTTAATCTACTCATCAGCTTGCTCGCTTCAAAACATGCTTCATGCAACGTGTTCAAACACACGTCATTCGCTTTATGATCTATGTGATGATCGAGTCTACTAGATGAATAGACGAGATCTATAAGAGTGATATGACAATGTGATATTCTAAGCAGGCACAGAATGAGTATATATTATGATAATCATGATCATCACTATACGACGCGAGACCTTCTAGTGATCATCGACTCAATGACGATCTCGACTCAATGTTGCATATTTTGCAATTCATCAACATAAAAATCAATCATTAATTCAATTGAACTTCGAATAGCTTCAAATTCGAAATTAATCCTACGATTTGAATGTTCTAAATATTTCTCTAAGAAAGTAGAAACTCAGTCGTCGTGACGTCGAGTGATCGCTTCTTCAACTTAGTCTTCTTCTTTCGTTTTTCGATTCTCTTCGTCTTCTTCTTCTCTTTTTTGACCCTAACTGAAGTCAATTTCCTGCAATCACTCACTTTTACAACTTTGAATTTTGCTGCTACTGTTTCAAATTGACTATCGCGTTTATTTCTTGAAGCAGCTGCTTTCTGTATGATCTGAAGATCTTTGACTGTAATATCAAGAGTGTGAGTCGCAGTCATTGAATCTCGAATAAATCGATTCATATGTATGAAATCAATTTCATCGTAATGATCAACCTTCGCTAGCTTCTTTTGAAGCATTCAATCATGTCTAATGATTGAATCTGATCTCTTCGAAGTGTGAAGCAGAGATAGTGAGAAAGAACTAAAGATTCTGAGAGCTTGAGTCAGCTGATTTGCTCTCACTTTCTTCAGAACAATTTCAGAATTATATGAAACTAGCTTAATTTGTTTGAATGCATCGACGTTTTAAACGTTTTGTTGCGAAAGCTCTGAAACGCAGCTAGAAATTTCAGCTTATTGAAGTTGTAATCACTCAGTCGAACAGCATAATCAATCGTCTTCATATGATAGTGCTTGAAGAGTTGAAACACATCGACGTTGAAAGATTGAATCAGATGAGTGAAGTGAGATGAAAGCTTGTAAAGCACGATTTTTGCTTCTTTGCAAAGTTTTAAAAAGAGTATAGTCATGTGAGAATCAAATTCATTGACTATGAGCATTATTCATGTCTCAACTCTCTTGTTTTTGATATGTTCAATAAAATGCTTCAGTTAATTTATTGTCAGATCATTATTACTGTATTTGATTTCGCTGACATCAATGAGAGTGTCGTTGTTCAGATTGTTGAAGTCTCATTTGTATAAAATGTGCACTTCAATCAAAATCAACATAAGAGATATAAATCAATTCTCAGAACTTACACACTTCATCAAAGTAAGATAGATACAATTATTCAAATTCATCATGCAAAGTGACTTGTTTGAATTCAATGTGACTATTAATTGAGCACGTTCACAGTTAATTCAAAAGTCTGTTTCGTTCATGTTTTAAACATTCATATTCAGTATATCACAATCTTTCATTGCTCTTTTATATTTGTAGAAATGATTATTAAATGTAGTCACGTTCTGACTGTTTTTTCTATTGTATGTCAAAGACTTTTGTTTTCATTGATAATACTGTGAATTTCGCTTCAAAAATCTTTCAACTCACAGTGATTCTATGACGTGTTGTTCTGAGCGAATCAATCAATTTGCAGCTCTCACGATCATACATGAGAGAGCTGACATGTTGATCTGATTCAGATGTTTGATATAATCAAATATAACTTGTTCTTGCACATCAGTAAGTGCTTTGTTGATAAAAGATCGTGTTGATTTAAAAATGACTTCATTGAATTGTCTTTGAAGCGTACAAAGTGAAATCTTAAAAGCTTCAGTCGCTTCAATGCAATTGAAATATCAATCATTATGTATAACATTGATAGCATTTAAAATGCGTTGCTTCATCGTTTTATATGATTCAATCATGTTGTGATTGAGTTGTAAATTAATGAAGATAGATGATTTAATTTAGTTGATTTTGAAAAAAAACGACATTGAGTTGAGATTATCGTTGAGTCAATGATCACTAAAGAGTCTCGCGTTGCATAGTGATGATCATGATTAAAGCTAATTATTAAGAAGTTCTTGATAACTTAAGAAAATCAATCAACTATAGAAAGTTTGTCAAGCATTGTCAAGTTAAACACGACATAATTCATGATATATTAAGTCGAAGATATGATGCAATTTAAACGATGTCTTGACAGAGTTACAGAGTTCTAGAGCTAACTCAGATCTGATCTAACTTCTATGTGTCAATTCATCATGACAATTGTCTTCTCTTCTAAGTGAGTTCATTCTTGATCTCAATAATTAATGTCTTGATTTATCTTGATAAACAATGATGCATACTCGTGATTTCGCTCTAGAAGCTCTCAATAAAAATCTTCAAATCTTTATGAGAAAACAAGAAAAAGAGAAACTTTCGATTGAATAATAATTCATCTTCGATTATAATGCGTGTAGATGACATTATATATAATGTGTAGTTGACGTAGATGACAGCATCAATTATATGTAAATGATGTATAAATATTGCTTGTTTTTCAATTAAATTGTGTTGTTGAGATGATAAAGTGTAAACAAGAGTGAATAATGATCATTGCTTTGTTTATCATTCTTTCAGTTTTTCTCAATCTTTATCTTTTTTTCATCTCATCTTCGTTCTGTATCAGAGTTTTTTTTCACAACTTGATAGAGAATTGCTTGTACAGATAATTACATTAATATTTTACTTGAAAAACTCTGTTTCAAGTATTGAAATGACGTGCGCTCAATTTTCAACAGCTTCAAAGATGCAAAAGATCAACAAAGCTGATGACAAAGCTGATGATGTAAGCAAAATATGCAATGTTTATTCTGAGTTTTTTTGATCGAGACTGCAATCTAACAATCATAAATCATTGCAAAAAAGTTGAATTCTTGATGTTCTTGCAATTATGCAACGTCATTTTCTGTTTTAAAACTCATTACATCTGTTGATTTTGACGATGATCTGAATGTCTTCGATGAAGAAATGAGCGATGAAATGAGTTCTGATGCTTTCTCAGCATCAAAGTTCTTGCTTAACTTGTCTTGAACTTCTAGCAATAGAAGAATGATAAGTCACGTACTTGATGTTTAAATATTATTACTGATTCTTTTCAGCTCTCAGTCGTGAGAATTAACAAAAGAAGTGCTAATGCTTCTGAGATATTAAACAAAGTAATGTGCATTAAATGTGCATGTAGATTTCATGATGAAAAGACAATGCAAAGCTGTAACATCAAGTTTCATGAAAAAGTGATGTATCAACGCTGCATCTGATGTGCAAAGAAAGATGTTTCATGCATTGCAATGAGTAAACTTATTCAATGCGCTTGCTAAATGCTTATGTTTGAATTCATATATTTCGAATGTATGCATTTGAACATTAAATGAGTCTTTTTGACTTGAGACAATATTCAAGACTGTATCAGAAAATGATGATGTGATCTTTATTATGATCTTTACAATCAATCAGATAAAACTGAAAAAGAAGCTCATGATCACAACGCATGTGAAAGATCATTTAAATGATACATGCAAGTCTGAATCATTTGATTTACAGAAGCTGCAGTTGAAAGAAGTAATATCAGTTAATGACATTGCTTACAATGCACTTGACACGTTTTGCTATTCTGTATGTTCTACTGTGTTTCAACATCATTTGATCACAGTTTTGTAACTGACATGATATATTTATAAATAAATTTGCTCACTTCTGATTTGCTCACTTCACGTCTCAACGTAAATCTTGAGATAAGTGAGAAGAAGAAGAAGATTGTGATTGCATCTTTTGCGAAAGATAACTGATGAAGTTGATGTGATTATGTTGAGATTATGCTTTTGTGTCAAACGCGTTTTGCATCTCTGCGCTTTTTTCTTCTGTCTGTGTTTTTTTCTTTTGTTTGAGTGTTAATACTTCTACATGATCATCTCATTAAAGAGTGAGAATCATCATAATACAGTGATTTTCTTTCTTTCTAATCATGAATTTATGCTTGAAAGTGAGTGACTATACTTTTCGCTCACGTTTCAGTCTCATTTTGAAAGCTTCTTTAAACTTCAAGACTTCTTTCATATCTTCGCTTAATATTCATTGATTATATTTCATGAAATTCTTTTCATTGTATCTTATAATATAAGATTCTCTTTCTTTTTCACTTTTGTAGAATCTTTTCTATCTTTCATTCTTACTCATCATTAATAAGCTTGAATACAAGATAATTGAGTATGAAGTCATCATTTAATCTACAATTATATAACTTTAAAAGAAATACATGAAAGACAAAATGAACTCTATAAATGATTAAAAGATTAAAATGATACATCTGCTTGTTTATAAGTTCTTGTATATGAAAGAACTCTATCATCTTATTTAATAGTTTTTTGCTTAACTTCTTCTGCTTCAGATTTTTTGCTGATAGCATGATTAAATCATCAACATTAAAAAACTTAAACTTATGTTTTTGATTATAGTACTTTGTTTGAGCATTGATCGCATTTTATCATTATTGTGTCAACGTGTTTTGCACATCTTGCAGCATTTCAACGTGTTTTTTTGCTGTTGACACTTCTTCTTTCATAGCATCGTTCTCAATGTATATATTAAAGATTGACTCATAGTTATACATGACTTTAAAGAAACTACAGTTCAACAAAGAGTGCTTCGTATGATAATACATGAACTCAACTATGAGTAAAAGTGTAGCTCAGTTATCTTGCTTTTCTGAACAATATATTTGTAGATAATGTTTCAACGTTTGATTCTGTCATTCTGTCTGATCATCTGTTTGTGAATAAAAAACGATGCTTAGTCATCATTTCATCTTCGCATGATAGCAAATCTTTGATCAGAATGCATTGATAAATAAACTATCTTTATTGATAATTATATCATTTGAAATCTCATATCTTAAAGCAATCTTCTTAAAGAACAACTTTGCTAACTTTACAACAGTCAGAGTTTTCTTCATAGACAGATAACGCGTCATCTTCATGTAATGATTGACTATCACAAGAATCAAGTCATATACAACTTCTTTTTATTTATTAGACGACAAATCTGTTATGAAATTCATAGTAATTTCTTTTCAGAGATCTGTGAATCAAGATAATGATTTCAACTTGTCATATAATAGATGACGTTTCATCTTTACTCTCTGACAAATGTTACAAGTATTTATATACTCTTTGACATTCTTGATTATACTTTTTCAGTAATATTTGCAATCTAATAGCTCGCTGATCTTGTCAGCATCAAAATGTCTTGCTAACAAATCATCATAATGACATTTCAATAATTCTTCTCTGACAGAAAGATCTTCTGAAACATACAATGATTTATTGTACTTTATCATTTCTTGACTATTCAATGTTCAAATTTTGACATCACTCTTTCATATATTCATCATCTTATCTGCTTCTAGCTTTACAACAAATTCATTTTCTTGCTGTAAGATTTTGATGAGTTCAACTATGAATTTACTATTAAAGTTATATATTGTTTCATGAATTGTTAATACTTTGACAATTGCACGTGAAATGAGTTGTTTGCAATCAACAGTTTCAGCAACAGAATTAAGTTATTTCTTAGTTACATTGCAATCTTTATAAATTAATGTTTCAACATTTGTGCTTCTTAAAGTTGTTGATTCAAGTTGAGAAATTTTATCTTTCAAGAAATGTACTTCATTTAGATGCGTTTTTTGCATTGTTAAAATCATGATCTTCAGCAGCATACTTTTGATATGCATTACTGAACATGTATTCATGTTTTCACTGACATTGTGAACAAACATCTTCTCGACTTCGTTAATCACTCATGTACAGTAGATTTCATCTTGCGATTTGCTTTCAACATGTTTCGCTGAATATCTTTGTTCACTGACACTGCAAATGAATGTTTTCTTGACATCATTAATCATTCATGTTCATCAATGAGTTTCATCTTGCAGTCTGCTCTCAACATGTTCTGCTGAATATCTGTTTATACTTATACTGTGAACAAACATCTTCTCAACATCATTAATCACTTGTATACAGTATAGTTCTCTGATTGCTATGAATATAAAACTATTTAAACTTTCTATTCTAGTCAGCTTTCGCTGCAGAGTGAGCAGCAAATGATTTGCAAAGATGTTTTCACTTTTATAATCAGATAATCTCAATGATACATTAATTGAGTTTGTCTTTTCTGATTTATATACTATTTCAAAGTTGCAAATTGATAATCTCATGACTCATTTGACTTATCTTTCGTTTAGTTTTTGAACATTTATAAAATTCTTCAAATTATTATGATCAGTTAGAACTTCAACAATATGATAATTGTTTTTCACATAATGTCATCAATGTTTAAACATGATTACTATGACTAAAGCTTCTGATTATGTATCTCATAGTTTCTTTTAACGTTTATCATCATTGTGAATTAAAATGCAATTGAATGTCACTGATCTTTATCATTTAACTGAGACAAAATACTTGTGACTGCATAATCAAACATGTTGATCTCGATGTATATATGTCGCTCTAAGTCAAAGTGTCTTAAAATAAACATCTTTATAAAGATGTCATGAAGCTGATTAAAAGCTTGTTTTGCTTCGTTCAATCATATGAATGAACTCATTTTTACATTTTTTACACTATCTCTCAGCAATTTTGTTAAAGACTTTGCTATCTGAGAGTAGTGATGTATAAAACGTTAATAGAAATTTATGAATCTCAGAAAAACTTGTATTTCTTAATACTAAACTGATCATTAAGTTGAGTTTTCATATCTACTTTCTGACTCGCTTAAGTACTCAATATCAATGTCGTGACTCGACTTGAATACTTGATATTAATCTCATAACTTGACTCAATATCAATCTCAAGTCAAGTCAGAATTCAAGTTCTTGACTCAACTCATCAAGTAATTGAAAATGATGTTAAATATCAAGATTTACTATTTTTGAATCTATTACGTCATTATATTTGAAAGATCTACATGCAACAAAGAAAACTATTTCTTATTTCTTCATTATCATCTTCTTGTTGTTTGCATTATCTTGTTGCATTATCAATAAAATACATTGCAAGATATTTGATTCTGATAAGACATATGAATTATCAAGATCTTCGATCAAGAAAGAATTTAATTTCTTGATCATTCATTCATTTACTTTCAGTAATCTTCATTCTAATGACTTTGCAAGTCAAGATTCACGAAACATTAATCAGATTTTCGTTGAAAAGAAATGAACTTTTCAAGAAGCGATGAATAAAATTCATCGCGATACTTCTTTTCTAATATTACAAGAGAATAATTAGTATGTTGAGTGAAGTTCTGATATCAATGCTCAATTTCAACAATGATGACTACAGACATCTGTTAACGAAAGTGTCATCAACAAGACTTAAAGAAAGATAGATAATTCACTTTGAACTAAGAAGATCAAAGTAAATAGATAATTCAACATCTGAAATCAGTTTATTCAAATAATCTCAACATTGAAAGAATATTTTAAAATTTCATGCAAGAATTGTTTTAAAATTCTAAATCATTCTACAGCTATTAATGAATCTAGTACAATCAATATGATCAAGCATCTTAAGACAAATGCTTGCATGAAATGAAAACGACTCAACTCTCTTTTACAGCTTGAGATAGATTTCAGTCGTGTAAGTTTAATATGATAATGCAAATAAATAATGCAAAGTTAACATATTTATAAAAGAAAAGTCATATCAACTTATCATTTCAATTCAATCAACAAAATTAAGAAAAGATATTATGTCAGATCTTCGTTGCACTGAATTTGTTTTTTTGAATCATCGAAAATGAGCATTTTTGACAGTTACTACAAATGCTTCGTTCAGAGATTACTTTCATGCATTGCACTAAATTGTCAAACATAATTTTCTTGAAATATGATAAGATTCATGCAAAGATAAAGCAAGATTTAAAAGAGTCACAACGTGTTTTTATTGCATTAAATGCATGATCTAGTTCTTAAAAAGTCGCTTATTTGAAAGTCTTGATATATTAAATGAATGCTGCATTTTAATATCATGAACATTTTATTGAATTTACATCTCTTAAAGTTAAGCATACTGATTATCATTTGATGCAAAAGCTGTTCAAGATTCTGAATACATACAACATTAAGAACAAGCTTTTTGATGTTGTTACTAATAATGCAAGCAACAATAACACTCTAAAGAAGAAGCTTGAAAGAGTGCTCAATCGACGCGACATTTCATGAAATAGAGCACAAAACTTCATTTCTTGTATGACTCATATCATTAATCTAGTGACTCAAGAGTTTATCAAAGCTATTGAATCAGAAACTTTAAATGACAATCTTGTTGTGTTATTAAATGATGATCAAGTTGAGAATGTAATCACAAGCAATGATCTTTGCACTGTTGTCAAGAAGATATTTATCAAGATGATAATGCAAAAAGATAATGCATTTACTAATCAATGAAACAGATTCACATTATTACTATTGCTATCAACAGTTCTTCTCAACAAAAGCTTCGCTTTTTAAAGCTGCAAGCAACAAGATCTTGAAAATTGATATAAGACATTTGCATTCATTGAAACTTTATTTATTTGATGCTTCAACGTGCATATCAACTGCGTAACATGATTGATACATGAATTAAGAAATTCTTGACAGATGCAAAGATTTAAGCTATTTGATTAAAGAAGAATGAATGATCACTAGTATTACTTATTGACAACATGTTAAATTCTTTCTATGAGTTAACTTTGATCATATCTAGAATCATCAATGTTAATATACATTTAAAATTTCAAATGTTTAATGCTCTTTTCAATCATCTCAATGTTATTGAGACGATAGTATGTGATAATGCATGTACTTCACAAGCACTTGTTCTTTGAGCTTGCGAACTAACTTCTAACAAGCTTGCAAAGTACTATTTCAAGATAAAGAACAAAGATAAACTGATATACAATCTCGCTATGATTTTAGATTCTACTTAAAAGCTGAATTTGTATCAAGATTGTGATGCAAATGAGAATAATTCTCATTTTTATTACAACAAGTATAGAAAAAAGTTC
>JAABUS010006678.1_pt1 | contig 13822 bp, 14 predicted proteins | sample 5560161 | NCBI WGS metagenome assembly JAABUS01 (sample SAMN10711885, study PRJNA513376) | rock metagenome | isolation source: Antarctica rocks | place: Antarctica: Victoria Land, Trio Nunatak nord | collected 2016-01-04 | reverse complement strand
CCAGCCCGCGCAGGCGGGCTTCGCCGGTGCCGCGAGGCATTCGTAGCCGGGGTTTGAACCCCCGGAACCGACCATGCAGGCGGCGGCGCTGCGTATACCCTCACCCCCGGCATCCTGCGGGTGCCACCCTTCTCCCCATCCGAGGAGAGAGGGCATCGCCGTTATGTGCGCTTGTAATCGACCCAAGTCTGGATGGCGTGCCAGCCGGGGGTGTTACAGCGCGATCCGCTGCTCCACCTTCGCCGCATCGATGGCGATGCCGAGGCCGGGTTGCGTCGGCAGGGCCAGGGAACCGCCCTCCGCGACGTATGGCACCTTGTGGAAGTGCTGCGCGTGCGCCTGGGACCGCAGCAGATACTCGACCATCGGGAAGGTCGCGGGGGGCTGCGACGCGATCACGTTCAGCGCCGCCGGGACCGAGTGCCCGTGCGGAAAAACCTGTCGGCCGAACGCGGAGGCGAGGGTGCCGATCTTCACCAGTTCGCTGATGCCGCCGCACCAGTCCGGGTCGGCCTGGATCACATCCACCGCCTCGGCTTGCAAGAGGGTCAGGAAACCCCAGCGGGTGTACTCGTGCTCGCCGGTGGCGATCGGGATGCGGGTGGCGCGCCGGATCTGCGCGAAGTCGTTGATCCGGTCGGGCGGCACCGCCTCCTCCATCCAGCGCGGCTGGAATTCCGCGATCCGTTCCAGCATCCTGATCGTGTAGGTCATGTCCCAACCCATGAACGCGTCGAGCATGATCTCGATCGTCGGCCCCACCGCCTCGCGCACCGCGCGCACCAGCGCGACGTTGCGCTCCATCCCCGCCAAGCCGTCGCTCGGCCCGTAGCGGAAGAACCACTTCTGTGCTTTATACCCCTCCGCCGCCACCCGCTGCGCGCGCTCGCGGATCAGGCCCGGATCGTGCGAGTGGCCGAGCATCGAGGCGTAGCAATCGACGCGCTCCCGCGTGGGGCCGCCGAGGAGCCGCATGATCGGCTCGCCGTAGACCTTGCCGCGCAAGTCCCAGAGGGCGCAATCGACCGCGCTGATCGCCAGCATCTGATAGCCCTTGCGCGCGTGGCGATCCTGGCGGTACATGACATCCCAGAGGCGCTCGCCCGCCAGCGGGTCCTGGCCGAGCAGGTACGGCGCGAGGCGCGCGCGGATGAGCGGTGCCTGCTCCGCGAAGATCGGCCCGAAGATGCCGGTCGGGCCGTCGTCGGTCGCGATCTCCACGTAGGTCTGGCGGATCTGCCCATCGACCGCGCGCGCCGCCGGGCCGCGCGCCGCGAACTCCGGGTAGATGTCGAGCATCTGACTCTGGCGCTCCTCCGGCGGCGGCGCATCCGAATGTCCCACCAGCGTGAAACAGCGCACTTCCGTGATTTTCATGCCTGCCCCCTCCCCGACCACACAACATATTCCACCACTGCGGCGGCATCATAGCATCGCGCAGACGGGCGTGGACGCGCGCCGACCGAGGGTGCCAGGGTGCGGTGCCCCCACTGGGGCAGGCAGCGATGAGCGGGCCACAAGTCCGTCGTCGCGCACCGGGCGCGGGGTACAGGTCCGCTAACCGCTGTTAGTCGCGGAGGTCAGCCATCGCCGCAAATCACTAACTGACAATAACAAGGAGGGGTGCTCAACAAACAGAGCACCCCTCCCCCTCCTTATCACGCCATTGCGTTATGGACGTTGCGGGTGTCGCGCATCCGATCCTAGCTCAGCGAGGCGCGTGTCGAGCGAATCCTGCGCCGCCTGGAGAGCGGCCATCGCCGGGCGGATCGAGCGAGCGGAGATGGCCGGTTCCCGATGGTCGCGGATCGCGGCGAAGAAATCGGCGTCCTGGCGCGGGATCGGCGCGTCGGCCCCCTCCTTGTCGACATCGGCCTTCGGCACGATCGTCCGCTCGTGGTCGCGCAAGGTGCCGTTATCGAAGAGGATCGTCGCCTCCTCGCCGATGATCAGGTAATCGTGGATCGGGAAGGCGATGTTGTAGGACATCGCCACCGTGGCGAGCTGATCGCGCGCGGTCCGCATCGTCACCGTCAAATCCATCGGGATCCCGAGAGCGCCACCCGGCAGGGCGACCTCCGCCCGTACCTCGACCAGTTCGTCGCGGTCGGCGCAGCCGAGGAGCCAGAGGGCCGCATCGACCGCGTGGCAGCCGTGGTGCCAGAGAAGATTGTCGGTCCACGAGCGCCGCCGCCCCTGCCAGTTGACGTTCTCGCGCCGCCCGAACATGTAGCGGCTGACGATGGCGTGCGGGTGGAGTTCCCCGTCCGCGATCCGTCGTCGCGCCTCGATTAGCGCGGGGTAGAAGCGCTGCGTGTGACAGACCATCAGCCGCCGGTCGACCGCATCGGCCAGCGCGCCCAGGCGATCGGCCTCGGCCAGGGAGAGGGCGAGCGGGATCTCGCAGAGGACGTGCTTCCCGGCGCGCAACGCCTGCTCCGCCTGCGCGGCGTGCGCGCCTGAGGGGGAGCAGATGATCACCGCGTCGAGTCGCGGATCGGCCAGCAATTCGGCCAGATCGGTCGTCGCCACCGCCGCGCCGAACTCCTGCGCGAACGCCGCAGTCGCGTCGGGCAGGCGACCCATCACGCCGTAGAAGCGCAGATCGGCCCACTCCGGCGTCGCCGCGAGCGCCGCGATGGCGCGCACATGGGAGCGCGCGATCGAACCATAGCCGAGGGTCGCGATGTTCACCGGTCTTTCCCTTCCCTTATAGTGGGCGGATATAGTGGGCGCAGTGGGCCAGTAAGGAACGCCGAGGTTCGCCGACACAGCGGCGTTCTTCTCTACTGTCCTACTTCGCCCACTCGCCCACTCGCCCACTCCGCCCACTGGCTCACTCGCCCACTTCTTCGCCCCCGCCCTTTACGCAGGGCGTTGCAGCGGCGAGTATAGCGCCACGCTGCGTTGTGGGCGGCGACATCGAGGAGGGGAAACCGCATGGCCTATATCGACACCCATTGCCACGTCTCGCCGATCTGGTACGAGCCGGTGGAGCTGCTGCTTGCGCAGATGGAGCGCAACGGGGTCGCGGGCGCGGTCCTGATCCAGATGCAGGGGCAGTTCGACAACCGCTACCAGTTCGACTGCGTGCGGCGCTTCCCCGGACGGTTCGCGCCGGTCGTCGCCCTGGACACCGACGCGCCGGACGCGCCGCAGACGCTCGAACGGCTGGCGAGCGAGGGGACCAGCGGCGTCCGTCTCTTCCCTACCACGCGCTCGGCGGGGGACGATCCGCTCGCCCTCTGGCGGACGGGGGCGCGACTCGGGCTGCCGATCAGTTGTGCCGGGAGTGCCCAAACGTTCAGCGACTCCGCCTTCGCCGACCTGATCGCCGCGCTGCCCGACTTGCCGATCGTCCTCGAACACCTCGGCGCGCTCGCCAGGCCGGACGAGGACGAGGCGACCGTGGCGGCGCGCATCCGCGTCTTCGCATTGGCGCGCTTCCCCAACGTGACGATGAAGATCACCGGCCTCGGCGAGTTCGCCCGTCGCGCGACCCCGGTTGACAACGACTTCGCGTTCGTGCGCCCCGTCCCCGATTACCTGACGCGGGCGTATGCGGCGTTCGGCCCGACGCGGCTGATGTGGGAGAGCGACTACCCCCCGGTCAGCGGGCGCGAGGGCTACACCAACGCGCTGCGCCTGCCGCTGGCGGAATTGGCGCGCATACCAGGCTGCACCGACGCCGACCGCGAGCAGATCTTCGGCGGCACGGCGCGGGCGATTTTCCCCCTGCGCGGCTGAGCCGATTCACGTCGGCTGCCATGCCGTATGCCTCGCGAGCGATCGCTGCACATTAGCGAACAGCGAACGGTGAATACTTTACCTCCGGCGTCATTGAGCAGCATCGTGACTTTGTGATAAACTACGCAAGCGATGGAGGCGTGACGCCGATGGGTGGGGAAGAACCAGGGCGAGAGCGCAACAATTCACTAACAAGCCAATCAGACGACGAGCGAAATCGTCTCGCTCAAGCGCGCATGATCGGGCTTGCGTTGCAATTCGCCTTTACGATCCTCGGCTCATTCATCATCTTCGGCTGGCTCGGGCTCTGGCTCGATGGGCGATTCGGCACCAAGCCGCTTTTCCTCCTGATCGGGGTGGTGCTGTCATTCGTCGCGATCGGTTATAACCTGTACGAGATTGCGACGGTGAAGTTTCCAGCGCGCAAACCGACGGTCACGTCGGGCAAAAGCAAGTTTATGCCCCGCCCGCCTGCGAAAGGGTGGTCCGATGATGGGGATGAGGAAGAGGAATGGCCCGTGCGACCGCGCACGGGAACGAGGGACAAGGGGGAATGATGGGGTCCGGTATCCTGGTCTTTCCGGCGATCCAGAGCCCGCACATCAGCTTACCGGCGGAGAAACTGTTCGGCATCGGGCCGCTGAACGTGACCAACTCCATGCTGACCATGTTTATCGTCATGATCGGGCTGGTCATCTTCTTCGCCTATGCCTCCCGGCGACTGACGGCGGGCGGCAATGGGGTGTACCAGGCCCCGCGCGGCGCGCAGAACTTCGCGGAGTTTTGCGTCGAGGCGCTGCTCAATCTGGCGCAGGGCTCGGCGGGGCGCAGCATGGGGCGGCGGATGTTGCCGCTGATCGCCACGATCTTCATCTTCGTGCTCACCGCGAACTACACCGGCCTGTTGCCGGGTGTGGGCACGATTGGCTTCTGCGAGGCTCCCGGCGAACACGCGAGTTCAGCTGTGACCGCCTCGGCAGTGCCGATGGGCAGCACCACGTCAACCGCCGCCGCCGAGGGCGTGATCGGCGCGGGCTGCAAGAATCCGGGTGAGGTGCTGGTGCCGTTCCTGCGCGCGCCGAACGCCGACTTCAACATGACGATCGCGATGGCGCTGGTGGCGATCGTGGTGGTCCAGTTCCAGGCGATTAAGGCGCATGGGGTCGGGGCCTACCTGAAGGAACTCTTCCTGGCCCCGCCGATCCCGCTGCTCCACTTCATCGGTGAGGTCGCGCGCATCATTTCCCTTTCCGCCCGTCTCTTCGGCAACGTCTTCGGCGGCGAGGTACTGCTCACGGTCATCATCGCGCTGACCGTCCCGCTGTTCGGCCTGCTCGGCCTCGTGCCGGCGGTCTTCTACGGGCTGGAAACGTTTTTCGGCTTCGTTCAGGCGCTCCTCTTCTCCCTGCTCACCCTCAGCTACATCTCGATCGCCGCGAGCGGCCACGACGAGCACGAGGAGCACGGTGCCGAAGGATTCGTCGAGCGCGGGGCGCAAGAACTGGCGGTCGGCTCCAGCGACTGAGCGCCGCGCCGAACCGGCGCGAGACAATGTGTCCACTATTCCGGGTGACACCGGAATATGGTGATAAATGGCGGTGGCGAGTGTCACCGAAAACAAGGGAGGGCTACACGTGGATCCAGCAGCTGCTAAGCTCCTCGGTGCGGGTCTGGCGATCGGGCTTGGGGGCATCGGCCCGGGCATCGGCATCGGGCTCCTGGTGAACGGTGCGCTACAGGCGATCGGCCGCAATCCCGAGTCCGAAGGGTCGGTCCGTACGCTGATGATCGTCGGCGCTGGTCTGGCCGAGTCGGTCGCCATCTACGCGCTGGTCGTCGCCCTGATCCTCCTCTTCGTCGTCTGAGGCGGCACCGGACGAGGACAAGTAAGGTTGAGCCACTGTGGGGCCAGCGCGCCCCGCACGCTCTTTGAGGTCCAGCATATTCCGGCGTTGGATACGGTGCCGGAGTAAAGGGGCAGATAGCGATATGGGCGCACTCGGTATCCAAGGAGGGCAACTGATCACGCAGTTGCTCGCCTTCTTGATCCTTATCTATCTCCTCCAGCGCTTCGCCTATCGCCCGATCGTCAATGCGCTCGATGCGCGCGCCCGGCGCGTCCACGACAGCATGGAGCAGGCCGATCGGATCGAGCGGCAGTTGGCGGAGACGGAGACGCGCAATCAGGAGATCCTGGCCGAGTCCCGCCGCGAGGCGCAGCAGATCATCGCCAATGCGCGCGAGATCGGCGACCGTCAGATCGAGCAGGCCCGACAGGTCGCCCGCGAAGAAGCGGACAAGCAGCTGCAACTGTCCCTCGGGCAATTGCGCGCCGAGACGCAACAGGCGCGCGAGCAACTGCGCCAGGACTACGCCGACCTCGTCATTCGGGCGGCGAGTCGGGTGGTACGCCAGGAGCTCGATCCGCAGAAGCATCTGCAACTGATCGACAGCACCCTGCGCGAGGCCGATACACAGGCGGAAGGGCGACGCGCTTAAGAAGCGCGTCGTTCCCCGCCAGACAGACGATACGCGGGGGGGAGATTTTCCTCGCCCCATTACTGCGGGAGGGTGGGCGTGCCAAGTGGAGCGGCCGTCAGGCGCTACGCCCAGGCGGTTTTCGAGATGGCCGACGAGCAGGGAACGCTCGACCGATGGGAGCGTGATCTGCACTCCCTGGCGGAGGCGTTCAACGATCCGATGGTCGTGACCTATTTCGATAGTCCGCAGGTGTCGGCGCAGCAGAAGCTCGCCACCGCCGAGCAGATTATCGGGCCGGAAGCGCAACCATTGATGCGAAATCTGGTGGGGCTGCTCATCGAGCGGCGGCGCATCCGCAGCCTGCCACAGGTGTACAATCTCTTCCACGATCGCCTGCTGGAACGGCAAGGGATCGCGGTCGGCGAGGTCACCACGGCGGTGCCGCTCAGCCCGGAAGAAGTAGAACTGGTGCGGCAGCGGCTCGGCCAGGTCGTCGGGAAGCGGGTCGAGATCCGCACGACGGTCGATCCGGAGATCATCGGGGGGATCGTGGCGCGGATTGGCGATGAGCTGATCGATGGCAGCGTGATCGGGCAACTCCGCAAGCTTCGCGCGCGCCTTGTCGCGGCGGAACGGTAGCGCAAGCGGGCGACAGCATCGGGGCGGATGGCCGCCCCTGGCATGCGTCCACACCATTCGGATGATGGCATTGTCTCGGCACGGGAGGGAACCATGAGCGTTCGCGCGACGGAAATCAGCGACATTCTCCGTTCGCAGATCGAGACCTTCGGGCAGCAGCTGACCGTCACCAACGTCGGCACGGTCGTTGAGGTCGGCGACGGCATCGCCACGGTCTACGGCTTGAGCCAGGTGCAGGCGTCCGAGCTCGTCGAGTTCGAGAGCGGGGTGCGCGGCCTCGCCCTCAACCTGAACGAGGACAGTGTCGGCATCGTCATCATGGGCGATTACACCGGTATCGAGGAGGGCCAGACGGTCCGCTCGACCGGCGAGATCGCCTCGGTCCCGGTCGGCGATGCGCTGATCGGGCGCGTGGTCAACGCGCTCGGCGAGCCGATCGACGGTAAGGGGCCGATCGTCACCGACAAGACCCGCGTGATCGAGCGGATCGCGCCGGGCGTGATCGAGCGCAAGAACGTCGACACGCCGCTCCAGACCGGCATCAAGTCGGTCGACGCGATGATCCCGATCGGGCGCGGCCAGCGCGAGTTGATCATCGGTGACCGCCAGACCGGCAAGACGGCAGTGGCGATCGACACGATCATCAACCAGCAGGACACCGGCGTCGTCTGCATCTACGTGGCGATCGGCCAGAAGCAGTCGCAGATCCGTCAGGTGCAACGGACCCTCGAAGAGCGCGGCGCGATGAGCAACACGATCATCGTCGCGGCCTCCGCGTCCGACCCGGCGGCGCTCCAGTACATCGCCCCCTTCGCGGGCTGCGCGATGGGCGAGGAGTTCATGGAGACCGGGCGCGATGCGCTGATCGTCTACGACGATCTCTCGAAGCACGCCTGGGCGTATCGCCAGGTCTCCCTGCTGCTGCGCCGCCCGCCAGGGCGCGAGGCGTATCCGGGCGACGTCTTCTACCTACACTCGCGCCTCCTGGAGCGCGCGGCGCAGTTGAGCGACGAGCGCGGCGGCGGCAGCCTGACGGCCCTCCCGTTCATCGAGACGCAGGCGAACGACGTGTCGGCCTACATCCCGACGAACGTGATCTCGATCACCGACGGGCAGATCTTCCTGGAAACCGACCTCTTCAACTCCGGCATCCGCCCGGCCATCAACGTCGGCATCTCCGTCAGCCGTGTCGGCGGCGACGCGCAGATCAAGGCGATGAAGTCGGTCGCCGGGCGCATGAAGCTGGACCTCGCGCAGTTCCGCGACCTCGCGGCCTTCGCGCAGTTCGGCTCCGATCTCGACCCGGCGACGCGCGCCCAGCTCGATCGCGGCCTGCGCGTGCAGGAAGTGCTGAAGCAGCCGCAGTACCAGCCGCTGAAGGTCGAGGAGCAGGTGGCGATCATCTACCTCGTCAACAACGGCATCCTGGACACCGTCCCGGTGGAGCGGATCGCGGAATTCGAGCGTGACTACCTGGATTATCTGCGGACGAGCCACCCGCAGGTATTGGAGCAGATCCGCGACAGCCGGGTCCTCAACGACGAATCGACCGCGACGCTCACGACGGCGGCCCGCGAGTACATGCAGGGGGCCGGGTTCTCGAAGTAACGCGTAGTGGGCGGAGTGGGCCAGTGGGCGCGTGACGACGAGGGGCAATAGAACCCTCAAATCGCCGGACCACTCGACCACTCGACCACTCCGCCCACTCACCTGGGGGGTATTGTGGCGAGCTTTCGCGAGATTCGCGGACGAATCCGCAGCGTCAAGAACATCTCGCAGATCACGCGCGCGATGGAGATGGTCGCCGCTTCGCGCATGCGACGTGCGATCTCCCGCGTGACCGCGACTCGCCCGTACAGCGAGCGAATCGGCGCGGTGATCGCCAATCTCGCAGGCGGTGCCGGAACGTCCGAAGGGGATGAGAAGTTCCCCCTGCTCGATCAGCGTCCGGTCAAACGCGCGGCGATCATCCTGGTGACGACGGACAAGGGGCTCTGCGGGGCACTCAACTCCAACGTCATCCGGCGTGCGTCGCGCTACATCCTCAACGAGGCAGGGGTGCCGGTCGAGGTGATCGCCGTCGGCAAGAAGGGGCGCGACTTCATGGTCCGCTACCGCCGCGATGTGGTCGCCGAGTTCACGACGCTCGGCGATTACCCGACGCTGGCGCAGGTTTCGCCGATCGCCCAGGTGGCGGTGGACGATTTCAATTCCGGCAAGGTGGACGCGGTCTACCTGATCTATACCCGCTTCATCAACACCCTGTCGCAGCGCCCGGAGATGCAGCAACTCCTCCCGGTGCAGGCTCCGGAGCAAGCAGCCGCCACAACCGGCGACGTGATCTTCGAGCCGAGCGCGGGCGCGGTGCTGAACGCGCTGCTGCCGCGCTACGTCGATCAGCAGGTCTATCGGGCGATCCTGGAGAGTGTCGCGTCCGAGCAGAGCGCGCGGATGGTGGCGATGCGCAATGCCACCGACAATGCGCGCGATCTCGTCTCAGAACTGACCCTCTCCCTTAACAAGGCGAGGCAGGCCCGGATCACCAGCGAGGTCAGCGAGATCTCCGCCGGTGCCGCCGCCCTGGCAGGCTAGCGGGAAGTACGAGCGACGAAGTACGAAGTATTTCGTCGGCGTGCCCCGTTCTCGGCCAGCAGGATTGCTCCAAGCTGTACCTCGTCGTTCGTACTTCGTACTTCGTACTTCTTCTGGGGGATGAACATGACCGCAGCAGTGCAGGGAGCAACCGGCACGATCATGCAGATCACCGGGCCGGTGATCGATATCGAGTTTCCCTCCGACCGCTTGCCGGAGATCTACAACGCGCTGATCTTGGAGCGCGCCGACGGCGGGAGCCTGACCCTGGAGGTGCAGCAGCACCTCGGGAACGATTGGGTCCGCGCGGTGGCGATGTCCACCACCGATGGCCTACGCCGTGGGCAGGCGGTCGTCGATACCGGCGCGCCGATCAGCGTGCCGGTCGGGCCGCAGTCGCTCGGGCGCATCTTCAACGTCGTCGGCGAGACGATCGACGGCAAGGGACCCGTCGAGGCTGGCGGTTTGATCTACGCGATCCACCGCCCCACGCCGACCTTCGAGGAGCAGTCGACTGAGGTCGAGGTCTTCGAGACCGGGATCAAGGTCATCGACCTGATCGCCCCCTTCACCAAGGGCGGGAAGATCGGCATCTTCGGTGGCGCGGGCGTCGGCAAGACGGTCACGATCGCCGAGTTGATCCGCAATATCGCCGCCGTCCACAACGGCTACTCGGTCTTCACCGGCGTGGGCGAGCGCACCCGCGAGGGGACGCAGCTCTACGGTGAGATGCAGGGCTACGGCGTGATGGACAACACGGCGATGGTCTTCGGCCAGATGAACGAGCCGCCGGGCGCGCGCCTCCGTGTCGGCCTGACCGGGCTGACGATGGCCGAGTACTTCCGCGATGAGGGGCGCGACGTGCTCCTCTTCATCGATAACATCTTCCGCTTCGTGCAGGCCGGCGCGGAGGTCTCCGCACTCCTCGGTCGGATGCCGAGCGCCGTCGGTTACCAGCCGACCCTCGCCAGCGAGATGGGGCAGCTCCAGGAGCGGATCACCTCCACGACGCGCGGCTCGATCACCTCGGTGCAGGCGGTCTACGTCCCCGCCGATGACTACACCGACCCGGCCCCGGCGACGACCTTCGCCCACCTCGACGGCACGGTGGCGCTGGAGCGGGCGATCGCGTCCCGCGCGATCTTCCCGGCGGTGGACCCGCTCACCTCCACCTCGCGCATCCTCGACCCGCTGATCGTCGGCGAGGAGCACTACCGGGTGGCGCAGGAGGTCAAGCGCGTCCTCCAACGCTACAAGGACTTGCAGGACATCATCGCCATCCTCGGCATCGAGGAATTGGGCGAAGAGGACAAGGTCACCGTGGCGCGCGCGCGCCGCATCGAGCGCTTCCTCTCGCAGCCGATGTTCGTCGCGGAGGCCTTCACCGGCACCCCCGGCGAGTACGTCTCGCGGGAGGATACCGTGCGCGCCTTCGACGAAATCCTGAAGGGCCAGCACGACGATCTGCCGGAGCAGGCGTTCTACATGGCTGGCAACATGGACTCGGTCATGAAGAAGGCCGAGGGGCTCCGCCAGCCGAGCTAAGCGGCCACGATCGGTCGGGCGGCGGACGCGGGGGCGGGTGATGAGCCCGCTCCCGCGTTCTCTACTCTGCACAGCACGCCGCGATGAGTGCGCTCCGCCACCCGATGAGTGACGGGGTGCCGTAAAGAGGGGGGCAACAATGGCGAAATTGCGCGTCGAAGTGGTCACCGGCGAGCGCGAGGTCCTGGTCGAAGACGATGTGGACATGGTAATCGCGCCGGGTGTCGCCGGGGTGCTCGGCATCCTGCCGCGCCACGCGCCGCTGGTGACCACGCTCGATCCGGGCGAATTACGGATCAAGAAGGGCAACGGCGAGGAATCGCTGGCGATCGGCGGCGGCTTCCTGCAAGTCGGCCAGAATCTGGTGCTGATTCTCGCCGACTCCGCCGAGCGCAGCGAAGAGATCGACATCGCCCGCGCCGAGGAGGCCCGCCGCCGCGCGGAGACGCAGCTGAGCACCTCGCAGGGCGCGGTCGATCCGGGCCTCGCCCAGGCGGCGATGCGCCGGTCCACGGTGCGCTTGCGCGTCGCCAACCGGCGTCGCCGCGCGACGCAGCCAGGAGAGTAGTCAGCCACGCGCGGTCCCGGTATGGACGGCGCGTACCCACCATCCGCAGCTCCGATCCTGCGCGACTATTCGATTCGTGATCGGCGACCAACGGGGGGCGACAGGCGTGGCGAAACAAATCGGCATCGATCTCGGTACGGCCAACGTCCTTGTCTACGTGCGTGGCCGGGGGATCGTGATCAACGAGCCGTCGATGGTCGCCATCTCGACGCGAGATGGGAAAGTCAAGGCGGTCGGCGTCGAGGCGCGCGACATGCTCGGGCGCACCCCGGAGACGATCGAGGTCGTACGCCCCATGCGCGATGGGGTGATCGCCGACTACATGGTCACGCAGGCGATGTTGAAATACTTCATCGACAAGTCCTGCGGGCGCTTCTCGCTGATCAAGCCGGAGGTGATGATCTGCATCCCCGCCGGCACCACCGGCGTGGAGACGCGCGCGGTGCGCGACGCCGCGCTGCACGCCGGGGCGCGGCGCGTCTACCTGATCCGCGAGCCGCTGGCGGCGGCGATCGGGGCGAAAATCCCGGTGGCCGACCCGAGCGGGAACATGGTGATCGATATCGGCGGCGGCACCACCGAGATCGCGGTGATCTCGCTCAATGGCATCGTCGTCGCCAAGTCGTTGCGCGTCGGCGGCAACAAGTTCGACGACGCAATCGCCGGTTACATCAAGCGCCGCTACAACCTGGCGATCGGCGACCGCACCGCCGAGGAGATCAAGATCGCGATCGGCTCCGCCATGCCCCTCGAAGAGGATGTGGTGATGGATGTGCGCGGGCGCGATCTGGTCGCCGGGTTGCCGCGCACGGTGCAGGTCCACGCCAACGAGATCACCGAGGCGATCACCGAACCGCTGGAGGCGATCATCGGCGCGGTGCGCGCGGTCCTCGAAGAGACGCCGCCCGAATTGTCGAGCGACATCATCGACAAGGGGATGATCCTCACCGGCGGCGGCGCGATGCTCCGCAACCTCAACGATCTCCTCACCGAAGTCACCGGCGTCCCCTGCTATGTCGCCGACGATCCCCTCTCCTGCGTGGCGATCGGCACCGGCCTCGCGCTGGAACACCTCGATGTGCTCAGCGACAGCCTGGAGGAGTAGCACGGTCATGGGCAGGTACAAGCGCCTCGTTCGGCTTGCCGCGCCACTCCTAATCGGGATGCTCATGGCCTGTGGCCCATCCCAACCGAACACTCCTACGCCGATATTGACCGCCGTGACAATCGCGCCAACAATCTCCGCACAAACCGCCTCATCGAGAGGGATGCCGTCGCCTCGTGTATCCACGCCCGGCACCGCCACGCGCACGCCAACCACCCCCCTCCCGCTCGCATCGGCCCCGGCGCGGACCTCGCCCGCATCGCCCGCCCCCCCCTTCGCGCTCGCGCCGACCCAGCCCGCCTCCTGCTTCGCGGCGGGCTTCTCCGCGCCCGATCCGCAAACCTTCACGGAGCTGATGCCTGCGGTACTCGAGTACCTGTACTACCGCAAGCGCGCCGTCATCTCCGGCGAGACGCGGGAATTCCTGGACCGCTACCCGGCGCTCCGCGAGGGGGCGGACGCCGCGAGCGGGGTCAACGACGAAGTACGGATGATCGCCATCTTCAAGCAAGCATTCACCCTCATCGACGGCGACATCGATCCCGAACATTACGAGCGGATGAAAGTACGGCGCAACGGCGCGTCGGTTGAGGTCATCATCCACATGCTCGAGATCTATCTGCGGCAGGACTTTTCCATCACCGGCAGCGAGTTGCGCCTGAAACTCTCCTTGCAGCAGGCCGCTGGCACCTGGACGGTGGTGCGAACCGATGCGTTGAACGATGCGGAGCTCGCCCACGAGCGCCAGTGCCACTAGCGCGGCGACGGGGCGTCGGCCTATCATCATCGGAGCACGAAAGAAGCGCATGAAAATCGCGATCCGTTCCCCCCATAGCCTGCTGCACTTCTTCCCGCAATTCCTCGGTCGGCGACGGCGCAACTTCGCTGGCGTGACTGCACTGCTGGCCGAGACGGGCCTGAGTCGCCCCGCCCTCTTCCAACTCGTCCGTCTGGCCGAGGAACCGGACGGGCGTGGCACCGCCGAGACGTTGCGCCCCGGCTATCCCTACACCACGCAGGACATCCACTTTCCCTGGCTCACAGAAGCGCGGACCAGCGGGTACGTCGTGCAGGATGGCGATGCGTATGCGCTGACCGCGCACGGCCTCACAGTGGTCGCGCGCCTCGAAGGGGCGGCGGCGGAC
>JAABUS010006677.1_pt1 | contig 13823 bp, 10 predicted proteins | sample 5560161 | NCBI WGS metagenome assembly JAABUS01 (sample SAMN10711885, study PRJNA513376) | rock metagenome | isolation source: Antarctica rocks | place: Antarctica: Victoria Land, Trio Nunatak nord | collected 2016-01-04 | reverse complement strand
CTAACCCTAACCCTAACCCTAACCCTAACCCTAACCCTAACCCTAACCCTAACCCTAACCCTAACCCTAACCCTAACCCTAACCCTAACCCTAACCCTAAGATCTTTTTTCTGATTAAGAATATCTTTTGCTGCAATAGTAAATGCTTGTAAAGTTTTGCTAAGTTGATTTTCTTCTTCAACTGCTTAATGAATAACTTCTTTAATGCTGTTCAATTTATTCAAGTCATATGTTTCGCTGTTGAGAATCTTTGATTTCGCGATTTCGCGATCATAATGAATAAACTTTCATCACTATTTTTATCATGCACTTTCAATTAACAATGAGTTGCTGTGTAAAAATGATTCTTCTGTGAGAATTTTAAGTATCATTTCAAATCTTTCTTATCATTTAAATGAGTGTAACAATTGTTCTTGTAACATGTTGTTCATAACAACACTTAATGTTTATCTTTCTGATTTTCTTTTGTTGTTGCAAAAAATCTGTCTTGCTTATTATAAAACTTTGACTTATTTTTGTATTTATTCTGAGTATAATTCTTAAAGTAATAACTCAGCTTTTTACATGTATAACATGTTTTGCTTTGTTGAACTGTTTTATCACAAGTGTTCATTAATATTTTTCAAGTTGCATTTAACTTCATAAATTGAGAATCATAATATGATTGTCATTGTTTCTTCTTGAACTTTCAACTCAATACTATTGACATAGTTAATTCTTTGTCTTTTTTCAAACATTTTTTATACTGTCTGTTATTGATGATCATCATTCTGAATATCATCTTCTGCAAGTTGATGAGTTTATCAATTTTAATAATTTCATTCTTGATTTTTTTTGCAGTCTCTGATAGAATTGACTGATGAAAGCTGCATTATTTTATTTTATATTCATTGCAATATGTTGAAAGTTGATTAAATAAATCATTGCAAAGATTTTCTGTCACAGATTGTACAATTATTGTTTTGCTGTACATTTCTTATTAATGTCTTTAAATATTCTTCTTAAATGTTTTTTAAACATTTGAGAATCATGAAATATCATGTTAATTTCTTCTTCTCATTTCTCTGATTTCTTCTGCAGATAATTCATTAAATAATGATGAAATTATGTAAATGCATTATTTTTTAAATAAATGAATGCAAAAAGTACTTTATTCTTGATAAACTTGAACTGAAATAAATGTTAAAATCATGTCTAGATCATTCAATCAAAGAAACTCAGAACTGATATGTGTATATTGTTCTTTAAAAATAGCTATAACAAAACATTAAAAATACAGAAAAGAAAGAGTGCAAGCTCTTTTATAAATAATGACTTGAGATTGTGTTAAACTCAATACAGATGTGATGTAATATATCAGATGTATTTATCTAAAAGAATGATGAAAGAAATGAATGAAGAAAGTGCTGAACAACGAAAAGAAGTGCTGAGAATGACTTGAAGAAATACGCTAGATTCAAACTAAATATAGCATCATGACTTGCTTTAATCAAATTGATTAGAATTAAATCTGAACTCTGATTGATTCAGACATGTTCATAACATTACTTCTTTCTTTAAACATTCATGTTTACATGAATAGAAAAGAAATAAAAGCAAAAAAAATTCATCATGTTTTCAATTTAGTGCAACTTATTTGAATATAGCTTGTGAAATTCATTCAGAACTTTCTTCAAGTTATTGAATTTTTCTTTATTGACATAGTATCATTCATTGTCACAATTTATCTCAATTCATTTGACTTTGTATTGTAGTCTTTCTTTATATCGTCTGAAGTTCAATATATTGTCTACTTCTCAATGCTCTTCATTCTCTTCAATGATCATTGATCTAAAGAACTCAGAATGTTGTTCTGATAAAGAGTCATTTAATGAAGATTGTAAATACTTCGAACTGAACATTAAATGTATATGCTTCATGCTTCTAAATAACTGAAAATGATAGAAGATCTCAACTTTGACTGTGATTGAATAAAGATTGAGCTGCTTATCTTTCAAATCTTTGCATGATCTAGTGATTTTGATGTTTTCAAAAACTAATCAAACTTGATCATTTACTTCATAAATGACATCTCGTCTATGCTTGTTCATCTGAGCTTCAGTGATCTGCTTAATCTTTTTCAATTATTGATGATTGAAGATAAGAAGTTTGCTCATTTAAGTGATAATGTCATTGATCTTTCTAGTCTCAATACGTTGACGAGTTATTTTATAATCAGTCGTATCTGAATCAAAACTCATTCAAGAGTGAAAATCTTTATTAAAGTAGAAAAAAATCATCAAGATAGTTGAGAATATATTGAAATTATCACTGAATTTTATCATTGAAAGTCATTTAACTAAGTCATTCTGCATGTAATTGCAGTAGATTTGAAGTTTGCATTCAACATCTTGATTAGCTTGTTTCAACTGATCATTGATTTCTGAATGATAAACTGTTGATAGATTGACTTGAATCTTCAGTCGTTTACAAAGACTTTGTCACATGATCAATATGAACTGAAAGTCTTTATTTAAAACAATAGAACTGAGTAAATCATGAAGTCGATAGACGTTTCATAGCATGATTCATACTGTTTCTTCGATTGAAATGTCATTGTTTTCTCAATGACAGAGAACATAGTGATGTTCTTTGAAGAGACAACATATGATCATGCAAATGACGTTATAGTTTTTCAATAAAAATAACTCAGTGATGAAGTTCATAGTTATATCTTGTCAACGCTGCTGAAAAATCAATAAAGACTGAAGCAAATCATTTGTATCATCTTGAGATGCTTTGCTTCGCTGACAGACATGACAGTTTCAAATGTATTGTTGAATAGTTACTTGATGATCTGATCAATAGTAGAAGCGTTGAACTAAATCAATCATTCATCTAATGTCAGAGTGCAAAATTGATGATTGATTGTGAATCTTTCAAAGCAATTTCATATGCATTTGTTTCAACATTCATAGTAGACTCTTTTTAAATAGAATGTTGTCAATGATTTGACAGTTTTTTAGCTTCATGTCATGAAACTTCAGTTCATCTTTGTTCATAGTTTGTCAATACTTATTGCATAGTTCATTCTTCTGATTGACTAGATGTACACATTGATAGAGATTAATCTTGTATTCAGATTTAATTTCGAACTCAATTGATAAAATGTTTATTTGATTTGAGATCAGTATAGTCTGAAAATGATCATTTATTTCTTTAGCTGATTCAGAACTATCAATCATTGACATTCTAGTTAAAGTATTGACTTTGATGTTTATTTTATCTGATTGAAAAATAATTTGAAAGTTAAACTTTGATAGAATATTCAAATAGTTCGCTTGTCATTGAGTCAGCTGTTTGTTTTTCATAAAGATTTTCAAAGTCTGATGATCAGTAAACATCTGAATAGATAACTCAGTATCTTCTAGTTTGAATCATCAGTGTTCAAAACATCGAATGATAGTTAGCAATTTCTTGTCATAAATGTGATAATTGCATTCAGCTGAAATCATGCTCTTGCTATAGAAGACTATCGAGTGAAGCACATTCTTGTCATCATACTGAAATAGTATGTCGTCTTTTACATAGTTGAATGCATCGATTTTCAAAATAGCTTGATGTTTGACATTGAAATGATGCAGAACTGAAGTCAAGCTGATTTGCTTTTTTAGATTGTCAAAGACTTCTACACAGACTTCATTTCAAACAAAAGATGTATTTTTTCAAGTCAGCTGAGTGAATGATTTGACTAGTTTCAAAAAGTTCTTGATGAAGCATTGATAAAAATTGACGAAGTTGTAACGATTGTTTCTTTAACAACACAAGATATATACAGAGATCAAACAGTAATCACTATTACTAGACTTGAGATCTGAAGATAGCTGAGACAATAATATGTATTGACTACTTACATGAGTTGAGCACGAAGCTTCTATCTAAGAGAACGATCATCGTTATATAGACATAGAAGATTCGTGCGATCGTCTGAATCGCTGAGTGATCTCGTCGACTCAGACTCTGAATCATGAGAATCGCTTCATGATTTCAATGATCTCATATAATGAATCATTAGCACGTGATCATGATCTTACTAGCTCAGAGTTCATCATGCTGCGAACTACGTCTTATTCTGCCGTAGTTTCTATCTCAACTCGAGTCGTGTTCTAACACTAGATCTTCTTCAAGATTTCTGTTCTCAGAAATCATCGTTTCTATGTATTTGAATCAAGTATTCAAATCGTCGAGTTCTGTCGCAAAGCGTCGCCGTCTTTCGAAGAAACTTCGTTATAACGATAGTTCAGTTATGCGTCTCTGCAATCACTGTTTCAATCATTCTGTGAAGTGTCGTGTTGACACTGACTTCGATCGTTGTGTCGAGTGTGTGCGTCTAGATCGCAAATGCGATCTGATCATCTCAGAGATTGAATGAGAGCGAGTTCGTAAGAAACGAGCTCGTCTTCGTGCTGAGCTGAGTGAGACTCTGACTAAAGCAGCTCATCTGCAAAAGCAACAAGAATTAATTGAGTCTTGCTGAAAGAATATGATGCAACGAAAGTTCAAGAATATTGAAGAACTCAAGAAGAATGAACGTCGTTAAACGATCGAGTCATCTATTAATGATCTTCTTCTTAACGTCGATTTCGAACAGCTCAAAATTCCTTCTGATTTCGACTGATTGTCGAGTTTCTTTGCTGAAATTGTCGAAGAAGCTTCTGACAGTTCTTGAGATTTTTCTCTGATTTTCAAGTGTTCTCGATATGATCATAATCTTTTCACTTGATCAATCAATGAAGCTGATCTGTGATGTCTTGCTGATCTAGTATATCTTCTACTTCGTATTCGACGTTCTGACTCTCTGAATCGATTTCTGAAGATTCTGTCTGAATTGATGTATTCGCGTTCGCAGATTTCAACAGACAAATATGAAATATCGAATGTATTCTCATAGATGCTGACAGATCTAATTTGTAGTTAATCGATTCTTTGATCTCTAGAATTCTATAAGATTCTAGCTTTGTGTGATTCAGTTTGTTACTTGATCTTTTCGTTTTGATATTTCGCCTTAATAGATATGCTTTGTTCTTCTCTTTAAGAGTAGGTTTTCTATCTCTTTTCTTATTTGCGTACAGTGTCATGCGCTTGCTGAGAAACTGTATGTCTTTCTGTAATTTCTTTTGTAGCAGCTGCAATTGTTCTATCTGTAACGTCGCTTTTTGAGCTAATTGTGCAAATTCGCGTGATTTCTTAAAAGTCTTCGACTCGAATTCGTAGTTTGCAAAGAATGATGACATGCTGATTACTTCTGTTGTTGCGCTATTGAAAGTCAACTGTGCTACTGACAGTAGCTGTACTCAGTCGTTCTGCCTATAATTAATATAGCATCTGAGATACTGTTTCAGTGTCTGATTCATTCTTTTCGTTTGTTCATTCATCTGCGAATGATAAGCTGTTGACAGCTTATGATGAATTTCTAGCTGATTCATCAAGAATTTCCAGAATTTCGATGTGAAGAGCTTGTCTCTATTCGAAATTATCTCGTCTGATAATTCATGATTTGCTACAATCGTTTTTAGAAACGTGTAAGTCAAATCTTCTGCGAATGTTGCTTTCTTGTATGACAAGAAGTATTCGTACTTGATTAATCTGTCTGTTATAATCAGAATAGAGTCATATGTTGTTTCAGTGACTCTTTTCTTTGACTTAGATAGCTTGACTATGAAGTTCAAAGCTATGCTTTTTCACGCACGATTCGATGTGCTGAAACTTTTCAAAAGTTCGTAGAGTTTATGTCGATTGTGTTTTGTATGAATACACACATTGCACTTTCTGATAATATCTTCTACCTGTTTTCTCATCTTTGAAAAATAGTAGATTCTAGATATTCTCTCAATGATTTTATCCGAACCCTGATGTTCGTGTATCATTGACTTGTGATGATCGTCTATCATCTCTTGTCTACATCTTGTTGAAACATAGATCAGATCTTGAAATGTTAGTATTTCATTGATAATCTCAAAGTTCGCGTTGTTCTCGATATTCTTTATAATATCTTGCGCGACTGAGTTCTTCGCTAGCTCTAGCTTTACCCGTTTCTCAAGATCTCTGTTGTTGATTCGTAAAGTGACTGCGTTCTGTCTATTATAGACAATCGAATCGTCTGAATTCTCTTGCAAGATAGTCTGATTTACCTGTGATCTATCTGTCATGTGATCTGCTCTTCTACTTAAGACGTCGATCTTAGAGTTTTCAGATCTCTTCCGATACTGAATTTGAAAGTTGTACGATGACAACTCTTTTGATCATCTAACCTGTCTTCGATTTAAAACTTTCGTGATCGTAAAGTATAGCAGATTCTTATGATCTGTATATACTTGAACCTGATGTCTAGATTCTTTCAGATACACTCTTCATTGTTTGAAAGAGTCGACAATAGCTAACAGCTTCTTGTCGTGTATCTCATAGTTCAATTCAGCGTCTGTAAGCTTTCTACTGTGAAATGCAATGAAATGCAGACGTTTCTTGTCGTCTGATTGACTGATACATGCTTCAATAGCTTCGTCTGACGCGTTCGTCTTGAGCGTAATGAGTTTTTCTGATTCAAACATGATCAGTACTGACTGAGAGATGAACAATTTCTTCAGCTTCTTGAAAGCTTTCTCTGCTTTCTCAGTTCACACGAACGATATGTTCTTTCTCGTAAGGTTCGTAAGTGACGAGACGATTCTGAAGTATTCCTCTATAAAGCGTCTATAGAAGTTCGCGAATCTCAGAAAGAATTGAACTTCGACTTTTGACTTTGACGTTGATCAAGTCGTAACAGCTTCTATCTTCTTTGAGTTCATTCTTAGACTCTGAGACGTGACTATGAATCCCAAAAACTGTACACTCTGTACATGAAATTCACTTTTCTCTGACTTGATGCGCAGATCAGCTTTCTTTAAAGTCTGTAGAACTTTCTTAACATGTTGCACATGTTCTTTCTTCGTTTTTGAGTATACTAATATATCATCTAGATATACTATAACGAATTGATTCAGATAACGTTGTAGTACGTTATTCACAAAGGTCTGAAACGTGACTGAAGCATTGATTAAGTCAAAAGACATGATCAAATACTCGTAATGTTCTAGTCGAGTGCAAAAGACTGTCTTTCACTCGTCTTCTTCTTTAATTCGTATTCGATTGAATGTCTCGAGTATATCGAATTTCATAAATCACTGTGCATTCTGCAATCTATTCTGCAGTTCTGCTATGAGCGATAACGAATAGCTGTTTTTAATCGTGATGTTGTTTAATGCTCTATAGTCGACACATAGTCTTAGACTTTCATTCGATTTTGAAACAAACAGAATTGAGTATTCTGCTGACGATTGCGATTCTCTAATGAATTCTTTTCGCATGTTCTCTTTCAGATATTGTCGCAAAGCATCAAGCTTTTCTGTCGACAATGAGTAAATGAACTGTTTCGTGAGTTTCTTGCCGTCAACGAGCTTAATCTCGTGATTTCACGATTGATGTTTGAATAGTGTCTTCTGATCACTTTCTTTCTCAAACAGAATCTTATATTTCTGATATTCTTTAGAAATAATAGCGATAGCGAGATTCTTCGAGTGATCGCTCTGAATCTCTCTGCTTCATAACATCTGTGCGTCATTGATTTCTTCGAACTCTTCGCGCATTTCTTCGCTCGTCATGACGAATATCTTCACATCTTGTGATGACTTCAATATCGAGTGTAATCGCGTCGTTTCTGTATCTAGGAATGCGATTGTCTCGTTGATTCAATCAATCATTGAATTGATCGTACGAAGTCATGATATGCTCAGAACTATATCACTGTCTGACTGCTTCGTAACATCTAAACGTAACTTCTCTCAATGTCGTTCGAGTCTCAAATGAATGAATCGAGTTTCTTGATCTATTAGTTCGTTATTGTACTTCATGAATGTTTCATTGAAGTTTCGCAGATTGTAAGATTCTTTCTTCTTCTGCGTAGATATTTGTGCTTTTTTGACAAATTCTGAGAATATATAATTTCTCGTGCAGCCGCTGTCTATGAATAGTCGTGCTGCGTGATCATTAACCTTGACTCAGACTCGTAATTGCGACGAGTCATCGATGAAGGCAAATATGCTTTCGATTTTCGATCTTCGACTAGACTTCTTCGATGATCTGTCGATCGAAGAGTCTTCTAGTTTTTTGAACTAGAAGCTCTATCTTTCAGTACTTGTTCTATGTACTGAAATCGATCTGAATTGATCTTCTTAAGTGAATATTTCTTCGAATCACACAGATCAAACCTTTCTCTGATGACTTCTGCCATCTGTCTGAGTTCTCTGAATATGTGATCTTCATCGAAAAGTACATATTCTTCTTGCTTGGTGAACTTGACTTCTGTGAGTGACTTTTTCATGACTATGTCACGATATCGAATGTCTTTGCGCGATGCGATCGACTCATCTTGCATAGTGTCATAGATAGCTTGATGTATATCATTCTTGATCTGTTGCATTCGCTGTGAAAAATCTTTCTCTTTCTGCTTAAAGAGAGTGTACAATTTGTTGTACATGCTTATAAAGCTTGCTTGACTTGTAAGCTTTCTGAAATCTTCTTTTACTTCAAGATGATCTTCTTCTTGATCGAGAACGTCTTCTGCTGCAATAGTGAATGCTCGTAGAGTTTCGCTAAGTCGACTTTCTTCTTCGACTGCTTGGCGAATAGCTTCTTCAGTGCTGTTCGACCTGTCCGAGTCATATGCTTCGCTGTCGAGAATCTCTGATTTCGCGATCATAGTGAACGAACTTTCGTCACTATCTTCATCGTGTATCTCTGATTGACGATGAGTTGCTGCGTAGAAATGATTCTTTCGTGAGAGTTTCGAGTATCATTCAGAATCTTCCTTATCGCTCAGGTGAGTGTGACAGTTGTTCTCGTAACACGCTGTTCACGACAATGCTTGATGCTTGTTTTTCTGATCTTCTTTCGTTGCTGCGAAAGATCTGCCTTGCTTGTCATAAGACTTTAGCTTGTTCTTGTACTTGTTCTGAGTACAATCTTTGAAGTAATGATTCAGCTTTTTGCAAGTATAACATGTCTTGCTTTGTTGAACTGTTTTACCGCGAGCGTTCATCGATATTTTTCGGATTGCGTCTAACTTCATAGATTGAGAATCATAGTATGACTGTCGTCGTTCCTTCTTGGACTTCCGACTCAATACTACTGACATAGTCGATTCTTTACCTTTTTCCAGACGTCTCTCGTACTGTCTGTTGTCGATGATCATCGCTCTGATTATCATCTTCTGTAAGTCAACGAGTCTATCGATTCTAGCGATTTCATTCTTGACTTTCTTTCGCAGTTCCTGATAGAACTGGCTGGTGAGAGCTGCATCGTTTCATTTCGTATTCATCGCAATATGTTGAAAGCTGATCGAATAAGTTGCTGCGAAGATCTTCTGTCGCAGATTGTACAACTGTCGTTTCGCTGTACGTTTCTTGTCAATGTCTTCAAATACTCTTCTTAGACGTTTCTCGAACGCCTGAGAATCACGAAACATCGTGTTGATTTTCTCTTCTCGTTCTTCTGATTTCTTCTGCAGGTAATTCGTTAGATAGTGATGAAACCATGTAAATGCATTATCTCTTAGATAGATGAATGCAAAGAGTACTTTGTTCTCGATGAACTTGAACTGAGATGAGTGTCGTTTGACGTATAGCTCTATCTGTATCAGGTATGCTTCGAGCTTATCTCGATCGTCGTGATACAAGTTCGATGTTGAAATCTTGATTTTATCTGCGCTGAAGATGCTTGCTTCTTGATCGAGCGTGACTCGTTCTGACTGACTAGACATGACTGAAGAGAATGAACGTCTCTGATATCTTGTGAAAGAGTGATGCTCAAAGTGTAACGATTGTCTCTTTAACAACACAAGATATATACAGAGATCAAACAGTAATCACTATTACTAGACTTGAGATCTGAAGATAGCTGAAACAATAATATGTATTGACTACTTACATGAGTTGAGCACGAAGCTTCTATCTAAGAGAACGACCATCGTTATATAGACATAGAAGATTCGTGCGATCGTCTGAATCGCTGAATGATCTCGTCGACTCAGACTCTGAATCATGAGAGTCGCTTCATGATTTCAATGATTCCATATAATGAATCATTAGCACGTGATCATGATCTTACTAGCTCAGAGTTCATCATGCTGCGAACTACGTCTTATTCTGTCGTAGTTTCTATTTCAACTCGAGTCGTGTTCTAACAGAAGTCAACGAAGTCTTGTATCTTTTTTAGATTAGTAGATGTAGCTCAATTAACTATAGCTTTCACTTTGATAGAATTCATGCAAAGATCTTGTTTGAATACTATGACTTTTAAGAAGATTGTTTCTTCTATGTTGAATTTGCACTTTCAAATATCTATCTGCAGATCAATGTCTCATAGACAATCTAGTATCATCTTAACATGTTGTCTATGCTTCTTTTGAGTCTTGCTGTATATGAGAATGTTGTCTAAATAAGCTTGACAAAAGTCATTTAGAAAGTTTCATAGAACATCATTCATATATTGTTGAAATGAGATCAAATTGTTTGTTAATTCAAATGATAGAATCTTTGATTTGTACGCTTCTAGAGCGATAATGAAGATCATATAGTTCTCACTATCAAAGTGCATATAAAGTTTGTTGAAAGCGAAAATTATATTCAGTTGAATCAGATGCTTGCAGTCAACGATTTTGTCAATCATCTCATCTATGAGTGATAGAGAGTAATGATTTCTTTTGATAATGACATTGAGCTTTCAATAGTCGATGCAGAAGTAAAGATCATCATTGATCTTCAGAGTGAATAAAACGAATGAGAAATATGAGATCTTGCTAGAAGTAATAAAACTCTTTGACAAATTTTCATTCAGATATTCTTTGATCTTCTGAAGCTTGTAAAGTGATATTTGATAAGCTCGACATCTAGAAGAAGTGACATCGTTAGTGAACTCTATCTTATGATCATATGAATGATGAGATGATAACTTATCAACTTGAACTCAATCAAACACGTCAAGAAAATTCTGATATTTCAAAGCTAGCTTGACTTTGATGTCTTCTAGATTTTGAGCTGATGCATTGATGAAAGCGATGTCTAGAACATTCAGTTTGCATTGAGTGTTATAGACTATTTTTCTATCAATATCTTTGATTGACATAGCGAAAATCTTGATGCAATTCTTCTTTGATCATTTAATCAATGCATGAAAAGATGCAGCTTTCACACTGAACATAAAAAAGTTCTTTTTCAAAGCAGTAGAAATGAGTTGTTGAAGCACTTTGAGAGCTGAACTGATAGAAGAATTTGATGATCATGATCATTTTGAGTGTAAAGCTCTGACTGACATCAAAAGACAGAAATGAGAGCTTTTAATTGATTTGAAAAAATGATGACATCGTTTTGCATATCTAGTAGTATTTCATTTTTGTTCATTCAGAACTTTTCTAATATGACATCATGATGATTTATATCAGCTATTAATATTGAAACAGTTAATTTCTTATGACTTTTGACTGTGAGATTGAGTAGAATTTTATGAATAATGATCTTCTTCATCAACTTTTTGTCATACTCTCTTATTAACTTCTTTTTAACTAGTCATATGAGTTGAATTTCAAGCTTCTGACATATTTGATCAACTAGCTTTGTATGAATCAAGATGTAGATCATCGAGTCACTATCTATCAGAGATCGTAGCTTGAAGAATTCGTCTTGCGAGAATAGAGTGACATAGACTAGAAATGACTTTTCGAAGTAGTTCTCTTCAATAGATGAAATTTTGTCGATTAGATTGCACAAAGAAATGATCTCTATCTCTTCAATGACTTTGAAAAAGATGACTAGTTTTTTGAATCAGACTCTGAATTGAAATTCAAAGAACAATCTGTCATGATTTTAGTCTTGTCAGACTCAGTCTTCTAGTCTTGTCAGATCTATTCTAGCTTCATCATCTTGACTAGTTTCTATTGAGTTTAGCGTTGACTGAGAAACACACATATGTAATCAGCTTCTTTTCTATAGCTATCTTTCTTTCTTAACATTTATCTTCTAGTTAAATGACACTCATATTGACTCGCTCTATGCTGATCTCTAACATTAGATAAATGCTCATCATTTACTACTCTGCTATCAATGAATAGATGATATGAAACAATCTATTCAGTAAGAAAAATTTGCAAGAAATTCTTCAAATTTGCATCATCATTTTAGATTGCAAGAAATTCTTCGATTCTACACTCATTTTTCATCATTCTATTTGCAAGAAATTCTTTGAATAAAGCACTCAGTTATTATCTGAAATTCACAAGAAATTCTTTGAATTTTCACTTATCAAAAAACATCAATTCAAAACATCAATCTCTCATTTACTCTTATTTCAACAACTTCTATCTTCTCTCATCATGACATGCAACGTCAAGTCAGTTGAGTCTTGAACAACTCGTCTGCTTAGAAGCATTGTCAGTAGAAGAGTTTCACTTCTACTCATCAATGCTTCAGTTGAAGTTGAGAAAGCTGTCATTGCATGAAACATAAACATCGAAGAACAACTGTTTCATTAAGTCAGCAATCAACTCAACGAAGTCATCAATATGCTGAACGAGTTTTGAAGTCAGCGAGACTTGACTTTACAACTTAATGAACACTGATTTCTTGTACAAGATGATCATAAAAAGAGAGCGAAACAACTAGAAGTTGCTTTTGATAAAAACGATGAGCTAGAGAAAAAGATCAGTCAGCTACAAGACGAGCGATTGAACTTCAGAGCAAAACAATGTCAAGTCGATCGATCTATGTCTCGTCAAGATACTCAGTCAGCTGAGCAACGAGTCAATCAGAAAGTTGAACGAAGCTCGACTTTTGAAGCTCGCTCTCAACGAAAGTCTTCTACTCTATCTGAAAACGAGAATGATCATCACAAGTTCATCAAGCTTTCGAATTCACTCATTTTCATTGAAACAGATGATTCTATCTGAGAGACATGAAATATCAAAATAGCTGACAAGCTCGATGTCAACGCGAATCATTACTCTACTGAAAAGATTCATATTGTCTATGTGATTTTCAGACTAGAAGACAATGCTGATCAGCAAATCTATGCAAAGCATCGTGTTGATGCTTTCTCATTCTATCAGTCACTATCAGAGTTACTGAAACATCTGAAAGAAATTTACAAAGATCAGAATCTTATTTGAAAGTGTCGTTGCAAATACGTTGCTCTGAAGCAGCTCAACAAGTCTTTCAGCTCTTTCTATTCAGAATTTACTAGAATATTCAGCTTTCTGAACTATGACAATATCATTCTGATGAACGACATTCAGAATAAAATCAACAATCATCTTCAGAACGCGTTGTCAGTTTGTCTCATAAAGTTTAGCTCGCTTGACAAGCTCAAGATCTTTCTTCAAGATGTGAATAACAAACAACGAGTCAATTATCAGCTACGTGACGAGCAACGAACAGTCAAATCGATAGCAGCTTCGAAAAAACGTTTTGTTTCTTCGTCGACATCAACTTCAGTCTTGACTACTAGCTATGTTTGACTCACTACTTTTTTCATTCTTGAATCTGAATGATCAAGAATGTCAATCATCTGCTTCAACTGCAAAGTATCAAATCATCTTTCAAAGAACTGCTCTCAGCTGAAGACTAGTACTTCAACATCTCATGCATTCATTTCTCGTCTCAATGAGATCATCATGTCAAAAGAAGAGAAGAAATTATTTACAGAGAAATCGAAGAATGAGACAAAAAACTAGTGACTTTCATCAAAGACGTGATGAAAGA
>JAABUS010006676.1_pt1 | contig 13827 bp, 13 predicted proteins | sample 5560161 | NCBI WGS metagenome assembly JAABUS01 (sample SAMN10711885, study PRJNA513376) | rock metagenome | isolation source: Antarctica rocks | place: Antarctica: Victoria Land, Trio Nunatak nord | collected 2016-01-04 | reverse complement strand
GTGCGCTTGGCTTCCATCGAGACGGGCTTCGCCCGGCCGGGCCGGTTCCCTGCCTGTGCTTCCCGACGAAGCCGGGCGAGTGCCGCTGGGCGCGGGCTTTCAGGCCTGCGGCTGATACTCGCCGAACACCGCGCGCATCGCGCCGCACACCTCGCCCATCGAGCAGGAGTCCTTCAGCGCCCGGCGGATCGGGACCAGCAGGTTCTCGTCGCTGCGGCAGGCGGCCTGCAGCTCCTCCAGCCGCCGGTCGGCGAGCGCCTGGTCGCGGCCGGCCTTGAACGCCTTCAGCCGCTCGAGCTGCGTGCGCTCGGCCTCGGGGTCGACCCGCAGGATGTCCTCCACCTCGACGTCCTCCTCGACGTACTTGTTCACGCCGACGACGACGTCCTGCCCGGTCCGGTAGCGCTCGTGGTAGCCGAACGCCGACTCCTCGATCTCGTTCTTGATGAACGCGATCGCCTCGACCGAGCCGCCGAGCTCGTCGATCCGGCCGATCAGCGTGCGGGCGCGGCGCTCGATCTCGTCCGTCAGCGCCTCGACGTAGTAGGAGCCGGCGAACGGGTCGACGGTGTCGGCGGCGCCCGACTCGTGGGCGATGATCTGCTGCGTGCGCAGCGCGATCTTGGCGGCGCGCTCGCTCGGCAGCGCGAGCGCCTCGTCGTAGCCGTTGGTGTGCAGCGACTGCGTGCCGCCGCTGACCGCCGCGAACGCCTGGAGGGCCACGCGCACGATGTTGTTGACCGGCTGCTGCGCGGTCAGCGTGACGCCGCCCGTCTGCGTGTGGAAGCGCATCACCTGCGCCTTGGGGTCGCCGGCCCCGAAGCGCTCACGCATCGCCTCGGCCCACATCCGGCGGGCGGCGCGGAACTTCGCCACCTCCTGGAAGACGTTGTTGTGGCCGTTGAAGAAGAACGCCAGGCGCGGGGCGAACGCGTCGACCGCGAGGCCCGCGTCGATCGCCGCCTGCACGTAGGCCATCCCGTTGGCGAGCGTGAACGCGACCTCCTGGACGGCCGAGCAGCCCTTCTCGCGGAAGTGGTAGCCGGAGATCGAGACGGTGTTCCAGCGCGGGATGTGCTCGGCGCAATAGGCGAACAGGTCGGTGGTCAGCCGCATCGAGGGGCCGGGCGGGTAGATGAAGTTCCCGCGCGCGACGTACTCCTTGAGGATGTCGTTCTGCGTCGTGCCGCGCAGCCGCTCGGGCGCGACGCCCTGCTCCTCGCCGACGAGCTGGTAGAGCAGCAGCAGCACCGAGGCGGGCGCGTTGATCGTCATCGACGTGGACACCTCGTCGAGCGGTATCCCGTCGAACGCCGTGCGCATGTCGTCGAGCGTGTCGATCGCGACCCCGGTGCGTCCCACCTCGCCCAGGCAGCGCGGGTCGTCGGAGTCCAGGCCGAGCTGCGTCGGCAGGTCGAACGCCATCGACAGGCCGGTGGAGCCGTGCGCGAGCAGGTACTTGTAGCGCTCGTTGGACTCCTTCGCCGACGCGTAGCCGGCGTACTGGCGCATCGTCCACAGCTGCCGGCGGTACATGTCGCGGTGCGGGCCGCGGGTGAACGGGTACTCGCCCGGCTCGCCCAGCCGCTCCTCGAGCCCGTCCGCGACGTCGTCCGCGCTGTAGAGCGGCTGGATCTCGATGCCGGAGTCGGTGAACCGGCGGGGATCGTCCGGCCCCACGATCGGCGCCACGGAGAGGTCGGTGGACTCCTTGTCCTCGTCGATGGCCATGCGCTTGAGGCTACCGGCCCCAAGCGGGCGCGACGCCGCCCGGCCCGCTAGTACGGGGAGGACACGCCGGGCACCCAGCTGGTGCCGGCGAGCGGGACGCGCGCCATCGCGGCGGCCTCCACGGTGAGCGCGACGAGGTCCTCGGGCTCGAGGTTGTGGACGTGCGACTTGCCGCACGCGCGGGCGAGCGTCTGCGTCTCCAGCGTCAGCGTGCGCAGGTAGTTGGCGAGCCGGCGGCCGCCGAGCTCGGGGTCGAAGCGCGCGGCCAGCTCGTCGTCCTGGGTCGAGATGCCGGCGGGGTCGCGTCCGGCCTGCCAGTCGTCGTAGAAGCCGGGGGCGGTGCCGATCTTGGCGTACTCGTCGGCCAGCTCGGGCGCGTTGTCTCCCAGCGCGATCAGCGCGCCCACGCCGATCGAGACCGCGTCGGCGCCGAGCGCGAGCGCCTTGGCGACGTCGGCGCCGGTGCGGATCCCGCCGGAAACCACGAGCTGGACCCTGCGGTGCATGTCGAGCTCCTGCAGCGACTCGACGGCCTGCGGGATCGCGGCGAGGATCGGGATCCCGACGTGCTCGATGAACACCTCCTGCGTGGCGGCCGTGCCGCCCTGCATGCCGTCGAGCACGATGACGTCCGCGCCGGCCTTCACCGCGAGCGCGACGTCGTAGTACGTGCGCGTGGCGCCGACCTTGACGAAGATCGGCTTCTCCCAGTCGGTGATCTCGCGCAGCTCGCCGATCTTGATCTCCAGGTCGTCCGGTCCCGTCCAGTCCGGGTGCCGGCAGGCCGAGCGCTGGTCGATCCCCTTCGGAAGGTCGCGCATCTCCGCGACCCGGTCGGAGATCTTCTGGCCGAGCAGCATGCCGCCGCCGCCGGGCTTGGCGCCCTGGCCGACCACGACCTCGATCGCGTCGCAGCGGCGCAGGTCGTCGGGGTTCATGCCGTAGCGGGAGGGGAGGAGCTGGTAGACGAGCGTCTCGGAGTGCCCGCGCTCCTCCTCGGTCATGCCGCCGTCGCCGGTCGTCGTCGCGGTCCCCATCTCGGTCGCGCCGCGGCCGAGCGCCTCCTTGGCCGGCGCCGAGAGCGCGCCGAAGCTCATGCCCGCGATCGTGATCGGGATCTTCAGCTCGAGCGGCTTCGTCGCGTGGCGATCGCCGAGCACGACGTCGGTGTCGCAGCGCTCGCGGTAGCCCTCGAGCGGGTAGCGCGACACGCTCGCGCCGAGGAACAGGAGGTCGTCGAAGTGCGGCAGGCGGCGCTTGGCGCCCCAGCCCCGGATGTCGTAGATGCCCTCGCGCGCCGCGCGCTGGATCTCGGCGATCGCGTTGCGGTCGAACGTCGCGGACTCGCGCATCAGTAGGCCCCGGCGTTGTCGACGTCGAAGGTGTAGAGCTTGCGCGCGGAGCCGTAGCGGCGGAACTCGGACGGGTCGACGTCGCTCGCGCCGGCGCGCTCGAGCAGCTCGCGCAGCTGGGCGACGTGCTCGGACCGCAGCTCCTTCTCGATGCAGTCCGCGCCGAGCGACTCCACCGAGCCGCGCACGTACAGCTGCGCCTCGTAGATCGAGTCGCCGAGCGCCTCGCCGGCGTCGCCGCACACGACCAGGCGGCCCCGCTGCGCCATGAACGCGCTGAGGTGTCCGACGGAGCCCTGGACGACGATGTCGACGCCCTTCATGGAGATCCCGCAGCGCGCCGACGCGTCCCCGCGCACGACCACCAGGCCGCCGCGCCCCGTGGCCGCGCAGGACTGGCCCGCGTAGCCGTCGACCACGACCGTCCCGGACATGATGTTCTCGGCCAGCCCGACGCCCGCGTTGCCGTGCACGCGCACCGTCGCGCGCTTGTTCATGCCGGCGCAGTAGTAGCCGACGTGCCCGTCGACGTCGATCTCGATCTCGGCGTCGATCCCGACGGCGACCGCGTGCGCCCCGTTGGGGTGCGCGACGCGCCACTGCGACGGGCCGTCGGCCGTGTGCAGCCGGAGGTTGAGCTCGCGCAGCGAGGTCTCGGCCAGGTCGACCGACTGGATGGCGTCGGCGACGGCCATCAGACGCCTGTCTCGGCCAGAGGCCTCGCCACCGGCGACGCTTCGCGGTCGCCTCGGCGCTCCCACGAGTACACCTGGGCCGGCGCCGGCTCCCAGACCTCCGCGTCGTCGGCACCGGGCAGCACCGCGATCGCCCGGTACTCCGACGCCATCGCGACCCAGTCGTCGTTCTCGGCCATCACGGCGGGCTTGCAGGCGATCGGGTCGCGCAGCACGGCGAAGCCCTCGGCGGTGCCGACGGCGAACGTGTAGAAGCCGTCGAGGTCGATCAGGCACGCCTCCAGCGCCGCCTGCAGCGTGTCGCCCTCGCGCAGCCGCCACTCCAGGTAGCCGGCCGCCACCTCGGTGTCGTTCTCGGTCTGGAACGCGATCCCCTCGCGCCGCAGCATCCGCCGCAGCCGGTTGTGGTTGGAGAGCGAGCCGTTGTGGACGAGGCAGAGGTCGAGCCCGGTCGAGAACGGATGCGCGCCCTCGTTGGTGACCTTGCTCTCGGTGGCCATCCGGGTGTGGCCGAGCCCGTGCGAGCCGGCCATCGAGGAGAGGTCGAACCGCGCCACGAAGTCGCGCGGGTTGCCCATCTCCTTGAACATCTCGATCCGGGTCCCGGCGCTCATGATCTTCAGGTGGGGGAACTCCTCCCGGATCCGCTCCTCGACCTCGTCGTCCTCGCCGTCGAGCACGACGACCGCGTGGCTGGCGTGCACCGTGGCGTCGCCGACGGCGGACCAGTCCTCGTTGGAGTCCTCGGAGAACAGCGAGAGCTTCGTCGCGCCCACCGGCGCGGGGTCACGGTAGATCGCGATGCCCGCGGAGTCCGGGCCGCGGTCCGCCATCTGGATGAGCATGTCGCCCAGCAGGGCGCCGAGGCGCTCCTCGACGGCGGGGGTCTTTGCGAAGAGTCCGACGATTCCGCACATGGCTAGAAGTGCTGGAGGTAGCGGTCGAGCTCCCACTGCGTGACCTGCTCGTGGGCGGCCTGGACCTCGCGGCGCTTGCACTCCGCGAAGTAGTCGATGTAGTCGCGCCCCGGCAGGCCGCCGAGCGCCTTGCGGAGGACGTCGTCGCCCTCCAGCTCGCGCACGGCGTCCAGCAGGTTCTCGGGCAGCGTGTCGATGCCGAGCTCGCGCCGCTGGTCCGAGGTGGACTCGTACAGGTTCACGGCGTTGGGGTCGCCCGGGTCAAGCTCGCGCTCGATTCCGTCCAGGCCGGCGGCCAGGATCACGGTGGCGGCGAGGTAGGGGTTGCACGAGCCGTCGACCGTGCGGTCCTCCACGCGGCCGGGGGCCGGCACCCGCAGCATCTGCGTCCGGTTGTTGTCGGCGTAGGAGACGTACACCGGGGCCCAGGTGGCGCCGGAGCGCGGGTCGCCGACCTTCAGCCGCTTGTAGGAGTTGACGGTCGGGGCGGTGACGGCGATGTAGGCCTTCGCGTGGGCCAGGAGGCCGCCGATGAAGTGGTAGCCCTCCTTGGAGAGCCCGAGGCGCCGCGGGTCCTCGCCCGGGTCGGCCGCGAAGACGTTGCGGTCGCCGTCCCACAGGCTCATGTGGAAGTGCGCCCCGTTGCCCGTGAGGTGCCCGAAGGGCTTGGGCATGAACGTGGCGATGAGCCCGCGCTCCTGGGCGAGCGACTCCACCATGTAGCGGAAGAAGATCGCCCGGTCGCAGGTGATCAGCGCGTCGTCGTAGGAGAAGTTCTGCTCGAACTGCCCGTTGGCGTCCTCGTGGTCGGTCGCGTAGTGGCCCCAGCCGAGCGTGTCGACGTGGCGGGCGACCTCGGTGACGAAGCCGAGCGAGCGCGTCAGGGCGCGCATGTCGTAACAGGGCTGGTCGAGGTTGTCGAGCTGGTCGGCCAGCTCGATCGAGCCGTCCTCGCGCCGGCGCACGAGGAAGTACTCCAGCTCGCAGCCGATCTTGAAGTCGAAGCCCAGCTCCTTCGCCCGCGCCAGCTGGTTGCGGAGGATCGTCCGCGGGCAGAACGGCCAGTCCTCGCCCCCGACGGTGATGTCGCAGGCGAAGCGTGCGATCTCCGGCTTCCAGGGGAGGTGCGTGAGCGAGCGGGGATCGGGCATCGCGGCGATGTCCGGGTCATGCGGGCCCTGGCCGATGTCGCCCGCGGCGAAGCCCGCGAAGCCGGCCCCGTCGGTGAGCAGGCCGTCCAGGTGGGAGACCGGGACGAGCTTGGCGCTCGGCTTGCCGTGCATGTCGACGAACTCGGCGAAGACGAACTCGACGCCCCGCTCGTCGAGCTCGGCGCGGAGCTGGTCCGCGGAAGGGGACGTCTCGATAGCCATGGCGCCAGTGATAGCCGTGCGCATGACCTGGCTGCAATGGTGGGAAGGGCTCTAGTGCCGCCGAATAGAGTGTGTGATGTGCACATTGGTGCTGAGGACCGGCGCACGCTCCACGCGGTGATCGAGACCGTGTCCTCCTCGCGCGAGATCGAGCAGGTGCTCGCGGGGGTCGTGGACATCGCCACGGAGGCGACGGGGTGCTACGCGGCGCTGGTCTATCTCCGCGACGGCGACGGCGACCGGCTCGTCCTGCGCGCCGCGTCGCCTGTGCACGCGCATCTCGTCGGACGCCTGGGGATGACGATGGACGAGGGCGTGACGGGCTGGGTGGCCCGGCAGGGCGAGCCGGTCTTCATACGCGAGGGCGCCGTCGCCGACGCCCGCCACAAGTACTTCCCGGAACTCGAGGAGGAGCGGTTCCAGTCGATGGCGGCGGTGCCGGTGCGCGGGCGTGGGGGCGACGTGGTCGGCGTGGTCGTGCTGCACACAGCCGCTCCGCACGAGTTCGACGAGGAGGTGCTGGCGTTCTTGGGGCACACCGCGACGCTGCTCGGCGGGGCGGTCGAGCACGCGCAGCTCTACGCCGCCGCGGCGGCGCGCGTGCAGGAGCTCACGACGCTGACACGGGTCTCTGAGGCGCTCGCCGCCGCGACGGAGACCGCGGCCATCTCGGCGGCCGCCACCCGAGGGGCTCGCGAGCTGCTGGGGGCCGACCTGTGCCAGCTGTTCCGGCTCGATGGCGGCGACGGCGAGCTGCGGTTGATCGCCTCGGACCCGCCCGACGCGCCGGCGCCCCGGCCCCGCTCCGGTGCGCTGCTGCTCGAGCTCCTCGCGCGCGCCGGACGGGGCGCGTCCAGCGGCGACCTCTGGCCCGGGCGTCCCGTCGGCACCCTCGTCACCGCGCCGTTGATGGCCGCCGACGAGCAGCTCGGCCTGCTGTGCTGCGTCGTCCCCGAGGTCGAAGCCGCCGACGAGGACCTGCTGCGCGCGGTCGCCAACCAGACCGCGATGGGGTTGCAGCGCGCGGAGCTGATCGCCCGCCTGACCGCGCGCGACCGGGTGAAGGATCTCTTCGACGCGCTGGCCGCCGGCGGCGCGGTCCCGGCGCTGCTGCGCAACCCTCCCAGCGGCTTCGACCTCGCGCGTCCCCACGTGTTCCTGCATGGGCTGGCCGCCGGCGCTCCGGTCGACTGGGAGCCAGTGGCCACGCGGCTCCAGTCGCGGTTGCGCGGCCGCGACCAGGTGTGCTTCCTGGATCCCGGCATCGAGAGCCTGCGCGGCGTCGCGTTTCTCGGCTCTGCCGCCGCCGCCGCCGGCGTCGTCGACGCATGCGTTGAGGTCGCGGAGGCGGAAGGCGTCGTCATCGGGGTCAGCGCGCCGGCACGCGGGGCGGCCGAGGGTCGCCGCGGGCTGCGCGAGGCGGCCGACGCCGCGGTCATCGGGCAGGCGCTGCGCCCGCGCGGCGGGGCGCTCGGGTTCGAGCAGCTCGGCGCCTACAAGTACCTCGTGCATCTCGATCTCGAGGAGGCGCCGCGCGACCGCCACTGGCGCGCGGTCGAGGCGCTGCTCGAGTACGATCGCCGGCGTCGGAGCGCACTGCTGGAGACGCTGGAGCGCTACCTCACGCTGCGCCGCTCCCTGGTGGAGACCGCTCGCGCGCTGTACATCCACCCCAACACGCTGCGCCAGCGGCTCGCGCGCATCGAGCGCGTTGGTGGCCTCGACGTCAACGCCGAGGACCTGTTGGCGCTCGAGCTCGCGATCAAGCTCGTCCGCCTGCAACAGGCGCGCGGTCAGATCCCCAGCGGCGCGTAGACGCCGAGCTGCTTCTGCGCGTCGACCACTGCGCGCAGCGCACTGTAGAGCTCGGCGCGGGCGAGCGGCGGCAGTGCCGCCGGGTCGATCAGGTTGTCGGTCGGGAGGCCGGCGCGCGCGCACGCCGCGTGGTGCTCGAGCCGCAGCCGCGAGACGATCAGAAACGCCTCGCGCAGCTTGGTCGCGGTGGTGGCGTCGAGCGCGCCGAGACGTTCCGCCGCCACGAGGCGGTCGAGGGTGGAGGAGACCGTCACGCCGCGCGAGAGCGCGTGCACGCGAGCGAGGTTCGCGATTGGCAGCACCGCGCCGCGCTTGAGATCGAGCCGAGGGACCGTCTTGCGGAACGGAGACCGGCGCGGGACCGGCACGGGGATGTCGGTCGCGGTGCGGGCCAGGCGGCGGATGAAGTCGGGATGCGCCGGCGCCTCCCGGATGATTGCGGTCAGCGGTGGCACGATGGCCAGGCCGCCGGCGACGTGGCGGAAGTCGAACGTCACCGCCGCACGGACGAGGCCGGACCGGTCGGGGTGCTCCAGGCACTCATGCAGCACCTCGCTCCAGCGGCGCGCCGGCATGCGCCAGCGCGCATCACGCGCGAGCACCTCGGCGCGGTCGGTGCCGAAACCGCACTCCGCCAGGCCGGCGTTGACGTCGGCGGCCACGGCGCCGAAGTAGGCGTCGACCTCCGGCCCGCCCCGGTCGTCCCAGGCGAGCGCGTTGTCCTGGTCGGAGGCGAGCGTCATCTCAAGGCGTGCGACGCTGCCCAGAGCCATCCACGCCCATGGCACCGGTGCCGGTCCGTGGCGCTCGATCGCGAAGTCCAGCAGCCGCCCCGTGGCGGCGTCGCTCTGCACGCTGAGCACGCGCGACACGTCGCCTGCGCTCAGACCCGCCTCGAGCAGGGCCACGATGACGCGCGGCAGGCCCGCCCGCGCGGCCGCCCCGAGCGCCTCGGTGCCGGGGGCGTGGGCCAGCGCGTGGCGCAGGAAGAACGGATCGTGTTCGGAGCGGACCAGCTCCTCTGCAGTGAGCAGCCCGATCGGCCGTCCGCCGCCGTCGACCACGCAGACCTCATGAACGCCGGCGTCCAGCAGCGCGACCAGCGCCTCGCCCGCGAGCCGGTCTGCGGGCAGCGTCAGCGCCGGGAGGCGCATCGCGCACGTGACCGGTGAGGACGGCGGCCGGCCGGGCGCGAGCACGCGCTCGCGCAGGTCGGCGTCCGTGACGATGCCGAGCCCGTCCGCCGTGACGACGAGCGCAGCAGTGGCGCGCGCCTCGGTCAGTGTTCGCGCCGCGTCGGCCACGCTCGTGCCCGCGTCGACGAAGACCGGTGGCCGGAGGGCGAGCGCGGCCAACCGCGTCGTGCTGAGCGCCGGGAGGGCGTGCACCGTGTGCCCGGTTCGGACCATCCGCTCACGCAGCGAGTGCGCGACGAAACTTGCGCCCGCCGGATGGCCCAGGGCATCGAGCGCCAGGCTGCGCGGGAGCAGCAGGCATCTGCTCGCCTCGTGCGCACGGACGGTGAAGGCCGGCGCGAGCCCGGTCAGCAGCGAGGGATGCCCGAACGCCTCGCCCGGCTCGAGCACGTCGACGACCTGGTCGCCGTGCACCAGCTCCATGGCGCCGGAGCGCACGACGTAGAGGTGATCGGCGGGCGGGCCGTCCTCGACGAGCACGGCCGTGCCGGCGGGATAGTCGCGCTCCGCGGACGCCGACGCCAGGGCCGCGAGCTCGGCCGGCTCGAGCCGGTCGAACGGGGCATGGCGGCCGAGGAACTGCGCGACGTCGTCGAGCTCATCCAGGTCGCGGCACAAGGTACACTGGTACGCGTGCCCGTTTGCGCACACGCTGCGGCTCCTGCGACCAGATGAAGTCGGAGATGAGTGCGCCGCGCGGCGGGTCGGCTCCCATGACGATGGCATCGCACTGCATCCTCGCGGCCTCCTGCACGATCTTTTTCGCCGCCGCCCGGGTGCCGACGATCCGGCCCTCGCTGCGCAGCCCGCGCTTGCGCAGTGCCTTGACGGCGCGCTCCACGCTCTTGCGCTGCGTCTCCCACTCGGCCTTGGTGGGAAGTAGTCCCGGGTTGGGAAATCCCAGGCTCGCCCCGTGCACCCGCGCGATGGCGAACACGTAGACCGGCGCGCCGACCGGACCCGCCAGACGCGCGGCCAGGTCGATCGCCTCTGCGCTCAGCTCGCGCTCCTCGCTGGCGAGCAGCACGGCCCGCGGCGCCAGGGCGCGGGGATCCGGGGGCTCCACGGGGCCGCCACGGCCCAGCCGTGCCATGCCGGCTACTTGGACGGCGTCACCCCCGGCGAGACGATCGCATCGCCGCCTGCTGCGGGCGCATGCTTCTTGTCCTCCACCCGTGTCCGGTAGAGGTAGAGCGGCAGGTAGAGCGCCGCCATGCCCCAGCCGAGGAAGTAGTAGATCTCGGTGTCGCCGATCCGGGCGAACGAGATCCCGCCGTACAGCCAGATGGCAAAGAGGATCCCGGCGCTCGCGAGGGCCACCCACTTCATGAACTCCGGCAATCGCACGGGCCGGTGAACCTGCGGGCGGTATTGGCGCAACATGAAGTAGGCCACGAGGGCAAGGATCAACGAACCCGTGTAGCCCACGTTCGAGAACGAGTAGATCTCCACCGCGCCGCCGAGCGAGATCACGAGCAGGGAGAAGATCACGTTGAACACCATCGCGTTGGCCGGAACCCCGTGCTTGTTGGTGCGCTGGAAGAAGCGCGGGAACTGCCCGTCGACCGACATCTGGTGCAGGGACCGGGCGCAGCCCATGATCGCGTTCAGCGCCGACAGCATGAGCGCGATGATCAGCATGCTCGCGATCAGCCAGTTCAGCACTTCTCCGCCGCTGTTGAACAGCTTGCCGGCGAACGTCACGAAGATCGTGTTCGGGTCCACCAGGTCGGCATTGCTGAGCGCCGCGGCGCCGAGCACGCAGACGAAGGCCATCGGGATCAGCGTGTAGATCGCTAGCCCGTACAGGCCCTCGAGGTTCATCGCGATCTTGGCGTCCTTCTCGGGGTCGCGCGTCTCGCCGATGTAGCAGGCGGCCGCCTCCATGGCGAGCACGTTCCAGGTCAGCAGGAACGCGTAGCCCATGTAGAGCGTGAACCAGCCGTTGCCGTCTAGGCCGGAGAAGAAGCCGGAGCCGTCGAGTTGGTGGAAGCCGGAGAGCTGCCCCCAGTCGGCGTCCCCCGTGAACAGCCAGACCACGGCCAGGAACGTGAGCGGGATCATCGCTAGGACGCCCAGCACCGTCGCGAAGCGGGCGCCGATCCGGATCCCCAGGTAGGCGGGGATGAAGAAGAGGAGGATGCCGATCACCGCGATGACCAGCGTCCACCACGCGATCGGCGTGTTGATCGGCGTGAAGCCGGACTCCGTGTTGAGCCCGAAGCGGTCGGCGATGTAGAACGACGCCAGGATCATGTTCAGCGGCGCGACCGGAAACCACCCGAGCCAATACATCCAGGATGCGAGCCCGTTCGCGTGCTTGGCGGTGCGGGGCCACTTCGTGCGCATCGCCGGATAGACGTATGAAGGCGGCCCGCCCGTGCGTTCCGGCATCATGGCCGACATCTCCGCCAGCATGAGACAGAGCAGGTAGCCGATGACAGTGATCCCGACGATCAGCGGGATCGACGCCGCGCCGAGCGCCGTGACCATGACGGGGGCGATGCCGGTGACGAGGATGGTGCCGGCGAGGCCGACGACGAACGCGCCCCACCAGTTCGTCTCCCTGGCGAGTCCCCCGCCCTCGTACTCGAGCACGTCCGCGTGGGCGCTGCCCTCGTGTTCGGTCATGACCCTTCCTCTCCCCTCAGTGACTCGGGTGCCGATGCAGAAGCTAATCGCCGATGCCGGTGGCGAACACGTGCGGACACCCCACTCCGGGCCGGCGGCGTATGTGGGAAGCGACCATGGCGCGCGGTGAGTCCGTGGAGCAGTTGCTCGCGGCGTTCGCCGATCGGACTCCCGCGCCGGGAGGCGGTGCCGCGGCTGGGTTGGGATGCGCGCTCGGCGCCGCCCTGGCCGAAATGGCGGCGCGCTTCGCCGGCTCCGAAGCGGCCGTCGCACGGGCTGCGCAGTTGCGCGTCGAGGCGCTGCGGCTGGTCGACGCCGACCTGACGGCGTTCGCGCCGGTGCTGGCCGCCCTGCGGCTGGAGCGCGGGGATCCGGAGCGGCCCGCGCGGATCCGGGCGGCGCAGTCCGAGGCGGCCGAGGTTCCGCTGGCGATCGCGGAGGCCGCCGCGGAGGTCGCGGCGCTGGCGCGCCGGGTCGCGGCCGAGGGCAAGCCGGCGTTGCGCGGCGACGCGCTCGCGGGCGCCGACATCGCCGCGGGCGCGTCGATCGCGGCCGCGCGGCTCGTCGAGATCAACCTCGCCGACGCACCGGACGACCCGCGCCTTGCGCGCGCGCGCGCCGCAGTGGAGCGCACGACCGGCTGATCCGCCACTCACCCCGAGAACCGCCAGGCGCTCTCCCAGAACGCCAGCTCGTGCTCGCTCGACGCCCGGAACGCCGCGTGCATCCGCCCGACGGCACCCGCACCGGCGTCCGCGCCCGCCGCGTCGGTCAGCTCGCGCGCCCAGGCCGCCAGCGCCTGGAACTCCGGGTCGGCGTAGGTCGCGATCCAAGCCGCGTAGCCGCTGTCGTCCGGCACGCCGGCCGTGGCGAGGCGCTCGCCCAGCTCCGCGTAGCCCCACATGCACGGCAGGAGCGCGGCGACGAGCTCGGCGTAGTCCCCGAGCGTCGCGGTGCGCAGCAGGAAGTCGGCGTACCCGGCGGTCGCGGGCGCGGCCGGCTCGGCCTCGAGCTCGGCCACCGTGATCCCCCAGCGCTCGGCGAAGCCCTCGTGCAGCGTCATCTCGGTCTCGAGCACGGACTGGGCGAGCGCGGCGAAGCGGCGCATGTCGGCGACCCGCGGCGCGCGCGCCGCGCCCAGCGCGAGCAGGCGCCCGTAGTCGATCAGGAAGCGGTAGTCCTGGCGGACGTAGAACCGGAAGCGCGTCTTGTCGAGCGTGCCGTCGCCGATGCCACGGACGAACGGGTGCGCGTGCTGCGCCTCCCAGACGTCGGCCGACGCGGCGCGCAGCTCGGCGGCGAGGCTCACTCCTCGGCGCCGGCGGTGCGCGGCGCCGTCGGATCCTCGTCGCTGTCGCCGAGCTGCTCGCGCGCGAGGTAGTCCTCGATGTCCATCTCGTGGTCCTGGGAGCGCTCGACGACCCGGAGCAGGTCCGACATCGTCGCGACCTCCTCGATCTGCTCCTTGATGAACCACTGCATGAACTGCTCGGAGGAGTAGTCGCCCTCCTGCCGCGCGAGGCCGGCCAGCGCGTTGATCTGCTCGCTCACCCGCTTCTCCTGCGCGAGCGCGAGCGCGACGGGGCCGACGATGTCGTCGAAGTCGACCTGCGGCGCGGCGACGCCGGGGACGACCGCGCGGTCGTCGGCGTCGAGCAGGTACTGCACCATCATCATCGCGTGGTCGCGCTCCTCGAGCGCCTGTCGATAGAAGAAGCGCGCGAGCTGCGGGAGCGTCTCGGCGTCGAAGTGCACCGCGATCGCCACGTACTGCTGGTGGGCCGCGTACTCGTGGCCGATCTGCTCGTTGAGCTTGGCGACGAAGGAGTCGGAAGGCATGAGGTCGCCGATCATACCCGGCCGCGCCGATGCCTTAGGGCGCCCTAAGGGGTGGTGCTACGCTCCGCGCGGGATGACCGACCCCGGCGATCAGGTGCGCTGCAAGCGCAAGTGCTGCAAGTCCGGCAAGCGCTGCAAGAAGTGCCCGGTCGTGTGGAAGCGCCTCGCCAAGCAGGGCTTCGCAGAGCCGGACGGCAAGCTTCGCTACGTCGTGATCGACGTCGTTCCCAAGCGCGCGCTCAAGGCCGCACGGGCCTGACACCGCTATCCTGAGCGGC
>JAABUS010006674.1_pt1 | contig 13830 bp, 8 predicted proteins | sample 5560161 | NCBI WGS metagenome assembly JAABUS01 (sample SAMN10711885, study PRJNA513376) | rock metagenome | isolation source: Antarctica rocks | place: Antarctica: Victoria Land, Trio Nunatak nord | collected 2016-01-04 | reverse complement strand
GCTGTGATGACGGCGTTTCAGAAGCTGGTGGAGATGCCCCTCACCGGTCGCGGCGACAGCTACGCGCCCGCTGACTTCGCCGAGCGCGTCCTCCCGATCAAGGCCTCCAGCGAGGCTCAGCGCTCAGCCCTGAACTACGCCACCCACTTCTTGCTCGGCACCGGCTGGGGCGTTGCCTACGTCACCGCCTCCCGATCCGGCCTCAGGGGCCAGGCTGCCGTGAGCGCCGCGTTCGTGGGGATGTACACCGGCGACGTGTTGATCAACACAGCGCTTGGCCTCTACGAGCCCCTCGAATGGTCGGCCCGGGACACCGTCATCGACGTGGTCGACAAGCTCGTCCAGGTGGAGGCGACCGCGGCTGCCTACGAAGCCCTGCGAGCGCGGGCATAGAAGCCGAGCTCGCAGGGCTTGGCTCCCTCGAAGTCGAACCTCTCCCGCCCAACTAGGATCCGCCGCCGATGGCCAACCAGCGGATCTGGGCACCCTGGCGCCTGCGCTACGTGAAGAACGCCAAGCAAAGCGACGAGTGCGTGTTCTGCGCCAAGCCCGAGGGGGGCGACGACCGCGACGCGTTGATCGTCCACCGGGGCGAGCGCTGCTTCGTGATCCTCAACCTCTTCCCCTACACGAACGGGCACCTGATGGTGGCTCCGTTCGAGCACGTCGGCCGCCTCCAGGACATCGATTCCGACGTGACCGCCGAGATGATGGCGCTGGCGCAGCGGGCGATGAGCAGGATGGAGGAGATCTACGCGCCGGAGGGCTTCAACGTCGGGGTCAACCAGGGCCGGGTCGCGGGCGCCGGGGTCGAGGGTCACATCCATCTTCACGTCGTTCCCCGGTGGGCCGGCGACAACAACTACATGCCGGTGCTGGCGGACACGCGCGTCATGCCGCAGTCGCTGGAGGAGAGCTACGACGCGCTGCAGGGAGGCTTGGGTTGAGCGACACGACGCAGACCGGCGGTCCGGGATCGGTCCCCGAGGGGATCTTCAAGGCATACGACGTGCGCGGCCTCTATGGCAGCGAGATGGACGGCGACACCGCCTACCTGCTCGGCCGGGCCTTCGCGCGCGTCCTCGGCGAGCTGCGCGAGAAACCGCCCGCCGAGTTGCGAATCGGGGTCGGGCGCGACATGCGCCTGCAGGCGCCCGAGATGGCGGGGCGCGTGAGCGAGGGAATCATGGCGGAGGGCGCGCACGTCCTCGACGCCGGGATGGTCGGGACCGAGATGCTCTATTTCATGGTCGGGGCGCGCGAGCTCGACGGCGGGGCGATGATCACCGCCTCCCACAACCCGAAGGCCTACACGGGGGTCAAGCTCGTCCGCGAGGCGGCCCTGGCGCTCTCCGGGGAAACCGGGATCGAGCGGATCCGCGACCTGATCCTGGCCGGCCTCGACGAGGCGCCCGGGGGTGGCAGCTCCGAGGAGGTGGACATCGCCGCCGAGTTCAACGAGCGGGCCCTCTCGTTCATCGACGTCGAGCAGCTCAAGCCGATGAAGGTGGTCCTCGACGGCGGCAACGGGATGGCGGGCGAGATGGTCGGGCCGCTGCTCGACCGCTTCGACCTCGACCTGATCGCCACCTACTGGCGGCCGGACGGCAACTTCCCCGACCACGAGCCGAACCCGCTGCTGCCGGAGAACCGGCAATTCATCATCGATCGGGTGCGCTCCGAGGGGGCCGACCTGGGGATCGCCTGGGACGGCGACGCCGATCGCTGCTTCTTCATCGACGACGAGGGCGAGTTCGTCGACGGCGACTTCCTCACCGCGCTGCTCGCCGAGCTGGTTCTCGAGAAGGCCCCGGGCGCCGACATCCTCTACGACGTGCGCGCCAGCCGCGCGGTCGCCGACACCGTCGAGGCCGCGGGGGGCACCGCCCACGTCAATCGCGTCGGCCACGCATTCATGAAGCGGGCGATGCGCGAGATCGGCGGCGAGTTCGCCGGCGAGGTGTCGGGTCACTACTACTTCCGCGCCTTCTACAACGCCGACAGCGGCACGATCCCGGCCCTCCTGGTGCTCGAGCTGCTCTCGAAGTCGGGTCGCAAGCTCTCAGAGCTCGTCGGCGAGCTGCGCTCGCGGTACTTCATCAGCGGCGAGATCAACTCCGAGGTCGAGAACGCCGAGGCGAAGATGAAGGAGATCGCCGCCGCCCACCCCGACGCCGAGGTGAGCTGGCTCGACGGGGTCTCGGTCGACTACCCGCATTGGCACTTCAACGTCCGCCCGTCCAACACCGAGCCCCTGCTGCGGCTGAATCTCGAATCGCTCGTCTCGCGCGAGGACATGGAGACCAGGCGCGACGAGGTGCTGGCCTTCATCCGCGCCTGAGCGCGAGCGCTTGAGCCGGCTCGTAACCCTGGAGCCGCCCGGGGTATTGAAGGCCTCGTGAGCGCCCCCGTCACCGCCGTCCCGCTGCCCGAGCCGGCCGTCGATCGATCGCCCGATCGCCGTTCGACCAAGCGGCGAATGCTGATCATCGTCAACCCCTACGCGACGACGGTCTCCGACCGGCTCAAGAGCCTCGTGGTCTACGCGCTGCAGGGCCGCTACGAGGTCGAGGCGGTGAGCACCGAGGCGCAGGACCACGCCACCGAGATCGGGCGCGAGGCGGTCAACGGCGGCTACGACGTCGTTGTCGCCTTCGGCGGCGACGGCACCCTGAACGAGGTCGCCAACGGGCTCGCCGGAACCGACATCCCGGTCTCCGTCCTCCCCGGAGGGTCGACCAACGTAGTCGCGAGGACGCTCGGCATCCCCAACGACGTCGTCGACGCCACCGAGCACCTCCTCGCCTGCGCCGACGACTTCCGGCCCCGGGCGATCGACCTCGGCCTCGCCAACGGCCGGCGCTTCGTCTTCGCCTGCGGCGCCGGCCTCGACGCCTCCGCGGCCCAGCAGGTCGAGTCCCACCCGAAGATGAAGCACCGCTTCGGGCCCTACTACTACACGTGGGCGACCGTGAAGGGCTTCTACGCCCATTACCTTCGCGACCCGATCCGGATGCGCGTGGAGACCGACGCGGGAGACTGCGAGGGGGTCACCGCCCTCTGCCAGAACTCCGACCCGTTCACCTACTTCCGCGATCAGGCGATGCGCGTCTGCGAGAACGTGGCCCTCGACTCGGGGACCCTCTCCCTCGCGATCCTCAGGCGGGCGGCGCAGCGGGACGTGCCCTTCATCGCCGCCCGGGTCCTCGGCAATCGCGGCAAGGCCGGCGATCACGGCCAGATCGACCACTTCGACGGCCTCGCGGAAGCCCGCATCCAGTCGACGTCCCGCGATGCGGGCGGCTCCTGGCGCCGCTTCCCGGTCGAGGTCGACGGCGACTACATCGGCGAGCACGGCGAGCTCCAGCTCGGCATCGAGCCGGGCGCTCTGCGCGTGATCGCCTGAGCCGCCGTTGAGCGACGCGGCCGACTGCACGTTCTGCGCGATCGTCGCCGGCGAGATCGAGGCCGAGATCGTCCTCGAGGACGAGCTGGCGGTCGGCTTCCTCGATCATCGACCGTTGTTTGCAGGCCACGTGCTGCTGGTGCCCCGAGACCACCACGAGACGCTCGAGGAGTTGCCGGATGAGCTCGTCGAGCCCCTGTTCGCCGCCGCCCGGCGCCTCGCCCGAGCGGTGCGCCGCGCGATGGACGCCGAGGGAACCTTCGTGGCGATGAACAATCGAGTCAGCCAGAGCGTGCCCCACCTCCACGTTCACGTCGTGCCACGCCGCCGCAAGGACGGCCTCCGCGGGTTCTTCTGGCCGCGGAATCCCTACTCAGACCCGGAGGCGATCGCCGAAGCCGCCGCGCGGATCCGCCGGGAGCTGGCGGCTTAGCTCGGCGGCAGCTGCCGGGAGCCGGACGGATTCTCCGAGCTCGGATCGGCGGGAGGCTCAGCCTGAGGCGCCGATGCAGGGATCGGAACACTGGACGGGAGCGTTGCGGGGGGCGCGCCGCCGGCGTCGCCATCGCCCATCGAGGGAGTGCTCGCGAGGCGAATGACCGCCGCGTCGAGGAGCTGCTCCGCCGTCATTCCCTTGCTCCACGTGGAGGAGGCGATCTCGATCTCGAGCTCGTCAGGCGTCCGCTCCCGCAGGCGCTCGATCATCGCCGCGGCGGAGGCTGAGCTCGACCCTGGGGCCAGGATCGCCATCCGCGAGCCGTCGTCGCGCCCGGCGATCCCGCCGCAGTCGACGGCGACCCGGTCGACCTGGCGGGCCAGCAGCTCGAGCAGGCGGTCGGCCGCCGCGTATCCCAGGTTGCGATTGAGCTCGCCGAGGTTCGACGCGCGGATCACGACGAGCGCGAGCTCCTCGCCCGCCTGCAGCCCGACCCGCTCCACCTCGGCCCGCAGTCGCTCGCGGAAGGCGCTGTGGGAGCGCAGCAGGGTCAGGCTGTCGGTCGAGGAGAACGAGCCGAAGCCCAGCATCGGCTCCCCACCTTCACGCTGCTCGAGCAGCTCGGGGTCGTCGAGGGCCTCGGCGAGAGTCATCCCGGGCGCGTCGTCGCCGGGAATGCCGTTGCGCACCTCCTCGGTGAACATCCGCACCAGCCTGGGGTCGAAGTGCGTGCCGGCGCACCGCTCGAGCTCGGCCATGGCCTCGCCGACGGGGATCGCGGCCTGGTAGGGCCGGTCGCTGATCATCGCGCTGAACGCGTCGATGATCGCGATCACGCGCGCCTCCAGCGGGATCCGCTCCCCCGCCAGGCCCGACGGGTAACCCGTGCCGTCGTAGCGCTCGTGGTGGTGGAGGATCGCCGGCGCGACCGATTGCAGAAGGGGAAGCTGAGCGACCAGGCGATAGCCGATCCGGGGGTGCAGCTTGACCGCGCTGAACTCCTCGTCGGTCAGCGGCCCCGGCTTGAGCAGGATCCGCTCGCTGACTCCGAGCTTGCCGATGTCATGCAGCAGGGAGCCAAAGATGAGCTGCTCGCGACGGTCGTCGCCAAGCTCGAGCCGGCTGGCCATCGCCCGCACGAGGCCCGAGACCTCGTCGGAGTGCCCGCGCAGGAACGGATCCTTGACCTCGATCGCGTCGGCGAGCATCTTCACGGTCGCCAGGTAGGAGCCGCGAAGCTCGCCGTGGAGCCTGCCGTTCTCGAGGATCGCGCCGGCGTGGTCGCCGAGCGCCACGAGGACCTCGTCGTCGTGCTCGATCGAATCCCCGCCCGCGCAGACGACCGCGCCGTGGAACTCGTCGGCGATGTAGATCGGGATCGCGACGAGGTTCTCGATCTCCTCGTCCGCGTCCTCGGGCCGGTCGTCGGGCAACTCGCTGCGGCCGACGCGGACGATCTCGTCGCGGGCGATCACCTCCCCACCGAAGCGCTGGACGAGCGCGCTGTCGGCGGGATCGGAGTCGAAGCCCTCGTGGGCGACCACGTCGAGGTTGCCGTCGTCGTCCTCGTCCTTGCGGCTGAGCAGCAGGCCCTTGTCGGCGTTGAGCAGGCTGATCGCCACCCGCAGCACCAGGGAGCGGATGTCCTCCCGGCCACCGAGCGCGCCCTCGCGCCGCTCCAGCTCGCTCAGCTTCGACGTCAGCTCGCGGTTCCAGCGACGCTGCTCGTCGCGGCTCCGCCGCGTCCGTTCGAGCTCCTCGTGGTCGCGATCGCGCTCATCCTGGGCCTGCTCGGCACGCTCCCGCTCCTGCTCGGCCCTCGCTTGCGCCTCCTCGGCGTCCTCGCGGGCCCGGGCGGCCTCGTCCTCGGCTCGGTCGCGGGCACCGTGTGCAGCCTCGGCCTCCGCGGCGCGGCGATGCGCCAGATACCAGCCGGCCAGCGCGCCCAGCGCGCCCAGCAGGGCCGCGATCAGCCACGGCAGCGCCGCATAGCTGGAGATCTCGGCGGTGGCGTCCGTCGGCAGGGTCGCGATCTCCGCGAGACGGTCGGCGCCACCGAGCGCCCGGACGAGCAGGTATCCCAGCGATCCGAGCAGCACGAGGCCCGCCAACGCCAGCAGCAGTCGGTCCCTTGTCCTCGCACCCATTCTCCCTTTCGCCCGCCTTCCTGGATCAGCCGTGGAACAACATCAGCCTCCGGGCGTCACCCGGTAGACGTCGAAGACTGCCTCTACCTGTCGCAATCGGCTGATTGCCGCCTTGAGCTGAGAGGTGTCGCCCACCTCCACTACGAAGCGGTTCTGCACCATCGGGTGCTTGGTCGAGCAGCGGGCCTCGAGGATGTTCACGCCCGCCTCCGAGAAGGTCCGCGAGAGGTCCTCGAGCAGGCGGGTCCGGTCATAGGCATCGATCGCGATCTCGACCCGGTAGGAGGTGCGGTTGTCGCCGTCCCAGCTGACCGGCGTGAAGCGGTCGGGGGACTTCATCAGGGCGCTGACGTTCTTGCAGTCCTCGCGATGGATCGTGATCCCCCGCCCGAGCGAGACGTAGCCGACGATCCCGTCGCCGGGAACCGGCCGGCAGCACTTCGCGAGGCGGACCATGACGTCGTCGACCCCCTCGACGTCGATCCCGTAGCTCGTCGCCTCCTGGGTGCGGCGCTCGCGCTCGTCGCGGCCCTCGAGCACGTCGGCGAGGCGTGCCTCGGTCTCGTCCCCGGCGACCGCCTCGCCCTGCTTGAGCCGCTGCATCAGCTTGTTGGTGACGGTCTTGGCGCTGATCTTGCCCTGCCCGAGGGCGACGTAGAAGTCCTCGGCCTTGCGGAAGCCCGTCTCGCGGATCACGTCGACGAGCAACGGGGAGCCGGCGAGGCGCTGCGGCGGCAGGCCGCGCCGGCGCAGGGCCTCGGAGAGCTTCTCGCGCCCGGCGCGCTCGGCATCCTCACGCCGCTCGCTCTTGAGGAAGGCGCGGATCTTGTTGCGGGCGCGCGAGGTGCGCACGAGCCCGAGCCAGTCCCGCGAGGGGCCGCGCTCGCGCTTGGCGGTCAGGATCTCGACGATGTCGCCGCTGCGGAGCTGGTAGTGCAGCGGCACGATCTTGCCGTTGACCTTCGCGCCCACGCAGCGGTGGCCGACGTCGGTGTGGACGGCGTAGGCGAAGTCGAGCGGCGTCGAGCCTGCGGAGAGGTTCTTGATCTCGCCCCGCGGGGTGAAGACGAAGACCTCGTCCTCGAAGAGGTCGACCTTGAGCGCCTCGAGGAACTCCTCCGCACCGGCGTCCCCTTCCTCGTCGAGCAGGTGGCGCAGCCACGTCATTTTGTCCCGCTCGGAGTCCCCTCCGCCGCGGACCGCCCCCTCCTTGTAGATCACGTGCGCGGCGACCCCGTACTCGGCGAGCTCGTGCATGTCGGCGGTGCGGATCTGGATCTCCAGCGGTTGTCCCTGCGGCCCGATCACCGTCGTATGGAGCGTTTGGTAGAGGTTCATCTTCGGGGTCGCGATGAAGTCCTTGAAGCGCCCCGGCAGCGGCTTCCAGAGCGCGTGGATGACACCGACCGCGCCGTAGCAGTCCTTGACCGAGCCGACGATCACGCGCATCGCGGTCAGGTCGTAGATCTCGTTGAACTCCCGGCCCTTCTTCGTCATCTTCGAGTAGATCGAGTAGAAGTGCTTGGCGCGGCCGGAGATCTGGGCGTCGATCCCGACCGCCTTCAGCTCCCGCTCCAGGAACGCGCCCGCCTCGGTGACGTAGCTCTCCCGCTCGGTCCGCTGCTGGGAGACGAGCTTCTTGATCTCGTCGTACTTGCGCGGGTGGAGGACCTGGAAGGCGAGATCCTCGAGCTCCCACTTCATCGCGTGGATACCCAGCCGGTGCGCGAGCGGGGCGTAGATCTCGAGGGTCTCGCGCGCCTTGGCGAGCTGCTTCTGCTTCGGCATCGCGCCGAGCGTGCGCATGTTGTGGAGGCGATCGGCGAGCTTGATCAGGATCACCCGCACGTCGGCGGCCATCGCCACCATCATCTTGCGGTAGTTCTCGGCCTGGCTCTCGTCGCGGCTCTCGAACGTGATCTCGGTCAGCTTCGTGACGCCGTCGACGAGGCGGGACACGTCGGGGCCGAAGCTCTCGGCAACCTCATCGAGGCTGGCGCTCGTGTCCTCGACGGTGTCGTGCAGCAGCGCCGCGCAGAGCGTCTCGCTGTCGAGCCGCAGCCCGGCGCAGATCTTCGCCACCTCGACGGGGTGGCTGACGAACTCCTCGCCCGAGCGGCGGCGCTGGTCGGCGTGGCGCTCGCAGGCGAAGGCGAACGCGCGCTCGACCTCCCGGCGGTCGATCCCCTCGCCGCTGCCCGGGTCGTGCTCGGCGATCACCGCGAGCAGGTCGCCGAGGAGCTCGCGCTCGCGCTCGCTCAGCGAGCGGGTCAGCTCGTCGCTGGGAGCCGCAAGCGCGGCGGCCGGGCCATTGGCCGAGCCACTTGTCCCCACCCGGACGTGGCCGATCCGATCGAGCTCGATCGAGCTCGGACCCTCAGCGTCCTCCGCGCCCTTCAGCGCCCCGCTCTTCGACTCTGCAGATATCGGAGGCCCTCCTGGTGGATCGTCGAATAGGCGCGCCAGGCGCCGGATCGCTCGAGATTGGTCCTCTCCGAGGATACGACGCGCAACCACCGAGCACCATCGCTCACCCCCCCGCGCGCGATCCCGAGCTCGCTCAGCACCCGCACGCAGCGGCCCGCCGCCTCGGGGGTGCGCGCATAGGCGCCCGGCCCGCGGAGCACCTCGCGGAGATCCTCGTCGCGGAGCTCGCGAGCGACCAGGCCGCGGTAGACGTCGGCGAGCCCGGCGCGGAGGTCCCACTCCGCCGACCAGCACCGCTCGGCGAGCTCGGCCGACGGCCCCCAGGCCAAGTGGGCGAACCCCTCCCCGCTCGCCACAACTGCGAGCCGCTCGAGGCGCTCGCTCGGCGGCGGGTCGATCAGGACCAGGTGCTCGAAGCCCGCCAGCGCTCCCGGGGAGCGGGTGAGGGACTCCCAGTCCGTGATCAGCAGCGACGTCCCCTGGTCCTCGGCTCGCTCGCGCAGTGCGTCAGGCGCGCAGCGCAGGCAGATCGCCGCACTAGCCGACTCCGGGCCGCGCGGTTCGATCGCGGCGGCGAGCGCGCCGCGGCGAGCGGCATCGCACGCGATGGCGGCCACCCGTGCTCCGCTCGAGCGGAGCTCCGCGAGGAGCGCCACCGCCGAGCCACGGCGGGCGTCGAGGACGCGACGCCTTGGCCCATCAGACGGGGTGGGCGGGGTGGTCGAGGTGTCCTCCCCGCCTTCCAGGGCGCGGTCGAAGCGAGCCCACCATCCCCGGGCGGCCTCGGCGTCGCCGCACGCGTGGGCCTCGTCGCCGGCGGCCTCACCGGGGCCGGGCTGACCGCGCCCGTGCGCCGCCGCGAGCACCGCCCGCGGCTCGATCGCCCCGTTCCAGTGGTTGACCTCCAGCCGCACGGTCAGGTCGTGGGGCTCGCGCTGCGCCGCCTCGAGCGACCCGTTGGCGTTGAAGGCGACCGCCCGAGCAGAGATGTCGCCAGTGCTGAGGCTGAAGCGGGCGTGGCGGCCCTCCTCCCCCATCGGCTTGACGTCAGCGACGCGCGCGGAGGGAACGAGCAGCTTGACGCCGGGGTTGCCCTGCCCGAACGGGGCGAGCGCCGCGAGCTGCTCGGCCACCCGCAGGTCGAGCGCCTCGACGCCAACCACGGCATCGACGCGCTCGAGCTCGGCGTGCCCGCCATCGGGCGCGACCGAGCGGGCGTGCTCGGCCATGTCCGCCCGAAAAGCGGCGATCGACGCCTCGTCCAGCTCGACTCCAGCGGCGGCGCGATGGCCTCCGTAGCGATCGAGGTGGCTCGCACAGGCGTGCAGCGCCCCGAGCAGGTCGAAGCCGGGGACGCTGCGCCCGGAGCCCCGGGCCCTCCCGGCCTCGTCGATCGAGAGCACGACCGCGGGCTTGCCATGGCGCTCGACGATCCGCGAGGCGACGATCCCGACCACCCCGGGGTGCCAGCCCACGCCGGCGATCACGAGCGCCGGGGCGTCGCGGTCCTCCTCCGGCAGGGCGCGCAGGGCGGCCTCGGCGGCGCGGGCGACCTCTCGCTCGGTCTCCCGGCGCTCGTGGTTGGCGGAGTCGAGCTCCGCCGCGATCGCGTCCGCCCGCTCCCGCTCGTCGGTCAGCATCAGCTCCACTCCGGCGTCGGCGCGGTAGAGGCGACCCGCGGCGTTCAGGCGGGGCGCGAGGCGGAAGGCGATGTCGCCCTCGTCGAGCCGCTCGGGCTCAACGCCCGAGATGCTCAGCAGGGCGCGCACACCGGGGCGCCGCGCCTTGCGCAGCTCGGCCAGGCCCCTCCGCGCCAGGGCGCGGTTCTCGCCGATGAGCGGGACGAGGTCGGCGATCGTCGCCAGCGCCACGAGGTCGAGATCGCGACTATCCGGCGCGTCGAGCCCCAGGTTCCGCTCGAGCGCCCCCACGAGCTTGTGGGCCACGGCGGCCCCGCAGAGCCCGGCGAACGGGTATCCGCACACCTCCGGGTGGACGATCGGGCAGTCGGGGAGTTGCGCGCCCGGCTGGTGGTGGTCGGTGACCACGGCCGCGATCCCCTCGCGCTTCAGCGCTTCGATCTCCTCGATCGAGCCGATCCCGCAATCGGCGGTGATCAGCAGCCTCGTGCCGCGCTCGCGCAGCCCAGACGTGGTTGCCGCGCTCAGGCCGTAGCCGTCGCCGAGGCGGTCGGGGATGATCCAGTCGCAGTCCGCGCCCGCGGCTCGCAACGCCCCGACGAGGATCGCCGTGGAGCAGATCCCGTCGACGTCGTAGTCGCCGTGGACGGTGATCCGATCACCGGCGGCGAGCCGCTCCCGGATCGTGGCCACGGCCTCGCCGATCCCCTCGAACTCCTCCGGATCATGCGTCTCGTCAGCCTCGAGGAAGGCTCGGGCGGCCTCAACGCTGCGGTGGCCGCGGCGGACGAGCGCGATCGCGACGGGCTCGGCGAGCTCCAGCTCGTCGCTGAGGCGGCGCGCCTCCGCGTAGGAATAGGGGGGCGCCAGGTAGGTGGCTTGGCTCGGACCGCTCACGAGCGCAGGCTCGCAGCGATCGAGGACGGAAAGCCCTCCGCAAGTCGCGTGCTGCGGGAAGGACGCGCTCCGCGAGCGCCGCTGGGCGGAGGGCCCCGAACGACTGGGGCGGGCGGGCTGGCGGGCGGCGCTCAGGCGGCGCCGTAGTGGCGCTCGTCGCGGGCGCCGATCGCGTAGTCCGCCGCGAGGGCGAGCAGGCAGCCCGGAACCGCGGAGATCGCCGTCAGGATGTCGGTGCTCCCGAGGGCGTCCCCCTGGAGGAGCTGCCAGGCGGCGCCGCTGAGCATGGCCCCGATGACGGCGGCCGCGAAAGCGCCGACGATGCCCCCGCGAAAGCGGTCGGGCACGAAGACCGTGAAGTGCCACAGCGCGACGCCGAGGGTGATCCAGACGAGGACGGCCATGCGCCTACCGGGGCCTTCCGTGCTTGCGGGTGCTGCGCTGCTGGCGCCGGCGGCGGGCCTCGAGGCGGCGCTCGCGCTCCGTCAGCGATTCGCTGCCGGCGAGCGGCTCGGGCGGGGGCTCGGCCCCGTTGCCGCCGAGGCGCGAGCCCGGAGCGGCCGCGACCGCGGGCGCTCGCTCCGGCTCCGCCGGATGACCGTTGCCCGAGCCCTCGGAGCCGCCGTCTTCGATGAGCTCGTCATCTCCGTCGCGGCCGACGCGGGCGACGAGGTTCTCCTCCGGGAAGGCGGGCACGCGCCCCATCGTCTCGCGGATCCTCGCCGCTCGCGCCTGGTAGGCGGGCTCGCGCTCCTTCCAGTGGATCAGCACCGGGGTGGCGATGAAGATCGACGAGTAGGTCCCGGAGAGGACGCCGACCATCATCGCGAAGGCGAAGTCGCGCAGGGTCTCGCCGCCGAGGACGAGGATCACGGCGATCAGGAACACCGTCGAGAGGCCGGTGATCAGAGACCGGGTGAGGACCTCGCTGAGCGAGCGGTTGGCGATCTGGGCGAAGGTTGCCCGCGGCAGCCGCGGCACGTTCTCGCGCACGCGGTCGAAGACGATCACGGTGTCGTAGAGCGAGTATCCGAGGATGGTCAGGAACGCAGCGACGGTTCCGCTCGACACCTCCCTTCCGACCAGGGAGTAGACGCCGGCGGTGATCAGGACGTCGTGGACCACGGCGATCATCACCGGGACCGCGTACTTCGCCTGGAAACGGAAGGCGACGTAGGCGGCGATCAACAGCAGGGAGAACGCGATCGCATAGCCGGCGCTGCGCGCGACCTGCTGGCCGAACGTCGGCCCGACCGAGTCGTTCTGGAAGCTCTCGTCGGGGCCGTTCTCGAAACCGAAGTCCGATTCGAGCTGGTCCTTGACGGCGCCCGTCTCCTCCGGCGCGATCTTGCCCTGGATCTGGAACACGTTCGTGCCGAACTCGGCGTTCTCGACCGCCTGGACCTTGACGGAGTCGGGATCGCTCACCCCCGCGTCTCCGAGCGAGGTGCGAACGGAGTCCACGGTGGCGTCGGCCCCCAGAGCCGCGTTGATCTTGGTCCCGGACTCGAAGTCGATGCCGAAGTTGAGCTGGTTGGTGGCGAACGAGAGCGCCCCGATCGCGAGGATCGCCCCGGAGAGCGAGAAGAACCAGCGGCTCGCCCCGGCGAAGTCGAAGTGCCAGCGCACCCGCTCTCCACCCCCGGCCCCGATCAGCCGCGGCGAGCGCAGCACGCGCGTGCGGCCGAGCACCCCGAGCACGGCTCGGGTGAACACGACCGCGGTCAGCAACGAGACGATCGTGCCGATGCCGAGCGTGAAGGCGAAGCCCTTGACGCCCGCGGTCGCCAGGCCGAAGAGGATGAACGCGGTCAGCAGGGTGATCGCGTTCGCGTCGACGATCGTCCCGACCCCGCGCCGGTAGCCCGTCGTGATCGCGGAGATCATCGAATGGCCCTTGCGCGCCTCCTCCTTGATCCGCTCGAAGATGACCACGTTGGAGTCTGCCGCGACGCCGATCGTCAGGATCAGCCCGGCGATCCCCGGGAGGGTCAGCGTGATCGGGATCAGCTTCATCAGCGCCAGGAAGAAGACGGCGTAGACGGCGAGCCCGAGGATCGCGATCAGGCCGAGGAAGCGGTAGTAGACGAGGAAGAAGAGCGCGACCAGGATCAATCCGACGAGGCCGGCCTTGAGGCCCTGATCGAGCGCCTGCTGGCCGAGCGTCGCGGTGACCGTGCTCTGGCTGACCAGGTTGAGGTTGATCGGCAGCGCGCCGATCTTCAGGAACTCGGCGAGGTCCTGCGCCTCCTGGAGCTCGAAGCTGCCCGAGATCTGCGCCCCCGTGCGGCCGTCGATCCCGGTCGGGTTCTCGTTGTAGTCGATGATCGGGCGGGAGACGATCTTGCCGTCGAGGACGATCGCGAACGCGTAAGGCTGCGAGAGGCCGGCCAGGCCGCGATTGGCGATCCGCTGGGTGATCTCCTGGAATGCCTTGCGGCCGTCGTCGGTGAAGTCGAAGGTGACGTTCGGCTCGTTCGTCTGCGGGTCGAAGTTCTGCTCCGGGTTCTTGATGTCCTCGCCGCTCAGCTCCGGCTTGTCCCTGAGCACGAAGTAGGAGGGCGGCGCGTCGGGGCTGTCGACGCTGTCCTGGTCCTCGACGACGAGGGTCCCCGGGGGGACCTCGAAGATTTTGCGGTCGTTCGCGGGCACGGCCTGCGCCTCCTCGCTCGCGAACAGGTCGTCCCGGCTCGTCTCCGGCCCGGAGACCGGCAGGCGGCTCTTCTTCTCGAACAGGTAGAGGCTCGGCTTGTCCACCGTGCAGGTGCCCCCGCACGTCGTCTCCTGCTGTGAGGCGAGCTCGACGGCCTTGTAGAGGCTCGTCGTCTTCTGCTGGTTCAGGTTCTGCGGGGTGACCTCGTCGACCTTCGGATCGAA
>JAABUS010006672.1_pt1 | contig 13831 bp, 16 predicted proteins | sample 5560161 | NCBI WGS metagenome assembly JAABUS01 (sample SAMN10711885, study PRJNA513376) | rock metagenome | isolation source: Antarctica rocks | place: Antarctica: Victoria Land, Trio Nunatak nord | collected 2016-01-04 | reverse complement strand
GACCATCTGCCCCGCCTCGCCGATCCAGGCGGCGTTCTCGGCCTCGGCCTGGCTGCTGCCGTAGTGGACGGTCGAGACCATCGGGCTGCCGTGTCCATCGACCCCGTCGCGCTTCTGGACGTTGGCGTAGTAGTCGTACACCGTCCCCGCCCCATCGTGCGCGGCCTGCGCGATGTCGTCGCGCGAGCGTTCCCCCTCCTGGATCAGCAGCCGTCCGGGGATCGCGTCGCTGTTCCCGGCGGTATACGTGCGCCGCTGCTTCCCCCCCGCAGTACCATCGAAGCGCGCGGTGACGACCGGGCGGCGGGCATTGACGAAATAGCGCCACTCGCCGAGCGGTGCCGTCGTCAGGATCGTCAGCTGCCACGTCAGGGTCGCCTTCCCCACCTCGTCGACGTAGATGACGAGCCTGGTCTTGTCGCGGCGTACGTCGGTCGCCACCGTCGCGCGCTCGTCGGGGTCGAGTTGCGCCCCCAGCAGGTCGTCCAGCGCGGCCCCCTCGGCCCGCGCGCGGTCGATCGCCGCCACGACTGGCACGTCGATCGCCGGGAGGAGATGGCCGTTGACGGCCATCACCCGTTCCTGCGGATCGATGTGCACGACCAACTCCTTCCCGAAGACCGGCAGGCCGCGATAGACCTGCCGCAACCGGACCTGGCCGTACCCGAGTTGCCTATCCGGTTCGAGCGGTGCTGCCATCAGGTCCGCCGCGACGCCGGTCAGGCGGAAGAGGGCGCGATTGGCGTCGAGGAAGCCGCGAGCGATCGCCGCCGGATCGCCAACTTCCGCCGGAGTCGGGATGTAGGGCAGGGGCGTCGCGGCATCGGCACCGGACAGGAAGTCGGGGATCCCGGAAGCGGAATCCCAGTGGGCCGCGAGCGGTCCTGCCGCCCGGCCTTGCAACGCGGCGAACGCGCGCTGCGACTCCGACAACTCCGCCGCAGCGACCCCCGCAGACCCGGACAATCCCCAGGTGCCGAGCGCCAGGTTTGGTGCTTGTGCCGCCGATTGCAGCAGATTCGAGAGCAGCAACAGCGCGGCGGTCAGCCAGAGTAGCGAGGCGCGGGAACGCTCCCGGGTATGGGTCGGCATCGGTTCCTCCGCTCAGACGCTAGCAGGGCCACGCGCCGCAACGGGGCACCGTCGGTCGGGCGAGGGCAGTCCTGCATATGGCCACCTGACCATTATAGGACACTATCAACGTCCGGGTGCGCGATGACGTCGCGCGCCCGTCCTCTATCGGCTATGGTCATCCTGCGGCGGTCATCGCGCATGCGGTGTGGGTGTATTTCCGGCACCGGTGGGGTGCCGTCGCTCGGGATAGGAACGTACTCACGTGGCCCAGGCGCGGCGATGCCGCCGCCGCAGTTCTTCCGAGGTCGCTGAGGGCTTGCGCCATGTGCCGCGCGTGCCGCGCACCGCTCGCCCATGTGGCCCGGCTGGTTGTGTTGCCCGGCGTCGCGCACCGCCGCCAGAAAGGGCGGAACAACCGGGCGCGGTATGTGCATCGCCCGGCCACATCCGGTGCCTTCTGCCGTACACCGCCAACCGTGCCGTGTGGCCTGAGCGCAGGTGGACCGCCACTTCGATGCCGCTCGGCTTTGTCCCCCCTGCCGCTCGATTGATACTCTTAGGACTTGCGCATGAATTAGGCGCGATTTTGCCCGGAATCCACGTTCAACTGCGTAAGTCTTAACTCTTACTGCGGGTACGATGGCTTCCGCGATGACGTATCCCTCGGCGTTGTCAGCGAGTGGGGCATGGCCACGGGCACCGGCGGGGTGATGGCATGGGTTCATCATCGCGCCACGCGAGGGCGAGAAGCGTGGCACATCCCATGCGCTCTGTTCGTGTCTAATGGGGACACGGATGCCCCTGAAGCACACCCGCGAGCGGGCGGAGCGAGCGGCGCGAGGGGTGGGTAGGGCATGGAACAGCGCGCCATCCTGGTGGTGGAGGACACCACCGCCATCGCCGAGATCATCGAGACGGTTCTGAATGATATCCCCGCGTATCAGGCGACCGCCGTGGGCAATGGGGCCGACGCGCTGGCTTTCGTCGCCGAGGTGCGGGTTGATCTGGTCCTGCTGGACATCAATCTACCCGGCCTGGACGGGTTCGCGATCCACGATCTGCTGCGCGCTCGCCCGGAGACCGCGACCGTGCCGATCCTCTTCATGACGGCGGGGATGCACGACGCGGAGTTTGCCCGGCGCGGGGTGCGCGGGCATATCAAGAAGCCGTTCGACCTGGACGATCTCCTGCTGCGGGTAGCCTCAGCGCTCGCTGGTGGTGGCGGGTCCTTGGACGATGGACGGGTGCTCCCCGCCAGGGGGTAGCAGGGAGCCAACCAGGGCCAGCAGTTCATCGAGATCGAGGGGTTTGACGAGGCGGGCGGCGAACCCGTGGGCGGCGTAATCCGTGGAACGCTCCTGCTCATCCGGGGCGCAGAGGATCAGCGGGGTGGCTCGCGCCGCATGCGCGAGCCGATCCAGGTTGGCCCATGCCACATCGGCGTTGTCGGCGGCGATGCGGAGGACGTCAGCGAGCACCAACCCAACGCGGAAGGCCGCGAGGATTTGGAGCCCCATCGTCACCGTCGCGGCGACGAGCACGCGGTAGCCCGCCTCGGTCAGGACCCCGCGCAAGAGCCCGGCGATGTCGGCGGTCTCGTCTACGATCAGGATCGTGCCGCGCGCTTCCGTCTTCATGCTTACCTTCCCTGTGCCAACGTTTGGCACAACCCGGACGAGTATAGCGCGATCGGCTATGGCTTGCCGAACAGGCAGCGCCTTGACCCGCTGAGTGCATGCCCATTTTGTGGGATAAGGAGGTCAGCCCGCGCCGCCACGCGGGCTTGTGTACTGAGCGTCGGACGGCCATGCGCCCTGAGGGCAACCGTTCGGCGTTTTCTCCCCATGCCTCATACCGAATTCCGCCTGGATCGTGACGATATGAATCGACTCTCCGCTCGCGAGGAGCACAACCACCACATAGGTGATCAGCAGGATTCCTGATCATAGGCATGGAAACCCCGCCATATGCGAAAAGTGCTTCGTGGCGGGATGGGGAACGCTACGCGGCCTGGTGCTGCCCACGCGACAAGCTGCTCTGCCAGTTGAGCTGAGCCGACATGATCACGGAAGATACGCAATAGCGATGGAAAGCCAATGGTGACACGCCCTGACTGGCGCGGTGCGGCGCGATTCTTCGGCCTCAGTCGGCGTCGGCGAGCGCGGGGATGACCTCGTCCGCGAAGAGGCGCAGCGTCTCGACATCGGGCCAGTCCGGCGTGCGGAAGACGACGTACTGGCAGCCGACCCGCGCGTATTCGCGGAAGATCGCGATCAGTTCGGCGGGAGTGCCGGCGTGCGCGCCGTTGTCGGGGAGGAAGCGCCCCCAGCGCTCGCGCTTGGCCGCCACCTCCGCCTCGTCCCGTCCGAGCAGGATCGTGGTATAGATCGAGCGGGTAATCGCTTCCTGCGGACGCCCGAGGCGCTCGCAGTGCTCGCGTAGCGCGGCGAAGAGTTCGCCCACGCGCGCCGGGTCGCCGGAGACGTTGCAGAACTGCGCGTACTGCGCGACCAGGCGCAACGTCACCTTCTCGCCGCTACCGCCGACCATGATCGGCGGATGTGGCCGTTGGAGGGGGGCGGGGTTCTCGCGCACCGCGTCGAGCTGGTAGTACTGCCCGGCGAACGAGGCCGGATTCTCGGTCCAGAGGGCGAGGATCACCTGCAGCGCCTCTTCGAGGCGCCCCATCCGTACCTTGGCGGCCTCGAACTCGCCCCACCCGTACGCCTCGTGCTCGCGCTTGTGCCATCCGGCACCGACGCCGAGGATGGTGCGCCCGTGACTGAGCAGGTCCAGGGTCGTCGCCATCTTCGCCAGCAGGGCCGGGTTCCGGTAGGGGATGCCAAGGACGAGCTGGCCAAGGCGGATACGCTCGGTGATCGCGGCGATCGCACCGAGGGTGGTGAAGCATTCCAGCACCGGCTCGGGATCGGGGTGGCCGGAGTAGCCGCCCTCGTAGAGGACGTGATCGTAGAGCCAGAGGGAGTCGAAGGCGCTACTGTCGAGGTAGCGCGCGACCGGCGCGACCGCGTCCCACGGGTTGCCGGTCGGCCCGGCCTGATAGGGATTGATTTGCAGGCCGAAACGCATCGCGAACCCCCCTTTTCACCCCACGCGGCACCGCTCGGCTCCGCCGCTCACCGGACCGCAGTCTAGCATACCGTTCGATAACGAGCCGAGCGAGGTGCCTCCCACCACGATATCGGCAGCGGTATCTCAGCCGCGCGCCCGTTCTCGGATCGCCGCCAGCGCCGCGCGCATCTCCGGCGAGGCATAAGAGTGCGCCTGCGCGATCGCCTCGCGGTCGAGTGCTGCGTCGAGGCCGTCGAGCTTCGGGCGCGTCAGCGCGCGCTTCGCCATCCGGGTCGCGGCCACCGGACGCCCCGCCAGTTCCGCCGCCAGCGCCAGTGCCGTCGCGTCCAGATCAGCTGCGGGGAGGACGCGACTGACCAGCCCCTGCGTCCGCGCCTCGTCCGCGCCCACGCTGCGCCCGCTGAGGAGGAGGTCCGTGGCGAGCGACGACCCGGCGACGATCGGCAGCAGATGGGTGGTGCCCATGCCCGGGTGCAGCCCGAGGGCGAGGAAGGGGAAGCTGAGCTGCGTCTCGGCGGCGAGGATGCGGATGTCGCAGGCGAGGGTGAGCGCCGCGCCCGCGCCGACCGCGTGCCCGCCGATCGCGGCGATGACCGGGATGTCGAGGTGGAGGAGGTCGAGATAGCGCATGTAGAAGGCGCGCATCTCGCGATAATTTTCTTCCGGCGTCCGCCCGGTCATCCGCTCCAGCATCGCCAGATCGCCCCCGGCGCAGAAGACCGGTCCGGTCGCGGCGATGACCAGCGCCCGGATCGTCGGCTCCGCCCGGATCGCCGCGAGCGCCGCCGCGAAGTCGCGCGTCAGGGCCGGGGTCATCGCATTGCGCTTCTCCGGTCGGCAGAGGGTCAGCGTCGCCACGCCCTCATGCCAGTCCAACGTCAGCGCCTCATACCCGACCATCGCCCCTCTCCTTTATATGCCGGGAGCATACCAGACGCACCGCGAGGGAACGGTTACAGGAGCCACGGAGACACAGAGCCCGTAATCGAACCGGGTGCCTTGTAGCTGTTCTTGTCCCGACGGTTGGCCCTCTGACTCTATCGGCTTTGCCTCTTCGTCCCCCTCCGTGTCTCTGGGTCTCCTGTTCGCGTCCCTCTAAAAGCCCGTCGTGCAGATCGGCGGCGCGTCGGCGAGGAAGAGGCGGTCGATGGTGGCGATGTGCGCCGGGTCGGCGACGGTCGCGTGCCCGTAGGTGTGGAGGGTACGGAAGCGCACCGAGCCCATCAGGAGCGCGGAGAAGTCCGATACGTCGAGGGTCAGGTCGATCGCCTCGGTGGCGGCGGCGATGAGTTCGGCCCGCCCGGCGGTGAAGCGGATCGCGACCGTGCCGGCGTTGGCGGGGAAGAAGCTGTCCTCGATCGTGAGGCGCAGGGTGCAGGATTGCCCGCCGAAGTCGTGGTCGCCCAAGAGCGCAAAGACGCCGGGGGTATCGATCACCCGGTACATCACGCCCACCCTCTGTGTGTTCGTCTCGTGGTAGGCCGGCGGGTGGAGGATGTTGCCGGTGCCGTCGCGCGGGTCGCTCGGCAGGAAGTGGAAGCCCTCTTCCTGGGTCGGCAAAACGACCGTGGCGAACTGGTCCGCCTGGCTGTTGAGAAAGGCGAGCAGCCCGGCCAATGCCTCCGGCGTCTCGTAGATCAGCTCGCGGACGATCAGGTCGTTTTCGATCATCGCCTGCCCCGCGCGGAAGCCAAAGGTCAGGAAACCGCGTACCTCGTCGCTCTCGATGTAGCCGACGGTCTGCGTTCCCGGCGTGGTCGGCGCGAGCGCCACGCTCGTGCGGAGCTTGCGGATCAGGCCGTTGGTGCACGCCTGCACCCGATCGTAGCAGGCGATCAGCGCGTCGGCGTCCACCAGTCCGAGGTCGCGTACCCGTTTGCGTGCGCCATGCGCGGGGAGGGTGGCCGGGGTGAGGCGATACTGGTTCATCTTCGTGCCGTAGCCGAAGCCCATGCGGCGGTAGAAGTCGGGCCGGAAGGGGTGGAGGATCGCCATCGTCGCACCGCGCGCGGTAATGCGCCAGATAGGCGACGATCAGATCGCGCGCGACCCCTTCCTTCTTGTGCAGCAGATCGACCGCGACCATCCCCACGCCGCCGACGAGCCCTTCCGCCGAGCGGATGCGCATTGTGAAATCGAAGAGGCGCATCGCCCCCACCAACTCGCCATCGCGCTCCGCCGCCCACAGGCTGACGCCCGGTTCCTCGTCAAGGCGACGCAGCCCCTCGACATAGCGCTGCCTGGCCTCCGGCGAGAAGGCATTCATCCCGGTGTAGGCCCGCGTCCAGATATCGACCAGCCGTTCCAGGCGCGGATCGTCGATCGAGAAGGGGCGAATGACGCTGTCGTGCCGGGTCGTGGTGCTCACGCGCGCTTCCTTTCCTGCATCATCGCCACGAGCGGCGGTGCCTGGGGCAGGATACCCGAGGGGAAGCGGCGCGGCATCGCACCAAAGGACAGTTCGCCAGGGAGGAAGGGTGCAGGATTCACCGGGCGCGTGGCAAAGGTGCCTTGCGGGCAACCTATCGCGAGAAGCTGGGCGCAAGCGACCCCGCACCAACAGCGGCGCGAGGTCGTGCAGGAGCGACGGGCGATGATCGTCAGCCCATTTGCTCGGCGCGGTGGAAGATCTCGGCGTAGGCGAAACCGTGCGCCTCGCCCGCCTCGCTCGCCCACTGACGCAGCATCGGCTCGATTCGCTCCATCTGGTCGCCGAGTTGGCTGGTGTGCGCCCGGAGCGCTTTCAGCTTGGTATCGAAGGTGGCGGTGATGTCGACCGCGTGATTGCTGTTCGGCGCTCCCGTGATGTAGAACTCGTGAACCTTGTGCGGCAGGAGCCCTTCGTCGAGGAGCTCGGGGAAGTCCCACGGATTCTGCGTGGCCGGGTACAGCGCCGCCAGCGTCGCCGCACCGACCGCCAGATGATCGGGGTGGTGGCGCGGGATCGCATAGACCGGGGTCCAGATCCGCTCCGGCGATTGGCAGATGACCCGGCTGGGGCGCAGGCGGCGGAAGACCCGCACGAGATCGCGCCGCAGTTCGAGGGTCGGTTCCATGCGGCCATCGGGATAATCGAGGAAGATCACGTCGCGCAGGCCCAGGATCGCGCCCGCCGCGCGCTGCTCCGCCTTGCGCATCGCTGTGATCGTCGCGCGCGCCGCCGGGGTCACGTCGGTGGCGTCGTCCGAGCCACCCCCCGAGGCGTCGGTGCAGACGACGTAGTAGACCGCCCAGCCCTCGCGCGCCCAGGCGGCGACCGTGCCCGCGCAGCCGAATTCCGCGTCGTCGGGGTGTGCCATGACCACCACCGCGACCTGCTCCGCAGGATACTCGCTCATCGTCTATCTCCCCCTGTCGTCATCGGTTGGCCGCGATCATCGCACGCATGATACAGGATACACCGCTCGCGATACGCGGGGAGCGAGCAAAGCTGGCGGTGACGTGACAGGACAGGCGCGGCGCGCGTCCGATCGCTAGCCCTGTCCGACGTGCAGCACCGCTTTCCCGGTGAAGCGGCGGTCGAGGAGATCGCGCGCGACGGTCGCGATCTCCTCCCACGGGGCCTCGACCGCGATCTGCGGCTTCAGTTGCCCTTCGGAGACCAATCCGACCAGGCGCGCGAGGACGACGCTGGCGGGGTGCCGACGGACCTCGTGGAAAAGGATCAGGCCGTAGAGGCTCGCGCCGCCGCCGAGGAAGAAGGGGCGTAGATCGAACGTGACCTCGGCCCCCGCCGAGGAGCCGAAGGTGACGACGCGGCCATCGATGGCGATCTGCGCCAGCAGATTGCCGAGGAGCGCGCCGCCGACCGAGTCGACGATCAGGTCGTAGGGTCCGTACTCAGCCGCCGCCTTGCCGTCGTCGGTGACGACGACCGTGCGCGCCTGCCTGTTGGACCTCCTCGACGTGCGCCTCCTGGCGGACGATGCCGGTGACGTGCGCCCCGCCAAGCCGCGCGAGTTGCACCGCGAAGTTCCCCGCGCCGCCCGAGGCCCCGCCGACGAGTACCTTGCGCCCGAGGAGTGCGCCGCCGTGCTCGACGGCGATCAGCGCGGTCATCCCCGCGACCGGCAGGGTCGCCGCCTGTGCGAAGGAGACGCTGTCCGGCAGCGCCGCCAGCGCAGCGGTGCCGACCGCCACACGCTCCGCCCACGCGCCGTTCGGCACGGTGGGATGGCGCTCGTAGTTGCCGGTCGGGACGAAGCCGACGACGCGCGTCCCCACCGCTGGCCCGGAGCCGTCCGCCGCCACGCGCTCGATCGTCCCGGCGAGATCCCAGCCCGGTCGCGCGCCCACCGGGCGATTCATGGCGGCGTTGACCTCGCCGCGATTGAGGGAGATCGCCGCCACGCGCACGATCGCCTGCTGCTGGGTCGGCTCGGGGTCGCCCACCTCCCGCAACACCAGTCGCCCCGCCACATCTGGATCGACGACTATCGCCCTGTTCGCCATCTTCCTGCCCCACCTTTCACTGTGCATTCCCGTGATCGTTCCTACAATGCAGGGGAACAACGTAAGGGGGGATGATATTCCGCTGCCGGTGTGTGTGCGGCCTCGCTGCCATAGCGTGCCACTACAGGGCTATTTCCCAGGTTTCCCCGATCATCTCCGGCCCGAAGTCGCGGTGTGGCGCGCTGTGGATCAGGCGAAAGCCCGCGCGCGCGTAGAGGCGGCGGGCGGCGACCAGCACATCGTTCGTCCAGAGGCTGACCGTCTCGTAGCCCGCCTGCCGGGCGAAGGCCAGGCAGACGTCGATCAAGCGCCCGCCGACACCATAGCCGCGTGCTGTCGGCTCGACCAGCAGGAGTCGCAGTTTCGCGACCGAGTCCGACTGGCGTACGAGGAAAATGCACCCGACGCGGTCGCCCGCCAGTTCGGCGATCCAGCAGCGTTCGCGTGCCGGGTCGTGCGTGTCGGCGAAGTCTGCCGCCACGGTTGCCACCAGCGCCTCGAACGCTATGCCCCACCCGTACTCCTGGTGATAGCGGACGCCGTGCCGCTCGATCACCCAGCCGATGTCGCCTGGTCGGAGATCGTGACGGATCGCGATCTGTCGCTCGCCCGTGATGTCGGTCGCATTCCCGCCCATTGTCGTTGCACCTCCGTATAGTGTGATGAAGCTTTGCGTATCAGCGTGGCGTGAGCAGCCAACCGAGCAGCCAGTAGAGTGCCAGGCCACTCACGATGCAGGCCCAGACGCGTTGAGTAGCACGCGCGATGATGGCCGCTCCACCTGCTGCGGCGAGCCGTGTCGGGCTATCCCCGGTGTGGCCGGGCAGGGTGGCGACGCAGAGGGCGGTAAGCATGGCGAGCGGCACGAAGCGGAGCGCGCTTTCCAGCGTTGCTGGTAGCGGCAGATCGGCCAGCACGAATCCCAGAAGGTGTATGCCATAGACACCCAGCGCCATCCCCACGATCATGCAACCTAGCGTCATGCCTTACCCCGTGCCGCCTGTGCCGCACGCGAGGAAAGCATCGCCCCGACCGCGCTTGCGACGAGCCCCGCCCCGAGGATCGTGATGCTTGGCGCGGCGATGTGCCCGAGGAACAGCGTCATCATGCCTGCGGTCAGCGCGACGTACACGGTGGTACGCGTCCGTATGAGTGGGATCAGCAAGGCGAGGAAGACCAACGGCAAGGTGAAGTCGCTGCCGAAGCGATGCACATCGGGGATCGTATTTCCGGCGATGATCCCCGCCGCCGTCCCCATATTCCAGGCCATGTACATGCTCAGCCCCGCCCCGAACAGGGCTGGCAGGCGTAGGGGGCCACGCGCTGCGATGACCGCGAACGCCCCATCGGTGAGGAACGGTGCGAGGACGAGGCGGCTCGCCCAGGTCGGGCGTAACTGCCGACCGACAGTCAGGCCCAGGAGGAGGAGCTGGCCGTTCAGGAGTAGTGCGGTCCCGATCACCACCGATGGCCGTGTCTCGGTGCCGATCAGCGCCAGGGTGCTGATCTGTCCGGCGGCGGAGAATACGAGCAGGCTGAACAATTGCGTCGTCACGGCACTCAGTCCCGCGCCATGCGCGGCGATGGCGTACGCCAATCCCGAGGGGAGTGCGGCGAACCAGAGTGGCAGCATCGCGACGAAGCCACCCGCGAAGTGGCGTCGCCACCGCTCTTCGTTGCCCAACTGCCTCGCGATCGTCTCGCTCATTGCCGCCACCCTGCGCTCGTTAGGGCCGCCACGCTCGGCCCGCTTTGCTATCCTACAGGGGCGCTGAGGCGAGTGTCATCGTGATCGGAGTCGAAGTTGCTGGCGAGGTGGGCCGATGGTCGGGGATAGGTTGGGAACGCCCGGTGGCGCGCGACTCCGGTCGCTACGGGAGGCCACCGGGCGGTCGCAGCTCTGGGTGGAGGCCGAGGCTGAATTGGGGACTGGCTATCTACAGCGGGTCGAGGCGGGGCGGGTGGTGCAGCCCACACATGCGACCCTGGAACGGATCCTCACCGCGTTGGGCGCGCGATATAGCGAGCGCAGGGAACTCCTTGCCCTCTTCGGTTATCTCGTCGCCACCCCGCTCCCCAGCGATTCCGACCGCGTTTGGGCGCGTGAGGTGAGTGCGTGGCAGTTGCGGGAGGCTCCATTCCCGGTCTATGTGCTCGATCTCGCCACCACCCTGATCGCCTGGAACGCGCAGTTCGCGCGCTTACTTGATGCGGCGGTGGCCGGACTACGCCCCGAGGCGCTCGTGAGTCGACCGTTGCTCGCCCACTGGTTCGATACGGCCTCGCCACTGGCGACGCTCGTCGCCGCGCCGGAAACGTTCCTGCCCGCGCTGATTCGCGCCATGCGTCACGAGGCGCTTCAACTTCACGCCGAGGGGTGGTATGACGAGTGGCTGGCGGCACTGCTCGCGCTGCCACGTTTTCAGCGGTACTGGGCGCAGGTCGCCGGGGAGCGGGAGGGTAGCAGCGCCGCGCGCGCCCTCGTGCCGGTCCAACTCGCCGCGCCGGGGTTCGGCGAGGCCCAGTTTCGTCTGGCAACCGAGCCTTTCACGCGGGATATGCGCTTTCGCCTGGTCTACCTCTTCCCCGCTGACACCGCGTCCATGCACCGCTGCGCCGCCTGGGCCGAGCTTCTCGACTGAGTGCGACGGAGCAAGTGTGTTGTGCATGGCCCGGTGGTGCGGCGGCGCGGGGTGCCGGGGGTTGAAGCACCCCGCGAGGGAGTACACAGCCCCCGGCTGCGGGTGCTGCGGCGCCGGCGAAGCCCGCCTGCGCGGGCTGGGGGCGACCATCCGGCGTGCCGCTGTAAGCAAGTGCGGTCAGCCGGACGGGGCATCCCCCGTGTGGGGAGGATGCGCATGATCGCGCGGGATATGGTTAACTGTGCGCGCGGTACGATCGCGAGCCGCGATCATCGATGTGGAGGGGTGACGATGGAATATGGTCGGATTGCTGGCGTCGAGAAGCCGATTTCGCGCCTCGTACAGGGGACCATCCCGCTCAGCGAGGCCGCTCGGGCGGGGAGCTTTGCGCTCCTCGATGCGGTCTACACACTCGGCTGCCGTACGTTCGACACGGCCTATAGCTACGGCGCAGGCGAGAAGGAGCGCGTCCTCTCCGCCTGGCTGGCCGAGCGCGGCGTGCGCGACGAGATCGTGATCCTCGGCAAGGGCGCGCACCCGGAGGGGGGGCGGGCGCGCGTCACCCCGGAGGACATCACCCACGACCTCAACGAATCGCTCCGACGCCTCGGCACCGACCACATCGAGATCTACGTGTTGCACCGTGACAATCCCGATCTGCCGGTCGGGCCGATCGTGGACGTGCTGAACGAGCATCACCGGGCGGGGAAGATCGGCGTCTTCGGCGGCTCGAACTGGACCCACGAGCGAACCCGCGAGGCGAACGAGTACGCCGCCGCCAATGGCCTGGTCCCGTTCGGCGTCAGCAGCCCGAACTTCAGCCTCGCCGAGCAGTTCCAGCCGCCGTGGGCCGGATGCATCACCGTCAGCGGCCCGGCTGGCGAGGCGGGGCGCGCGTGGTATCGCGAACAGGGGATCCCCCTCTTCACCTGGTCGAGCCTCGCGGGGGGCTTCTTCTCGGGGCGTTTCAGCCGCACCAACCTCGATCAGTTCAGCAGCCATCTGGACGAGGTCTGTATCAAGGCGTACTGCTACGAGCCGAACTTCCGGCGCCTCGATCGCGCCCGCGAACTGGCGACGGAGCGTGGCCTGACGATCCCGCAGATCGCGATGGCCTATGTCCTCGCGCAGCCGGACAACATCTACCCGCTCGTCGGCTGCACCACCGGCGAGGAGTTCCGGCAGAATGCCGCCGCGCTCGAACTGAAACTGACCGAGCAAGAACTCGCCTGGCTCGATCTGCGCGCCGACGCGCGATAGCCACCGCGCTGCCGTCATAGAGGAACGATGGATCGGAAGCGCCTGGTCGAGGCGGGCTACGACCGGATCGCCGGGGACTACACCGCGAGCAAGGCTTCGCTGAGCGCGGCGACCGAGGCGTTGCTCGTGGCGCTGACGCGCGGGTTGGGCACGGACGCGGCGGTGCTCGACCTCGGCTGCGGCGCGGGTGTGCCGGTGACACAATGGCTCGCCGCGCGTTTCGTGGTCACCGGCGTGGACCTCTCGGCGCGGCAGCTGGCGCTGGCGCGCGAGTACGTCCCAGGCGCAACCTTCCGTCAGGCCGACATGGCGACGCTCGATCTCCCGATCGCCTCGCTCGCTGCGGTCGTCTCCCTCTACGCCATCATCCACCTGCCGCGCGAGGAGCAGCCAGCGCTGCTGGCGCGCGTCGCTCGCTGGCTGAAGCCGGGTGGTGGCTTCCTGGCGACCTGGCCCCTCAGTGCTTGGGAGGGCGAGGAGCAAGACTGGCAGGGCTGGGGGGCGACGATGTGGTGGAGCCATTACGGTGCGGAACAGAATCTCGCCTTGCTGCGCGCGGTGGGCTTCGCGATCGAGCTGGCCGAGGAGCGCTCCGAGGGGGCTGAGACGTGGCTATGGGTGCTGGCGCGCAAGGGGTGACGAGCCGGAGGCGGGGCGCGATGGCGGTCGAGCGGGGCGATGTTTGGCCGATCAGCCCGTTGGCTCCATATGAGCTGAGGCTGCCGCTGCATGTGGTGCCGTTGGCGGCGGGTGCGGGGATCAATAATCAGGTGCGCGTCGTGCGAACCGGCGCGGGGCGATTTCTCTGGAAGCACCTAGCGCACACCGATCCAAACCGCACCATCGCCGAACATTACCTGTTGGCCTGGCTGGCTGGGGCGGGCCTCCCATTCGGCACGCCGCAACCGCTGGCGACCGCCGCCGGGTCGACACTCATCCCCGCCCCCGGCAGCGGGTACTATGCCCTCTTCCGGTGGCTGCCCGGCGAGCCGCTCGCGCGTCGTGATCCGGCGACGATCGCGGCGTTGGGGGCGGCGCTCGGCACGCTGCACGCCGCGCTCGCCACGTTGCCCGCCGAGCGCCGCCCGCCCTGGAAGACGCACGGGGCGTTGGCCTCACTCCATCCGCGCGTGCCTAACCCTGCCACCCTGACGCCGCGCGATCTCGGATTGCCGGAGGGGGGACCTTACCGGGCCGCGTTAGACCGCTGGCGCGGGCTGGTGGCCGGACTGGAGCCTTTCCTCGCCACGGTCTATCCGTCACTGCCCTGGCAGGTGATCCACGGCGACTTCGGCCCCGGCAATGCCCTC
>JAABUS010006670.1_pt1 | contig 13838 bp, 16 predicted proteins | sample 5560161 | NCBI WGS metagenome assembly JAABUS01 (sample SAMN10711885, study PRJNA513376) | rock metagenome | isolation source: Antarctica rocks | place: Antarctica: Victoria Land, Trio Nunatak nord | collected 2016-01-04 | reverse complement strand
GCCACCAATCGCACCGGCGATCAGCGCCAAACAGCCCGCCGCCGAGTCCCGCACACTCACCGCGGCGCTTGCTGCACGCCGACCGATTCACGACCTGAATTCACGACCTTGCTGCACGATCGAGGCGTATGCGCCTAGTCGACCGCGCAAAAACGCCGGATCGTCACACTAATCCAAGTAGTCACGAGTATTCGCGGGCGCCCGCTTCACCTAAAAGGTGAAGTCAGATCCAGCCGACGATCCGCGGCGGCCGCGCCGCGGGGGTGCTGGCGCGCTCGGCGGCCATGCTCAACGCGATGGCGCCGTCGATCTGCGCGGAGTCGCTGGATTTGACCAACCTCCAGCCGCGAGGCGTCGGCTTGGCGACCGCCGCGGCGACGTGGCGGTCCAGCTCGGCGATGGCGGGGTGACGCAGCTTGCCCTCGACGATGAGGCGGTGCAGGTTCTCGCTCGCCTTGGTCATTGCGCTCTCGCTCTGCGCCCACGAGACCAGCGTGAGGCGGTGATCGCGCTCCAGGCGCAGCGCCTCCGACGAGAAGCGCATCGGGTCGTAGACCAGCTCCTCGATGCTGCGCCCGGCGGCGATGAGGCGCTCGATGTAGGCGGTGGCCTCCAGGACCGCGGCGTCGCCTTGCATGATTTCGCAGAGCGCGACGCGCACGCCGCCGTCAGTGTCTCGCACGCAGCCGACGACCGCGGTCGCCGAGCGGCTTCCACCGATGTCCACGCCGAGGATGAGGGGTTCGGCAGGGTCGACCTCGTACATGGCCGCAGCGGCGCTCCAGGCGCCCGCTGGCAGCCATCGCGCCGAGCCCACGCCCCACATGCCGGCGTGAAATTGAAGCCACTCGACCTCGGTGACGCGCGGGCGCTGCTCGCGGATCTCGGCGAGCGTGCGCAGGGGATTGGCGGCGGTGACGGCGCGCAGATCTTCGGGGTCGGCGGTCTCGGCCACGCTCCACTCGATCCACCTGAGACCGTCGCCGGTGGCCTCGAGAACGGGCCCGCGGCGCCGGACGTCGGGCTGTCCCATCGCGCGGGTGCGCAGGCGGCCCAACGGGCTGTCGAGCGTGGCGGCCGCGGTGCTGATCCCGAGGAACTTGCACCGCGCGTTCTTGAGCATCGCGGTCATCATCGCGCCGAGCAGCGTCGGTTCACGGTCGGCCCACGACCAAAGCTCGTCACCGCACATGAGCGTCGGCTGCGGCCAGCCATGAGCACGGGCCCCGTCTGAAGCCACGACGGAGAGCACGGCCGGGCCCTTCGGGTCGTCGGCCCAGCGCAGCGCATCGACGCGCCAGACGACGTGCGGCGCCACGACGGGGTGTAGGGAGAGCGCGCGGACCATCCCGCCAATCACGCGCGCCTGATCGCGGCTGCCGCTGCCGATGTAGACGCCCGGATCCGGGCGCGAGAGAACGTGGTGAACGCTCAAATGCGCCGCCAAAGTCGATTTCGCCGAGCCGCGCGGCAGGATGGCGACCAGCTCGCGCTCGGCGCCGAAGTGCGCGCGCGCGATCCGCTTTTGAAAGGGAGCGAGCTGGTAGTTCACCGCGGCGCAGAAGGCCAGAAAGCCGCGGTAGCCCGGCCGAAAAGTTGCGGATTTCGACACCACTCGTGCATCGTGGTCGTGTGGTCCTCATTCCGTCAACGTTGCCGCGGCGGCCCTAGTGGAGTCCGTCGAGCAGCGCGCCGAGCGCATCGCCGTCCTCGAGCAGCGCCGCGGCCGCGCGGCGCCGACCGAGCGGCGCTCGCTGAGCGTCGTGCCCGAGCCCGGCTGGATGGCCGGCCCGCCGACCGCTTCGGGCATGTCGGTGACGCCGCACACCGCGCTCAGAATCGTCGATGTGCTGGCGTGCGTCCGCCTCCTGAGCGAGTCGGCGGCGTGCTGCCCGCTGGTCTCCTACGTGCGGCGCGGAGAGGCCCGCCAGCGCTCCACGACCGCCCTGCACGACCTCTTGGACCGCCCGGCACCGGCCATGACGCAGGCCGCGCTCGTCGGCGCGACGGTCGGCGCGTTGGCGCTCCGAGGCAACGCCTTCCTGGGCAAGTTCCGCGACTACTCCGGCCGGGTCGCGCAGCTCGCGCCGCTCAGCAACGACCTCGTGAGCGTGTCGCTGGCCGGGCCTGGCGGCGAGCCGCGGTACACGCTGGTCAGCGGGGCCGGTGTGTCCGAGCACGGCTCCGAGGACATCCTGCACATCCGCGGCGCCCTGTCGGTCGACGGGATCCACGGCGTGTCGCCGGTCGGCTTGGCACGCGAGGCGCTCGGATTGGCCTCGGCGCTGACGGCGACTAGCGCGGCGCTGTTCGACAATCAGGCGGTGCCCAAGGGCATCCTGACCGTCCCGGCAGGCGACGCCGAAGACGACGTGCTGGAGTCGCTGCGCGAGGGCTTCACCGCCCGCCACGGCGGCCCGCAGAACGCCGGCAGGGTCGCCGTTCTGAGCTCAGACGTGAAGTTCACCGGGGTCTCGTTGAGCCCGGCCGATGCCGAGCTGCTGGCGATGCGCAAGCTCAGCTCGACGGAGATCGCCCGCCTGTTCAGGGTGCCGCCGGCCTTGCTCGGGATGGAGTCTGGATCCTCGCTCACGTACACGTCGACAGAGATGGCCGGCATCGACTTCCTGCGTTTCAGCCTCCAGCCACTCTTGACGGTCATCGAGCAGGCCGTGACCCACGACCCAGACCTCAGCGGCCCGGACGAGTTCTGCGAGTTCCTGGCCGACAGCTTCCTGCGCGCCGACAGCGCGACGCGCGCGACCGTCTACAGCCAGGGCATCGCGGCCGGATGGCTCGAGGTCAACGACGTGCGTCGTGCGGAGAACCTCGCGCCGCTGCCCGCACCTTCGCCGCTCCCTGCGGCCTTGCCCCCCACGGAGACCCCCGCCCATGCCTGAGCATCCCGACGCCCCCGAGCAGCGGACCATCGACGTCGACGTCCGCGACATCGACACGCGCGGTCGGATGCTCGTCGGCTACGCGGCCGTGTACGGCGCCGAGAGTGGCGACCTGGGCGGCTTCTCCGAGAGGGTCGCGCCTGGAGCGTTCCGCGACGTGCTCGCCTCGCCGGAGCTCGACGTCCGCGCGCTGCTCAACCACGACCCCAACGCCGTGCTCGGCCGGTCGCGGTCGGGCACGCTGCGCCTGGCCGACGACGAGCGCGGCCTGCGCTTCGAGCTGGACCTGCCCGAGTCGCCGCTGGGGGAGAACGTCCGCGCCTCGGTCGCTCGCGGCGACATCGACGGCGCGTCATTTCGCTTCCGTGTCGGGCGCGACACGTGGGAGGGCTCGCGCAGAACGGTGGAAACCGTTGCGCATCTCGCAGATTGCAGCGTCGCAACCTTCGGTGCGTACCCCGCCGCCAGCGTCGAGCTGCGCACCCGACCCGCCGTAGACCAACCCCTGGAGACCGCCGTGCCCGAGAACGAGACCGACAACCGCAGCGCCCCCGAGCCGCCCGAACGCCGAGGCACTCTGAGCGTCGCGCAGCGTCCGGGCCTGACCACGAGCGCCGGGCACCGCGGCCTCGCCGACGCGTTCCGCACCAACGGGTTCCCCGGCGAGACCGCGAGCGTCCCCTTCGACGAGTTCCGCGCTGCGACGTTCACCGGCACCGCCGACGCGCTCAGCCCGCTGCGCGTCAACGGCGTGAACCTGGGCGCCGACCAGCGCTACGCCTGGGTCGCCTTCGGCCTGGTCGGTGTTGCCCCCGGCGACACGAGCGTGCAGGTGCTCAGCCAGTCCGCGCGGACCCTCCCGGCGACGGCGAGCATGATCCGCAACATCGACGCCGTGACCGCCAAGCCCGAGGTCGACAGCGTGCTGGCGATCTTGAACGTCCCGCTCAAGCAGGTCGCCGCCATCGAGAAGAACGTCCCGAACGTCTACCTCGAGCAGCCCGTGTTCAACTCCGTGATCGAGAACGATCTGCGCCTCGCGCTCAACGAGGCGCTCGACAAGCTCGTCCTCGACGCCGTAGCCGCCTCCGGGTTCCAGGTGCCCGGCACCGACGCGCTGCTGGTCTCGATCCGCAAGGCCATGACGACGATTCTCGCTTCGGGTTACTCGCCCGACACGCTGATCTTGACGCCGGCCAACGCCGAAGAGCTCGACGTTCTGGTCAGCGGCATTTCCGGCGGGACGAACGATTACGTGTTCGGCGCCGGCGCGTTCGCACCGGGCACGATCTTCGGCCTGAACAAGCGGATCTCCAAGACGGCCGCCGTGCCGTTCGTCGCGGACTCCCGGGCGCTCGGCAAGCTGTACGCCTCCCCGATCCGGCTCGCGCGCTTCGAGGTCGACGCGGGAGCCACGAACCGCTCGAACGTCCGCCTCGAGGGCTCCGCGGTGTTCGGCGTCGAGCGCCAGGACGCCGCCGTGCGGATCGCGGCCTCCTAGTGCTGCGCGCGCCCTCGGCGTCCGGGTCGGCGCGCGCCGCGCGTGGCCTCCTGCGCGCCTTCCTGGGCCGCTCGAAGGCTCCCCGCGGCATCGCCGCACCCAATCGTTCCCCCGCCGCCCGGTCGCCTCATACGCGCGCTCCGTTCATGTCTGGCTCTCGTAGGCCGGGAGCGCCGCGGCCGGCGGCGGTGGGGACGCCTTCCAAGGCTCGAGGGTCCGGCCTGTCGCGCGGCGGCAAGGTTGTCTCCAAGGCTCAGCAGCGCTACCTGTACGCGACGCACTCCCCGCGGGCGCACGCCGCCGCTCGCTCGGGTGCCGCCTTCCGCGCCCTGCCCGAGCGCAAGGGGCCGCGCTAGTGGGCGTCTACGCCACCGAGGCGCAGATCACCGCCGCGCTGGCCGCGCACCCTGAGCTGGGGCTGCCGGGCGGCGAGGCGCTCGACGCGCTGATCCTGGCCGGCGAGCGCGCCGTCGACGCGCGTCTGGGGCCGCTGCTGCGCGATCCGGTCACCGGGGCCAAGCTCGCGCCCCTGCTGCTGAACGCCGCGCAGCGTGCCGCACTCGTGCGCGCAGTCGCCGTCGCGGTCGGTCACCTCAGCCAGCTCGACGACGAGGCGGCCTTCGGCTTGGACGACTACCTGCCCAACCTGCTCAGCTTGCAGAGAGGCGACGGGCTCGCCGCGCGCATCGACTCCGAGCTGGCCGGCTTCGGTTTGCTGGCGCGCTCGCACTGCGCGCTGCCCGACCCGCCGCCCGCGCGGAGCGGCGTTGTCCTGCTGGCCGGCGACCTGCCGCTCGCGTGAGCCGGCGGCCGCGCGAACGCACGCGGCACTTCGGCGCGGTCACCGTCACTGTGCGTCACGCCGACGGAGCGGCTCGAGGCTCGACACTGCGGTGGGGAGGCCAGCGCTTCCTGCTCGCCGCCTTCCCGTCGCGCGTGCGAGGGGTCGAGCCGCGCGACGGCGCGCTCGCGGTGCGCACGAGCGACGGGCGCGAGCGCCTCGTCTTCGCCGAGACCGCCCAGTGAGCACGGCCACCGCCCGCGCAGCCCTGCCGCTCGCGGCCGTGATCGACGACCTGCGCAGCCAGCACGCCGGCGCCACCGGCCATGTAGCCCGCAACTTGAAGCTGGACATACGCTGGGCCGAGCTCGATCGTGCTCGTGCGATCACCGCCGACCCCGCCGCGCACGCCCTGGCCGTCGAGCTGGCCGAGGAGGGCGACGAGGACGCCATCGCGGCGCTGCGCCTCGCCGCCGAGCTGGAGCCGCTGGGGCCGCCGACGTCCGCCGCGGTCCCGGGGACCGCGCGCGCCACCGGATCGCTTGCCAGTGGCGGCGCCGTGCCTCCGGGCCTGCTCGACCGGCTCGCCGCGGCCCGTCGCCACGGCCAGCCGTTCGACGAAGCCTGGGGGAGCGCGCTCGCGGCGCTCGCGGTTTCGGGCCCCTGGGCCGAGATCTTGCGCGCGACCCGTTTGGCGTGGGAGTCGGCCTACGAGCGCAGGCCGGCGCCGCCCGGGTGTGTGGTCCTGGCCTGGGGCGACGAGGACTAGCCGTCCGGTGGCCCTGGCATGATCGACCGACCCTAGAAACGCGAAGCGCGAGCCCGGAAAGCTCGCGCGACGCACAGCTACAGGAGGAGACCCTGTGAGATTGAACTTAGAAGGCCAGCCGGACGGAACGCGAATCGACGCGGCCGAGTGGTTCATGAGCGACGACCCGCAGGACGATCCGGTCGCCGAACCCGATCAAGAGGCGCAACTCGTCGAGGCGCGCGCGAGTGGGCGCCGGATGCTGCGCCGGCTCGACCGCTCCGACCGGACGATGCGCAAGCTCGACCGCGGACGCCGCGCTCGCCGCAAGCGGGCCCCGGCGATCACGGCACCTGCCCGACGCCCGCGAGCGGGCCGCACGCGCGTGCGCCGCCACGTCCGCCGCACCGCCCGCCGCACCGGCGGTGACGACCCACCACCACCGGGAGAACCCGAGCCACCACCGCCTGCGCCGGCCCTACCGGGGGCGCGGGCATGCTGAGCCTGGAGAGCGTCCTCGTCGCCCTCCAGGCGCACGCCGCCGAGCCGCGGCGTGCAGGACGGACCGCATGGCGCAGTAGGTGCCCGCGCTGCGGTGCGGTCGACGCGCTGGGCGTGACCTTCCGCCTAACCCTCGGCGTCGGGATCCTCGCCCGGTGCGGCTGCTCTCGCCGTGACGTGCTCGCCGCGCTCGGCCTGGAGGGCGAGCGATGAGCGACGAGCCGTTCGTGAAGGTGCAGGTCGAGCTGCTCTACAGCGCCGAGGCGCTCGGCCTGAACGACCACACCGTGCGCCTCGTGCTCGCGGTGATGAGCTTCGACTGGCGCAGAGGTCGACCGGTCTACCCGACTCAGGCGCAGATCGCCGAGCGGTGCGGCTGCGACGAGCGCGGCGTGCGAGAGCGCTGGAAGAAGCTCGACGCGCTCGACCCGAAGCTCATCACGAGGAAGCGTTCGCGCGCTCGCGGCGGCTACGTGTACGAGCTCTCGCCTCTGCGCGCGCGGCTCGACGAGCTAGCCGCAGACCGGCGAGTAGTCGCCGCTCTGGCCGAGGATCCAGACCGGCGAGTAGTCGCCGGTGCAGACCGGCGAGAGGTCGCCGGTCTGGACGATTCAGACCGGCGAGTAGTCGCCGCCTACGTAGACACAGGCACTACTAAGACCCAGGAAGAAGACACACACACCGCGTGTGCGCGCGATCTCCCTCGTCAGGTGCTCGAGGAGTTCAACCGGGCCGCCCAGCACAGCTACGCCGCCCCCAAGTGGCTGGCCATGGTCGAGGCGCGCTGCCGCGAGCATCCCGACCTCGACCTCGCCGAGCACGCCGCCGTGATCGTCCGGAACTTCGCCACGCCTTGGTGGGGCGACTCGCCGAGCCCCGCGGTTCTCTACACCGACGCCGCCGGCTTCGAGAAGGCGCTGCGAGCGACGGGCCGCCCGCGCCTGTCGCCCAAGGCGCAGGACCTGGAAGACCGGACCCGCGAGCGGCTCGCAAAGATCGAGGCGTACGAGCGCGCGAAGCGGGCCGACGTCATCGAGGGAACCGCCGTCGAGATCCCGAACGACGGCGAGGTCGATCTCGACGTTGATGGCCTCGGCGATCAACGTCGAGGCCATCAGGGCGAAGGCGACGACGGCGAGCCGGATTCGTGGAAGCCGACTGCGACCGACCTCCACTGCCTCAACCTGGGCAGGCGCTCATGAGCCCGCGTCCGCTCCTCACCGCCGAGGAGGTCGCCGCCATGCTCGGCATGGGCACCGACTGGGTCTACGCCGAGACCCGCGCCGGCCGCATCCCGCACGTGCGCTTGGGCCGCTACCGCCGCTACCGCGCCGAGACCATCGAGCAGTGGATCGCCGACCTGGAAGCTGCGACAGTGGCCCCGACAACCAAGCGCCCCCGCACCGCGTCAACGGCCGGGGGCATGGCCCAAGGAGAAGCAACTCCATGAGCAGCGAGAAGGCTAGTCCGAAGCGCCGCTACGGCACGGGCGCGATCATCGAGAAGAACGGCGTCTACTACGGCAAGTGGCGCGTCGGTGGACGGCAGGTCATGCGCAAGCTCGGCCCGGTGCGCCAGCCGGCCAGCCGCGACGGCCTGACCAGGACGCAGGCCGAGGCGAAGCTGCGCGCGGTGATCGCCGAGGTCACCTACGCGGCGCCCGAGGCCCGCGTGGGCTTCGCCGAGATGGGCGAGCGCTACCTGCACCACGTCGAGCACGTCATGGCCCGCAAGCCCTCCACGGTCCAGGACTACCGGATCATGCTGCGCAAGCACCTGGCGCCGCACTTCGCCGCCAAGCCCGTGGAGCGGATCACCGCCGACGACGTCGCCGCGTACATGGCGCTCAAGCGCCGCGACGGGCTCGCGGCCAAGACGGTGGCCAACCACCTGACGTTCGCCCACGGCGTCTTCGCCTTCGCGCTCAAGCGCGGCATGGTCCAGACCAACCCGGTGGCCGCGGTCGACCGGCCGTCCGCGGCGCCGGTCGACGCCGACTTCCGCTACCTGGAGCGCGAGCAGCTCGAGGCCGTGCTGCGCGCGGTGCCCAACGACGTCTTCGGTCCGACCGACCGGGCGCTCTACCTGACGGCCGCGCTGACCGGCCTGCGCCAAGGCGAGCTGGCCGCGCTGCGCTGGCGCGACGTCGACTGGAGCGCCGGCGTGGTCCGCGTGCGGCGCAACTACACCCGCGGCGAGTGGGGCACGCCGAAGTCACGGCGCTCGACGCGCGCGGTGCCGCTGGCCGACCGCGTGGCCGCCGACCTCGACCGCCACTACAAGCGCTCGGCGCACCAGGCCGACGACGACCTGGTGCTGTGCCATCCGCAGACCGGCAAGCCCTACGACGCCTCGAAGATGCGCGAGCGCTTCTACGAGGCGATGCACGCGGCCGGGCTCGGGCAGCTCGTGGGCCGCGAGAACGGCATCACCTTCCACTCCTTGCGCCACACCTTCGGCACCCGCATGGCCGCGGTCGGCGTGCCGATGCGGACCCTCCAGGAGTGGATGGGTCACAAGGACTACGCCACCACACTGATCTACGCCGACTTCGCGCCCGACGCCACGCAGGGCGCCGCGTTCGCCGAGCTGGCCTTCGGCCCGTCTACCAATCCGTCTACCAATCTGAGGCCAAGTGGGACCAACTCAGACCCACTCAGGGCCGATGAACACGGGGCCATCGGCTGAGACCAACCGCCTAGAGGGAACTCATAACCCGAAGGTCGCAGGTTCGAATCCTGCCCCCGCTATGTCCCGAGGGGCGACCCGAAGGACTGTTGGAAGCCTCCTCTCGCCAGGGGGCTTTCTTCGTTTCGGGGCTTGACACGCGCAGCCGGCGAACCGCGGGCCCTGCGCTGATCTCGCGGTCCGAGTCGCCTCAATGGCCGCGCCTCGATTACCTGGCGCCTGCCTCCCGACGCCGCACGTAGGCGGCCCGGAGTTCGAGCAGAGTGACCGCCTTGCCGTCGCGATGCACCGTCCAGTAGTCCCAGCCGGGTTCGGTCTTGTTGCCCGCTTGATGCCTGTGCAAAGGCTGACAGGGACGGCCACACTCGCCCCGCGACGTCGACGGCGAGTTTCGTTGACAAGCCAGGTCGCCGGGACGCCGAGCGCGTGGGAGGCGCGTCAACTTCGACGCCTCGAAGTCCGGCGAGTTCACGCCGGAGACCGGGTGGCACGTCGACGACATGAGCGCCGACCTTCCCGGCGAGCCGGTCGACGGCGGAAGCTGGCTCACGGCTCGTCAGCTCATGCACGACTACCAGGCGGCCGACCCCGGTCAGGTCCGTGGAGCGTTCGACCGCGACGCTGCGCTGGAGGGGCACGACATGCTCCTGCAGATCCGCTTCGGGCCGCTGCGCATCCACTCCGGGGTGCGCGTCGGCGCTCCCTACGACGAGGTCCGGACCGTCGACGGACGGGAGGCCCGCGTCTTCGGCTGGAGCTATTGCACGCTCGAGGGCCACTTCGCGATGGGCGAGATGCACTATCAGGTCTGGAAGTGGCTCGACAACGGCGACGTCGAGTTCCGCCTCAAGGCCTACTCGCGGTCGGCCACGAGCGGGCCGTTGTGGCTGCGGCTCGGCTTTCGGCTCGTCGGTCGCCGCCAGCAGCTTGCGTTCTACCGCAATGTGTGCCGGCGGATGCGGCGCCTGACCGAGTCGCAGCTGGAGATGGCCGACGTCACCCGGCGCGAGGAGCGATCGGGGTGACCGACGGAGACGCGCGCGATGGCTACCATCGTGCCATGGCACGTTCCCGCTCGTCGTTTGGCGTCGCAGTCGTAGCGGCGCTTGCCGCAGCCGCCCTGTCCGGCTGCGGCTCCGAGGGCAAGTCCGAGAGCGCGTCGGACCAGATCGCGGAGCAGGAAGAGCAGAGCGTGGATCGTCCGGGCGAGGGCGAGCAGTCCGGCAGCACGGCGCCGGGCTCGAGCACCAGCGCCTCGCCGGCGTCCTCCGCGCCGGTCGCTCCCTCAGCACTGGCCGCCTTCGCGGAGCCGGCGAAGGCGGTCAGCTCGTCTAGCGCCCCGAGCTGTAGGAATCTGCGTGTCACTACCAGCGTTCGCATCGCATTGAGGCGGGCGCACGGCAACAGGGATGGCCCGATCGAGAAGGGCTCGGTCTACTACGGGCGCTGCGGCTCGACGCAGTATGCGATCGCGACGTTCTCCGAAGCGCTCGCCGACCAGCCGGAGAAGTTCCGCAAGCTCGCCGGACGTCGGTGGGTCGACAAGGGCGACGGCTTCGAGACCGGTTGCGGCGACGCACGGAGGCCGATCCCGCGAGCGCTCGTCCGGTTGTGGCGATTCTGCCCGACGGATGGCTGATCGGCGCCGCGGGATCTCGATGCTCGGCGTTGTCAGTGTCATCGCGCTCTTCGCGACCGCCCTCTCCGGCTGCGGGTCCGACAGCGCGTCAGACCAGCTCGCCGAGCAGGAGAAGCAGATCGAGGAGCTCGAGCGCCGTCTGGGCGAGGGCGAGGGCGAGAAGTCCGGTTCGAGCACCGCGCTGGGTTCAAGCACCAGCGACTCGCCGGGATCCTTCGCGCCGGCCGCTCCCGCGTCGCCCACCCCGTCGATCACCGGGCCGCGGAGCTCCCCGGCGACGCCGCCGGGATACTGGAAGCGGTGCGGCGATGCTCCGAACGCGACCCGGGTGGAGCACCACAACGAGGACTGCTCGACGGCCGAGCGCATCGCCGGGAAGTACTCGCGAGACGACGCGGACCCCGAGGACTGGAGCTGCATGAGTCGGCGGCGTGGGATCACGGGCGCCGTCGACGCTTCACCCGAAGCCGTAGTGACCTGTGCCAAGAAGCCGGGAACTGCGGTGCGGGTGATCAGGTTCCTGCTCTCGGCGTGCCCGGGAGCCGGCCGCCCTGCTTCCGGTGGAGGCTCATCACGCCGGACCGACGACTGGCCCGACGTGCCGGCGTACACCACGATCATGGCGTCGGTGGGGTCGGGTGCCGAGGCACGGCGCGTACAAGCGGCGGCGTGCGATCGGGGCCTAGCCGCCGGCGTGCTGTACAGCACGAACTACGCCGCGTTGAAGCCGGACTTCTGGGTCGTCTTCTCGGGCACGAACGCCGGCGAGCAGGAAGCGAATCGCCGCACCGCGGAAGCCAGGTCACGGGGCTATCCGAACGCGTACACGCGGTTTGTCAGATGAGCCGTCGCGTCGCCGCCGGGCTACCATCACGGATGGCGCACAACCGCTCGTCGCTACTCGTTGCCGTCGCAGCGGCGCTCGTCGCAGCCGCCCTCCCCGGCTGCGGATCAGACGGCGCGTCGGACCAGCTCGCAGAACAGGAGGAGCAGATCGAGGAGCTCGAACGTCGTGTGGGCGACGAGCAGAAGCCGGGTACGACCACCGCGCCGGCCCCAAGCACCAGCGAGTCGCCAGGATCCTCCCCGCCGGCCGCTCCCGCAGCGAGCGGCTCTCGGTGTACGGCGGACATGCTTCGAGCGGTCTCCGCCGGCGGTCAGGGTGCTGCGGGCACCCAGTTCGCTCAACTGCGCTTCGAGCTCCGCGGACCCGGCCAGTGCACGCTCCGCGGCTACCCCGGCGTCACGTTGCTCAACGGCGGCCGGCGATTCGACGTCGACGTCGGGCGCTCCCCGATCGGCGGCCAGCCGCGGACGGTGCGGGTCGCTGCGCGCAACCCAGCGTACTTCGACCTCTCCTACCGCACCAACGCCATCGCGGAACGACCATGCGGCAGCAGGGTCACCGTCCTCGGGATCATCCCCCCCGACGAGCGCCAGACGCTCGCGGTGAGGTTGCCCGAGCCGCTCCGCCTCTGCCTCGATTCGGTGAGGGTGGGAGTGGTCAGAGCGACCAGCGCCCTGAATCCTGACAGCGCCTCACCCGAGCCCGGCGGCGCGTCCTCGGCCTCCGTCACCGTCTGCGGCGCTGCCGGCTCCGTGTTCCAGGGGCAAGTCCGGATCGCCGACGTCACAACCCGTAACGTGCCCTGCCAGACGGCGCGCGAGTTCGCGGCAGGCTTCGAGACCACCAGCGGCGCCGAGACCGACTTTCGCTGCTCGGAGAACGCCTCCTGCACCTGGCGCGGCTGGACGTGTCGCAACGACGGCCGACAGGCGCGGTCCATCGACCATCGCTGCGAGAAAGGCGACCGGGTCGTGCGCTGGCAGGCCAGATCCACCTGATCGAGCGTGGCTTCCGTGCTCAGCGAGCCAGCCGCCGGGCCAGCGCCGCCGCGATGTCGGCGGCAGCCGCCCCGCGCCGATCGAGGTGGGCGTGGACGGCGGCCATCTCGCTCCAGGCCTCAACGCAGTCTTCTGCCAACAGTTCCTCACCGCGGCCGAAGCGCTGGTCGGCCACCGTGCGCCACTCGAAGCGCTCCTCAGACGCAGGGCTCGGGCGCAGGGAGAGGTGGATGAGCGAGACCGCGGTGTCTCCGCCGTCTCGCCGCACGCGCACGAACAGGCGCCCACCGGCTCCCGGCGGCGGTAGGACGCGAGCGACCAGTCTGGCGTCGGGGTCGAAGAACACGGGCCTGCCCCGATCTGGGAACATCACGAGCGCGACGAAGCAGGCGACGGCGAGCACGGCGCAGAGGAGCGTCAGCCAACCGGCGAGCGCCGGCGGCGATCCGCTGATTGCCCACGTCGCCCACGTCGCGGCGGCGGTCCCGGCGACCAACACGCTCACAGTAGTCGCCGACTCCAGGACATTCTCGGAGCGTGAGTACCCGGCGTCCCTGAGTTCCGGCAGCCCTGCGAGGAGTGCTTGGGCGCGCTGGAACGTCGGCGGGGCCGAGTCGACCTTGCGCATGAGGGCGCGCAGCCCGTCCTCGGTGGCCACGTCCAGCGCCCAGCCGCGCGGGACCGCCGCTCCGGGCCCGGTGCGGGCCCTCGAGCGAGCCGGCGTACGACGGCTCAGCTCCGCATCCAATCGCGTTTGGGAATCCCACGTACGCCGCTCCGGCGGTCCGTCGGTCATCCGATGATCATCTCAGGGAACTCCCGTCGGTCCACTGTCGCCGGGGGCTCCATCGCGGCGCTGGCGCTTGGTCCAGCCACGTCGCATGATGGGTCGAGGCACTGTTGAATCGACTCGACTCTGCTCAGCGCACCCTGACCGTCTCGGCGGTCGTCAGCGCCCCGACGGTCACGCGCACGGTGAGCTTCCCCGCCTTCGCGGCACGTCGCCGGGCCGAGGTGCTGAGGCGCAGGCGCCGGGAGAAGGACCGGCCGGAGGCCGTCACCGTCACGGACCGCAGGGTTCGTCCGCCGGCCGCCAACACGATCCGCACCCGGCGCCCCTTCGTGACCGAACGCACGACGACGCGTACGCCGCGCCCGAGCGAGGAGCGGCGCACCGACGCCGGGGCGCTCACCGGCGGCCCGGCCTGCGCGGCGGGGGGCACCGGGCCGCCCCA
>JAABUS010006669.1_pt1 | contig 13840 bp, 13 predicted proteins | sample 5560161 | NCBI WGS metagenome assembly JAABUS01 (sample SAMN10711885, study PRJNA513376) | rock metagenome | isolation source: Antarctica rocks | place: Antarctica: Victoria Land, Trio Nunatak nord | collected 2016-01-04 | reverse complement strand
TGATCCGCAATTTACTTTTGGCCCATCTTACAGCTACACTTACACCAATACTACAGAAACTTATCGTACCAATACTATTTATTATAGTAGCCGGATTAGTGGGTCAGGAAATATTTTGGGTTTGGCAACCGGAGCAGATACGTTAGCACCAAAAGGAGAAAAAGTAAAAAGAATATTTAATACACCTTATAATCAATACATTAAACTGGAAAACGAAATCAGGTTTTTCCATAAAGTTACGCCAAACAGCCAAATTGCTGCCCGTTTAATTGCCAGTGCAGGTTTACCTTATGGCAACTCCACAATTTTGCCTTACAGTCAGCAGTTTTTTATCGGCGGTCCAAATAGTTTACGCGGGTTTCGTGCTCGGTCAATTGGTCCCGGAACGGTTAATCCAACTATTTATGGAACCACAGGCGGCTTTTTGGCAGATCAATCCGGAGATATTAAACTTGAAGCCAATATAGAGTATCGGCCGAAATTGTTCAGCATTGTTTATGGTGCTTTATTTGCCGATGCCGGTAACGTTTGGAATGCAAAACCACATCAGATAGGCGGAACTTTTGGTGGAGGGTTTTTATCACAAATAGCGGCTGACGTTGGCTTTGGTTTGCGCTTTGATGCTAGCGTGTTGGTATTGCGTACCGATCTGGGCTTTCCGGTACTAAGGCCTTATACTTCTACGCTTAGTAGTTTAAACAACAACAAGCCGGTATTTAATCTGGCTATCGGTTATCCTTTTTAAAAACATAGAAACATAGATTTTATATGGGTAAAAGAAGTATGGCTACGTGTTGGCCATGCTTCTTTTACGGCATAAATTTTTATCAGAAGAACGCAGTATGGTTTTTTTACCTGTAAAAGAAGCATCACTCAAGATTTTAGCTCCCGGTTTCTATCTTCGCATTTCATCTAATCCGGCTTTAACAAAATTTCAAAGCTGATACAAACATATTTTTAATGCCTAAAAAGAGTATCCCGCTGGAAATTATAGATTTAAACGGAAACGGTTTCCATGTGTTGGTAAACGTAACCGTGTTTAAAAAGCGTTTTAAATTGGTTTTGGATACCGGCGCTTCTAAAACGGCTTTTGATAAAACTTTGCTGTTGGATTTGATCCACAAGGACGAACTAAAAAACTCCGGCCAGTTAACCACTGGTTTGGGCACCAATAATATGGAATCTTTCACCACAGATATTACTGATTTGTATATCGGCAAGTTCCATATTCCGAAATTGGAAGTAGCTGTTTTAGATTTATCAGCGATCAATTCGGCTTACCAAAAGTTGGCAATTGCTCCGGTTTTGGGTGTTTTGGGCGGAGATGTTTTGGTGAATTATCAGGCGGTGATTAATTACGAAAAATGTAGAATGGTTTTAAAGAACGCGAAGTAATTAAGTTTCTTATCTTTAAACAAAGCAGCATAAGTTTTAGGTGATAAAAGAAGTATCAAGGGTTTTAAATAAATTATAAATCCCAAATTCAAAAGACAGAACTGCAAATCAGGATCCGTAGGTGATTAACTTTAAACTAATGAAGAAAAATTTTATACCTCAATATACCTTACCCGAAATTGCCCTCTGGAACGGTTTGCCAAAAACAGAGTTATCCGATTACAATTTGTCTTCGGTAGAACCAGGATGTTTGCTACAGGGATTTCCTTATAGGACTACGTTCTATGGAATAGGCATATGTAAAATGGGTACTATTGAACTTCACGCGGGACTAAATTCCTATTGTATAACACCTGATTCAATCCTTATTATGGAACCAGAGCTTGTGCGCAGCTGGAGCAAGCAATCTGCATACTATTTGAACAACGCTATATTTTTTACAGAAGCATTTCTTACCGAAGAAAGTTTAAATTTTAAGTTACTTCGCAAATTTCGTTTTCTAAAGTCCGAAGCTCCTAAAGTTTGGCAATTGGCATCTTATGAGGCCGATCGCATCTGGCACTTTCTAAGTGAGATCAAATATATTGTTCTCAGTGAAAGTACACGAAAAAGAGAAATTGTCAGAGGATATTTAATGATTATTTTAAACATCGTCGCCGACAACTTTGATCTGTACAATACGTTTCAAACTGAACCAACGACCTGGACAAATGACCTGGTTGACCGTTTTAAGAGTGCTGTAACTGAACATTATATGACCAGGCGTTTAGTTTCTGATTATGCTGATTTATTAAATGTTACCTCAAAGCATTTGAGTGAAAGCGTAAAGATGGGTACAGGAAGAACTGCAGGCCAATGGATTGACGAACTCTTGATCCTGGAAGCCAAAGTACTGCTCAAACAAACTAAACTTAACATCGGCCAGATCGCGCTGCAGATGAGTTTCAGCGACATTTCCTCATTCGGCAAATTCTTCAAAAGACATACAGGTATCTCCCCGATTGCTTACAGAAAGCTAACTTATTCAGGATAAAATCAGAGCCTGTTTAAAACTTATTCAATCTGTTTTATATGCTTCTTTTATCACCTAAAAAATGGCAAGTATTTAGGTTTTGATTGATTTAGATTGATGCAAACACCAATTTTTATAGGGTAAAAGAAGCATTAAAATTTTTCTAATATAAACTTAAACAGGCTCTCAGACAATTGGATTAAATCTGTTCCCCCGGCTTTGTTACTTAAACTTTTAAAAGATCAACCATCTCCATATTTACAGATTGATGCATATCATCCATACCTGTAAACTTTTCCCCTTTGGGCGGTAAATTCAGGGATTCAGCTTTTCTGCCGTTTTTGATAATTCCTTCTTCAAATCCCGATGGCGTATACATATTGAGTGCCCGGCAATTTTCTTTACTGGTTATTTTAAAATAATGAACTGCTTTCCGCGGTATAAACCCAAAGGTGCCAGGTGTGAACTTTGAAATTTCACCATTGATCCAAATTGTAATCTCACCTTCTATCACATAAAACATTTCATCCATATCTGCATGAAAATGAAGTGGTGGCCCTGAGCTGTAAGGCATCGTTTGTTCTATCATACTAAATTGATGACCAGTTTGTTCGCCGCTTGCTTTGATCACCCATAAAATGTCCAGCATCCAATAGGCTGGCGCAGTTTTGTCATTGACAACAAATGCCTGCAAATCACTGATTTTATTTTCCATATTACTTCATTTATTTTAATAGATAAATCCGGCGTTGTCCGGTGTCCAATAAATTTAAATACTACCAATTACTTTCTCTAACGCACTTACTCTACGTACTCCGGCATTTTCGTATCGTCCGCACGGAAAGCGGTTATATTGTTTATTCCTCAGGTATAAAAACAGCTTTTAAATAAAGCTGATGGATTTCGTCCAATTGGGGAAGCGGATTGTGAGTCAAATCTTTAACAGTTAAATAGCTTCCCGGATAAATAGCTTCAAGTTTTGAAGTTATTTTTTTAGCTGACTAATTAAACCAAAGTTATAAACCCTTCCGACAGCAGAAAAGGGCGCAATGACGGGTATTGTGGTTACGATTACGGAATATTAAGCAAAGCCCTGCAGGCTGGGATATATAAACCTTGTGCTTTGGGTTCAGGATTTCTTACTGGTCGGGATTTGCAATTGCAATCCTTGAACTAAGGATTTTCAATCCAATTAATACTTCTTTTACTACCTAAATTTCAGCAAAAACAAAAAACCCTGCTCCAACTAAGGAACAGGGTTTCAATACTTCTTTTACCACTATAATTTACACATCAATCTTCGCATACTTCGCGTTCTTCTCTATAAACTCGCGGCGTGGCGCAACTTCATCCCCCATCAACATGGAAAACGTATGGTCGCATCCGGCAGCGTTGTCAATGGTAACCTGGCGCAAAGTGCGTGTGTCAGGGTTCATGGTAGTTTCCCATAATTGCTCGGCGTTCATCTCGCCCAAACCTTTGTAACGCTGGATGTGAACGCTATCTTCTTTTCCGCCGCCTTTTAAGCGCTGAACGGCTGCATCACGTTGCGTATCATCCCAGCAATACTGAAATTCTTTACCCTTTTTAACCTGATACAACGGCGGTGCAGCAATATAGACATAACCAAACTCCACCAGTTCTTTCATATAGCGGAAGAAGAAGGTCAGGATCAACGTGGTGATATGCGAACCATCCACGTCCGCATCCGTCATAATCACGATTTTGTGGTAACGCAGCTTCACGATGTTTAAAGCCTTGTCATCTTCCGGCGTACCGATGCTGACACCAAGCGCGGTAAACATATTCTTGATCTCTTCATTTTCGTAGATCTTGTATTCCATCGCTTTTTCCACGTTCAGGATTTTGCCCCGTAAAGGAAGTATGGCCTGGAAATGACGGTTACGGCCTTGCTTGGCAGTTCCGCCTGCCGAATCCCCTTCGACCAAAAACAACTCGCATTTCCCCGGATCGCTGTCGGCACAATCCGCCAGTTTTCCTGGTAAACCTGTTCCGCTCATCACGTTTTTACGCTGAACCATTTCGCGCGCTTTTCGTGCTGCTGATCGTGCCGTGGCAGCCATAATCACCTTGTTCACAATCAAGCGTGCTTCTCTCGGGTTTTCTTCGAGATAATTTCCCAGGATTTCCCCAACGGACATATCTACCGCGCCCATCACCTCGTTATTGCCTAACTTGGTTTTGGTTTGGCCTTCAAACTGCGGTTCCTGTACTTTTACAGAGATTACAGCAGTCAGCCCTTCCCGGAAATCATCACCGGTTATTTCAATCTTTACGTTTTTTAACAAGCCGGATTTATCAGCATAAGCCTTTAAGGTACGCGTTAAACCCCGGCGGAAACCGGCAACGTGCGTTCCACCTTCAATTGTGTTGATATTGTTGACATAAGAATGGACATTTTCAGTGTAAGTTTCGTTGTATTGTAGCGCCAACTCAACCGGTATGCCCTGCTTGTTGCCATCTACATAAATCGGTTCCGGGATGATGGAAGTACGCGTTCCGTCTAAATATTTTACGAACTCTTTCAAGCCTCCTTCAGAGTAAAATTCTTCATGAGGATGCAAACCTGCCTCATCAGTTTCCCGCTCGTCTGTAATAGAAAGACGGATACCTTTGTTCAAGTACGCCAATTCGCGTAGCCGGGTAGCAATTGTATCGTATTTATATTCTGTAGTCAGGGTAAAAATTTCCGGGTCCGGGGTAAAAATAACTGTAGTCCCTCGTTTTTCGGTTTCACCGATTTCCTTGACCGGGTACATTGGTTTTCCCTGTTCATATTCTTGGGTAAACACTTTTCCTTCGCGGTAAACCAAAGCTTTTAAATGGGTGGAAAGTGCATTTACGCAACTTACGCCCACCCCGTGCAAACCGCCGGAAACTTTGTAAGTGTCTTTATCAAACTTGCCGCCGGCATGTAAAACTGTCATCACCACTTCCAGTGCAGACCGTTGTTCTTTTTGATGGAACCCGGTTGGGATACCGCGGCCGTTATCACTTACAGCAATCGAATTACCTTCCTGGATCGTTACTTTAATCGTATCGCAATAACCGGCAAGTGCCTCATCGATAGAGTTATCTACCACTTCATAAACCAAGTGGTGCAACCCTTTTACACCGGTATCGCCAATATACATGGAAGGCCGTTTCCGTACTGCTTCCAAACCTTCCAGTACCTGGATATTATCCGCAGAATAATTGGACCTGTCTTCTAATAATTCTTTTGTTTCACTCATAATCTGTATCAAACGTTAACCTTCAAAAATACGAATTTTAGCTGATAAAAGAGGCCTTTACTCGGATAAAACAACAGCTCTCAAAGGTCATATTCAAAACATTAGGATACTTGTTTTGAAAGATTATCTTTGTCGAAAATTTTTGAAAATAACATGAAAATAACGGTACCCCGACTAACTTTAGGAATAGCTGTTGCCGCGATGGCAGTTGCCTGTAACCAAAAACCTCAGGTTAGCACTACAACTGCAGCAAATACCACACCTGCCGCATCCGCCAAAGCAGAAATTGTGTACGTCAATTCTGATTCTTTGCTCAGCAAATACGATTACTTTAAAGATATGAGCAGCCGACTGGAAGACAAAGGCAAAAAGGCACAGGTGGACATTTCCTCCAAAGGCCAGGCTTTTCAGCGGGAAGTGGCAGAATATCAGAAGGGTGCCACTGCTTTGAGTGCCGACCAGCGTGCCGCAACAGAACAGCGTTTGGCCCGGAAACAGCAGGAACTGCAAACGTACAACCAGAACGCAAGCGCACAAATCCAACAGGAACAAGCAGCAGAAAATGGAAAACTGTATGATAAAATCGCAGACTTTTTAAAAGGTTATGCCAAAGAAAAAGGCTACAAATTGGTTTTAACTTATTCTAAAGCCAACCCGACTGTTTTGTTTGGTGATGAAAGCCTGAACGTGACGAACGATGTGGTCAAGAATCTGAACGACAACTACAAGAAAGATAAAAAGTAATTATACCGATCAAAAAAAATTGAGTAGTTAAACCCCGGCCTGACCGGGGTTTTTTGATGCCGCAAAAAAAATGGACGAACAACAAAACGATGAAAAGTTTATGCGGATGGCGATCCAACTTTCCGAACAAAACGTGGAGCAGGGATTAGGCGGCCCGTTTGGGGCGGTTATTGTGAAAGAAGGAATGGTGATTGCCAGGAGCGCCAACAAAGTAGTCCCTCAAAAAGACCCAACGGCACATGCTGAAATTTCTGCCATCCGTTTGGCTTGTAAAGAGTTGGACACTTATAAACTGGAAGGCTGTGTGATCTATACCAGTTGCGAACCTTGCCCCATGTGCCTCGGTGCAATTTATTGGGCGCATTTGGATAAAATTTATTACGCCAATACCAAAGCTGATGCGGCAGCTATTGCGTTTGATGACCAGTTGATTTATGAAGAGATTGACCGACCGCTTGCAGAACGCAAATTGCCTGCCGTACAATTGCTGCGCGATGAAGCACAAATTGCTTTTAAAAAATGGATAGCTTCTGACGCAAATATCGGTTATTGAAGCAGAAGCTTTGCTTTAAGAAGCAGCTGTACAAACTTGTATCCCTAAAAATGACCATGCTTCTTTTAGCACTATAAAATTGGCAAGTGCCTAAAGTATAGAAAACGTTGATGATTTTTAGGTGATAAAAGAAGCATCGGACAGTTTTAGCGGTTTGTTAAAATGGAATTATAAAAAATTTTATACATTAACCTATTCAAACTTAAAGCATGAAGCTTCATTTGTTATTGCCATTTTTGTTCATCTTCACCGCAGGCTATGGCCAGCAGAGAAACGACACTTTAAAGCAGCAAGTGCTTCCAAATGCAATTAAGGAAGATTATAAAGATGATTGGGCGGACCTTCATCATTACTTAGCGAAAAACAAAGAATTAACGGTTCCTGGAAGACACGAGAAACGTGTGGTTTTTTTTGGCAGTTCTATATTTGAGCGTTGGACAGATTTAATGCCTGAATTTTTCAACAACAAAAATTATGTGAACAGAGGTATCAGCGGGCAAATCTCACCGCAATTATTGATTAGGTTCAGGCAGGACGTCATAGATATTCAGCCTAAAGCCGTGATCATTCTTGCCGGGAGCAACGATATAGCCGGAAACACAGGCCATGTAACAACGGAGGTGATCATGGACAACATAAAATCAATGTCGGAATTGGCAAAGCGGCACCATATCAAAGTGATCCTTTGTGCTTACCTGCCTGTATATGACTATCCCTGGAGAAAAGGTATAGCTCCCGCCGAAAAGATCATTGCTTTAAATCGGCAGATTGAACTGTATGCCAGAAAAAACCATTTGGTCCTTTTAGATTATTTTACCCCTCTCAAGGATGACAGAAACGGGCAAAAAGCAGAGCTGACCCTGGATGGGGTACACCCTAATGCAGCGTGCTATCACCTAATGGCCGAAGTAACTGAAGCAGCAATTGCAAAAGCTTTGCGTTGAATTAACCTATTCTTTGCTTTTAACAACCACTGCTGTTACTTACGTTTTTTAAATCCGTTTCTTAATTATTTCTCTCAGCTTCTTCAATATTCCCGGGATTGATGATCATGCTTCTTTTAGCCCTATAAAGTTGGTGCGGGTCTCAGAGTATAAAATTTGATGTTTTTGAGGTGATAAAAGAAGCATCAATTTTGTGGTTTAGGCTGATCAAAAAAGCCATCCTGCAAATCGTCAATTTCACGACGGTCTTTTTTAGTTGGCCGCCCTGCTCCCTGATCGCGCCGGATCATTGGTGCTTCAAAAACAGATTTGTACCCATAAGTTTGTTCTACCGGCGTTAAATCTTCATAAAACAGAACAGCAGTTTTGGCATCAGTACGGTTTTCCAATAAACCGGTCACTTTCAAAACCTTTTTCTCTATCCCTTTGCTCACCTGGTAAGTTTCTCCGATACGGACTTCATGTGATGGCTTGATGTTCTGCCCTTCCAGCTTTACTTTTCCTGCCTTGCAGGCGTCTGCAGCCAGGGTTCGTGTTTTGAATATTCGTATAGACCATAAATATTTATCTATCCGCAACTTTTCTTTATCGGGCATTTTTCAAGGTTGATTTTATTTGAAAACGATTTGAACACTTGCTTTGTTTAAAATAGCAGCTTCTATTTAACTGTGGTTTTAAAGAAAGAATAAATTTTAAATTTCCTATTTTATTAAATTAATTTTACAAAATAAATCAGTAAAACACCAATTAATAAGAAATATTATCAATTAATAAACTATTTCTTACTAACTATACAAAATCACTTCAAAAAATACTACCTATTTTTAAAATTTTGGATATCAATCAGTATTTTATAATTTTATGCTTTAAATACTTGTAACCAATTAGCTTAATAGAAGTATAACCTAAAAAAATGCCCTGAATAATTATCAACTACCAGAAATCATGAAAAATTCTGTATTCACCTACAATGATGAACTGATCAAAATATCAGTTAAAAATGAAATTAAAAAACCGGACATGAGCATTGAAGCCGACGTAATTATTGATGATGAGGATAACTATAAAATCTGTAAAAAAGATGGCATCAGTGTACCGTTAAATAAAAATTCTACCATCGCACCATCGCTTTTATCGCTTATTAATAAGTGTATTTAGATATTTTTAATTCAGATGGCCCTGCGCTCAGATAAATCCTATTACTTCCTGCCGGTTCTCCCGCAAAGCTAAGTTTTAATAAAACTTGATCCATTGTCCTAACTTTGCCTAATTTTTACAAGGACAATATTTCTTTGCCTCTCCTTTCAGCGTTTAAAACTTCGTTTTTTGTTATGTTTGCCGCAAAATCACGATTGTCGGAAGGACGGCTTTTAAGAATTATAAAGTAAAATTTAACATCAAAATAATAATACCGATATGTACACCGATGTAAAAAACCTGATTGAAAACGCCTGGATCGACCGTACTTTACTGGAATCCAAAGAACATATCACGGCCATAGAAAGCGTTATCGAGGATCTGGACAAAGGAAAACTGCGCGTTGCAGAACTAATCACCGGCCGTTGGCACGTAAACGACTGGATTAAAAAAGCAGTGATTTTGTATTTTCCAATCCGGGAAATGGCAGAAATTAAAGTTGGTCCTTTTGTGTTTCACGATAAAATGAAACTTAAAACCAATTATAAAGAAATCGGCGTGCGCGTGGTTCCGCATGGCATTGCACGTTACGGTGCTTTTTTGGCAAAGGGTGTGATCATGATGCCGTCTTACGTAAATATCGGTGCTTATGTGGATGAAGGCACGATGGTAGATACTTGGGCAACCGTTGGTTCTTGCGCGCAAATCGGAAAAAATGTACACTTGAGCGGCGGCGTTGGTATTGGCGGCGTACTGGAACCAATCCAAGCTGCTCCGGTAATTATTGAAGATAATTGCTTTATTGGTTCGCGCGCAATTGTGGTGGAAGGTGTGCATTTAGAGCACGAAGTTGTTTTAGGTGCAAACGTGGTTTTAACTGCTTCGACCAAAATCATCGATGTTACGAAAGATACACCGACAGAGTACAAAAGCTTTGTTCCGGCACGTTCGGTTGTGATCCCGGGTTCTTACACCAAAAAATTTCCTGCCGGAGAATATCAGGTTCCTTGTGCCTTGATTATCGGCAGAAGAAAAGAATCAACCGATAAAAAAACCTCGTTGAACAATGCTTTGCGCGAGCATAACGTTGCGGTTTAATCAAGAGGGTTGATAGTTTATAGTTTATAGCCAAACTCACGTGCTTTTTCATCTATCAACTATTAACCATGAACCATACGCCTCTTAAAATCGGTTTTGATGCCAAGCGCGCTTTTTTAAACAAAACCGGGTTGGGCAACTACAGCCGTGCAACAATTAAAGCTTTGGCCGGAAGCTTCCCTGAAAACGAATACTATTTATACACACCAAAAGTAAGGCAAGAACAACAGCCTGACTTTTTGTTTGATGGAAGCAACACGCATATTAAAACCCCGGCCAAAAAAATTTTGAGATCCTTGTGGCGAAGCAAAGGGATTGTGGCAGATTTAAAGCGTGATGGCATCCGGTTGTATCATGGTTTGAGCCAGGAGCTTCCTTTCAATATCAAAAAAAGCAGTATAAAAACAGTAGTCACTATTCACGATCTGATCTACCTAAAATACCCGGAATACTTTAGTTGGGCCAACCGGAAAATTTATGAATGGAAAGCCAGAACAGCTTGTAAAAATGCTGATTTGATTATTGCGGTAAGCGAGCAAACCAAAACTGACCTGATCCGCCATTTTAATATTTCCCCGCAGAAAATAAAAGTGGTTTACCAGGGCTGCAATCCTGCTTTCTGTGTCCGGCAAAAAGATGTGCTAAAAGAAGCAGTGCGCGCAAAGTATCATCTCCCGCAAAATTATATATTGAATGTGGGGACGGTAGAAACCCGGAAAAACCTGCTGCTGGCTGTAAAAGCATTAAAAAACATTTCTGCAGTGTTTTCTTTGGTGATTATTGGAAAGCAAACCAAATATGCAGAAATGGTGAAAAATTATGTGGTAAAAGAAGCATTGCAAAACCGTGTGCTGTTTTTGGCCGATGTTTCTTTTAAAGATTTACCGGCCATTTATCAACTGGCCCGGGTTTTTGTTTATCCTTCGCGGTATGAAGGTTTTGGTATCCCGATTGTAGAAGCATTGTGTTCGGGCACGCCGGTTGTAGCGGCAACAGGTTCTTGTTTGGAGGAAGCGGGCGGCCCCGATAGTATCTATATTGATCCGGATGATGCTGTTTCTTTTGCCGATCAACTGAATTTAATTTTGGACAATGACCAGCTTCAATCAACCATGAAAACAAAAGGTTTGGAATATGCGCTTCGATTTCAGGAGAAAAATATTGCACAAAATCTGATGAACGTTTATCAGCAAGCTTTGAACCATGCTTAAAGATGAAGTGGCAAAAGCCCTAAAAGTGGTGCAGGAAGGCGGCATCATCTTGTACCCTACCGATACGATTTGGGGGATTGGCTGCGATGCAAGCAATACCGAAGCAGTAAAAAAAATTTACGCTTTGAAGCAGCGCGATGAAAGCAAGAGCATGATTATTTTGCTGGACAACGAGAACAAGCTTTTGAGTTATGTGCGCGAAGTACCGGACATCGCTTATGACCTGATCGAATTTGCCGAAAACCCGCTGACACTGATTTTATCAGGAGCGAAAAATATTTCTCCGGCACTGATCAATACCGACGGAAGTATCGGGATCCGAATAGTAAAACATCTATTTTGCGGGCAGTTGATCCAGCGGTTGCGCAAACCTTTGGTCTCTTCTTCGGCAAATATCAGCGGAAAACCTTCTCCCAAATATTTCATGGCTATCGATCCTGAAATTGTGGATGGTGTAGATTATGTTGTTGACCTGGAGCAGCAAGATATGCAGGTAAAAAAGCAATCAACCATTATGAAACTGGAAGCTGATGGCCGTTTTAACTTTATCAGACGGTAATAATAATTATTTTTGTGCCCTAAAAGAAGCATCGCTGTAAATGAGGATGCTTCTTTTATCGGTATAAAATTGGTATTTCGACCAACAAAATGAAACAACATTTTCAGCATCCGGTATTCGATATAATTGCAGAGGTGGCAGCAAAACGACAGGTTCAGGCGTTTGTCATCGGCGGTTATGTACGTGATTTGTTTCTGAAACGGCCTTCTGCTGATATCGACATTGTTGTATTAGGCAACGGGGTTATTTTTGCAGAAGAAGTTGCACAGAAACTGAAAGTAAAAGTAGCTGTTTTTAAAAACTTCGGCACAGCAAGCCTAAAATACCAGAACTTGGAACTGGAGTTTGTAGGTGCGCGGAAAGAATCTTACCGTTCAGAATCCCGCAAACCGATTGTGGAAGACGGCACGCTGGAAGACGACCAGAACCGACGCGATTTCACCATTAATGCCATGGCGGTTTCATTAAACCAGGAAAACTTTGGTAAACTGGTTGATCCTTTTAACGGCGTTTTGGACTTGGAAAACAAACTGGTCCGTACACCTTTAGATCCGGCAATTACTTTTTCTGATGATCCTTTGCGCATGATGCGTGCGGTCCGTTTTGCTGCACAATTAGGTTTCAGGATAGATCCGGCTGCTTTTGATGCCATTAAAAATAACTGCGAAAGGGTAAAAATTGTATCACAGGAACGCATTGCAGATGAATTGAACAAGATTATTGCCTCGCCCAAACCTTCCGTCGGGTTTATTTATCTTTTTGAGACCGGCTTGCTGCAACTCATTTTTCCGCAGTTGAATGAAATGAAAGGCATTGAGGTTATCAACGGACAAGGCCACAAAGATAATTTTTACCATACCTTGCAAGTGTTGGATAACATTGCCGAAAACACACCGGACATATGGTTGCGCTGGGCTGCCATATTGCATGATATCGCCAAACCCGCCACCAAACGTTTTGAACCAGGCCACGGCTGGACTTTTCACGGCCATGAAGATAAAGGTGCAAGAATGGTCCCTAAAATTTTCGCGCAATTGAAACTTCCGCTGAACGAAAAAATGAAATTAGTGCAGAAATTAGTACAATTGCACATGCGGCCAATTGTGCTGGCACAAGAAATTATTACCGACTCTGCCGTGCGGCGTTTACTTTTTGATGCAGGCGAGGATATAGAAAGTTTGATGCTGCTTTGCAATGCAGACGTAACTACCAAAAACGAATACAAAATAAAAAAATACCGCAACAATTTTGAGTTGGTTAAGCAAAAGTTGAAAGATGTGGAAGAACGCGACCGGATACGCAACTGGCAGCCACCGGTAAGCGGCGAAGACATTATGGAAACTTTTGGTATCCAGGCCGGAAGAGAAGTTGGCATCATCAAAAGCAGCATCCGGGATGCGATTTTGGAAGGGGAAATTTTTAATTCCAGGCTTGAAGCTTTAAAGCTGATGGTCAGAAAAGGAGAAGATATTGGCTTAAAAGTTGTAGCGAAAATTAATTAACAACAATCTTAATTTTTAGAAATTTATACAAATGGCAGTTTACCGGTTTAAAGTGGTTTTTGAAGACTATGATGATGTTGTCAGGGAAATTGAAATTCAATCTAAACAAACCTTTGAAGATTTCCATCGGATCATACAGCAATCCACTGGCTATAACGTGGAGTCATCATCGTCTTTTTACGTCAGCAATGATTATTGGATCAAAGGTGATGAAATTGCTTATCTGCCTTCTGCCAAAAAAATTGACCGTGGTGTTGCTTTAATGGAAAAATCCAAGTTGAGCAATTTTATCGATGATCCGCACCAAAAATTTTATTATACCTACAACTTTGACCGGCCTTATGATTTCCACATTGAGCTGACGAAAATATTATTGGACGATGTCACAGCTACCGTTTATCCCCGCGTTGTGCGTTCGGCTGGCGAAGCAC
>JAABUS010006667.1_pt1 | contig 13842 bp, 8 predicted proteins | sample 5560161 | NCBI WGS metagenome assembly JAABUS01 (sample SAMN10711885, study PRJNA513376) | rock metagenome | isolation source: Antarctica rocks | place: Antarctica: Victoria Land, Trio Nunatak nord | collected 2016-01-04 | reverse complement strand
CGCTGACCTCGCCGAAGACGACGGCGCCGCTGACCTCGCCGAAGACGACGGCGCCGCTGACCTCGCCGAAGACGACGGCGCCGCTGACCTCGCCGAAGACGACGGCGCCGCTGACCTCGCCGAAGACGACGGCGCCGCTGACCTCGCCGAAGACCTCGTCGTCGAAGACGACCGGGCCCACGGCCTCGAAGCCGGCCGGCCCCGCGAAGCCGGCCCGACCCGCGAAGTCGGCCGGGCCCGGGACGCAGGTGGGATCGAGCACTCCGGCCAAGGCTGCGAAGGTGATCCCGACGCCGGCTGTCGATCCCGCCGAACCCGACCCGGCAGAGCCGAAGCCGACCTTCCTGGACAAACAGCAAACCACCCCGGACCCCGTTGATCCGCACAGTGCCGCAGTGCCGCGCGGAACCCGCCCGACCGGCAACCCCGGGAACAACTGCATGCCGGTCGGCGGATCGCCGAGCCTGTTCGATCCCGGCAGCATCATCTCCGACCAGGTCTTCTACGACACCCAGGCGATGAATGCCGCGCAGATCACCAAGTTCGTCGACGACTTGGGCGCCGGCTGCAGCGGGGAATGGTGCCTGCGTAACCTGCAGGTCACCGTGCCGGCACAGCCGCAGAACCGTTACTGCCAGGCATATCCAGGTGGCCCGCAGACTGCCGCCGCCGCCATCGCCGGTATCTCCGAAGCCTGCGGCATCAACCCTCAGGTGATGCTGGTGACGCTGCAGAAGGAATCCGGGTTGCTGACCAGAACCCAGGTGTCCGCGGCCGACTGGAATGCGGCCTGGGGCTGGCACTGCCCGGACACCGGTCCCGGCGGCAGCGCCAACTGCGATCCGGCCTACGCCGGTTTCGTGAAGCAGCTGTACGGCATGGCCGAGCAGTGGTCACGGTACCGGCTCGACCCACAGAATTACCGCTACCGGGCCGGACAGCTTGCCGACATCCAGTGGAACGTCGCGGAATCCGGCTGTGGCTCCAGCCCGGTCTACATCCGCAACGCCGCCACCGCTTCGCTGTACAACTACACCCCGTATCAGCCCAATGCGGCGTCGCTGGCCGCCTATCCGGCCGCGGGAGATCGTTGTTCCTCGTACGGCAACCGGAACTTTTTCGTCATGTTCGGGAAGTACTTCGGCGGGAGCGGAGCCGGTGTCCCGGGCGCGGCGACGGTGAGCGGTACCGTGGTCACCCTGCCATCCGGTCCCGACATCGATCCACGTGCCGCCGGGAGGCAGATCATCGCTCCGGACCCGAACGTCGCTCGCGGCATCTCGGACGGTCTGGCTGCCGTCGGGTTGCCGTACGTGTGGGGCGGGGGCACCGCCGGCGGTGGCCCGGACCAGGGCTGTGCCAGGGCAGGCGGATCGAAGAACTCGTGCCAGGGGATCGTCGGCTTCGACTGCTCCGGCCTGACCGCCTTCGTCATGCGCCAGGCGGGATTCGTCACCGGTACCGATTCCTCCAGCCAACGGGCCGGTGGCGACCGGATCTCCTGGAGTCAGGCGCTACCGGGCGACATCATCGGTTATCCCGGTCACGTGTCCATTTACCTGGGCTGGATCGACGGTGTCCAGTACATGCTGCAAGCACCGTCTGTCGGCAAACAGGTGCAGGTACGTACGGTGTACACCGGCGGCATCGATCCGGTGGTTCATCGCTACTGGCGCTGACGTCGCCTCCCGCATTGTGTCCGCCTCTGGCGCGCCGGCGGTGTGGGCTGCGGACGATCCCGGTCGGATGGCGCCACCCGATGAATGGCGGTCCCGGCTTCGCGTGCATGTCGAAGCGACATCCCCGGAATTCGGCTGTCCGGCGTCGAACCAGAGACTCCGAACCTGCTCGTTGCCTGCAGGGTGGGCACGAACCACAAATCGGGGGCGCGCCCGGAGCGCCGGGGGAAGGTGAATCGCCGATGGTCCGCCGCCCATCGCCGATCGGCCGTTGTCGATGACGTTGTCGTGTCGTTGTCGCTGTCGAGGTTATTCGAAGGTGCTGCAGCGCAACGGTTTCCACGCGCGAGTGCAGACGCCTGCCTCCCTTCGGCAACAGTTATCGGTCCAGCCATCTGCCGTTGAAAAGCGCGGCGTGCAGAGCAGGTTCCGATAGCCGATGGTGATTGCCGTCACCGATGCGCGCCCTGGAATGCGATGCTGCTTCGGTTTCCGGTGTGAACGACGGGCGCGCTCCGCTTACCAAGAAGACCAACCGCCACTTCCCGGGCCTGCGACGGGGATGGTGGTCGCATCTCGCGCCGGACACGACCTAAGCAAAGGGTACGGTTCCAGATGAGTTACGATATTGCCGCGATCAAGCATTCTGGTCGCCATTCATGATTCCGCTTTGCCAACAGGAGGTTGTCCGTGGCCACTCAGACCACCATCACGCTGATCGACGACATCGATGGTTCGGAAGCAGTCGAAACCGTCGAGTTCGCCCTGGACGGGGCGTCGTACGAGATTGACCTGAGCGAGAAGAACGCCAAGAAATTGCGGGACGCGGTGGCCAGTTATGTGGGTCATGGCCGTCACGTCGACGCTCATGGCAGGCAGGAAGGGCGCAGTTCGGGCGGCGGCCGGCGCCGCGGCGGCAGGACGGCTTCGGTTCGCAACAGTCGCGAACAGTTGCAGGCCATCCGTGACTGGGCGCGTCGTAACGGGCACCAGGTTTCCGACCGCGGGCGCATCGCGGCCAGCGTGGTGGACGCCTTCGAAGCTGCGCACTGACGGCTTCCACGTCCGCTCTCCCCGCGTGGCGCCGGGTCTTCGCTCTGCTCGGCCACCCGGTAGCACCGCCTCAGGCTCCGCCCGGTCCGTCCGGCGGGGCCTGCGGGCTTTTTGGAGGGACTGCCAACGGGCAGCGCAGTTGTTCGCCCTCGGCGTACCGCCCTACGGCGCGGAACGACTGGTGGCGCACCGGCGTTGAAGACCGATGACGCCACTGCGCACGGCGTCACCTGCAGTTCTGCCAGATAACAGTATGTGGACGCCGTCGACACGATGTGATCACCGGCGACTCGCACCGCCGTGGCGGCTCGCGCCGCCGGATTACAGTGGGGTATCCGCCGAAAGTGGCGGGGGTCGCTGGATAGCGCGGATCGAAGGGCAGCTCGGATCGAAGGGCAGCAGCGCCGAAGTTCAGCACAGATCGAAGGCATCACAGATCCAGCGCGAGACCTACGAAATGCACCACCCACGAATGCGGCACCCACGAATTGCATCACCTACGAAATACGGCACTGTCGATCGCGGTACTGACTGCAGTCCCCGAAGCGCATGCCCCGAAGGAGTACACAATGTTCGAACGGTTCACCGACCGGGCCCGCCGGGTGGTCGTCCTGGCGCAGGAAGAAGCCCGGATGCTCAACCACAATTACATCGGGACCGAGCACATCCTGCTGGGACTGATCCACGAGGGCGAGGGAGTCGCCGCCAAGGCACTGGAATCGCTCGGCATAGCGCTGGAGGGCGTGCGCGCGCAGGTCGAGGAGATCATCGGCCAGGGCGCCCAAGCCCCGTCCGGCCACATTCCGTTCACCCCGCGCGCCAAGAAGGTGCTCGAGCTGAGCCTGCGCGAGGCGCTGCAGCTCGGCCACAACTACATCGGCACCGAGCACATCCTGCTCGGCCTCATCCGGGAGGGCGAGGGTGTCGCCGCCCAGGTGCTGCAGAAGCTGGGCGCCGACCTGAACAAGGTTCGTCAGCAGGTGTTGCAGCTGCTGTCCGGCTACCAGGGCAAGGAGACCGCCGCCGCCGAAGGCGGCCGCTCCGAAGGCAGCCCGTCCACTTCGCTGGTCCTGGATCAGTTCGGCCGTAACCTCACCCAGTCGGCCCGCGAGGGCAAGCTCGACCCGGTGATCGGCCGCGAGAAAGAGATCGAGCGGGTCATGCAGGTGCTGTCCCGTCGTACCAAGAACAACCCGGCCCTGATCGGCGAACCAGGTGTGGGCAAGACGGCGGTGGTCGAGGGTCTCGCTCAGGCGATCGTCCGCGGCGACGTGCCGCAGACCCTCAAGGACAAGCACCTCTACACGCTTGATCTCGGCTCGCTGGTCGCCGGCAGCCGTTACCGCGGCGACTTCGAGGAACGCCTGAAGAAGGTGCTCAAGGAGATCCGTACCCGCGGCGACATCATCCTGTTCATCGACGAGATCCACACCCTGGTGGGCGCGGGCGCCGCCGAGGGTGCGATCGACGCCGCCAGCATCCTCAAGCCGATGCTGGCCCGCGGTGAGCTGCAGACCATCGGCGCCACCACGCTGGACGAGTACCGCAAGTATGTGGAGAAGGATGCCGCCCTCGAGCGGCGGTTCCAGCCCATCCAGGTGGGCGAGCCGACGGTGGCGCACACAATCGAGATCCTCAGGGGCCTGCGGGACGCCTACGAGTCGCACCACCGGATCACCATCACCGACGGTGCGCTGGTCGCCGCGGCCACGCTGGCCGACCGGTATATCAACGACCGGTTCCTGCCGGATAAGGCGATCGACCTCATCGACGAGGCCGGCGCCCGGATGCGCATCCGCCGGATGACAGCTCCGCCGGACCTGCGCGACTTCGACGAGAAGCTCGCGAACGTCAGGCGGGACAAGGAGTCCGCGATCGATTCGCAGGACTTCGAAAAGGCCGCCGCCCTGCGCGATTCGGAGAAGCAGCTGCTCGGCAAGAAGAACGAGCGGGAGAAGGCGTGGAAGGACGGCGACCTGGACGTGGTGTCCGAGGTCGACGACGAGCAGATCGCCGAAGTGCTGGCGAACTGGACCGGCATCCCGGTCTTCAAGCTGACCGAGGAGGAGACCAGCCGGCTGCTCAAGATGGAGGACGAGATCCACAGGCGGATCATCGGGCAGAACGAGGCCGTCAAGGCGGTGTCCAAGGCGATCCGCCGGACCCGCGCCGGCCTCAAGGACCCGAAGCGGCCGTCCGGCTCGTTCATCTTCGCGGGGCCGTCGGGCGTCGGGAAGACCGAACTGACCAAGGCGCTCGCCGAGTTCCTCTTCGGTGACGAGGACGCGCTGATTCAGGTCGACATGGGCGAGTTCCATGACCGGTACACGGCCTCCCGGCTGTTCGGGGCGCCTCCCGGATACGTCGGCTACGAGGAAGGCGGGCAACTCACCGAGAAGGTGCGGCGCAAGCCGTTCTCGGTGGTGTTGTTCGACGAGATCGAGAAGGCGCATCCGGAGATCTACAACTCGCTGCTGCAGGTCCTGGAGGACGGCCGGCTGACGGACGGTCAGGGCCGGACGGTGGACTTCAAGAACACCGTCATCGTCTTCACCTCCAACCTGGGGACTTCGGACATCTCCAAGGCAGTGGGTATGGGGTTCTCTACCGGACACGACGCCGAGTCGAACTACGAGCGGATGAAGGACAAGGTCAACGACGAGCTGAAGAAGCACTTCCGGCCGGAGTTCCTCAACCGTATCGACGACGTGGTGGTATTCCATCAACTCACCACCGAGGAGATCGAGCGGATGGTGGACCTGATGCTCACCCGCGTCGAGCTGGCCCTGAAGAACAAGGACATGGACCTGCAGGTGCTGCCGGCGGCGAAGGCACTGCTGGCCGAGCGCGGATTCGATCAGGTGCTGGGCGCGCGTCCTTTGCGTCGTGCGATCCAGCGTGAGATCGAGGACGCGTTGAGCGAGAAGATCCTGTTCGACGAGATCAAACCGGGTCAGTTGATCACGATCGACGCGGACGGTTCGGGTGCAGAGGCGAAGTTCAGTTTTTCTGGTGCTCCGCGTGCGGCCTCGATGGTCAAGGAACCGGTAGGAGCCTCGATGGTCAAGGGCGAGGCAGCCGCTGCCCTGGAGAGCGGCACTCCCGAAGCCGTCTGAACCGTCAGGGCTGATCTGCCGGCCGCCTCGAGCCTGCTGATCACCTGGAACACAGGGCCCGCACCCCGATCTGGGGTGCGGGCCCTCTGCTGTCCCGTGCGCACGGCGCCGTCACGGTTACAGCGCCGTCAGCGGTGTCGGCGCCGGCTCACGCCACATCGGTCCAGCGCCGGCATGGGTTCAGCGTCGGCATCGGTTCAGCCCGACCTGCCGGCCGCTGGCGAATTGTTGCTGCCGCTGGCGAAATGTCGCCAGCGGGGAGTACATATCGCCAGCGTGGGAGCTGTCAGGACGAGTCGCCCCGATGGTGCCCGGCACAGGATCGCGACGCGGAGGAATCCGAAGGTGGTGTTGGCGATCAGGCCACCGACCGCCGACGGCAGGTATCGGGCCTGTGCCGCGAAACTGGCCCCGAGCAGCCGAAACCAAGGTTTCAGGGCTGCGGGCACAAGGGCGAAACCCTACCCGCGGGCGGTGCTCGACTCCGGAGTCACGACATGTGGGTCCCTGTCGAAGCACACCGTTGCTGGCGGCAGGCCTGGAACTCAACGCGGCAGCGACACCCGGTCGGCGTCGACGCGCTGCAGCAAGCCGTCGGCCAGCAACGAGTCCAGGCACCGCTGCCATTGCGTCCGATCCGGCCAGAGCTGCCGCAGGGCGTCCACCGGCACCGGGTGTTCGGACTCGCGCAGCACAGCCATGATCCGGCCGCGAAGCTGCCGGTCCGTACCTGCCCAAGCCTGAACTCGGCGGGCGGCGGTGCCGACCGGACGCCCAGCGGCCGTCCACCGACAACTGTCTCGCACCGGGCAATCGGCGCAGCGCGGCCGGGCCGCCGTGCAGACCAGCGCCCCCAATTCCATCACCGCCGCCGACAGCAGCGCGGCTACCCCGGGTTCGGCCGGCAGCAACGATTCCATCAACCGGCGGTCTTCCCCGGTGGCAGGGCCCGCGTCATCGGTGCCGTTGATCAACCGGTTGAGCACGCGCCGGACGTTGGTGTCGACCACGGGCACCCTGGCCCCGAAGGCGAACGCGGCCACCGCGCGTGCCGTGTACTCCCCGACGCCGGGCAGCGCCAGCAACTGGGTGAGGTCGGACGGGATCCGGCCGGCGTGCCGGGAAGTGATCGTTGTGGCAGCGGCGTGCAGCCTCAGCGCCCGGCGGGGATAGCCGAGCCGGCCCCAGGCTCTGACCGCGGCTCCAGGGCTGTCGGCGGACAGGTGGGCTGGGGTCGGCCAGCGCCGCATCCAGCTCAGGTAGGTGTCGAGCACCCTGGCCACCGGTGTCTGCTGCAGCATGATCTCGCTGACCAGCACTCCCCACGGGCCAGCGGCAGGGTCGCGCCACGGCAGCTCCCTGCCGTTGCGTCGGAAGAAGTCCAACAGCGGGCCGGCGGGCAGCTCGGGCGGGGTCAGCCCGGGCAACGGAGCCGGGGGCAACGGAACCGCGGGCAACGGAGCCGGGTTCAGCTGAACCGGGGCCGGCGGAGCCGGGGGCAACGGAGCCGGGGTCAACGGAGCCGGGGTCGGCGAAGCACTGGACTGCATCGTTCAACGGTAGGAGGCGTCCCGGGGCCGGTAGGAGGCGTCGCGGTGGTGGCCGACGGTTTTAGGGGCGGGGATGTTCGAGGTGATGGCAGAAGCGATGGTTGACGACCGAGATACGACCGGCGTTGCGCCGCAGATCAATCGCGCGACGCCGATACCGTCGAGTTCGTGATGCAACCTGTCGGCCCTCTGGAACCGAGGGTGTACTGGCTCCGTCGGTCTCTGGTGATCGCCCTCGCGGTGATCGCGTTGGTGGGCTTGGTGTGGTTCGTGCTGAGCAAAGCCGGCGGTAGCAGGGGAGGTCCCGCGAACGCCGCGAACGCCGTGCCGACCAGTGAGACCTCCACCACCGACATGCTGACCGGTGTGCTCGCGTCGCCGACGTCGTCCGTGGTGCCAAGCTCCGGGCAACCCTCCAGTGGCGAAACTCCCAGCGGCGTCAAGGGTTCCGCCGCCGGTTCGGTAACCAGCTCCGGAACTGCGGCCCGCACGTCATCGGCCGGCCGCGCCACCGGCTCGCCCCCACCGAGCGGAACAGCAGGCGTCTCCGCGGTGAAGCCGGCGGCGACGTCGAGTCCAGCGGCGCCGGCGCCGATCCGTACCGGCACCCTGGCACCGCAGGTGGGCAGCGCGCCGAAGACCACGTCCCCAACGCCGAGCCCCGCGACCGCCTCGCCGAGGCCGAGCGGATCCACGCAGCCGAATCGCACCACGGGGCCGACTGCGCCAGCGCCCACTACCCAAGCGCCAACGGTGGCGAAGCCCAGTCCGCCGGCGAAGCCCGGTCCATCAGCGAACCCAACGACCGCTGCGCCGACCAAGCCGACAACGAAACCGACGACTGTGCCGACAACTCCGAGCCCCCCGATGAAGCCCGTCCCGACCACCGACTCGCAGGGCCGCTTGCTCTGCGCGGATGCGTCGATCACGCTCGCCACCACCACCCGGGTGGACAGCTATCGGGTTGGCTCGCAGCCGATCCTCGGAATCACGGTGACGAACAACAGTCCTGAGCCCTGCGTCCGCGACGTCTCCGGGACGCTGCAGGTGTTCACCGTGTACAACGCGCAACACCAGCGGATCTGGTCCACCGCCGACTGCTTCCCCGGACAGGGAACGGAGAGCTGGATGTTCGGACCCGGCCAGAGCAGGCACTTCGACATCAAGTGGGCCGGGACCACCTCGCAACCCGGTTGCGTCGCGCACCGCGTTCCGGTGCCGACGGGCAGCTACACCGCCGTCGCCCAACTAGGAACGCTGAAGGCCGCCCCCGCGACGTTCGCTATCACCCAGTAGCGGCTCGCGCAGACTCAACCAGCGACCCGGTCAGCTGAAGCGGTCGCCGATCGATGACTCGGCCAGCCGGGACAGGCCCTCCCTGACCACTCTGGCGCGGGCTTCGCCGATGCCGTCGACTTCTTGCAGGTCGGCCGCGGTCGCCGCGAGCAGCGCCTGCAGGTTGCCGAAGTGGGAAATCATCCGTTCCAGCACCAGTGGGGGAAGCCTGGGAATACCGGACAGCAGGCGGTATCCCCTGCTGGGAACCTGTCCGTCCAGCGAATCCCCGACGTGCCCGAGGATCCTGGCGATGGCACCGAGATCGATCAGGGCGGACCCGGCGAGTGCATCGAGTTCGGCATCGACGGCGGCGACCCGGTCGGGGTCATCCTCCGGCAGGTAGTCACGGAGCAGCAGTTCGCCGAGGCCCTCGGTGCCGGCCAGCAGTTCATCGAGCTGCAGGCCGAGCAGCCGGCCGTCGGTGCCGAGTTCGATCACGTTGCCGATGAGCTCGTCGGCGATCCGTCGGACCATCAGCAGCCGTTGGACGACGGTCACCGCGTCCCGCAGGGTGGCGAAGTCCTCGATCTCCAAAGCCGACAGGCTGTGGGCGACCTCGTCCAGCCGGGCGCGGTACCGCTGCAGCGTCGCCAGCGCCTGGTTGGCGCGACCGAGAATCGTCGCGGGATCGGAGACTTCGTGCCTGGTGATGCCGAGGTACAGGCTGATCGTCGACATGGAATGGCTGACGGCGATCACCGGTACCCCGGTCTGCACTGCGGTCCGTTCCGCGGTGCGGTGCCTGGTGCCGGACTCGACGGTCGGGATCGTGGCATCCGGCATCAACTGCACATTCGCTCTGACGATCCGGGTGGCGTCGGCGTTGAGAACGACGGCGCCGTCCATCTTGCTGAGTTCCCGCAGCCGGGTGGGCGAGAACTCGACATCGAGCCGAAATCCGCCGTCGCTGAGGTCTTCGACAGCTGCGTTGTCGCCGACCACGATCAACGCCCCGGTGCGACCACGCAGGATCCGCTCCAGCCCCTCCCGCAACGGGGTACCCGGTGCCAGTCTGGCGATTGCCGCGCGATGCCTGCCGACGGCCGATCGATCGTTCAAATCAGGCGTGCCTCGTTCCCCTCCGGCGGATGACCCGCGGCCCCACCGGCGCCGGGCCGGCCACGGTTCAGTCTAGGTGGACGGCCCACCGCAGAGTGCCCGCAGCCACCGGCCGGAGCGCATCGCCGGGCGGAGCGCATCGCCGGGCACCGCATCGCCGGGCACCGCAATTCGGGTACGCCAGCGAAGGCCCAGCGCGTCGGGCCCGGCAGAACGGGCCGCCGATCCGGCCGTCTCAGTTCCGCAGCCAGCGTACGACGCCGTCATCGTCGCCCAGCGCACGAAACGCGGCTCCCAGATCCCGTACCTCGTCCACCCGCATTCCCTTCGGTACCGACAGTTCGCATCCGGCCGGTACCACGGCGTGTTCGAAGCCCAGCCGTGCGGCTTCGGCCAGCCGCCGGGACAGCGCCGGGACAGCGCGTACGTCGGCGGACAGGCCGATCTCGCCGACGAACACCGACTTGGGCGGCAGCGGGATGTCCCGGACGCTCGACCAGATCGCCATCGCTACCGCGAGGTCGGCGGCCGGCTCGGTGACCTTGGCGCCGCCGGTGGTGGCGGCGATGACCTCCTTGCCAGCCAGCGCGACGCCGGCGTACCGCTGCAGAACGGCGAGCGCGATCGTCACCCGGTTGGGGTCGAGCCCGGACACCGTGCGGCGGGCACCGCTGGGGGACTCCGATGACTGGCCGACGAGTGCCTGGATCTCCACCGGCAGCGCCCGTCTGCCCTGCATGGTGAGGGTGACCGCGGTGCCGGGCACCAGCGGCCGCGCCCTGGTGAGAAACACCTCGGAGGGGTCCGCCAGGCCTTCAATGCCGCCCGCCGTCATCCGGAAGCATCCGACCTCGTCGGATGCGCCGAAGCGGTTCTTGACCCCGCGGACCAGTCGCACCGACGAATGCCGGTCGCCTTCGAAATGCAGCACCACATCGACTAGGTGCTCCAGGGTGCGCGGGCCGGCGATCGCACCCTCCTTGGTGACGTGTCCGACCAGGACGCAGGCGATCCCACGTTCCCTGGCCGCCGCCGTGAGCGCCGCGGCGACCGCCCTGACCTGCGTCACCCCGCCCGCGCTGCCGTCCACCTCGGCGTCGGTCAAGGTCTGCACCGAGTCGACGATCAGCAGGCCGGGGGCGAGGTGATCCAGCTGCCCGAGAACCGCAGACAGCTCGGTCTCGGCGGCGAGGAACACCCGTGGGTGCACCGCTCCCATCCGTTCGGCCCGCAGCCGCACCTGCGATGCCGACTCCTCCCCGGTGACGATCAGCACCGTTCCCTGACCCGACGCCGCCCAGGCCTGCGCGGCCGACAGCAACAACGTGGACTTGCCGACTCCTGGTTCGCCGGCCAACAGCACGACGCTGCCCGGAACAAGGCCACCGCCGAGAACCCGGTCGAGTTCGGGAACCCCGCTGGGCCGCGCGACTGCGATGGCGGGGTCGATCTCCAGCATCGGCCGTGCGGGGGTGCTGACCGGCCCGGCGGAGACCTTGCGCAGCACTGCCCTTCCGGAACCTGCCTCGGCCAGCGAACCCCACGCCTGGCACTCGGGGCAGCGGCCCAGCCACTTGGTGGCGTTGTGCCCGCACTCCGAGCACGCGTATGCCTGCCTGGGTTTGCCGGCTCTGCCGGCGGAGGCGCCGATCGAGCGGGAACCGCTGAGTGTCGTCATGATCCCGGACGCTACGGGACAGCCCCGACATCGACGATCGGGCGCGCAGGGTACGGGCGTTCGAAAAGACGGCGCTTCCTGCGACGGCCCTACTGCGGCGCTGCTGCCGGTCAGGCGTTGCAGGCAGTCAGGCGTTGCAGGCGGCGCCGTTGGCACCGGACGGACCTGCGGAGCCGGATCCCGCGGGCGCCGACTGCTCGGCCGCCGAGGCCTCGGCCGGGTGCGCCCCGGTCTCCCATAACGGCGTCGGCCCCGCGGGCTGGATCTCGATGGTGGTCCGGGTCCCGGTACGCGTCACCGGCGTCTGGATCGTCACGTTCAGCGTCACCTGCCCGGCCTTCTCGAAGGAGAAGGTCAGCGGGATCGACTGTCCGTAGCACAGCGCCCTCTTCAGCCCGGCGAGCCTGACGGACTGCGCACCGTCACCGGTGAGCTGGATGAGCGATCGAGGCGGTACGACGATCTTGTTCGACGACAGCCGCACCTCACCCGCCGGTGTGCTGACGCCGGTCAGAGTGTCCGGGCTGATCCCGTCGTTGGACAGCACCGCCAGCACCGGGATCTCGGCACCGGGCGGGTAGTTGGCCGCCGGAGGCGTTGCCAGCAGCACGTTGCGCACTCCGATGGTGCCGACGGTGGCATTGCCGCCGTCGATGGCCGCCACCTGCTGAGCGGTCTGCGAGATCTGGCCGGCGGCGCACCCGGACAGCAGCAGCCCGGCAGCGAGACCGGCCGCCGAGACCGTGGCCATGGAACCGCGACGGCGCCCTCCGAGACCAGGCTGACGGGCGCTGCGGGACACGGTGACCAATCCCTTCCGGTCGAACGGTGCGGGTGACGAGTGAAGATTAGCCGCAGCCGGACCTCCGATGCGCCTCGGTCGCCCAGCGAGCCGGCCCGCTGGACGCCCGAGAGCGGCCCGGCGAAGCGGCTCAGGACCTCGCTGGCGTCATCGAAAGCACGGACAGGGCAGGTTTGTCAACCCCTGCTAGGGGTCCTGACCTGCGACAACGGCTGGAGTGACGGCCGAGGGCGTGGTAAGCTGGGTCTGGCGAAAGGGGATCAACACCCATGGTTTTCAAGGTCGGCGAGACTGTTGTCTATCCGCATCACGGGGCCGCTCTGATTCAGGCCACCGAACTCCGCGTGGTCAGGGGCGAGGAGAAGCTGTATCTGGTTCTCAAGGTCGCCCAGGGTGATCTCACCGTGAAGGTTCCGGCGGAGAACGCGGAGATCGTCGGTGTCCGGGACGTGGTCGACCAGACCGGGCTGAACAAGGTATTCGAGGTGCTGCGAGCGCCGCATACCGAGGAGCCGACCAACTGGTCGCGACGGTACAAGGCGAACCTCGAGAAGTTGGCTTCCGGCGATGTCAACAAGGTCGCCGAAGTGGTGCGCGATCTCTGGCGCCGCGACAGGGAGCGGGGGCTGTCGGCAGGCGAGAAACGGATGCTGGCCAAGGCCCGGCAGATTCTGGTCTCAGAGCTGGCACTGGCCGAGCATACGGACGAGGACAAGGCCGAGGTCATCCTCGACGACGTTCTCGCGTCCTGATCGCCATCCGGTCTTGCACTGAAGAACAAGCGCTGACAGAGCGCTGATGACGGTAGTCGCGCTGGTTGCGGCAGCGGGGAGCGGCGAACGCCTGGGTCTCGGCGTGCCGAAGGCCTTCGTCGAGGTGGACGGCCGTCCGCTGCTCGTTCATGCGGTTGATGCGCTGCGCGCAGGCGGTGCCGATCTGGTGGTGGTCGCCGTCCCCGCGTCGGAGGTCGGGTCGGCCCGCGGCCTGCTCGGGCTGGACGCCGTCGTGGTGGCGGGCGGCGCAGATCGCACTGCTTCGGTGGCCGCCGCGCTGAAGGCCGCAGAGCAGCAATGCGACGTCATCCTGGTGCACGACGCCGCCCGCGCCTTCGTGCCGCCGGCGATGGTTCGGCGGGTGATCGATGCCGTGCTGGCCGGCTCTCGCGCCGTCGTTCCGGTGCTGCCGGTGACCGACACCGTGCGCGGCGTCGCGCTCGAACCCGCCGTTCCAGCGTCCCCGGCATCGGAGCGGGCGAGGTCAGGAATCGCCGAGCACAGCACCGGCGTCGTCGATCGCGAGCTGCTGCGCGTCGTCCAGACCCCGCAGGGATTCGAACCCGGCCTGCTCCGGGAGGCCTATCGGTACGCCGCCGAACATTCCCGATCCAGCACCGACGACGCTGCGCTGGCCGAGAATCTGGGCGTCACCGTCGATTTCGTTGCCGGCGACCGGGAGGCGGGCAAGATCACCACCGCGGCGGACCTGTCCGCGATACGGGCCGGCCGGCAGACCGGCTACGGCCTGCGAGTGGGAATCGGCGTCGATGTACATCCGGTCGAAGCCGGAC
>JAABUS010006666.1_pt1 | contig 13843 bp, 20 predicted proteins | sample 5560161 | NCBI WGS metagenome assembly JAABUS01 (sample SAMN10711885, study PRJNA513376) | rock metagenome | isolation source: Antarctica rocks | place: Antarctica: Victoria Land, Trio Nunatak nord | collected 2016-01-04 | reverse complement strand
GCAAGTGTCTGCTGCATTTTCATATCAGAAATTTTCAAGATAAGAATTTATCGATCAATGAATTTATTTCCTCATACAGTTGATGAATGATCAAGAGCGGAAGTTAGCAAATTCTAGACGTTAAGCGGGTACAGTGATACTGTCGCCTAAAAGACTCGAGAGCATTGTGCATGAAACAGGTATAAGGGTGAAAGGAGGTATATGTAGAAGCACTGTCCTCATTGGAGATGTTTTGTCTTCCTGCAAGCTCTCAGCCAGAAAGTCCAAGGGCGACAGTGACTTGGGGGATCAGGCCATCGAATCATCGAGGGAAGACTGCAGGCCCCTGATCCACTATGTCAATTTCCCCACAGGAGGTTGCGCCGAAAGAATGGCAGGACGGGTTGATGCCGAGAGGTAACGGTTGGTCGTTCATGCTTACCCATACTATGATCAATTCCGCAGCCTATTTCACTACAAATATCGACTTGGCCCTTTTCCCATAAACGCACTATATAAGAAAATATTTCCCATGTCGTACAACTCGACAGTTCTGCATTGCTCCTTCCATCCACGACCTCGTCGACATTCAGATACATGGTTCGTTGCTCAATTAAGACACCCTGCCAGATCTTCCGAAATCATTCACTCGGGTGTTTCTCATTATCCGGTACATCCCAGGCGGACATGTCACACTGCATGTCGTCGGCATTTAGGAAGTCAAGGACTTCGTGATCAACCGGCTGGGAGCTTAGCATCGTGGTTGCGGAGCCCTTTGGACGTTTGGAGGGGTTCGAGACGCAGATCTGGCATTGCTTAAGTAGGAATATAACGTCCGACCGTAGAATGCCGTAATAGGAAGTGCTAACTTCCTTCCAGGTAGCATCCCACCCGGCATGGCCATTGCCTTTATGCACGATTTCCACTACGTCCGGGATCATGTGGTCAGTAATCACCATACGGTTCTTGGCTTCATTCGTCTTTGCGGCTGCGACCAGATTTCGCGTCTTTTCGTCCCAAGCGAAGGTCTTCCAGACATAGTTTCTTCGGCTGAACTCCTTCTGGGATGAAGGTCGTTTGTGAGGATTTGTCAACCAGTCGATTAGGATCTCTTTGTCGGTTTGGGATACGCGGCGGTTGTTCGGATTATCACGCAGATATTGTAGAAAGGCCGATTTAGTACTTGAAGTCAATATGACAAGATCATTCAAAGAAGTACTTGTCATGACGACCCTTCGCAGTCTGATATGGTTTACTTGACCAGTTTCTGCAACACATGACGTATTTGCACAGGCGTACGCCTTCAGTCGAGAGTAGTCTCGACTGCAGGCGTACGCCTAAGCAAGCTAAACGATGAACCTCTTCGTGAAGTTCAAGCGTCGTCTGCCACGACGGTCGAGTCTAGCACGATAGCTGGGCAAAGGAATAGTCATCAGTTGGGCGACTCTTATATCGTTTGCGCTGGAACACGTTGTCTTTGCTTTCGTTCACCACAATGGCGACACTTCCATTGCCTGTCGAGTCGAAAGCAGATGCCACCATTGAGTTTGGCGCAATATGGAGAGTAGCGATAGATCGCTATGAGGAGATCACTATGGTCAAGATTCAATCTCTAGCCGAAGCCAACAATGTTAACGAGATCTTGAACGATATACACGAGAGAGAGACAAAGTTCAAAGCCCATCGCCATGACGGCTCTAAGTTGGATAAGTTTAGGACGCTCGTGGGTAAGAGTTTGAATTCCATCGAAAAGCTGGGCGATATGGTCGCGTCGGCCGCTTCGACGGTAAGAAAAGAGTCTCTGCCTGCTCGTTGATTGGGGTTAACTTATGTCTGTATTACGAAAGTCCTTCCCTCCCAGCATTGCCATCTTTACGGCTGTCCGTTATCTTATCAACGTATTATATCTATATTCTTATACAGTATGATTCTTAACAAGTGTTAGAGTGCGAACGCCGTGTCAGCCGATTACGATAAGATTGCCGGGTTCTTCGAGGACTTGGATCTATACCTCAGTCGACTCAAGATCTTGGAGAAATGGGTCCCGCCTGTACCAGAGCTGAAGGTAGCTCTAGCACAGGTCCTCACCTCCGTGCTAGTCCTTTGCGGGATTTGTGCAAAATATGTCTTGATGAAGCGATTTGGTAATTGCACCTTCTCCAGCGCGCCTTTTCTAGAAAGTTTTTTGGAAAACTGTCTGGCGCACATATTCCGTACTCAATCGTATGATGTTCTTTCCCAGGTACTTTACAATGCCACCTATGCAAAAGAATCTGCCTGAAAGATACGTCGCTCACATCCATATGCTTGAAGCCTCTCCACATCCGCCTCCGCTCATTATATTCTAAACCAAGCAATCATTCAGCAACTGATATGGGCGTTCCCTTAGTGAAAGCTTTTCGAAACCTAGTCTCTGGGGAAGACGACGAACTTACCGCCGCCTATGCACACTTCCATAAAATGGTCGAGCAAGAACAAGGTGCAGTTAGAAATGCAACTCTGGTAGCTATAGAGCAAGTCAAAAAGGAAACTAGCTCTATGCGTACAGATGTCAGCGTAGTTTTAGCTACGACGAAACGCACGGAGGCGGACACCGAGACCCTGGTGGCTAGCACTGGGCGCATGCATATATATTTAGAGAGTAAGACTGTTTCTGGCCATTCCTCGTTTTGACGTCTAAGGCGATTTGAAGGTCGAGAAGCTGCTCTCGAACGCGACGAAATTCTTAAAGGGCTGTCATCGCTCAACTTTCATGATAAGCAAAGGGACGTGTTCCAAAAACATCATCAGGGCACTGGTCAGTGGCTGTTGAAGACCGACGAGTTTCAAAAGTGGTTCATGGGCGAACAGAACTCGACTCTTTGGTGCCCCGGGATTCGTATGTCTATCTTCTGAACACCCCCAACCTTAGCATCTTGATCCGCTTGCTAACATGTGAAAAAGCCGGTGCGGGAAAGACTGTCATGACGTAAGAATCGTACATGGAGTGGTTGCTGCAACCCATCACTACTCGTTGCATAATCCACAAGCTTATATAGCTAATAGATCTATCGTTGTTAATCATGTTGGGGAAGCGACTCAAGGGAGGAAAGCTGCGATTGCATATATATATTGCGACTATAAAGATGCGAAGACTCAGTCCGAAGTCGAAATCCTGTCTAGTATAACCCGGCAGTTAGCCGAGCAAACCAGCCCCATGCCTCCAGAGGTGAAGGCATTCCGTGATAAGGATACCCAAAAAAGGAGGAATCCAACAGACGATGAGTGGATCTCACTTCTTAGGTCTCTTTGTCTCCTCTTTCAGACAACCTACGTCTTTATCGATGCCCTGGTAACATTCTCTTATCTGATTGACCCTTTAATAATTTCCAAAGTGGTAATTTTGCGAACTAGGATATATGCCCTGAATCGAATAGGGAAAAGTTCCTCTTCTTCATTAAGAGGATGGAGCCTTTCGCCCGAGTGTTTGTCACCTCTCGTCCACACGTTGACCTTCAAGTGAAACTTACTAACATACATCGAATCGACATTCTGGCCAGTTCCTCTGACATCAAGGCATTCTTGGTTTCCGAAATCAACACAAACAATAGGTTGTCTATGTTCACTGCTAAAGATTCCAAGCTGCAGGATGAAATCGTCAAAAGTGTGAATGAAAAAGCGGCTGGCATGTGAGTCGGCACAAAGGTGTCCACCTCTAGACTGTCTACCCGCAAATATTAACTCAAATGGCTCAGGTTCCTACTTGCCCATCTACAGATTGGCCACCTCTGTAGACAAACGAACCTCAAGACGGTTCGAAAGAATATAAATGCACTACCAACAGGAGTATATGCAACATATGAAGACGCCATCAAGAGGATCGAGGAGCAACCAGAGGAAGACAGCCAATTAGCGAAGAGAGCACTTTCCTACATATTCTGTGCAAGAAGACCACTAAAAGTGGAAGAGCTACGTCATGCCTTGGCTGTTGAAGCCGAAGATACCGAATTAGACGAGACCGCTTTCCCAGAGACTGAGATTCTACTCAACATTTCTGCCGGTCTGATCAGCGTTGATGAGAAGAGCAGCACCACACGGTTAGTTCATTATACCTTACAGGAGTATCTAGAAAAGAACCGTGGGAAACTTCTGCCAGACCCCGAAGTTGAGCTTGCAACGGCATGCCTCACATACTTATCATTCGATGTCTTCGGCAGCGGACCTTGCAGTGATGGAGAAGCACTAGACCAACGCTTGCAAGCGTATCAGTTCCTTGACTACGCTTCTCATTGTTGGGGTCATCATGTAATTGAGAATCAGCTTCGGATGGACTCGGTCTTAACATATTTGGAGAATGATCAAAAGCTATCTTCTTTTGTCCAGGTTTTGCACCTAGCTCCATATCGGACGACCGACTGGCAGGACCGTTTTCCTAAGGACTTTGGTCCTCTTCATGTTTTAGCGTACTGGGGTTTTGACGAGATTCTTCCTCTTTTCTTTGGAAAAGGCATAGATATTAACATTCAAGACAGCTACGGAGCGACGGCACTACAGCTAGCTGCCAAGCATGGTCACAAGCGGGTAGTGCTGCTACTGCTGAAGAACGAGGCTAACATCAACATGGGAAATAAAAGCGGAGAGACAGCTTTATACTGGGCAGCTAGGAATGGGCACAAGACCGTAGTAGAGCTGCTCCTTATGAATAAAGCCAACGTCATGACGAAGGATAACGAAGGATGGAGTGCACTAGACTGGGCAGTTATTGGAGGAAAAAATGATGTGGTGAAGGTGCTATTGGAATATGGCGTCGATGCCGAAAATGATGGAAGAAATAAGGCGCTCTATCTAGCGGCTGGGGAAGGGCATGAGGTAACGGTGCAAATGCTACTAGACAACGGAGCCAATGTCAATGCGATGGATTGGCTTGGAAGTACGGCACTAGACTGGGCAGCGCCGGGGGGGCACGAGATGACAGTTCGGGTACTTCTACGAAATGGGTCCAACTTGAATTTAAGAGATGCGTATGAAAATACTGCACTGCATTGGGCGGTCCCGCATGAGGCAATAGTACAACTACTACTAGAAAACGGGGCGAACGTTAATGCCAAGAACGACTGTGGACAGACGGCACTTTGCTGGGCTGCTCGGGATGGTTCAGTGGCAGTTGCGCAACTGCTCCTTGAATATACCGCCGACGTCAATATAGAGGACAAGTACGGATGTACAGCGCTACACGGAGCAGCCTTGAGAGGGCGTGAAGCAATGCTAAGAGTACTATTGGAGCATGGGGCTAACCCCAATGCGAAGGATAAGGATGGATGGACAGCTCTGCACATGACAGCTCTGAAACGGTACGAGGGATTAGTGCAAGTGCTGTTCGAGAAGGTTAACAATGGAAGGGCGATACTAGATTGGGTGGCACTACAACAGCAGGATACAAAAAAGCACGCATTATTAGAGAAGATTGCAGAGAAGAAGGCGGAGGGGAGTACTGTAATTACGGGCCTGCGCTTGGCCGTTCAGGAACGAAACATTTCGAGGTTGCAGGTGCTGCTGGAGAAGGGAGCAGACGTTAATGCGAAAGATATTGGAGGATGGACGGCTCTAATGATAGCGGCCGAATGCGGACACAAGGAAGCCGTGCAGCTCCTGCTGCAGAACGGGGCTGACGTTAATATGAGTGGACGTAGTGAATGGCCGGCGCTGCACTGGGCGTCCAAGAGCGGAGAAGAGGCAGTAGTACATCTATTGATTGAGAATGGGGCTGATGTTAACGCGAGTAAGCATGGATGGACATCAATGCTCCTAGCGGCAAAGAATGGGTACATGGCGATTGTGCAGTCCCTGGTTAAGAACGGGGCTGACGTCAATACGGAGGATTACTACGGACGAAGAGCGCTGCATTGGGCTGCCAGGTACGGTCACAAACCGATGGTGTGGCTGCTGGTAAATAAGGGGGCCGATTTCAACGTGGTGGATCGTTGGGGAAGGACAGCACTGATGTGGGCGATCGAGAACATGCAACTAGCGGTAGTGAAGTTACTGCTAGAGATTGGGGCCGACGTTGAAGCAAAGGCACGGGATGGATCTACCGCGCTCCATCTGGCGGCCTTAAAGCGGGAGGAAGTAGTGGTGCAGCAGCTGCTTGAGAGAGGGGCTAGCGTTGAAGCAAAGACTCAAGCCAAGTTTACCGCACTACACATAGCGGCTTTCATGGGGTGTGAGGCAGTGGTGCAGCTGCTTCTGGGGAGAGAAGCCGACGTCGAGGCAGAAGCTCAATGGCGAGGGCTTGAGGATGGTGATGATGAGGATGACGAGGATGGTGATGAATATGACGATGGCATGGCAGATACGGCGGGGGTGAAGTCCTTAAGTAAGCTCCTGCGCCAATTGCTTCTCGAGCAAGGGACCGTTACCAACGAGGCGAGAGCACAGCATGGATTGACGGCGCGACAGCTTGCAGCTAGCGGCAGACATGTAGCAGTACAACGGCTGCTAGGATAACCATGAGCAAGCCCTAGATAAGGTATGCAGTACTAGGCTATATTGTGCGCCATGAAACCAAGCTGAGCGTTGGTAACATATATATATAGAAGTGATTGCTGAAGTAATTGTTTGCCTGAAACGTCTACTGATGAATGCAATGTCCGCCGCGGATTGATAGTATTTGCTCTCCACCAATTTGCATTCTGACAGCATCTTATGAACAACCTGTGATCATGCGTGATCTGGATCTGGTTGGGATTTGGCATTGAGCCACGCGTTGACGCCCGCAGGTCAGACAGCTTGGCAGCACCAGATAGATGAGATCCCAAGCCCCTTGCAGTAGCGTGACTAACATATGGTCTTTGGTAAGGTAAGGTACCTTATGTTTGAAGCGGAATGCCGCGCGTAAGAAGCCTGATGCATTACGAGGTAGATCTGCCATTGCTACCGGTTACCGCTGGAGTGGCCCTGAAGGGATGAGTCACGTGCATTGTTGCCCAAATCTGTGAATTACAGAGTCTTCAAGCTAGCAAATTTCCTTTTAGTGGTACAGCTAGCGCAATGCTACGACAGGTGATGCCCAGGAATGCACTTTAGACGTCTTCATCAACAACCTGATCTGAGATGGCGCAGGGAAGATGCGTGCTTCTCGTCTCAGTAATATGCAGAACACTATATTTGAGGGTACATGTAAGAGAGCAGGTTTGGCTGAATCGAATGTGAGGAGGATGTCTGTTATTCTCATTAGCCAAATCTCAGAGGCCATACTGCTAGGAAAAGCACTGACAATTCGCGATCCGGCGTCGGCATGCAAGCGAGGAAGAGACGTGTAGAGGGCTGTATTATATGCAAATATAGAACGATCTGGTTGTCCAGCGGACTATGGCAGCGCTGGCAGGTCTTGCGGGCGGTGACTTCAGGAGTCTCCCGCGTGATCTTGCGGCAATTTTGGTTCTTGTTCAGAGAAGGGAGCATCCGAGCGAATTTGATGGAGTTTGCTGTCCTATGACCCCTTCTTGTTTGCGCAGAGGAGTTAAGCTGTCAAAGTTCTTGCAACTGTCCTGTGAATCACTCAAATTAGTCCAGATACTCTAATGTCTAATGCAGATATAGGTCTTACTCTCGCTGGCGTTGTCTTCGACTTCGGTCCAACCGTGTCCTCTTACCTCCTTGACAGCATATTCGACCTCGGCTCCTTTCTCTGCCACGCACTCTGAACCTAGTATGGCTTTCCTCGCCTACTCTTGAATCTCTGTTCATGATATGAAAACGGTTTACGTTATCTGGCAAAGCCGAAGAAGCAGAGGCCTCCGTGAAGACGGATACTTGTATTTCAGACGCGGTACGAGACAAATGCAGCCATTGTTTTTCAAGTCCGAGGTTCACAAAGGTCTGCAACGTTTCATTTTGCATAGTTTCCCGGAAGGGGTCTGGAAGAGGAACTGTTACTGTCGATGTGGGAGAACGTACGCTCTCTGCGCTACTAGACGCTAAAGCCAGCTGGAGAAGGGTTCAAGGTGCCAAGAGTGAGTAGTCATCCGATCCAGCGCCAGTCCTGTTTTACAGAGAGCAAATAACATGAGACGAAAAGACACCATATATCGTCAGCATCCCCAAATATCATACGAAAAAGATTGATTGGTCCAATCAACCCACATGGCCAAAGCTAAACCGTCGCTGACGATTGTGGAGATGGAAAGTAAGTTGGGATACAAAGTCGATTCCTTGACTTGTCCCGAAGAGAACGCGAAGCGTTTCTATTCCAATCTCAGACCGGTTCCTAACAGTACCTACGAGAGAACTAAAGAAGAATTCGAAGTGTACGAAAAGAAGAGGTATCATAAAGACTATATAACCATCTCCGAGAAAGTCCTTCCAGAGCTGGGCGTAGTCCAAGTAAGCAGACCTCGACCCTAGATTCATCAAGCTGACACAGCCATAGACGATTGCGCATGGTGAAGACACAATAACAATCACGCGTAGGAGTCATGTTGTATTCTACAGTTTTACTGTGAATATTAAACTTGATTTCGGGTTTGACTTGCCGCTGCTAGTTACCAACGATGAAGCATTTAGGACCATATCCGTTGCAAAGGTACGTCAGCGTTGAACCGAAACTTCTTAGAGATAAATTGAGTCGATGCATAGCTGCAATCCAATACACCTTATAGCGTGACTTCCATGTTTTACAAGCTTCCTAGAGAACTTCGCAACAGAATTTATATCTTCGCACTCCCAAAAGGAGAATGGAAAATAGAAGACATGAGCACTTTTGATGAGCTCAACTTTACTGGAGGCATGGGCGATCCTAGCGGTTTCTATTTCCCGCTGAGTAAGGAACTTACTGTCCTTAGAATTAACAGACAGATGCGTCAAGAGGCACTGCCCCTCGCGTATCGCAGGACGGTTTTCCATTTGAATGATATGGACGACCTCATTAAGCTTCTCATTGCGGTTGGCAAAATTGGCCGCGACAGCATTGAGTCACTGGAGCTTACTTGGGAAAGCAGAGCCGATTCTGAGTGTAAATGGGACGAAGCTCCGGACTCTGAAGACCCATCTTTAACGTTGCCAACCCTTCATGTTGTGAGATGTGTCCAGCTGCTTAAGCAGTGCAAGAGGCTCACATCCTTGCGTCTATATTTTGAGAGAGATCTCATAAATGACATATCCCCAAACGTCTTTAAAGCCGATCCTGGAATCCGTGAGCTTTGCTTCCTTCGAGGAATTGAAAGGGTGGAAATCTGGGGATTGGATTATGAGCCACTAGAGCAGCGTGGCCTAGTAAAATGGCTGAAAGAAGAGATGAAGTCTTCTGAGGAGGAAGGAGAGGACGAGAAGGGACTTGGCAAGCAAGATACTGATCATTAAGCTGAAGCTTCGCTAGTAGAACGTAACCTGAATTAAAAGACATAATGACTGTCATATCTTAAATTGACATCATAGTCATGCAGTCAATTCGCTTCTTACTTTTTCGATAGCTGCGCATTAAATATCCTTCAGAACACGCTTTTTAACATGCTTCATGCGACGCGCCCTAATACACGTCGTTCGCTTCGTGGCCTGCTTCATAACTAGCTCAACAGGAAGCAGCCTCCATGACTCCCTACCCAACAGCCTCCATGTTTTCCTACCAGACTTCCTACCAGACTGGCCGGCAACGAGATTCACCTCTACGAGGTGCTGGCTACGAACCTTCTGCAAGCTATGCTTGTCAGAAGAGCTGAACAATCTCATCGACAGAGCAGTAACAGCGCTTTACCCACGCGTTGAGCTCATACGCAGTCGAAAAGTCCACGTGGCTAGATGACCATGTGGCCAAACAGCGAACGGAAGCTCATGTCGAAGTGGCCAGCTTCCACATACATAGAGCAAAGCTCACCTAGCTCGCTCAGCTAGGTGATCATACAGTCAATTCGAAAGCTCATGTCGAAGTGATCAGCTTTTACAAATGATCACATAGACAACTCGAAATTGATCATATAGACAGTTCACAATAACGTGATCTGTTACTCGCATGATCAGCTCGCAACCTCAAGCATAGCTCTTCATCATTCATTTTATCAATGTGATTGCACAATATACTACTGATCTATGAAATACACTGTTTAGAATTTTAAGTCATGACTGCTTGCAGCAGAATTTTCTTGAACTCATTCAACTGAGTATGAAAAGTAAATTCAAATTAGATACAGCGATTACTAGAATAAACAATTATGGGATTTTTTAACTCTAAGAGTCTGTTTTATGCAAAGAGTTTTTTCATACTACATACATCATCAGTACAACTTTATGTGTATTTGTATACCATGTAGATAATGTCGTAAATCATTTATTAAAAAACAAGAGCAAATCTGGTTAATTTGAAGCAGTAGTAAAGTTGGTAGAAATTGAAATAGCCAATTAGCTGTTGATTTTGTTCTTTTTGCAGTTGATTGTTCTTTTTAAATCACTTATAAATGAACGAGGTTGATAATATATAGCTAACATAGTTGCAGGCATACGAATTCAGCGGTACCTTACTCCTCAAGAATTAGCGCAAAAGTCACGTGTAGGAGCGTCTATCACCAGCTACGAGCCTGAGATATGATGAGTACCTGACTGCTTTAACTCCCAATCCAAAAGCCTAAGCAATCACCACCCAACAATGAAACCCCTACCCCCCCAAATCCGGCTCCTGGCCAAACATAGCAGGCAGATCCATCCCTTCTCACCCACCCAATCCCGCACCCTCGCCACCTCTCCCTCCCCGCGCGCCAAAAACCGCATCTACACCTCGTAAGTACGTACCGTTTCCTCCCCCTCATTTCCTCCCCCCACAATTAACCTCCTCCCAGCGTCCGCTCCCCCCCGGACCTCGACACCCTCCTCCTCCTCTCCGCCACTGCCCGCACCCCTCTCCTTACCTTCTGGACCGCCTCTTGGTGTTCCTCCTGCAAGACCATTGCGCCGCTGATCCGGGCCGCGATTGAGAAGGACGGCATTGGCGAGAAAGAGGGCGGGGTTGGGTTTGTGGAGGTGGAGGTTGATAGCCCTACTGGTGGGGATTTGGCGGGGCGGTATACGGTGCGTGATTTTGCTTTGCTTGTTGGTGCTGGTGGTGTGTGTGCTGGTTTGGATGGGGAGTGAGGGGTTTTGGCTGACTTGTTGGGGGTTGGTGGGGGTGGGCAGATTACGAGTGTGCCGACGTTGATGGCGTTTAGTAGGCAGGAGGCGCAGGTGAAGACGAGGGTGACGAGTGTGGAGGAGATGGGGGATGGGGAGTTTTTGAGGATGTGGATTGAGGAGGAGGCGAGGAGGGGTGGGGAGGGCGGGGCTGGGGGAGGGTTGTTTGGAGGGTTGTTTGGGTTGGGGAGGTGAGGGAGGACACGAGGAGTGGGTAGAAGGGGGAAGATAAGGGATATGGAGATGGATGTGATTAAAGAAAGAGAGGCTTAGATACAGGGGTCCTAGAGGGTTTGTAAAGGCAGGGAGCTGTATCATAAATTTAGGCTGATCACAACAGCTATCAATCGCATGGCTAATACACAATGGTGGTACTAGGCAAGACTGTGATCTGGAATAGTCATCAGTCAAAAAGCACTCGAAGCAGACACATCGCCTTGTTCTCTATTACCCACCACCCGTCTATGCCACAAAAACCACCCTCTGCACGCCCCATCCTAGACGCCTCGTCCTTTAATCAGATTAGCCTACAGCGGCTCGGTAGCATACCCCTCCTCCTCCGCCAGCAACCCATCCAACTCCTCCAACCTCCAAAGCAAACTAAAAGAAGCCTTGGAGTGCTCCGTCAGAACCTTGGTCAGATCGGTAAGAAAATGCAGCGTCTGGAACAAGATTTCCTGGAACTTCGGCAAGGTTTCCAGCGCGTCTTGAGTAGCTTCTCTCATGGTCCTGTTAGCTTCCAATACCTGGTCTCGTATGTTTCGATCGAGCGTCCAGATGCAGTTGTTGGGGTAGGTGGGGCCGTTTTCGAGATCCTCGCATTGTCGGAGGGTTTGGGGGCTTGAGGTATCTGTGTCCATAGGGTCGAATGGGGTTTCTTCGTTGGCTTGGAGGGGGGAGCGTGGCTCTGGTAGGTCTCTGTAAGGTTGGGCCATGAGCATCAGGGAGAACGCGTTCGGTATGAGTGTGGGGACGCTTGAGTTGTAGCAATTTGAATCTGGGTATTGAGGCGCTTTAAGTTGTAAATGCTGAAAGAAGTAGAATGCAGGTTTCTGTGGCGCTCTATTGATCTCCGGTTCATTCCAGCGGCCTCTAAAGAAAGTCGTTGTGGAGAGTATAGAATACGATTGTGGGCCCTTGCATTATGTCATATGATACGTATGATATAAGCCAGCAGAAACGGAATAGACATGCTCCAAGTATCCGAGATCGCAGTGAGTCCTATGCCGGAAGTTTTTGGCCTTTGCGGCGGCGACGACGTCAGGTTTTGGGGACTATCCAAGACCAGGTTTTCGATATTGCAAGTTACACCCGTATCGTTCACGGTCGAGCTTACGCCGCTTACTGTAAATTTGGTTGCTTCGTAGTAGTCTTCTGGCTCATTGTTGCACCATGAGGCGTCCTGTCCAGTTGTCGTCTATGAGTGTATCAGTTGAATGATATGAAGGAGATACGACTCCAAATGAAAGCGATTTGAGTTGGCAAAGTTGGAGAAAGACATACTAAGACAATGTTCTTGAAAGTCACTGGGCCAAAGTCCCATGTTAGGTTGTACAGCTCAATGGCAAAAGCGGCTTGGTTGAACGATTTACTAGCTAATGCAAGTCAGAATACATCTCTGTCAGCTCTTGCTTGGAATCGTAGGGCTTGTAGAGTATTCGTTTGGGGACTGACTTATTTCTGGAAAATCGCTCCTCACAACCCTCCCATTGCTAGCCTTCTTTGACGTAGTCGTCCAAGAAGACGAATTTTTGACATTACTAAAGCTAACCGTATCTCCCCCATTCAGGTTGAGGCTAGCTCCCCACGGCAAAATTGGGTTCTGGCAGCAGAAACCGCTGAAGTAGGACCATGTACCACTTTCTTCACCACTTATGTTGCCACTTAGGACATTTTGATATATACCGTCGTCATTTGGGGTTTCTAGGCCTGGCCAAACATAATAAGTGCCCTCACTGACTGGTTTCAGAGGAGGGATGACCATATCACCCGAGAACGAAGTAAAATCTGAATCGGAGGGCAAGTGGTACCTAACCATATGCCATGATGTTACTTCATAAGCTGAAACAAAGCTGAATATAGCAAGGCTGGCGGAGAGAGTAAAGAGAGGCCTCATCGCAGCACTTTGAACGGAGAGAAGCATATATACAAAGGCAATACCAGGGAGGCAAGACGTATTAAATCAGAAGTACTAAAGTCATAAGGTTGAAGAACAGCACAAAAGAAAGAAACCCACTGAACACGGTAGTCCTCATAGCGCCGAGGCTGAGTTAAGGCGTTGGTGTTCCCTAGGCACCACGCCTAAGTAGGTAATTTTATGAAGTCTAGAACCAATTAGGTTGCCACTTGAGGAGCCGCCCTGCCGCGCTGAAAACCGACTAAGTAAGCAGGACCCCCAAATAAACCCTTGATATCGAACTTCCACAACGACTGCAAGTAACTATGCTGCTGCTAGAGTCGAATGAACGACGTCAAATGCTTCACTGACAAGTGCCACAATCCTTCGAAGCTACGAGAAAAAATAGGAATACACGGCGTGCTTACAAAGCTTGCGCGATCCCAAGCTGCACTATCCAGACACACCCTTTCTCTGCTATGGCTTCTTACTGATGTTTTAGGGGACTAGCTCTGCTATGGCGTAAGCAGGCTCCGCGAACATGTTGGTGCTCCTTCTTTACCCTGAAGTCTTTTGTTTGGTACTAAGCTCGAGAATCAAGGCTCAACAATTTTAAAC
>JAABUS010006665.1_pt1 | contig 13844 bp, 12 predicted proteins | sample 5560161 | NCBI WGS metagenome assembly JAABUS01 (sample SAMN10711885, study PRJNA513376) | rock metagenome | isolation source: Antarctica rocks | place: Antarctica: Victoria Land, Trio Nunatak nord | collected 2016-01-04 | reverse complement strand
CCTGACGGCATGCGCAGAGGTCGACGAGATCGTCGTCGCGACGACGACTCAGCCCGGCGATGACCCGGTCGAGGCATACGCCGCAGAGCACGGCATCGCGTGTTTCCGCGGACCGGACACCGACGTGTTGTCGCGGTACCTGCTCGCGCTCGAGATGACGCCCGCCGAAGCGGTGGTGCGCATCACGGCAGACTGCCCACTTATCGACCCTTCGCTCGTCGATCTCGTGGTGGCGACGTGGCGACGAGACCCCTCGTGGGACTACGTTTCGACAACGTTGCAGCGCAGCCTTCCGCGGGGCCTTGACGTCGAGCTCGTCACGGCGACGACGTTGCGCGGCCTTGGCGAGTCGGCGGTCGGGGTCCACCGCCAGCATGTGACCAGCCTGCTCTACAGCGAACCTGCGGGGCGACGCTTGCTCGGCCTTTGTGTGGCTCCACCAGCCGACGACCTGCGCGTCACCCTCGACACGAGCGAGGACCTGGCGCTGTTGCTGGCCGTCACAGACGCATTGGGTGACCGGATCGTGGGCTGGGCGGAGCTTGTTGGTTTCTTACGGTCCCGGCCCGACGTCGTACGCCTCAACGCGGCGGTGGAGCAGAAGTCCCTCGAGGCCGGCTGACATGCGGTTGGTCATCTCGGCGGCAGGTGGCCGCACGGTCGGGGCTGGGCACGTGATGCGGTCGATGGCCGTGGCCGAAGCCGCCGTTGCAGTAGGTCACGCCGTCGTGCTGGCTGCCGACCTGGCGGACCTGTGCTGGGTCGAGCCCTGGGTCTGCGAGCTCGGCCTCGAGCTCGTCGCCCCGACGCGTGACGTGGCTTCGCTGGCCCGCCTGGCCGGGAGCCGCGGCGCTGAAGCAGTGCTGGTGGACTCCTACGGGATCGGTGAGGCCGTGGAAGCGGTCCACGACGCCGGATCGCTGCTGGCCAGCTTCGAGGACGGCGAGCACGGTCGGCGTGAAGCAGACATCGTCATCGACTACCAGCTCGAGGCACAAGCCGAGGTGCGACCTCACGATGGGTCGACCACGATCTTGCGAGGTGTCGCGTTCGCACCGATCCGGGCGCAGGTCCGCGCGCTCGCCAGCGGCCTCTCCCCACCGCTGGCTCGGAACGTGACCCGAGCTGCTGTGGTCATGGGCGGGACCGATGTCAGCAGCCTCGAAGGACTGGTCCGCGACGCGTTGACCGCCCTGCGCGTCGACGTCATGCCTGTCGAACGGGGGCTTTCCGCCATCAAGCGTCTGGCCGAGGCAGAGGCGGTCGTCAGCGCTGCTGGCGTGAGCGCCTACGAACTGTGTCATCTCGGGATACCAACAGCGGTTGTCCTGGCGGCCGACAACCAAAGCGGCAACTACGACGCGTTGGTGCAGGCAGCGGTGGTCCGTGGGTTGGGGACGAGCCGGGAGATCACCGCTCGGCCCGACCTGTTTCAGGACAGACTGCAGGAGTGGTTCGGAGACCCGGCAGCCAGGGATTCGCAAGCCCGTCGGGCTCGCGAACTCGTCGATGGACGCGGAGCGCACCGGATCGTCGCGGCCTTGACCGCCGCCGTGTCCTCACGCTGGCGTTAGTCTGAGGTGGCTCGAACACGGAGGATCGAGAGTAGGCGCTGATGAGTGCACACAGCTATGGCCGGCCGGAGTTCGAGATCGGTGGGCGGGTCGTTGGTCCAGGCCATCCGGCGTACGTCATCGCCGAAGCCGGGAGCAACCACAACCGCGACCTCGACACCGCCAAGCGCCTCATCGAGGTCGCCGCTGAGGCGGGCGCTGACGCCGTCAAGTTCCAGACCTACACCGCCGAAGGGCTTTACGCCCGCAACACCCCGACGATGTCGTACCTCCAGGACTCCGAGCTGCTGGCCAAGCAAGAGTCGGTCTGGGATCTCATCAAGCGCGTGGAGATCCCCTGGGAGTGGCACAGCGAGCTGGCCGACTTGGCGAGGACCTGCGGGATCGACTTTCTCAGCACCCCATTTCAGGAGGAGGCCGTTGACCTCCTCGAGTCACTTGACGTCCCCGCCTACAAGATCGCGTCCTATGAGGTCAACCACCTACCGCTCATCGAGAAGTGCGCTGCTACCGGCAAGCCGCTGCTGATATCCACGGGGATGGCAAGCCTGGGTGACATCGAGCGGGCACTCGACACCGCCAACGGCGCGAATGCCGACGAGATCGCCGTTCTCCACTGCGCCATCAACTACCCGCCGAGGTTCGAAGACCTCAACCTGCGCGCGATTACGACGCTCGCATCCGCCTTCGGCATCCCGATCGGCTGGAGTGACCACTCGATGGGCCACACGGCCGATGTCGTGGCGGTCACGCTCGGCGCCTGCATCGTCGAGAAGCACTACACGCTGAGCCGTGACCAGACCGGTCCAGACCACCCGTTCGCGCTCGAACCCGATGAGCTGGCCGCGATGGTGACGGCCATCCGAGAGACCGAGGCCGCCTTGGGCGTTTCCGTCAAGCGAGTCACTGACGCCGAGGCCGAGATGTACGCGCTGGGGCGGCGCAGCCTGGTAGCCGCCCGAGACGTCGCCGACGGGGCGGTGCTGACGCGCGACGACATCGCGATCAAGCGTCCCGGGACGGGTGTGCCTGTGCACGATCTCGAGCATGTTGTCGGGCGGCGCGTCGTTCGGGCGGTCGGCGCTGACGAGGTGCTCACCTGGGCGGACCTCGGATGACCTCATACGTCGCCCGACCCGTCACCGAGGCCGACGCCCTCATGCTCCAGGCGTGGCGCAATGACCCCGAGACGCTGCGTTGGGCACGTCATCAAGAGACGGTGTCGTGGGACCACCACCGGCGCTGGCTACGCGCCGCACTCTGCGACGACCGGCGGCTCTACCGCGTCGTGGTGCACGAACAGACCCCGGTAGCTTCGGTTCGCTACGACCGGTTTGACGGGGGCGACCACACGGTCGAGGTCAGCATCTTGGTGGCGGCCGAGTTCCGCGGCCGGGGCGTTGGTTCGGTCGCGCTCGAGCTCGGAGAGCGAGATCTCCGCACCACGTGGCCGGACGTACGCGGCATCGTAGCCGTGGTGCACGCGGGCAACGTCGCCTCGAGGCACCTCTTCGAGAGAGACGGGTATCGATTTCAGCGCGAGGACCAGCCGTGGGTCACTCTGAGCAAGACCATCGACTCCGCACGGCTCGAAGCCAGCTCTCCAGTTTCCGCGGAGCTGCCCGGTACGCGGACTGAAGGCAACAGCGCGTCGGAGCTGGTGTGAGTCAGGCCACGAGTGCTCGCCATATCGAGAAAAGCAGCCTGGCGGCTAGAATTCCCAGGCGCACTGCGCTCCTGTGCGCGGCGTAGGTACGTCCCGTCTCTTCAACCAGCCGGCAGTGGAAAGGCGAGGCACGTGCTGAGGTCTGAGAGCTCACTCGGCATCCCGCTGTGCCCCATCGGAGTGATCGGTGCCGGTCGGGTAGGTGCTGTGCTGGCGGCCGCCCTGCGGGATGCGGGCTATCCCATCTCTGCCGTGGCCGGAGAGTCCGCGGCTTCGCGCACCCGCATCGAGACGCTGCTTCCCGGTGTCCGGATCGACAAGCCGACAGCAGTCGCCAAGGCGTGCGATCTGCTGCTGCTGAGCGTCCCCGACGACAGCCTCGACAACGTCGTGCGGATGCTTACGGCCTCTGGCGCTCTGCGTGCGGGTCAGTACGTCGTCCACACCAGCGGTCGCCACGGCTTGGCGGTCCTACAGCCGGCGCTCGACCTCGGCGCCGCTGGGATCGCGCTGCACCCGGCGATGACGTTCACCGGGACCGACCTTGACGTGAGCCGGCTGGCAGGTTGCGTCTTCGGCGTGACCTGCGGCCCAGCCGAGCGCCCCACCGCCGAGCGCCTCGTCGACGCGCTCGGCGGAGAAGTGGCCTGGCTGGCCGAGGACCAGCGGGAGACCTATCACGCGGCTCTCGCGCACAGCGCCAACCACCTGGTGACGCTGGTGGCACAGTCGATGGAGGTCTTGCGGACCGCTGGGTCGGAAGACCCGGCGGCCATGCTGCGACCACTGCTCACCGCCACCCTCGACAACGCCTTGGCCTTCGGTGACGCTGCACTGACCGGCCCGATCGTGCGTGGTGACCTGCAGACGGTGCGAGCTCACCTGCACAGCCTCGCGATCTCGTCACCCGCCACCTTCGAGTCGTACGTCGTCCTCGCGCGCGCGACAGCCAACCGGGCAGTCGCCGCGGGCCGGCTCGAGCCCCGCCGCGCCGCGGCCCTGATCGAGCTGCTCAACGACGCCCGGGTCCAGTCCTGGGCGTGAGCCCAACTCTCGAGGAACGCAGCACTCGGTTCCGCTGACGCGGCGGTACGTTGGCGGGCATGAAGTTCGCGGTCAACATCCCGCCGTTCACCGACGCCGCGACAGTCGTGCGGATCGCGCGCGACGCCGAGGACGCCGGATGGGACGGCGTATTCGTCTGGGATCACCTGCAGTGGGCGACCGATGTGCGTCCACCGGTGCACGACCCCTGGGTCCTGCTCGGTGCCATCGCGTACTCCACCGAGCGTGTCAGGCTCGGCACGCTCGTCACGCCACTGTCGCGACGGCGGCCCTGGGTCGTCGCCAGGCAACTCACGACCCTCGACCATCTCAGCGGTGGCAGAGCCGTGTTGAGCGTCGGTCTGGGCGAACCTCCAGATCGGGACTTCGCTGATTTCGGCGACGAGTCCAACCCGCGGGCGCGCGCGGCGATGCTCGATGACGGACTGGATCTCGTCGATGCGTTGCTGCGCGGCGGGGCGGTCGTGCACCACAGCGCGTCGTACGACGTCGAGGCCGACCTGCGGCCGCCGCCGCTCCAGCAGCCCCGCCCTCCGATCTGGGTGGCGGGCGTCGTCCCCAACTCACGCCCGCTTGCGCGTGCCCGACGCTGGGACGGTGTCGTCCCGATCGGCTCGCGAGAGCTAGTCGAGCCTGACTCGCTCGCGGAGTATCTTGGAGAGGTCAAGCCCGGCTGGGACGTCGTGGCGCCATGGGCGCCGGGGGTTCCAGCTGACGAGTACGCAGACGCAGGGGCTACCTGGCTGATCGAGTCGACCTGGCCGGTCGGTGACTGGGTGCAGGAGTTCCACGACCGCATCCGCCGCAATCCCTCCGACGGCTGACGCGACGTGTCAGGGACGTAGCGGCGCTATGGGTGCAGTGCCTGACAACTCCGGAGGAGTCGAAGACCGCCCGGTCGTCGCCTCGACCCGAGCTGAGCTCGGCGAGGCCCTGGCTCTTCCCGGCGGCGCGTCATCAGTCGGGGACCGAGGAGCGGGCGGGAGCGATGCCCAACCGCAGCTAGCACGGGTGGCCTTGGTCCCGACGATGGGTGCGCTGCACGATGGACATGCGGCACTGATGCAAGAAGCTCGGCGTCGAGCCGACCGCGTCGTCGTGTCGATATTCGTCAATCCCCTGCAGTTCGGCCCCACCGAAGACCTGAGTCGTTATCCGCGCACTCTGTCCGACGACGTGGCGTTGTGTGCCCGACACGGTGTCGACATCGTTTTCGCGCCGGGCGTCGAGGAGATCTATCCCGGCGGCGAGCCAATGGTCACGGTTGACCCCGGACCGCTGGGAGGGATTCTCGAGGGCGCGGTCAGGCCCGGCCACTTCAGCGGTGTGCTGACCGTGGTGGTGAAGCTGTTGAACCTCGTGGTCCCCGACCTGGCGGTCTTCGGAGAAAAGGACTACCAGCAGCTGGTACTGGTCCGGCAAATGGCGCATGACCTGTGTCTGGGCGTCGATGTGGTCGGGGTGCCGACTGTTCGCGAGTCCGACGGCCTGGCGTTGAGCTCCCGGAACCGCTATCTGTCAGCGGAGCAGCGGGGAGCAGCCCTAACCTTGAGCCGGGCGCTGGAGGAGGGACAGGCTGCCCGCGACACCGGAGCGGCCGGCGTGCTGGCCGCAGCCCGACAGGCGTTGGCCGGGGAGCCATCCGTCGAGGTGGACTACCTGGCGCTGCGCTCCACCGATCTCACGACGGAGGCGACCACCGGAGCTGCTCGGTTGCTGGTCGCCGCCAAGGTCGGGACTACTCGGCTGATCGACAATGTCGCTCTCGGCCTCGGCACCATGTCGTAGCCTGTCAGCCATGCCCGAGGCCCTCGAGACGTCGCCTTCTCATCAGCACGACATCGACATCTCTGAGCAGATGCAGGTCCGGCTGGAGAAGCGCGAGAGGCTTCTGCAGCGGGGTCAGGAGCCGTATCCGTTGACAGTGCTCCGCACGCACCTGCTCGCCGATATCCAGTCGACGTACGACGCGTCTGCACTCGGCCCTGACATCCGCACCGGCGACCAGGTGGCGGTGACCGGTCGCGTCGTGTTCTTACGCAACACCGGCAAGCTGTGCTTCGCGGTGTTGCGTGAGGGCGACGGCACCGAGTTGCAGGCGATGCTCTCTGTTTCGGGGGTGGGCGAGGAGTCCCTCGCTGACTTCAAGTCGCTTGTCGATATCGGCGATCACCTCGCGGTCCAAGGAGAGGTGGTGACCAGCCGGCGAGGTGAGCTGTCGGTCCTGGCATCCGCCTGGCAGATCGCCGCCAAGACGCTTCGGCCACTCCCCAACGAGCACAAGCCCCTGTCTGAAGAAGCCCGGGTGCGGCTGCGTTATGTCGATCTCATCGTGCGACCTGAGGCGAGGGCCGTCGTGCGGGCGAAGGCCGCTGTGTTGAAATCGCTGCGTTCGACGCTCGACAAGCGGGGGTACGTTGAGGTGGAAACCCCCGTCCTGCAGCTGACCAACGGCGGCGCGGCCGCCCGTCCGTTCCGGACCCGCCTCAACGCCTTCGACCAGGACATGTTGTTGCGCATCGCGCTGGAGCTCCATCTCAAGCGAGCCTTGGTCGGCGGCGTCGAGCGGGTCTTCGAGATCGGCCGCACGTTTCGCAACGAGGGCCTGGACTCCACTCATGCAGCTGAGTTCTCGATGCTCGAGGCGTACGAGTCCTACGGTGACTACGCCACGATGGCTGACTTGACCCGACAGCTGGTGGTCGACGCCGCCCGCTGCATCGACCGCACCGTGGTGCCTGCCCGAGACGGATCCGAGATCGACCTGGAGGCGAAGTGGCGCACCGCATCCTTCCTCGAGCTGGTCTCCGGGGCTGTCGGTGACGAGGTGGACCTCCAGACACCCGAGCCAATGCTGCGCGGCTTCGCTGATGACCGCGGCGTACTCCTGCAGCCCAGCTGGGGAGGCGGTGAGATCCTGCTGGAGCTCTACGAGAAACTCGTGGAGCACACACTCATCACGCCGACCTTCGTCCTGGACTTTCCCGAGTCTGTGAAGCCGCTAGCGAAGTCGCATCGGACCACAGCTGGGTTGGCGGAGTCCTTCGACCTCGTGATCAACGGCGTGGAGTTGGCGATGGCCAACTCAGAGCTGAACGACCCCGTGGTGCAGCGCGATCGGCTGCACGCTCAGGCGGAGCTCGCGGCGCAGGGAGACCCGGAGGCCATGGAGTTTGACGAGGACTTCCTGCGGGCGTTGGAGTTCGGAATGCCGCCGACGGGCGGCATGGGCATGGGAATCGACAGGTTGCTGATGTTGCTGATGGGAGTGGGAATTCGCGAGACGACGCTTTTCCCGCTGCTGCGCCCTCAATAGCCGCCTAGGCTCGACGCGCGATGTCTTAGCAGGGCTGTTATCCTTTCCGTACATCTCTGAGGAAGGATACTTTAAGTGGCGCAGCGTGTGCACATTGTGCTTGAAGATGATATTGACGGCGGCACCGCCGAGGAAACGGTGCGATTCGGTCTAGACGGTGCGGCATATGAGGTCGACCTTTCAGCAGCCAACGCGGCCAAGCTGCGTGCTGCTTTGGCCCCTTATGTCGGCGTTGGCCGTCGGTCTTCTGGTAGTGGGCGGAGTTCCCGCAAGTCGGCCCGCCGGAACGGTTCTGGACCGAACCCGTCCGACATCCGCGACTGGGCTCGCGCGAACGGCCACCCGGTCTCTGACCGGGGTCGTGTGCCGGCGGAGGTCAAAGCGGCGTACGACGCCGCCAACTGATCGCCTCTGCCTAGCTCCCGACGCGGCGGGAACATCTGCCGTCGCCTCTTGGTTGTGCGGTGCACAGCTCACTTCGTGGCGGTCGGAGGTCGACACCTCCGGCTAACATGGTGTTGAGCGCACAACCAAGGAGCAATGAGTCATATGTTCGAGAGGTTCACCGACCGCGCGCGGCGTGTCGTCGTCCTGGCCCAAGAAGAGGCCCGGATGCTCAGCCACAACTACATCGGCACCGAGCACATCCTCCTCGGCCTCATCCACGAAGGTGAAGGCGTAGCCGCCAAGGCCCTCGAGAGCCTCAACATCTCCCTTGAGGCCGTCCGAGCGCAGGTGGAAGAGATCATCGGGCAGGGCCAGCAGGCGCCCAGCGGACACATTCCGTTCACTCCGCGTGCCAAGAAGGTGCTGGAGCTCAGCCTGCGCGAGGCGCTGCAGCTCGGCCACAACTACATCGGCACCGAGCACATCTTGCTTGGCCTGATCCGCGAGGGCGAAGGCGTCGCCGCGCAGGTGCTCGTCAAGCTCGGCGCTGACCTCAACCGGGTGCGCCAGCAGGTGATCCAGCTGCTCAGCGGCTACCAGGGCAAGGAGACCGCGACAGCCGGAGCACCGACCGAGGGCGCACCGTCGTCGTCGCTGGTGCTCGACCAGTTCGGTCGCAATCTCACCCAGGCAGCGCGGGAAGGGAAACTCGACCCGGTCATCGGCCGGGAGAAGGAAATCGAGCGGGTCATGCAGATCCTGTCCCGACGTACCAAGAACAACCCTGTGCTGATCGGGGAGCCGGGAGTCGGCAAGACAACGATCGTCGAGGGACTCGCCCAGAACATCGTCAAGGGTGACGTGCCTGAGACGCTCAAGGACAAGCAGATCTACACCCTGGACCTCGGCGCACTCGTTGCCGGTTCGCGCTATCGCGGCGACTTCGAGGAGCGCTTGAAGAAGGTGCTGAAGGAGATCCGCACCCGCGGTGACATCGTGTTGTTCATCGATGAGATCCACACCCTGGTGGGCGCCGGCGCCGCCGAGGGAGCGATCGATGCGGCAAGCATCCTCAAGCCGATGCTGGCTCGCGGTGAGCTGCAGACGATCGGTGCAACCACGCTCGACGAGTACCGCAAGCACCTCGAGAAGGACGCCGCGCTCGAGCGGCGGTTCCAGCCGATCCAGGTGGCGGAGCCGTCGATCGCTCACACCATCGAGATGCTCAAGGGCCTGCGTGATCGCTACGAGGCCCACCACCGGGTAACGATCACCGACGAGGCGCTCGTGTCATCGGCGACGTTGGCCGACCGCTACATCTCCGATCGGTTCCTGCCAGACAAGGCAATTGACCTGATCGACGAGGCTGGCTCGCGGTTGCGTATTCGCCGGATGACAGCGCCCCCTGACCTTCGTGAGTTCGACGAGAAGATCGCAACCGTGCGCCGCAAGAAGGAGAGCGCGATCGACGCGCAGGACTTCGAGCTCGCTGCCTCACTGCGCGACGAAGAGAAGAAGCTCATCGTTGCCAAGACCGAGCGCGAGAAGCAGTGGAAGGCCGGCGACATGGATGTCGTGGCCGAGGTCGACGAGGAGCTCATCGCCGAGGTGCTGGCGACCGCGACCGGCATCCCGATCGTCAAGCTCAGTGAGGCAGAGTCAACTCGGCTGCTGAAGATGGAGGACGAGCTGCACAAGCGCGTGATCGGTCAAGACGAGGCGATCAAGGCACTGTCGAGGGCGATCCGACGCACCCGAGCGGGTTTGAAGGACCCTAAGCGCCCTGGTGGTTCGTTCATCTTCGCCGGGCCTTCTGGGGTCGGGAAGACGTGGTTGTCCAAGACATTGGCGGAGTTCTTGTTCGGTGACGAGGACGCGCTGATCCAGCTCGACATGAGCGAGTTCTCCGAGAAGCACACGATCTCGCGCCTGTTTGGTTCTCCGCCTGGTTATGTGGGTTACGAAGAGGGCGGTCAGCTGACCGAGAAGGTGCGCCGCAAGCCGTTCTCCGTCGTGTTGTTCGATGAGGTAGAAAAGGCACATCCCGACATCTTCAACTCGTTGTTGCAGATCCTCGAAGAGGGCCGGCTGACAGACTCTCAAGGACGCGTCATCGACTTCAAGAACACCGTGATCATCATGACGACGAACCTCGGCACCAAGGACATAGCCAAGGGCTTGAACCTCGGTTTCCAGCAAGCTGGCGACGTGTCCGGCTCTTACGACAGGATGAAGTCGAGAGTCACCGAGGAGCTCAAGCAGCATTTCCGTCCTGAGTTCCTCAACCGGGTCGACGAGATCATCGTGTTCCCGCCGCTGACACAGGACGAGATCGTCGCGATGGTTGACTTCATGATCAGCGCTGTCGAGCTTCGGTTGAAGGATCGCGACATGGGTCTCGAGCTCACTAAGGCCGCCAAGGAGCTGCTTGCCAAGCGCGGCTTCGACCCGGTCCTCGGTGCCAGGCCCTTGCGTCGTACCGTCCAACGCGATCTCGAGGACAACCTTGCCGAGAAGATGCTGTACGGCGAGATCGGGCCCGGTCAGATTGTGCTTGTCGACGTCGAGGGCGAGGGTGCAGACGTCCAGTTCACGTTCGTCGGCTCCGCGAAGGCCGAGCTGCCCGACGCTCCGCTTGTCGAGGAGGCTCTGCCTCCGAGCTGATCCACCGCTTGTCGAGCGCTGCTTCGCCCGCTAACGCCAACGCGTCCTCGCCTGACTCCACGACCAGGCCGTCGTCGAGAAGGGACCCCAGGGCGCGTTGTCGTTGTGGCCCGTCGCTCCAGGCTGCATCGACAAGCTGCCGCGGCAACGGGACGTCACTGCTGCGCAGCAAGGCCAGGAGTCGACCTCGGCACTGCCGATCGGTGCCGACGTAGCTCTGGCTGCGAGCGGTGCGGCTGCTGTCGGTCGGATAGCCGAGCCGTCGCCAGGCGCACAGGCCGCTGACCGGGCAGACCCCGCAACGAGGGGCGCGCGCGGTGCACACCACAGCCCCGAGCTCCATCGCCGCGACGCTCCATGTCGCGGCCGTCGGAGCGTCGTCGGGCAGCACCTGCTCCGCCAGTCGCCGTTCGTCAGCAACGATGCCGACAGGAGGTAGTGCGACACCGGTGAGCACCCGGCCGAGCACCCTGCGGACGTTCGTGTCGAGCACGACGGTTCGCTGTTGGAACGCGAACGCGGCGACTGCTGCCGCGGTGTAGTCACCGACGCCGGGCAGAGCGCGCAGCTCGTCGTAGGTCTTGGGAACTTCACCGTGATGTAACTCGTCGATCACCACCGCGGCCGCGTGCAGGCGTAGCGCCCGGCGAGGGTAGCCGAGCCCTCCCCACATCCGCACGGCTTGCCCGGCGGGGTCGCTGGCAAGTGCGGAAGGAGTTGGCCAGCGCGCCACCCAGGACGCATAGACACCCAGAACCCGCGAGACCGGCGTCTGCTGCAGCATGAACTCGCTCACCAGCACGTGCCAACCGTCGGCGCCCGGCTCGCGCCACGGAAGGGAGCGGGCGCTTTCGGCGTACCAGGAGATCACCGGCTCGTGAATGACTGATGCGGGCATGTCGAGGCGATGATGCCAGAGATACCAACCGGCCGGAGCTAGCGTGGAGTTGTGAGCACCGCGCTGCGGCCATCGGGTCCCCTTCCGCCACGGGTCTACTGGGTCAGGCGGCTAGTGGCCCTAGGACTGGCGGTGCTGATGGTGTCAGCTGTCTGGTGGCTGTTCGCTTCGAGAAACGACGACGGGCCCAGCCTGACCGCGGCTGACGTGACCCCCACGTCGACTGAGAACACCGCGACCGGGGGGCCGAAGGTCACGACGCCGTCGAAGACTTCGCGCGGCGGTTCGCCCTCGCCTGCTGGAGGTGCCACCTCCCACCCGACATCCTCACATCCGTCGGGCCACGGCCCCTCAGGCGGGCCTTCCGGCGGAGAACGGCCGGGGCCAACACCGACTACCGAGCTGGAGGCCCCGACCGGCGACTGCGACCCTGCGTTGGTGGACATGTCGATCGACGTGTCGGACTCGGTCGAGGGCCGGAGCAACGCGGCAACGTTCATCTTCCAGCTTCCACTCACCGATGCAGCTTGCACCCTGGCGATCACGCCCGACACCCTGGTGACCCGGGTGACCTCCGGGCCGGACGTCGTCTGGTCCAGCAGCGACTGCCCAGACGCCCTGCTGGCCAAGGAGATCGTTGTGCGCAGTGATCCGGCGACGGTCTATCAGTTCGAGTGGAGCGGTCGGCGATCGACCGATGAGTGCAAGGTGCCGGGAACTGTCGCCCCGCCAGGCGGATACTGGGTGGAGGCGGCGCTCGTCGGGGGGGAGCCGCACAAGGCGTTCTTCGACGTCACCGAGCCGCGCGCCGCCAAGCGCTAAGCGGCGAAATCAGACGTAGCGCTCGAGAATGCTCGACTCGGCCAGCCGGGACAGACCCTCCCGGACAGACCGGGCGCGGGTGTCGCCGACGCCGTCCACAGCCTGCAGGTCGTCGATGCTCGCTGCTAACAGCTTCTGCAAGGTGCCGAAGTGGTCGACCAGTCGCTCGACGACAGTGCCAGGCAGTCGTGGCACCTTGGCGAGCAGGCGGTAGCCGCGGGGACTCACCGCAGTGTCGAGGTTCTCGGCTCCACCGATGCCTAGCGGTCGTACGACGGTGGCGATGTCGAGCAAGTCGGTGGCAGACAACGCGTCTATGTCGGCGAGCACGGCCTCCGGAGTACGGGCGCGGCGACCTGTCGGCAGGTAGTCACGGATGACCAGCTCACGTTCTGTGTCGACACCGGCCACGAGCTCGTCCAGCTGGAGGGACAGCAGCCGCCCGTCGGTCCCAAGCTCGAGGACGTAGTCCTCGATCTCGGTGGCGATGCGCAGCACCATCTCCAAGCGCTGCGCGACAGCGGCGACGTCGCGGACCGTGACTAGATCCTCGATCTCCAGAGCTGACAACGTGCTGGTCACCTCGTCGAGGCGCATCTTGTAGCGCTCAAGCGTCGCTAGGGCCTGATTCGCGCGCGACAGGATCGACGCCGTGTGCTCCAGCACGTACCGAGCGTCCCCGACGTACAAGGCGATGGTGTTCATCGACTGCGACACGGAGATGACCGGAAGCCCCGTCTGCCGCGCCACGCGCTCTGCCGTGCGGTGCCGCGTACCGGCCTCGGTGGTGGCAATCGAGGCGTCGGGCATCAGGTGCACGCCGGCCCACAAAATGCGCGTCGCGTCGCGGTCGCAGACGATGGCGCCATCCATCTTCGTGAGCTCGCGGATGCCCGTTGCGCTGAACTCGACGTCGAGCAGGAAACCGCCGGTGCACAGCGACTGAACCGTCTTGTCGTAGCCGAGCACCACGAGGGCTCCGGTTCGCCCTCGCAAGACCCGCTCGAGCCCCTCGCGCAACTTCGTACCTGGCGCCACGGCAGCGAGCGTCGCGCGCAGCCGCGCGTCGTTCGCAGTCAGTTTGTCGCCGCTGATCACTGTTGCCCCTCGCCACCGATGATGGGCCAAGTCTACGGGTACGGCGCTCGCCAAACCCGCGCCAGCGAAGGGGTGGGCTCAGCAGTCGGATCCGACCACATGAAGTTCACCCGGCTTCCCGAGAGGTCGCGCAACGAGCCGCAGGGCGACCAACGCGCTGAGCAGATCGGGGCATTGCATCACGGTGAGACCCGCGACATGAGGCACCGAAGTCGGCGCGGTGGAATGCTCGGCCGGCACCACGGCATGCGTGAAGCCCAGCCGAGCAGCCTCAGCCAGGCGCTGGGCGACATCGGGGACTCGACGCAGCTCGCCTGCCAACCCCACCTCGCCGAACGCAACGAAGCGCTCGGG
>JAABUS010006664.1_pt1 | contig 13847 bp, 13 predicted proteins | sample 5560161 | NCBI WGS metagenome assembly JAABUS01 (sample SAMN10711885, study PRJNA513376) | rock metagenome | isolation source: Antarctica rocks | place: Antarctica: Victoria Land, Trio Nunatak nord | collected 2016-01-04 | reverse complement strand
ATTTTCAGCCTGTACATTACAAGCATCTTAAAAAATTTCCACCTTTCTTGCACCGTTTAACAACTGACCCCCTAAAGAAGACGTCTGGCAATAACCTGACATTAACACTGCGTTTGTCTCCCCGTCTATGCAACTAATTATGTGATGTTTTACACGTCCCGCATCGGCTGTACCGCTCAATGAAATAATAACACAGAGTTCTTTATAATTTACAAGCTGTCTGCTTTCCTCTGCCGTTTCTACATATTTTAACCCTTTAAAATGAAAAGGATCTTCATCAATTTTGAGGATATTCTGCAAGCGTTCATTATAATCATCCTTATAACTTTTTATTACTTCAGTTGCTCTTGTACTAAGCGGGCTGTCAACAAAATAATTCAAATCAGGCAAGCAGTGCTCAAGCTCTAACTGGTTTAGAGAATACAATATTTCCTGCGTACGACCAACGCTAAATGCCGGAATAATAAGTTTTCCGCCTCTTTGAACACAAACTTTTTTAATCCACTTTTCTAAATTCTCGATAGCGCTGAATGCAATATCATGCATCTTATCACCATAAGAGCTTTCGAGAATAACATAATCGGCCTGCGGAAATTCTGCCGGTGGTTGCAGCAGCGCACTTTTGTACCTGCCGCCATCACCACTGAAGCTTATTGCAGTTATTTTTCCATTCTCTGTTACTTTAAGATTAATGGCTGCACTCCCGATTAAATGACCGGCAATTTGTATACATTACTTCCACATTTTCATCCGCTTTTACCCATTCATTATACCCGATCGTTTCAAACAAAGTCATTGCTGCATTCACATTTTCAACGATGTATAGCGCCTCACAAGAGTTAGCAGATGCAGTTTTTTTTGTTTCATATAATCAGCTTCATTAATCTGTATTTCTGCATTGTCACAGATTAGTATTTCTACCAGGTCTTTTGTAGCCTGAGTACTATAAATTTTTCCTGTAAAACCTTCTTTAACTAATTTTGGAATAAGCCCTGAATGATCTCTATATGAGCATGCGATAAAAAAAGACTGCTGATCTCTTTCGCATCAAATCCAAAATCCTTGTTTAAAGCATCTGTTTCAGCGCCCATTCCCTGAAACATTCCGCAATCGAATAAATATTTTTTCCCGTTGTCTAAAGTAAGTAAATGTTTTGTTCCTGTAACTGTTCTCGCCGCCCCGTGAAAAGATAACTTCATAGATTTATTTTGCTAAATAAAACAATTTTTAGTGGGGAATTTCCTAATAAAACGATTACATTATAACTTTAGTTTACTACTATGCCAAAATCTTCTAAAGGGAAAGACTGGATGCATAATTCATACCTGGAATTTCAACATCAAACCCTTTTTGCGCTAAGTTCATTGCAAATTCTGTTTGTACATCGTATTCTCCATGTACCAGGAAGATTTTTTTTACCTTTTGCTTGTCCTGGCCGGAAACAAATTCACATAAATCCTCATAATCTCCATGAGCGCTCATACTTGCCATTTGGCCAATTTCTGCGTTAACGATATATTCTTCCCCATAAATATCAACCTCTTTAACCCCGTTTAATAATTTTCCTGCCAATGACCAGGGCGAGGCATAACCAACCATTAATATTGTATTTTTTGCGTCAGCAATATTGTTTTTAATATGATGCTTTACCCTGCCCGCTTCAGCCATACCACTTGAACTGATAATAACACAAGGTTCGTTTAAAAAGTTTATTTGCTTGCTTTCTTCTGCTGTTTCGATATATGTTAATTCTTTAAAATCAAAAGGGTTTTTATCGTGCAATAAAACCGTCTGTAATTCTTTATTAAAATTTTCAGGATGACTTTTTATAACTTCTGTTGCTTCGCGGCTTAAGGGACTATCTACAAAAAATTTAATTGCAGGAAGCCTGCCTTCATTCTCTAATTGGTTTAGCAGATATAACAACTCCTGTGTTCTGCCAACACTAAAGGCAGGAATAATAAGTTTGCCTTTTTTCTCAATGCAGGTTTTTGTAATCCAGTTTAAAAAAGTTTCTGCAGAGTTTTTAACTTCTTCATGCAGCTTGTTTCCATAAGTGCTTTCCAGTATAAGATAATCGGTTTGCGGAAATTCCTCCGGAGATTTTAAAATTGCATCATTATATCTTCCTACATCTCCGCTAAATGTAATGCGGGTAGTGTTTTCTTCTTCAATTATTTGAAGACTAACGGCAGCGCTTCCGATTATATGTCCGGCATCGGTAAGCAAAAGTTTTATTTCATCGTCTATACTAAACCATTTCTCATATTCTACGGTGCTGAAAAGTTCCATGCAACTTTTTGTATCTTCAATTGTATACATAGGTTCAAAAAGAGGTAATCCCTTTTTTGCTCTTTTTCTGTTAATATACTTGGTATCTGCCTGTTGTATTTCAGCACTATCCATTAATAAGATTGCGCAAAGGTCTTTTGTTGCTGGTGTGCAAAATATGGGACCTCTGAAACCTTCCTTATATAGTTTTGGTATTAAACCTGAATGGTCTATGTGCGCATGAGATAAAACAAGGTAATTTATACTTTCAGGGTGGAACCCGAAATGATTGTTCAATTCATCCGTTTGCCGCCCCATCCCCTGGAACATGCCGCAATCTAATAAAAGTCTTTTACCATTTTTAAACGAAAGCAAATGTTTTGAACCTGTTACTGTTCTTGCAGCGCCATGAAAAGAAAGTTGCATAAACTTTTATATTTCTACTAAAGCTAAAAATATCAGGCCTTCTTTCTGGTTTTAAAGCTCCAGGTAAAATAAAATTCTGCAACTGTTTCCTGTTGTTCATTTCTGCCAATGCTAAGACAGCGAACTGTTGTTGCTTCGCCGGTTGCTATAGCTTTGTCAGCCGCTTCATGTATAAGGAGTCCATCAGCACATGTAAATATGATTTTGCCTGTTGCTTTCTTTAAAAAATTACTTTCATTAAGGATCAGCAACATACTTACACCAGGATTTCTTTTGTACAGATATGCCATACATAAAATACCGGTGCTGATCTCTGCAGCCATTAATAGTACGGCAAAGTAAACGGAATGAAAAGGATTTTTATTAAACCAGGAGTATTTAACGCTTATTTCAGATTCTTGCATTTCCAGTTTCTCAAGCCTTAAACCTGCAAAATATGCAGCAGGAACTTTGGTAAGCAAAAACATGCGAAAGGCAAAAGGGTTTGCGAATTGTTTTTTAAAGATGGTGAAATTAGAAGCCAACAATCTTAAAAAATTTTAAAAGGATAATAATAGTAATAAAAAAGTAAATCTAATGTGATAACTGATACTAATTTAAAGGGAAAATTATTTATCAACTTCCATCCAAAAGTTATATTTCAACTCTTTGAATATTTTGTCTTCCATTACAATGAGTAAAAAAGGATTGCTATTCATTTGCTGTCCTTATTTCTTGTAATAACTGCAGTTCAAATTATTTACCTCAACCTGTCTAAACTTTTTACCAATTTAGTATCCTTCCTGATATTTATAGCTGCAAGAATAAAAAACAAAATCATGGCAACAGGCAGTAATGCTCCCCATGAATAAGAGAGTTTTAAGATGCCGCCTGACTTGTTAAAATTTTCTGCCTGCCACACTTCTAACGCTATAAATGCAACACAGGCTAAAATTCCAAAAATCGTCAGCTTTATCTGTGCAGAGCGGTTCTTAAAAAGAAAGACAGCTATTACTGCTGATAAAGCAGTAATTATGGCCACAGCAAATAACAAAAGATTTTCAGTTGCAAAATATTTTTTTATAGCCTGACCTGCTAATATGCCTTCATATAATGGTACCCGGGTTGTTAAAAAACCTGCAATGGCAGCAAGCAAAAGCCAGATAGTTTGTACTCTTTGTATCATTTTGCTGAATAAATTGTGCTATTAGTGAACGCTAAAAGTGTCTTAAAAGATTAGTGATGTATACTTAAAATCATATAAATGACTGATGTTGTAAAATATCCATTTACAATATAGCTATAAAAGAATTTAAGCATATACCCTTTCAGGTATTTCGTAACCTAACTCAGGATATAAAGGAAACTGTTTCATGTATTCTTTTACCTGTTTACGTACAGTAGAAATAGTATTTTCGTCACTAGCATTCATTAAAACCCGGTCAATTGTATCAACAACAAAGTGCATGTGATCTTCTTTCATCCCTCTGGTAGTAATTGCAGGAACACCGACCCTGATGCCGCTGGTTACAAATGCACTTTTATTATCAAAAGGAACCATATTTTTATTAACTGTTATAGCAGCCTTTTCTAAAACATTTTCTGCCTTTTTGCCTGTAATGTTTTTGTTTCTAAGGTCTATCAGCATCAGGTGATTCTCCGTGCCTCCGCTTATTAACTGGTAATCTTTTTCAATAAAAGCTTTTGCCATTGCCTGGGCATTTGCTACAATTTGCCGGGCATAATCCTCAAATTCATCAGTAAGAATTTCACCAAATGAAACTGCTTTTGCGGCTATAATATTTTCAAGCGGCCCACCTTGTGTACCGGGAAAAACAGCCATATCAATAAGATTACTCATCATACGTATATTTCCCTTAACATCTTTTATTCCAAAAGGGTTTTCAAAATCCTTTTTCATTAATATCACCCCTCCGCGAGGACCTCGTAAAGTTTTATGAGTAGTTGAAGTAACAAAATGGCAGTGATCAAAAGGAGAATTTAATAATCCTTTTGCAATTAAGCCTGCAGGATGAGCCATATCGCAAAGCACAAATGCACCAACTTCATCGGCCACTTTTCTTATTCTTGCATAGTCCCACTGACGACTGTATGCGCTTGCTCCGCAAATGATCATTTTTGGTTTTGCGTCCCTTGCTTTTGCCTCCAACATTTCATAATCTACAAGACCGCCCTCGCGGGTAACACCATAAAAATGTGCCTGGTATAATTTGCCGCTAAAGTTTACCGCACTTCCGTGAGTAAGGTGACCGCCCATACTTAAGTCAAGGCCAAGAATAGCATCGCCAGGCTGCAGAACTGCCATCATTAACGCTGAATTTGCCTGGGCTCCGCTATGAGGCTGCACATTTGCATATTCACAATCAAAAATTTCCTTTAAACGGTCAATAGCCAGTTGTTCGGTCTGGTCTACTATTTCGCATCCTCCATAATATCGCTTGCCCGGATATCCTTCAGCATATTTGTTTGTCAAAACTGTTCCCATAGCCTGCATTACCTGTAAACTCGTAAAATTTTCGGAAGCTATCAGTTCTAAGCCTTCCCGCTGACGTTGAAGTTCTTTATTAATTAAGTCAAAAACTAATGTATCTCTTTGCATGCACGAATTTTTAAAAACGCAAAAGTAATCTTATTTATATGATTACAAGAAATGCCCGCGAGGGAAATAATAGAACCACGATTTATAAGATTTAAAGGATTGTAGCGAATCAGTGAATTACAAATAACCTATAACGACAGAAACTGGAAGTGCTTAAATAATTACAAAAATACCTGTTAAAAAAGATGCCTAATGAAAAAAATGTTATTTTCACGCTCTTTTATAAGCGAAAGCGGGTTAATCAGACAATATTTTTTGAAAGAATCTGTGTTTTTGATTTGTGAGAATGGTTTCATCAAAAAAAGGATTTTATACATGAAAGCAATTATTCCTGTTGCAGGAGCGGGTGCCAAATTAAGGCCACATACTTATACACAACCTAAAGCTTTAATACCGATAGCCGGAAAGACAATTTTAAGTTACATAGTTGATCAATTGCATGATGGAGGTATAAACGAATTCATTTTCATTATTGGTTATTTGGGAGAGAAAATTCAGGATTATGTAAATTTTGCTTTTCCAAATTTGAAATGTCATTTTGTGCAGCAGAATGAGCGGTGTGGTACAGGTCATGCTATCGAGCTTGCTAAAAACCTGATAGGCAAAGATGAGGTATTTGTGGTATTAGGCGATACCATTTGTGAGTACGATGTAAAGGAGATGATTAACAGTCCTTTCAATATGCTTGGGGTAAAAAAAGTTGAGGACCCACGCCATTTTGGGGTTGCTGAAATTGATAGCAACGATTTCATCATGCATGTAGTAGAAAAGCCTGCTATTCCTAAGAGCAATATGGCTTTAGTCGGCTTATACAAAATAAGAGAAACAGAGTTTATGTATGGGTGCTTGAATCAGTTATTTGTAGAAAATATAAAAACTTATGGTGAATATAGTTTTACCGATGCTTTGGATTTTATGATTAAGCGGGGTGCCCGCTTTAAGGCTTTCAAGGTAAAGAACTGGTTTGATTGCGGTAAGAAGGAAACTTTATTAGAAAGCAATGCTACCTTACTAAAAAAGTCGGGGGGAAATGTAAAAGTCAATCATGAATACAAAAGTACCATCATTATTCCACCGGTTAGTATTGCACCAAATTGTACGATTAATGACTCTATTATAGGTCCTCATGTGGCTATCGGTGCAAATACTAATATTACCCAATCTATAGTGCGCGACAGTATAATTGGCTCTTACACTAATCTTTTTGATGTAGTGCTTGATAATTCACTTATCGGAAGTGATGCTTCTGTCAAAGGATTGACCCGTAGTTTGAATATTGGAGACAATACAGAAATTGAATTTGGATAAAGAACAATTATTCAATTTTTTTAAGAATGAAGAGGGGAGAAATTTATATGAAGGGCATTGATAATATCAATGTTAAAAAAGATTATGAGGATATTTTAGATTAAACTAAAAAACGGGTATCAAAATAACAAAAAATATAACCATCATTTGATATAGATTTATTCCCACTTTTTTAATATAAATGCACATGATATACAAAGAGCTTTTACTGTTTTTTGTTGCAACTTTTTTATTGTTTCCGGGATTTAGCCAGGAAGGAAAACATGGTAGTATAAGCGGTATAATTAAAGACGCAAAGACAAAATGGCCTTTAATCGAAGCTGTTATTACAGTAAATTCAAATGCTTTTGAAGGACAGAAATTTGCTGTGACAGACACTTCAGGTAAATATAAAATAAATAACTTACCTGCAGGTGTTTACTCCGTAAGTTTCGAAATGGAAGGTTATGAAAAGTATGTTCAGAACAGCATTACTTTAAAAGAAGGTATGTCAGTTGCCGTGAGTTACGAAATGTTGAAAGAACAAAAAAGAAGCAGGAAAAATAAGTTACAGGTTGCCTGTTACAAGTAATAACCAGTTGCAATCTGTGGTTACTGATAACAGTGAGCAGGCAATTGCTGATTATGTATCAATTTCTCCCATAGGTGATTGCGAGCAAGATGTATCCCCAGCAAAATTAGTTAGGATAATGATAACTTAAGTTGATATAGAATCAATTAGGAGTTTGTTGGCATATAAACCCTACACACCTTCGTTTATTAAGTGGGAAACTATTTCTTAGTTAAAACAGGCTACAAAAATAAAATCATGCATAAAGATTACTAAATCTTATCCTTATAATTTTATCGATATAACACGATATAATCCCAAAAAATTCATTAGGATTCATTATAAGGCCTGCTCACTGCTATTTCCTATTTAAAAATGCGAACTCTCATTTAGCAGTGCAATAAGAAATTCTTACAACTAAAACTTCAAAAATAAATACCTCATTATGCAAATGAAAGTGAATACCAGGAAGGGTTTTATAAATAAAAGTTCTAATGACCGTCATTAGAAAATTATGTCAAATGAACATTCCGGGATAATATTATCGTTACCTAATTAAAGGGATAAAAGCAGCAAAAATATTGACGCTATATTGCGAATTCAAAAAATCCTAGACATGAACATAACCTCTATAGCTGTTTTTTGCGGATCTCAGTCAGGATCTGACCCTTTGTTTATACAACATGCAAAAGCATTGGGAGAATTGATAGGTAAGAATAATATTACTTTAATATATGGTGGTGGAAAAAAAGGGTTAATGGGTGCTGTGGCAAATTCAGTAATGGATAACGGAGGTAAGGTTACGGGGATTATTCCGGAGTTATTAATAGGATGGGAGAGCCAGCATCTTGGCATAACAGATCTGCAGGTTGTTGAAGATATGCATTCACGTAAAAAAATAATGTACGATCTGTGCGATGCTGCTGTTATTTTACCTGGAGGTAACGGCACACTCGATGAAATGTTTGAAATGCTGACATGGAATACGCTTAAAATTCACAATAAAAAATTGATCATTCTTAATACTGCGGGATTTTATAATCATCTAATCAAACACATTAAACAGATGCAGGAGTGCAATTTTTTATATGAGAACTGGAGCGAACGTATTTTGGTGGTTGATTCTCCTGCAGATATCATCTCCTTTTTGGACGAAGGTAAAAATTGAAACCTGTTCTCAGGATAGGAAGTTTAGCTCCGTAGGTATCAATATAAGGTGAATTAGTATTGGTGCCGGCATCAATCATGAGGACAGTGAAAAAGTTTGTCTTTCCAATCATCCTGCTGCCATATCCAACGCCAAGAAGCAAACTTGGATCTTCTCGCCTCATCTGGTACTCACTTCCAATGTTTCCTGCTCTAAGGTCTTTAAAATTAGTATTAATGCGGTTGAATTCAGGTAACACCTGAAGGAAAAACCCTCTAAAAGGATAAAATCTGGCAAAAACTCCACCTCCGTAATTAAAACTTCTTTGCCTGATCCCTCTATTATACTCTGCACGGTAAGCAAAATAGTTGAAATTAGTTGATATACCTGCGTCAAGCCATTTGGAAAAAGAGTAACCTATTTCTGGATTTGCCCCTGTACTAAATCCGCCATTACCTAAACCAAGGCCAATTGAGCCACCTAGAAAAATATTATCTCTTCTAAATTTGTGGCTGCTTTTTTCATCATCCTGTGCATAAGAAGTGAAAGATATAGCAACCAAACCAAGGATAATTAAAAGAACTTTCGTCATAATTATTGTTTCGGCTTTTAATACTTAAGATATAACAATACAAGATTGTAAAGAAAGAAGATAAATAGATGAGTAATTGTTAAAATTCTATAACAATTAAGTGTATTTTAAAAACATACGAAGTGAGTCGTATATTTGATACGAACAAATTCGTATTATAATTATTAATCAAAAAACAACTTATTATGGAACAGTATTCATTTTTTTCAAAAACAGTATTTGCACTTGCATTTACAGTCGTAGTTATTGGCTTTTCAGCATTTAGTCAAAAACAACAGAAAAGCGACTCAGACTCCTTTCGAAAAGAACAGGCAGAAGACAATGATACCACCAAATCCAGCAACCGCAATAGAAATAAGTCCAATTGGAATTTTGATAAATTAAATGAGCAAATGAGACAGATAGATCTGCAAATTAAAAATCTGGATATTCAGATGAAAAATTTCGACTTAACAAAATTTCAAAATGAGATAGATGGTTCGATGAAACAAATTGATTTTGAAAAGATTAATAAACAGCTGAAGAAAACTATCCAAAATATAGATCGGGAAAAAATAAATAATCAGGTTGTTGAAAACATGAATGTAAATAAACTGAAAATGGCAGAAGTAGAAAGGGAAATGGAACAAGTGAAGACAAACCTCGAAAAACAAAAAATTGACATAAAATCAAATGCCGGAAAGATTAAGACAGACATAGAAAATGCAATGAAAAACGCTAAGAAATCAATTGAAAATGCAAAGGAAGAATTAAGAAATATGAAGGAATTTACTAATGCATTGGAAAAAGACGGCTTAATTGATAAATCCAAAACATATAGGATTGAAGTGAAAAACGGTAAACTATACATTGACGATAAAAAGCAATCCAAAGAAATACGCAATAAATACAGCCAGTATTACAAGAAAGGAAACTTTACAATCAATATAAATGAAGGAGATGATATTAGAATATGAAGAGACATATAAAGTTATATTCAAATTGAATAAAACTTTTAATTAAGTTAAATTCAGCAATGCAATGTGTATTCCTGACTTTTTTCGTAAATACTTTGGTTTCCTTTAACCGCAAGCAAAAAGTAAGAAAGATAGTAATTACAGTATTTTTTATTTTTTATTATTTATATACATAGTGGAACCTTCCTGCATAAAATTTATTTTTACTGCCGGAAGGTTTTGATTTTATTAGCTCAACTAAAAGGCCGCAATTAATAGAATAATTTGGATAATAAGCAATATGGAAATAATAAAATGAGGTAGTTTTCAATACAAATTACTTGTTATAAAAAGGTTTGCAACTATGCAAAATCACGCATTGTTTTTGCAGCGATGACTCCTACAATTTATCGAAAATGAGTTCTAATATTAAAAGCTAACTTTTATTTAGTTTTGTCCTTATTAGTAAATGTGATAACCTCTTAATAATATTTAAATGAAATATTTCTTAAATATATTTTTTCTTTTTTTTTATGTATCTGTTCTTTCAGCCCAGGAAAAGCATTTTGTTTTCATTCAGTCAGATAATAACCAACTTTTTTATTTGTCGATAAATGGAAAGCTGTATAGTTCAACAGCGACAGGATATGTGATAATTCCAAAACTTACTGATGGTGATTATAATTTTTCTATTGGTTTTGCACAAAATGCATTTCCTGAACAAAATTTTCAGTGCGCAGTTAATAAAAAAGACCTCGGTTTCAATCTTAAAAATTTTGGTGAAAAGGGATGGGGGCTTTTCAATCTTCAGTCCCTTTCTGTTACAATGGCTGCAGGTACTGCAGGCAACGATGTAGCCAAAGCAATAAGTGAGACAACTATTTCAAAAGAAAGTGATGAACCTGTAATATCATTTAGTAAAAAAAAGAAAGCTGAAATAGCTGCAGATGCTCAAACAAAAACTATTGCTGACGCATCAGTAAATGAACAGGTAGCCAAAAATGAAAGATCAAAAGATGAGGAAACGAAACCTGACAATACCATAACCGGATCTAAAGAAAGTAATAACATTTCTAATGATGCTGAAACTACTGCAGAGTCAAATGAAAAAACAAATAATTCTGCTGTAGAATCAGTCACAACGGATAGGGTAAAGAAGGTTTCGGAAATTACAGGGTCAGATGGGGTACACCTGGCGTATGTTGAAGGTGATAATAAAACTGATACAATAAATATCATTATTCCTTCAAATAGATCTGTACCAGATACTGAAAAGAATACTTCATCTTTTCAAACAGATATTTCTGAGAGCAATGAGACTTTTTTAAATAAGCGGGCAGCATCTGAAAATGATAAAGCTAAGAGAGATAGTGCGAAGTTTCTTGACTTAAACATGGATGTTTCTAAAAAAGATATAAAACCCGGACGTACGGAGCAGGATAGGAATATGACAGCAGTAACAAATAGTAGATGTAAGAATGTTGCAACAGATGAAGATTATGCACGTTTAAGACGGAAGATGGCAATGGGAACAAACGATGAAAAAATGATTAACGAAGCAAAAAAGATATATCGGAATAAATGCTTTACAACCCGGCAGATTAAAAGTCTTTCTACCTTGTTTTTATCAGATGAAGGAAGGTATAATTTTTTTAATGCTTCTTATAATTCGGTAACTGATCTTTCTGAATATTATCTGTTGCAATCCGAGTTCATTGATCCTGCATATGTCAATCGTTTTAAAGCGCTTTTGCAATAGTTGAAGATGAGAATATAAAATAATGTTCATGAGGTATTTCCTCGAAGTAAGTTACAAAGGAACACGGTATGCGGGCTTTCAGGTGCAGAAAAATGGATGCACAATTCAGGGTGAGGTCGAAAAAGCTTTAGCTGCTATATTTCGTACACGCATTGATTTAACAGGCTCTTCCAGAACTGATGCAGGAGTTCATGCATTACAGAATTATTTCCATTTTGATCTTGACTTTGAATTTCCTGCCGGTTCCTTATACAATCTCAATTCTATTCTGCCGGCAGATATTGTTATAAAAACAATTACTCCTGTTTCAAATGATGCACATTGCAGGTTTCATGCTGCTTCAAGAGAATATACGTATTACCTGTATTTTTCAAAAAATCCCTTTTTAACTGACACAGCCTGGTTTTACCCGTACAATCTAAATATTGAAGCACTGCAGGAAGTCGCATCTTTTATTATGAACTATGCCAATTTTACCTCATTCTCCAAAAGAAATACGCAGACAAATACAGACCTTTGTACGATAACAAAGAGTATCTGGCTTAAGGATGATAATAAGCTGCTTTATACTGTTAAGTCAAATCGTTTTCTGCGTGGAATGGTGAGGGGGCTGGTTGGAACAATGTTACAGGTCGGGCGAGGTATTATCTCGAAATCTGATTTTAATAATATTATTGAGGCAAAGAATTGTAGTAAGGCAAATTTCTCCACTCCTGCAAAAGGCCTTTTTTTATCCGCCGTTGGATACCCCGATTTCATACTTAATCCAGATTCGTTGACAAATATTTCTCCTACCTAAACCAAAAACCTTAAGTTTTTCATGTCATTTCATAAATAATTTTTTTTCGGAGTTTCCTTATCAAATAAGCGATTATAAAGCTAAAAAAATGCGAAAAAGTGATAAGGACAAAAATATTTTTTGTACTAATTTTACGGCACTTTTGGAGGGAAGGGATAGAAAGTTTTTAAAGAAATTTAAAAAAAGGTGTAGAAGTTCTTATTAATTAGTTTTCTAATAGCCTTCTTTGTATATTTGCACCCGCTTTATAAAAGTGTGCTAAGTTCTTAAGAAGTATGGAAATGTAAAAAAAGAAAAAATGACTTAAAAAGTTGTTTGGTTGAAATGTTTTTCCTCTTATCTTTGTCCTCCACTTTTTTAATAAAAGTCTCGGAGTTCTTTTAAGGGGAAGTAAAAAGTTTAAGGAGCAAAAATCCTTCAAAAAACTTTTGAATGAATAGTAAAAGCATTTACTTTTGCCCTCCGGTTAAATGGGAAAATACCTTCGATCTATACAAAGTTGCTAAAGACAAAAATAAATTTTGCAGAATAGAAAAAGGGTATATCTTTGCACTCCCAAATAAAAAAACGGAAAACATAAAGTTCTTGACACTAAGGTAATAACGGCAGAAGTGCTTGATATTAAAGTGTTTGAATAAAAATATTAGATCGTATTAAATTAGAAGTTTAGTTTAATAGGCGATTATAAGTTCTTTGAAAGTATGGAAGTAACAGCGTAGACAACTTAGTGATAAGTTGTTTACACGGGTAAAAAAGCGTAAAATTAAAACAGAACACAAGACGTTAATAACTCTTTTTGAGACGAATTGATGTCAGTGGTCAAAAACTCATTTACAATGGAGAGTTTGATCCTGGCTCAGGATGAACGCTAGCGGCAGGCTTAATACATGCAAGTCGGGGGGTAACATGGTAGCAATACTGATGACGACCGGCAAACGGGTGCGGAACACGTACAGAACCTTCCTTTAAGCGGGGAATAGCCCAGAGAAATTTGGATTAATACTCCATAGTATTACGGTGTGGCATCACACTTTAATTAAAGATTTATCACTTAGAGATGGCTGTGCGGCTGATTAGGTAGTTGGCGGGGTAATGGCTCTCCAAGCCTTCGATCAGTAACTGGTGTGAGAGCACGACCAGTCACACGGGCACTGAGACACGGGCCCGACTCCTACGGGAGGCAGCAGTAAGGAATATTGGTCAATGGAGGCAACTCTGAACCAGCCATGCCGCGTGAAGGATGAAGGTCCTCTGGATTGTAAACTTCTTTTATCTGGGACGAAATGCATTTTTTCTAAAGTGTTTGACGGTACCAGAGGAATAAGCACCGGCTAACTCCGTGCCAGCAGCCGCGGTAATACGGAGGGTGCAAGCGTTATCCGGATTCACTGGGTTTAAAGGGTGCGTAGGTGGGAATGTAAGTCAGTCGTGAAATCTCCATGCTTAACATGGAAACTGCCA
>JAABUS010006663.1_pt1 | contig 13848 bp, 20 predicted proteins | sample 5560161 | NCBI WGS metagenome assembly JAABUS01 (sample SAMN10711885, study PRJNA513376) | rock metagenome | isolation source: Antarctica rocks | place: Antarctica: Victoria Land, Trio Nunatak nord | collected 2016-01-04 | reverse complement strand
CCGTTATCGTCTCCCCTACAGGCTCCATCCTTGCCGGCCCTCTCTGGGATGTCGAGGACGGCGGGATGTTGGTTGTGAGTGTGGATTTCCAGGACTGTGAGCGGGGTAGGCTGGATTTGGATGTTGCAGGGAGTTATAGCCGCCAGGACGCGTTTAAGCTGGAGGTTGTGGGGTTGGATATTAGCCCGCCGCCGTGATGTGGAGAAGGAAGAGGCTGTGGTGTTGGTGTCAATCGGGAGAATGGAGGTGTTGGATGAGTATATCGATAGACAATTAAAAATGCTAAGATATGTTCCATGGCTAAACCTAATACGTGTAGCAAACCCCCAACTGCAAAATATCTCCGGAAACCTGGCCCCTCGCCTTGAGTGACTGTTGCGTTTGACTCGTTTCACCTGTGCATACATCCCACAAAATATTAAACCACACTCGAAGAGGACCTAGCTTATCTCTTGCACGACATTACAGTGCCAAACCGTCAAACAGAACAGGGACGATGGAACCAGAAGGTCAAGTCGAAGAGAAGAACGTTGAAACTGAGAGTTAATAATCTTCGTCTCATAGAGCTGAGACTCGCTAGTGGAATTTTCGAGATTTTCCAGACAGTCTTCTAACAACAGCAGCTATCAATATATCAAATACCCCCGTGACCTTGCAATCCAACAAAGAATTGATACTGTATTGCCATTTCCAGCATATTTTGGAAATAGGGGAGTTGGTAACCTCCGCTTCATAGGGCTGGTAGGGCTGGGGGCCCGCTAGTAGAGTTTTCACCTTCCACCTCCTCCTAACAGCCAACAACGAATACATCAATATGCCGCCATATGACCTCGCATTCCCACACGTTCTTCCATCGAGGCCATTTTCAGCCACAAACGACCGAGAGCTCGTTTTCCGCACGGTACGGAATCACTGCCGAGCAAAAGCCAGGCGCCAGCCATAAGGCTGCTGCTCGGCGTCTGCGGTAATCTGGGACTCAAAGAATGGTGGGCTTCGGGATGTGCGTTCTCGGTGGGTTGTTCGGATCTCCGAAGGCGGTTTCCGTGGCCAGATCACCGCCGCTTTCGTCGTGCGTTAAGGCCAGTCCATTGGTGGACTGACCGACAAGACGAATTTTCGTCAAATGGAAAAAATTAACTAAATGAAAATTAATGAATGGAAAATCGCATTTACTGTACGGAGATTGACACCAAAAGTTCTCGGAATCCGCTGTTCTAATGCACGTTCATACAAATTTATATCAAAAATACCAGTCCTCCTGATCGGCTTCCACCTCATCGACCTCCTCCTCATCAACCTCCACCTCATCGATCTGAGATATCTCGCTACCGCCAGGCCTTCTACCTGCCTAACGGCGTTGATATCGCTCCTTCCGCTCGGTCCTGTTGTAGGGCCGTATGTCACCTTCTGAATTACCTTCTCTATAGTCATTACCTTCTTCTACTTCGATAATTTGCTGTATGTGTCGTGATATTGTCAGTGAGACAGCTACTTAGGAAGCTGTCTCACTGTCACCGTCCATAATCATGCCTAACAATGGAGGAAATACGACGTCGGCTCAAAGAATTCAAGCCATGACCTTGACTGAGGCGGGAATATCACGTCACATACAGCAAATTATCGAAGTAGAAAGAGGTAATGACTATAGAGAAGGTAAATCAGGAGGTGACATACGGCCCTACAATAGGACCAAGCGGAAGGAGCGATATCAACGCCATTAGGCAGGTAGAAGGCCTGGCGATAGCGAGATATTTCAGATCGATGAGGTGGAAGCCGATGAGGTTGATGAGGAGGACTGAGTGGACTGGTATATTTGGTGTTGTGGCTGGGACTGTAATCTTCTCCGGCGCTATTTATTTCAATACATGCAAATTTGTATGAAGGTGCATTAGCGGAGGCTTCGAATAGCTTCATGGGTTATTGTACGACTTTATCTTTTCACCACAGTCCCTGTTTCTCTCTCGCGGATTTTGACGTGACTTCAACTCTGGAAATCGTCGGTGTCTTGCTTCAAGTGCTACAGTCGAGTATCTTGTTGTCCCAAACATACCGAGGTGCAACTGAAAGTGCACCTGCGCTTTCCCACAATGGCTGAGACCACGCTTGACACTGCAGAAGACCAGTCGAGGTTCGACATCCCTCTGCGAGAGTCCAATCATCCTGAGGCGCACTTCCCCGAAGAACACAAGGGATGGCACGGCTACATTGATTGGGAGAAATATCCCGAAAAGAAAGCCGAGGCAGCTAAGATCTTGGCGCAGTACATATTCGCATGAGTCAGAAGAAGCTGAAGTGTTTACACTTCACCATGTAGCTAACCTATACCTGCAGTTTCCGGAGTACCAATTGCAGCCTCTACCCGACACCAACCCGCGGCTTGAGGGGGTCCGATGGAAGCAATATCATGCCGCGCTCGGACCAACTCTTGAACACATGCCGCAGAAGAGCTGGGATATTGTCAAGGAAGAGAAAGCCGATGATATGATACATGTACTAGAATTCCCTTACAACGGAGAGCCTCCAAGGGTATGCCAAAAACCTGAAATGGCAGAGTTTGATCCTTACCTATAATAGGATCGCCTTGTCGAGACCGAGTTGACGCGTAACGAGGACCGCTTCGTTCGAAACCATGGTGGTATCCTGGTTGTCGACGAAGATGACTACTTTCTGGAAATAGGCGGCATGGTCAACCAGCCCAAGCGACTCACGATGAAGGACTTGAAAAATGAGAGTGTTTTCCCACGTCAATCAGCTATTGTAACGACGCAGTGCTCAGGGACCCGAAGAATCGAACAGATTCAGGAATACCCAGGGGGTGAGTGCAAACGCAAACATTTGATTCATGATGCATCGAACTAAGATGAGTGCTGCGTACAAATGGTGATGAGTTGATCAACGCGCCAGTTATTAGCCTTTTTTTCATGGTTAATACCCACGCTTATAAGCACAGTGGGGTGAGGGCGCCATTGGTACTGCAAGATGGACTGGTGTCAGCTTGAAAAAGGTGATCAAGCATTGCGGTGGCTTGAAAGACGGAGCCCAGCACATTGAGTTCATGGGTGTCGATACCTAGTTCAAGAAAGGTAGAGTCTACAATTACGTAGTTTCTGTACCCTGGAGGAAGGTAAGGATCCATGAAGTTGCTGGCGTGGGAAATGAACGGTAAACCGCTTCCGAAAATCCATGGCTTTCCTTTGCGCGCGGTCGTCTTTGGCTACATTGGGGCCAGGTACAGATTCCGAGCAGTAGTCCTCCTCAAATCTTTATCATGCTGACGAATGTTATGATCAGGAGTGTCAAGTGGCTCGCCCGCATCGACGCCATCGCTGAACCCAGTCGTGCGCCGGTTCAGAAGACAGAGTATCTCTACTATAGCCCTCAATGCGGTAAACACAACGCAACCTACAGCTCCGGGTTCTCCATCCAAGACATGCCCGTGTCGTCGGCAATCATGTACCCAACCGACAAATCCGTGATCGTTCATGATGGCAAGATTACGATGAGAGGGTGGGCTTACAGTGGTGGAGGTATCAGAGTCGACGTGAGTGGCGACGACGGTAGCGTATGGTATGAGGTTCCGTATGACCGATTGAGCCCGAAAATTTTTTACGCATGGAGATTGTGGAGCTTCGACCTGTCCGTCGATGCGGAAGGCTGGTAGGAACCGGTGGTGAGGTGCTGGGATAATGCGTTGAACACGCAGCCGACCTCTGTTCGGTCGACATGGTTTGTCCAACCTTTCTAGAACTTGCCCTCTCGCAGTGTGTTACCCAATTCCGTGATTCTAGCAATCAGAATTCCATACGACGTTCGGATGACCGTTTTATTTCTTTCCCTTGCTGTAAAATTGTATTCATTACCTTACATCCAAGGTTAGGGCTTTTCTTCCACTCGACAGTAGCGGATGTACGGGTCAGAAGTCACGCGACGTCATAGCAAGTCATGCTTCACAAGCTTCCCCGTTATAGACGTCTTTGTTGTCACCATCCAGCTTCTTTACTGCGATTTACTACACATAATCTGTACTCGTACGGCTTCAGCCGTTATCTCGATCAGCCATGCGCATCATCCTCCCTGCATCCGCAAACGGTAAGCTCCGAGAAAGTTTATTCTGACAGCGAGCGTGACGGAGTTGTGCATTGCACCCATCTGCAGCTTCTTATCAGTTACAGTACCAACCAGAAAGAGAGCGACACAGGTGGAAGGGGACAATCGGCGAGTCGCGGTATCTCGCAGTGCCGATCATCCAGCGTGCCTTAGCCCAAGCCTTCATCTGCTATTTCGGTGTGTACCCGCTGCTGCTTGCGCTTTGAGCGACGCCGAACAACGCCTGACCACAGTACCTGAAGGTACAGGTTGTGCGAATGGTCGGAGATTGATACTACTGCGGTGAGTCTGTAGTACAACAACGGTTATACCTAAAGATCGTATAACTTGTAGAACACCGGCATTGTCCAGTGCTTTATATTCCTTGTACTGACCTCGACAAGTGTCGGTATCTTGATTTTGCGCGTCTGTTCAGCTGTGTGGTTGTCCTTCGCTGGACACCAGGCCCCTGCAGCTCGGTCTCATCCAAAGAGGGGTCTGTTGCTGGTGCTTCCAGCCAATCGCAGGATTTGAACTGCCCCCTCGTCGCGTCTACAATCATACAGTGCTATCAAACATCCCAACCCTTTCCCCCAGAGACCTGCAAGGCAACATGAAGACCACGGTAATGATGCATATCAGCAAACCCTAATCCAGAAAGTTGCCGAGGTACGTGCAAAAGATGACGATGTCGGCCTTTTTGGCTGTACTTAGGCGAAGCCTGGGAAGCACTGCTGTTGCTTGCCTCAGGGACGGCAGCTGCTGCAGTCTGCTGCCATGCTTCTGCGCTGTTGAAAGAGTATGGATATATCCATGAGCTCGACCGTTGCGGCAAGCGAAACCACCTCATGCTACGAGCAAGGCGACACCACTCCAGTGGTTTATGACCTCGAAAAGGTCAACTCGTCGCTGGTTGCAAACCAAGCTTCCGAAAATTATGCATCGGACTTGGCAGCAGAGAAAAGTACAAACGATGTCACAAAGTCACCGAAGAGATGGGCCCAGGACGTATGTCGTTCCACGAGCTCGTCGATACGGTCATCGTATCCACTGACAGTCGTACGAATCTCACTAGGGAGACACTCCTTCTTCAACCCAAACCTTTCACTCTGCAATATATATCGAGCCAAAAACACTCTACCCCATCGAAGTGCTGGCTCGCAGAGATGACATGGACCTCATGAAGCCTTGGAAACGCTACATATACTTTTCCTCGGGCTTCTTGTCGGTAGCAGCATTGGCCACCTACGGCCTCTACTTTAGTCTTCGAATTTACTTTACCCTTGCGGCCCAGCATGCTTATCGCAGGGTGTTTCCGGCAGCCTGGATTTTCATAGCCACCGAAGTTGGCATTGCCGTACCGATCATGTTCCATTCGCTCTGGTCAGTGTACGTTGTCAAGCCAAGGAAGAGGAAGAAATTGCGCCTCAGGGGAGATTCAGTACCGACAGTGGACGTGCTGATTACCTGCTGTGGTGAAGATGACGACCTGATACTGAATACTACTCGCGCTGCATGCTCGCTAGATTATCCTTTAGATTCCTTTCGAGTCATTGTTTTGGATGACGGCAGGTCCCCAGCTTTGTATCGTGCGGTCCAAGCTTTGAGCGCACAGTACGCAAATCTTCATTACAGATCGCGGCCAAAACTGCCCGGTGTGCCTCACCACTTCAAGGCAGGCAATCTGAACTATGGTCTGGAGCAGACGCTAAGCATGGAAGGCGGAAGAGGAGAATTTGTTGCGGCATTAGATGCGGACATGATCCCGGAACCCCATTGGTTAAGAGCGATCTTACCTCATATGCTTGCGGATGAGCGATGCGCTCTTGCTTGCCCTCCTCAGGTACGTCTCACGTCGCTATTGTGATTGAACATTTCAATACCAACCGCTCAAAGCTCTTTTACAACACGCCTCCTAGCGACCCTCTGTATCAAAGTCTGGATTTCTTCGTCCACGCATCGGAGCCGATCAAGGACGCTGTGGGTGTTGCATGGTGTACTGGATCCGGATATGTTGTTCGACGCAACGCCTTGGATGACATTGGTCAGATACCCGTGGGGTCGGTAGCTGAGGATGTCTTGACATCGACTCTACTCCTCGCCGCGGGATGGAAGACTGTCTACGTTCACGAACCACTACAGTATGGAACGGTGCCTGATAGCTACGGAAGCCATATCAAGCAACGAACGAGATGGGTAAAGATCCCGTGCTACCATGTATGATAGCGACATCACGCTGATCGTGGTCCCAGACCGTCGGTACAATGCAAACAGCCTTACGCCTTCGCTTCTGCCTTGGCGGCTCCGAGATTCGCAACCTAACTCTATCCCAACGCATTTCCGGCTTCATGTACGCCATCGCCTGTCTCGCTAACATCCTCCTTACCGTTTCACTTTTCGCAATGCCGGCAGTCTTGATATCAGGCGGTCAAATGATTGCATATGCCAACGAAGAAGATCTGCGGTGGCTAATCAGGTCCTGCTGGCTCGCGTTGATTTGTAATCGCGTAAATGAAATCGTGACCTTCTTACCCGCAGGATACAGAACGGGGCAACGAGGGAGTCGATCACTGCTGTGGATGGCCCCCTGTGAGTCCCATGCCCACACGAACCGCTTGAAAGCCTATTAACCCCAAACCCAGACCACACCATCTCCCTTCTCACTGTCTTCCTCCTCCCCCGCTGCCTCGGCGGCCGCACCACCGCCTTCAAACCGTCCGGCTCCCTCTCGTCCGAACTCCGCGAACGCACCCCACACCTCCGCGCCCCCCTCTCCCGCCGCCTCAAAGTTATCCTCTGGACCTACTCGGGCGCGCTCCACCTCCTCTACATCCTCTTCACCATCGCCGCCGTCATCGTCAGCACCGCCCGCTGCGCCACCAAGCCCACCCTCCGCGACCAGCTGCTCTACCTCCTCACGCACGCGTTCTGGCCACCCGTGACGTGGCTGGTCAGTATTGCGGCGGCGTGGACGCCGGTCGGGTATGCGATTTGGCCGCCGAAGGTGGCGGAGATGGAGGAGTTGCTGGAGAGGGATGAGAAGAGCGGGGTTGCGTATCCGAGGGAGGAGGCGAAGAGGGTGCGGAATGGGGCGTTGCATCATTTTTTCGAGGCGCAGTACTCGCTTTTGACGGCGTATACTACGGTTGTGTTTTTGGGGACCTGGTGGGTATAATGGCGGCAAAACATAGACACTGCATTTGGGGTTTCGTCTTAGAGATTTACGGTGTTTGCAGTATACATATATATATATTTTTAAAGGAAACGAGGATTGGTGATCTAATACCGGGTATGCCAGAATCAGAAGGGTTTCGAGGCAATGAACTCGGGGAACAGAGAAGATGGCTGGGTTTTTTCACGAAACAAGGTTTTTCATGCTTCGCCGGTGTTGTGTAGTAGGCCTTCGAGTGTATGGTTACAATATGCGCCGTTTGTGTGTGTGTTTTTTTTTTTTTTTTTTAACAGCAGTGGTTGGCGGACTTTGAGAAACGTTAAAAGTGAGGGGGGACTGACTGCCTGACTGACTTACTTAAGATGACGAAATTCGGGGGGATTTTTCAATGGTTCGATGGTTTTTTCGGCGGAAGACAAAAAGAGTATCTCCCCAGCATGCAAAAGGCCGAAATGAAAGGCTGCTCTTGTATCCTTATTTCACTCGGGGCATTGCCTGCCCCATCACACAGTAGAAGATGTATCAGCTTTTGCTTTGCCGTTTGCGCCTGCTTCTGCTTAAACCAATTGGCTTTTGTTGTGGCGCTCGCAATTTCTTCTTTGGCCCCCACGGTGGTAGAACTAAGCATCCTTCGCGGTCGTGGATGGCTTGTCGATCCTGTCAGCATCTCTCAAGTGTCAATCTTTGACAGCGGAGATTATAAGCATTTGAGGGGAAATCTGTGAGTTGGTTGAGTAAAAAGCTGGACTTATCTTGAATTGAGATGGACATGAACATGCAAGAGCACACGGATTATATCCTTGTTTTGTATTATCATTATGATTATCTGCTTTGCAATCATTTCTGATTATTAGGAGGGCGCATGCACTTGGAGGTTGCTCCGACTCCGAGCGACTCTTCAGCCGCCAGGATCAGGCAAAGGATTCGTAGGGTGAAACGTGCAGGATACGACATTCCAAACATTACCACACTGAACGGCAGAGCACTGCTCGACCCGCAGACTTCACTGCAAATGCATAAAGTCTCTGAAACCCTTTGACTTGTTTTTTCATCGCTATGGCTAACTCTGCTTCACTCGCTCGGGTACTACTCCTCCTAACCTCGATCCTCTCACACGTCTCCGCCAATTGCTACAACAGAAATGGAACTGACAGAAACGGGCCGACTGGAGTTGGGGTTTACAAGCCCTGCAACCTAACCACCGAGCACAGCATGTGCTGCGCCATCACAGACCATTGCCGACCTGACGGTCTGTGTACCGACAGTGCCGGGGCGACCCTGTGGCGTGAGAGCTGTACCGATCAGTCGTGGAAAAGTCCAAACTGCGTCAACCTTTGCGTCAACGGAACCGGTAAACCTTCCACAATGACTTTTTCTTTGGATTTGGCAAAGAAGGGCCGCTGACTGCGAATTAAACCCCTACCTTAGCCATTAATCAACCCCCAGGACAATCAGGCAAGCAAGGGTACAACCCAATGGCTGAAAACGACGTAACGGTCACACAATGCTCTGATGGGAGTTATTGCTGCAATGCTATGGCCAACGCTTGTTGCTCCGCCAATCAGGGAGTTTGGTTTTTGAACGGCACAATCACGAATATAAACCCACACCCGGCCTCATCAAACACGGCTCCAGTTTCGGCATTGTCTCCCCCCTTCATACCGAACTTCTCAACCAAGACCGCCAGTAACTCATCTTCTTCTGGCCCCTCAGTCTCGACGACGACAGTAACAGGTATCTCACCTTCCTCTACGCCGAGCTCATCAAATTCTTCCATAATCGCAAATATCCCAAACCAATCGCCCACAACAGCTCCATCCTCCTTCGCTCCCGCCCACCCAAGCACCATCGTTGGTGGCGTCATAGGCGGTACAGCCGGTCTGACTCTCATAGTAGCAGCGACCTGGTTCTTTGCGCGTCGACAAGCGCTTCGCAGTGTGAGTTCCAAAGTATTTTCCGCGGAGTCAGAACGCAAGTATCACAGGGAGCTGGACCAGGAGTCCGAACGGAGAGTTCGTGCCGAGCTGGACCAGGAGTCCGAACGGAGATTTCGGGCGGAGCTGGAGCAAGACCCCAGAGATAGGAAGGAGTTGCATGCCTCTGTGGTAACTAGAGATTTAGCGGTGGGGGGAAGCGTGCCTTGCGGGAATGAATTGGAGTGATGCATGAGGTGTGCAACTACTCTTCGTTGGGGGTGGACATGTTTCTTATGTCCACCTGATCCTTAGGCTCTCGACGTTAGTGCATATCTAGCATAGGTTCCCCGTAGGCCTGTTATCAGGCATTGACGATCTGAGACTCTCTTTCTGTCGCCTCCTTCTTAGGAAAGGGCTTCCTGATCCAGAGTCTGAAGTAAACTCGAGGATCTAAGCTGAAACAGCAAGCGGAACTCAAGAACAGAAGAGCTATAAAGTCAAACTGCGGATGAAAAAGAATCACGCGATGGATTAGAGGAACCAAGCTGTGGAATAGTCTCGGTATTACTTGTTGGACTCAACCCTTTTGCTGTAGAGGCCTCCTAAATAAGCATTCCAATATAGAGAATGAGTCGCGTCAAAGACGGCATATATGGATAGGTTCGATAGGCTCTCTTTCTCGGAAGCTGATGCTAAGGATGGAAAATTGTAGGATGAAGAAGTACCAAAGGATAAGAATGAGAACGGTATTACATTGTGTGTGATGGATAGCCCTGACAATTTTAGGGTCCTGCATGGGAAAAGAGTAATAACAGCGCAACGGCATCACCGAGGCGTAAAATGACTGAAAGAGAGCACTTCATTCTCGGGAAGAACGATCTCTAAAGAGAAGTGGAAGAAGAGCAGAGAATCTTCCTCTGAGAATTTGGCGGGATCGACTCCTGGAAAGGTAGATACTGCCTTCTTCTTGTTACTCCTGTGAGGAGAGTTCGTGATTTCTCTGCCACCTTGTGCTTCAAGAACGGCGCCACCGCTGCTGCAGTATTATCAATCCGAAAAAGATAAAGAAATGCGAGGCAAATATATCCAAAAATCGATGTTCCGAGCCTACCAATCAGGAGCACCATCTAGACCCGGCCCCCCTCAGCGCCTCTCCGGCCAGGCACTGCGGGGAAGGCCCTACTCCACCGGCGTCCACGCCTTTGACGCCGGCGGGTAGAAAGCGGCAGGGCTCCCAACAGCCTCCCTAGTCTCCGCGACAGGGCGTACAGTATTAGAAACACGCGAGTCAGGCTAGAGATAGACGGGGCGGGCAGACAAAGCAACGGCGCCGCCGCCGAAAATGCGAATGAACGATGAGCATGAAGAGATATAGGAATAACATGCGAGAAGACTCTGCAAGCGAGCACGCAACCGTCGGCGCCGTTACGCTGGTTTCAGCACTCGCCTTTAGTCGAATTCGACTCCTTGTAACAAGCAGTGTGATATACCGGTGAGGGGATATGAGCAGGAATGGGATTCTTCGCGAAGAAAATTCATGAATAAAACATGTTGCCGATACTCTTTTTGGGATACTGTACGTCCGTTCTTGCTCTTATCTGGGCTTGAATCTTATTGAATCTGAAAGTTTACCCATACGGCACCATGGATAAAGATAGCAGATGTGAATGCAGGAGGCTATCGGGCTTACCGCTGTGGTAATCTTACTGACCTTCGATCCTTTCTCGGTCTCGACCAAGACTTATCACCAGAGAATAGTACGAAAGATGTCGAAAGTGGTGCAGACAAGCCAGATGACACGGAAGCCAATCAGAGTATAGAGGGTGATTTGCCGAATACACAGCCCTCATACGCGGTGGTTCCACGTCTTTAAACTAACCCTATACTCATGTCCATCGATTTTGAAGGGATTCTGTACGGAGACACAGTAAATTTTACCGAGATGAGCGTCTCTATGTCGGATACACACGATCTCTTACTTGATGTAAACGAAAATGTTCTATCTATTCATAATTATATCATGGGTCCGTTGGATGGAACAGGTGCTGAGCTATTACTTTGGTACACCCAACCCTTTGTCTAAGCTGGACACTAGAAAACTCCTATATCGATCCGTCTCGGAATATTATCTTGGTGGGTTATGATATATTAAATGAGATACGAGCTATGGTGGAACTTTGCATATACTCAGAAGAGATATGTCCGCTCATCTGCGTGTTTGATCCCGCTAGTCTATATCGAGAGTACTCTACACCGCTCGCCAAATCTACGACCACCGGTCATACAAAGCTACAAAATCTGACAAATGAATTTGGTCGCCATACCACAGATGGGTTCTTTCACAACACTGGCAACGACGTAAACTACACCCTACAACTCCTTCTAATGCTCGCAATAAGCGCACACCCGGCTTCAGCCAACGATCCAAGAGCGCTGCGGTTGAGAGCCTTGGCCCAAAGCTCCGTGCCAATGCCCGTAGCTAGTCATGCACAGATGCTCAAAAGAGCTGTTCGGGCGGAGGGCACCAATAGCTTCGAGCATGATAGGAAAAGCTTAGCGGGTCCAAGCAGCGAGGGAAAGCGATCACGCGCAAGAGGAAAGCGAGCAGGAAAAACCACCACAGATCTGATACAGAACGCTGTGCGCCAATGTGAGTCGAGCATGTCTATTTGAATTTGTCTGGTGGCAAGATCCAGTCCAGGGTCATCCCGGAGTGGGTGCTGGGAAAGGATATCTCGCCTTGTCTCGGGCCCGAGAGATGAATACAATGGCGCAGTGTAGTACTTATTATCGAATGATAGGGCTATATATACTGTAACCTCTTTGATCATGGTGAGGTCCCTGTGACCAGCTGTGGCACCCACAGCTGGATATGGCTTCTGATAACGAGTAAGGTAGCAGAACAACCGAATTGGCACCTTATCAATAGTAAATAAACCCCGGTAATCCCAATTCTATGATTTCTTTGATGGCAGTCTACTCCGCCTGTCCTATTGCCAAGATCTGGTATCACAACTAGGTAACTAAACAAGCTATACTCTATGAGAACCCAAAAGTTAAAAAGACCCGCTTCGCTGCAAACTATCCAGTCACCTCTAAACCACACACCTCAAACAAGCTCGTCAATCTCTACTTATTCACAATCAACAAACAACACGGTCAAGAACCAGCGCAGACGAGCAGCAGCAGCACCACCGTACCGCCTAAACGCATCATCATCAAAATCCCACCCAACAGCGAAAAAAAAGCAGAACGAAACAGCCAACGAACAAATAGCTCGCTCGCAGCACGTATGTACACCTAACGAATCAATTCCTCCAACATCCAACAACCCAAGACAACTACCAAAAAAACCGAACCTTAACATATCAGTCCATCTCCCTCCGCCAATAAAACCCCTACTCTTCTACAGTACGAGTACCATCATCTCCCCCGGCAGGCAGGCAGCAGCGAATAACCCCCCCCCCCATATAAACCTCTTCCCGTCCAAGGTGCGACTGACTCCAACCCCTTCTCCATTAATTACCCCGATTGTGAAGGATTCCTCGCGTCGCAACCCTGAGCGACTTAAAATCAAAACTAAAAAAATGTGCTGTTACTGCATTTTCCTCCTGTGAAGAAAGGCCCTGAAACGAGACCCAGGCAAGCCAGCCAGCCAGCCAGCCAAGAAGAATATCCGGATACCCACAAGGCTGTCAGTCAGCGATAAGAAGCATTTCTCCCCCCCCCCCCCACCTGAACCGCAGTCGAGTCGAGTCGGATATATCTAGTAGTAGCAGAAAGCTAGCATCGCACATCTCAATCGTCGGGATGGTTGTCGGGGAGAGGGTTTGGCTTAGCTTTAAGGAGTGGGTAGTGCTGTGAGAGAGTATGAGGAGCTTGGATGTGTGGGATTCGAGCTTGACGGCGTGGGGGGAGGTTGGTGTGTGGAGGCTTGATGTGGAAGGTGTTGGAGGCTGGGGAGGGTAGAGTGGTGGTGATGATGAGGTATTACTATTAATCTTTGAAGAGGGGGGAGGGGGGGTAACTCGTTCCGAATCAAAATTCAAGGACCACGGGTTTATGAAAATCTGTAGGGGAGATGAGATGTCTTAGTTCTCTACTCTGCAATATCAAGGTTTGTCGCTGAAGCAAAAGCACAAAGTTTTCATTACAAGCGTCCACGTAATCATCTTGTTTCGCTCTCGATCAGCTAGCATCGAGAGTGTTATTGTCCCGACAAGTAAATTACGGCGATGCGTCTTGGAAACACAAACGACGATCTCGTACTCAAAGACTGTCGGATGCCAATATGGTCCCATACTCTCGTACATTTGAACATGACGAGAGTATCCAGCTCAAGATCAAGCGAGGAGACACGGGAGATCGAGCGAGGAACGAGACGGGCTTTTCTTCACACGCAATAGGAAGTTGAAAGATCGAACGGTGGGATTTTGACTTGGCATTGTGATCAAGTGGGTATTTTAAGCTGCAAATCGGTTCACTAGGTGTAGATGGAATATATCAGTACGCCACCCTTGTCCGCATGTCCTGTGATAGCATTAGCCTGTGGGACTATAGGGAGTGGGTTTGCAGGAATTTACAGATATCTTCCGCTCAATCTCCCTAACGGACCTATCCAACTCCCCAGCAATCATCTGCTTCTTATCGTTGGGCAACAGAGCATATCGCTCG
>JAABUS010006662.1_pt1 | contig 13854 bp, 14 predicted proteins | sample 5560161 | NCBI WGS metagenome assembly JAABUS01 (sample SAMN10711885, study PRJNA513376) | rock metagenome | isolation source: Antarctica rocks | place: Antarctica: Victoria Land, Trio Nunatak nord | collected 2016-01-04 | reverse complement strand
AGGGAGGGGATTGAGGCGGTGGATTGGGTGAAGGTTGGGCTTGGGCCGGAGAGGGAGACGAGGTCGGTGGGTTTGTTGGTGAGGACCCATTGGCGGGTGGTAGTTGGGAGTGTCATGGTGGAGGGTTCTCTTGGAGGATGCTTGGGAGGATCGAGGGGGTGGAAGAGGATTGAAATGAGAGATTGGACAGCATTGTGCCGGAACTTTTCTATTATGCGATTGGCGACGCTGCGGAGACCGAGGTTGAGGGGGTGAGGGGTTTTTAGCGTGTGCAGAAAGGTATCGAATCCTTGGCATCGCAATTGTCGCGCCCCCCCCCAAATTTACTATTGAATTCAGACATTCTTGACATTCTCAAACCTTCAACGCTCTATTGGAAAATCAATAGAAAAATCCAACCGGTAAATTTGAAGCTGTTCAAACCTTTCACAGTGCTGACATCCTTTTAGCCCCCCCCCGATCCCCGAAGCCATCATGCCGTCGTCACGCCGAAGTCAGAAACTATCTCTGAAGAATTCACTCATCTCCTCAAGCACCTCATCAAGATCGAAACCTTCTGGCAAAGCAGACGCTGCTCGCAAAGTCAAAGCAGACGTCGCTGCTAGAATCATTGTAGAGGCTGCTGTCAAAGCAAACACTGCAGACGCTGCTGTCAAAGTCAATTGCCCTCGCAATTTCAAGAAACATATCATTGATAATTTCAAAGCAGCGAAGAAAGCACGCAAGGCTCACGACGTTGAGCTTCAGCGACGGGCGAATGCTGCAGATCGTGTCAGAGCTCAGATATCAGAAGAGAAAAGAGCTCGATCTGCAAAGATTGCTCAATTTGGTGAAGAAGAGACTCTACGTCGTCGTAGAGAGAAAAGAGAAGCTAGAAACGTCGTCGATGAACTTTCTACTTCGAATATTGAGACTATGAAGTTGAAGAATCGAATTGCTGATTCAACGCTCAAGATTTTCGCCTGTCTTCGAGTCAATAAACAAATTGAATGATCAACTTTCATAGAAACTCAGGCAAGTAGTTTCTTCAATATATGAGACTTCAAGCAATTGCTGAAGAATGCAATCAGCAAAAGAGACAATCATAACAAGAAATGAGAGATCACTCATCGAATGATCAGCGTTCAAGCTTCTCGATCAAAGATCATTCGAAAGCTACAGTTCATCAATGATTTCATTGAAGCAGAGTGAGATAAGATGTTACATCTGCAATTTGTAAAGAGTGACAGAGACAAATTTTAGCGCTTTTAGCGATCAATATCCCAAATATTCGTTTAATCTCATGTCTCAGATTTGCGTCACTTTTAGCTAATGCATATTCATAAAAGCGTCAATATTCTCAACATTTCTAGCATCTCTAGCATTCTCATGAGCGCAGTATGCGCCTTTATCGTTTGATTCAATAAACACGACTATTTTGACATTTGTAGCATTGATACATAGTTGCAACGTTGAATAATTAATGATTGATTTGACTATCTAAATAATAGCTATTTAATATATGCGTCGAGAAAGTCAATGAGAAAGTTAATGAGAAAGTTAATGGGTAAACTAGAGGGGTAGAGAGTTATGTAGAATGGTTGATAGAATCGTGTTTGAAGCTTGATAGGGAACAAATTTGATTCTTGATTGCGAAGCAATTCGAAGCTTGATGAGAAGTCATGTAGAGAGTCATGAAGAGAGCCATGTAGAGAGCCATGTAGAAAGTCATGTAGAAAGCCATGTAGTAAAAAGGTCAGTAGATGACTCGATCGAAAGGTCAGTAGAAAGCTTACTAGTAGAAAAATCAATAGAAAGGTCGGTCGAAAGATCAGTAGAAAGGTCAGCGAGGGTGCTTGATAGGAAAACATGAAGGGTGCTTGATAGAGAGTCATGAAGGGTGCTTGGTAGAAAGTCATGTAGAGAGCTATGTAGAAAGCATTGCTTGATTCGTGTTATGCGCCCGATCGACGCGTATTTTGAAGCATGTAGAATGTTTGATAGAGCGTTTGATAGAAAGCTCAGTCGGTAGCTCAATAGATAGCTCAGTAGGAAGGTCGATAGAAAGGTTGATAGAAAGGTTGGTAGAAAGGTTGGTAGGAAGGTTGATAGAAAGGTTGGTAGAAAGATCGATTGAAAGATCAGTAGAAAGCTCACTAGATGACTCGATCGAAAGGTCAGTAGAAAGCTCACTAGATGACTCGATCGAAAGGTCAGTAGAAAGCTCACTAGTAGAAAGGTCAATAGAAAGATCGGTCGGAAGGTCAGTAGAAAGGTCAGTGAAAAGCTCAGTAGAAAGCATTGTTTGAAGCACTGTTTGACCCGTGTTATGCGCTCGATCGACGCGTCTTTTAAAGCATATTTCGAAGCGATAAACTGACTACTAGGCGAACGAGTAGATAGCTGAGTTGATAGCTGAGTTGATAGCTGAACATGTTGATATTTTGATTGTTGTTGTTCTAGAAAGTAGAAACTACGAAGGGAAAAAGAAGGTGAAAACTCCGAACTCTCTAGCGTCAGCGTAGGTAGAAAGTCATATAGAAAGCATTGTTTGAAGCACTGTTTGACGTGTTTTGTGCGCTTGATCGACGCATTTGATAGGGAGTTCGGTAGAAAGTAGGGTGGCGAGTAGGTGAGCGAGTAGGTAGGCGAGTAGGGTGAAGAGTAGGTGGGCGAGTAGGATGAAGAGTAGGTGAGCGAGTAGGTAGGCGAGTAGGGTGAAGAGTAGGTGGGCGAGTAGAATGACGAGTAGGTGAGCGAGTAGCTAGGCGAGTAGGTAGACGAGTAGTAGGCTGAATGCGACGAAAGAAACGAAAGTGATGAAAGCGATGAAAGTGATAAAAGCGACGAAAGCGCGATTCAGTTCAATGACATATGAACAAACGCAGATTCAGTTCAACAACATATGAAATGATCGCAGATTTTATTCATAAAATCTGATCACATTCAGATGAGCTCAGCTAAAATCCCGACTTTATCTCGCTTTAAGCGACAAATGTCCCTTTAGCTAAACTCAATAATTCAGTTTACTTCCCAAACTGCAAATGTAGAAATCATTGCTTCAAAGACTGTCATTGAGTATGATGTAAGAATAAAGCTTCAGATTAAATTCTCAAAGAAGAAGAGTTTTTTAAAGCAATTCTTGAATGTTTTGTCATTCAATTCTCTGAAGTCTTCATTGCTCAAAGCACGAATTATTCACATTGATAAGCTGCTTGATCGTGCACATGTATGAGTCGATGATCTCGCTGCAGTCGATAATTTTGATCGTGAGCTGCTTCATCGCTGACAATGCAACGATAGACAGTGTCAAAACTTCAACGACTGATGTTTCATTGACTTTGCAGACAAGCACTTCAATATAAATCACACTCAACAATTGCTTTGAGACAAAGTCATCATCATCAATGAAGATGACGTTAGTATTGAATGATCTTCTATCTTTCTCTATTGCTTTTGAATCGACTCACAAGAAGTGATGACTCAGAACTCTTGATGATCACTGATGCAGCAGAAAAGACTGAAGATGCAAACAGATAAAGAAGAAATAAAGAACTTTATGAGTAAATTTATGAGATTCAACGAACAACAGATGAAAATGCGTTTAGTCGAGTCTATGATTGAACAGATGAAAAGAATGATGTCTCGTCAAAGATCTTCTTTATCTTCTTCGATTTCTCAGTCAATTTCTCAGTCAATTTCTCAGCAGCAGTGACAACAATCTTCTGTTAACAGTTCATATTCTGCATATCAGTTGTCATCATATTCACAGTGACAGCAGTCAGTTTTAATCTCTTCACTTCATCAACAACAAGAAGTCTCTTCTTCACTCTCTTCGTTGATAACATTTTTATTCTTCACTTCATTGTTTCAGTCACATTGATTCAGTCTCATTAAATCATCTGAAGAGAAGAAAGCAGTGATTGAACAGTTTTTTCTATGAAAGATAGCTTGAACAACGTGTCAAGCAATGAAGAACAAGATAGTCAAAGTTAAATGACTTGTGAATAATCAAATATGTGTTATGAGTGTATCAAGACTGAAAAAGGCTGAAGCTTTAATCAATTCGCAGAGTACGCTAGTGAGTACTCTGCATATTGATTAGAACTAGTCAGTGTCTCTAGCTCAGATCTGACTCAGTCTCTATTTTCTTTTCTCAACATCTCTTTGTTCAACATCATTTTTCTTTCTACATCACATTCTACTCATGTCACAAACACATTCTCTTTGAGCTTAGCGCAGTCTCTGAATATTACTTAAATAGAAGCTTTTGTACTCATCTTCTTTCATATTCTTAATATTTAGTTATAACTATCTTTAAAGATCAAGCATTATTCAATTCTGACTTTCGCTAATTGACTCATTTAAGCACGATTCTGACATTATATTAAGAATTCATTAATCACACGATACTGATCTCATTACTCATTCAACATACTCGTACAGACAGAACGAGTCTAAAGAAATTCATTTATCTGATGATCAATGCAATCGAAAGACTGAACAACACTAAAGAGTTTGATAGAATCAACAACAAGACTGTTTGAATCGCTAAACAACTTATTGCTCATTAAGTATGCAAAGTTCATTCGATCAAGAGAATCAACTCATTCTCATGAAACAGATGAGTGAAAATAAGCTGTTCAACTCAATTAAGAGAATCGACAATAAAGAATCTTGGTGAATTGCTTGAGAATCACTCAAAAACTCACAAATCAAAAATATTTCTCTAATTAATAACATTCTTCTTTGAAGATTAAACACTTGATCATACATCTTCATTAATACTGTTGAGCATCGTCATTCGCTTAATCTCGTTCTTTCTTCAAATTTCATCATGTCAAAACATTCATTTATTGAAGAATGTTTCAAAGAATTTCAAAGTTGCTTTTCTCAAATTTCTGAGACTGATTCATCGAAATTCTCTAGTGCTGAATCATTCATTCATGAAGATGATGAGTCATTCACTGAAACAGTAATATCTTCTGTTTCTATCGAAAACTGAAAGACTTGATGCATGATTCTCGACAGAGAAACAAATCAACTCAATGAGCTGAGTAATCAACAAGATGTTGAAATCAAAGAGTTGAAGACTAGACTTCAAACTAAAGAAATCACTTCTTCTGATTTCATCTACTTTAAGCATTCTAGATCTCAAAAAATATCTGATTCTTTCTGATTTACTGACGAAAAGAATTCTACTTAAGAAAACTGATACGACAAAATTCAGAATAAATTAAAGATCAACGTCAATCTTTTTTCAAATAAATGAGTCAAACTGAGCTATGTACATTTCAGATTATTCAATGACGCAGCTGATGTCACTCAATCTAGATGCAAACATGACTGTATCAATTTTTATAAGATCATCAATGATCTTTTGAAAGAACTAGCTGAGTTATTCAATGATTCAGATAAGAAAGTCAACTTTTGTAAAAAATACTACAACTTGATTCAAGAATCAAAGAAGTTCAGTGAGTTTTACACTCAGTTTCAATGATTATCTTTCTATTTGAAGTATCACGAAAAGCAACTGATCATCAATCTGAAAGATAAAATAAACTTTCATCTTCGATTCATTTGAATAGATCAATTAGTTCAATCTGATTCTCTCAAAGAGATTCATTTCTATCTGATTCATTTGAATAATGATCAGCGAATCATTCAAGAAATCAAGAACAAAGTCAATCTCATCAAATGCATTGATGATCTGTCAAAGATCATCTTTCATAAAGCTGTTGTTACTCAGTCAGTCAATCATTCAAAATCTGATCATCTAAAGTCGTGTGATGCGATTTTAACTAACGTCAAAGAAGCAGATGTTTTAGTCGAAATCTATTTTATATATCATAAATCAGATCATAACTTTAAAGAGTGCTCTGATCAATTTACTAGAATCAATGCAGTGAACAATGAATATGATCATTTTGAGTTCAATTTCAATTCGAATTTCGATTCAAAAAACTAGTCATCTCTTCAAAAATCATCAAAGAAATAAAGATTATATCTTTGTGCAAACTAGATGAAATTCTATCAGAAGAGAATTACTTTGAAAAGTTGTTTTTAATTGATGTTTTTCTCAACTTTCAGAATCAATCTTTTAGTCTTTGTTCTTTGATAGACAGTGATTCAGTCACTCATATGCTTATACATGCTAATTTAGTCAATAAAGTATGTAAGAAACTAGAAATTCAATTTATATCACTGATAAAAGAGAAGTTAATAAGAGATTATGATGAGAAGATATTTAAGAAAATCATCATTCATAAAATTTTATTCAATCTCATCATCAAAAGTCATAAGAAATTGACTATATCAATGCTGATAGTTGATATTAATCATCATGAAGTCATATTGAATAAGTTCTGAATGAATAAAAATGAAATATTATTGAATATGCAAAACGACGTCATTGTTTTTTTGAATCAATTAAATACTTCTATTTCGATTTTTTGATTCTTCTCAATTCAAAGCACTCAAGTTGATCGCGATCAACTTCGCTCTCTTCTATCATTCAGACTAAGATCTCTATTATGCTCAAACAATCTGTTTCAACTACAACTAAGAAAGAATCATTCTCGATTTAAAGCATAAATGCAGCTTCATTCAAAACTCTACTGAATCAATTAAAGAAGAATCAGACTGAAGTCTTTGTTCTATTCATGACTGATATTGATAGAGAAATCACGTACAATACTCAGTGCAATTTGAATGTTTTAAACATCTCTTCAATTAATGAAACGACTTAGAATTTGAAAGATATTAAAGTCAAGCTGTCATCAGAATATCATGAGTTTCTAGATGTTTTTAATTGAGTTCAATTGAATAAACTATTCTTTCATCACTTCTATGATCATAAAATTGAGCTCATCAATGATTCAACATCTTCTTGCTGTTGAGTTTATTGAATGTTTTCTGTCAAACTTCTGAAAGTAAAGAAGTATTTAAATAAGAATCTGTTGAAGAAATTTATCACTTCTAGTCAGATTCTTTATTTCTTCTTCGTTTTATTCACTCTTAAAGCAAATGAAGATCTTTGATTCTGCATGAACTATCAAAAGCTAAATGTCATTTTGAAAAGAAATAAATATTCTTTATTGCTGATAAATGAGATCATTAATAAAATAGTGAATTGCAAGCATCTGACTAGATTGAACATCATATCAGCATTCAACAAACTTTAAATGCATCTTGATAATGAGAATTATATCACTTTTATCACTGCTTTAGAAGCATATAAATACAAGATGCTATCATTTGAACTGATTAATGAATCAATCTTCTTTCAGCAATATATGAATAATGTTTTATGAAACTTTCTGAATGACTTTTGTCAAATCTATCTAGATGACATTCTCATTTATAGCAAAACAAGAAAGAAACATAGAAATCACGTTAAACTAGTATTGAGTTGACTACATGAAGCTGAACTGAAAATGAATATTTGAAAGTGCAAATTCAATGTAGAAGAAACTGTCTTTCTAGAAGTCATTGTATCAGAACTAGATCTTCATATGAATTTCAGCAAAGTGACAGTCATAGTCAGTTGAATCACTTTGATCAATTTAAAAGAAATTTAAAGCTTCGTGAAATTTGTTAACTTTTATCATTGTTTCATTAAGAACTTCTCGAAGCTAGTCAAATCATTCATTCAGCTGACTAGAAAGAATATATCTTTTGTTTGAAATGAGATCTGTGTTCAAGTCTTTGACAATTTAAAGAAACAAGTTAGCTCAATCTTAGTACTTCGTCACTTTGATCTCAAACGACAAGCTATTCTGAAGATTGATGCTTCAAACTATGTAAAAGAAGAAATACTATCTCAGTACAATGACGAGAAAGTTCTTCATTCGATGATCTTCTACAGTAAAAGCATGATTTTCGCTGAAATCAATTATCACATTTATGACAAGAAATTGCTAATCATTATTTGATGCTTCAAACACTGACGACTCAAGCTGAAGTGCATTGAACTACTCATTCAAATATTCATTGATCATTAAGCTTTGAAGATCTTCATGAAAAATAAACAGTTGAATCAACAACAAGTCAACTATCTGAACATTTTGTCAAAGTTCAACTTTCAGATCATCTTTAGATCAGGCAAAATGAATACTAAAGTCAATGCTTTAACTTGAATGTCTTTAGCGAACATCTTTGAATCAGCTCAACGACTTGAAGATTATTTTCAGACTATTCTGACTTTCAATAAAGTTGATGTTCTACTCGTTGAATTGAAAGCAAATCTTTATCAGCAAGTATGTATGATCAATCAAATGAATGAGTTTTGCAATGAATATAAACAAGCTATGAACAAAAACAAGCTCAAATTTCATATCATTAAATTGAAGAACTGCAAAATCATTGACAGCGTTCTCTTTAAAAAAGACTTACTATGAGTTCTTAAGAATATGCATATGAAACTGCTACAGAAAATTCATAATCAGTTCTCAATCTCTCATTTCAACAATAGATAAATTATTAATCTAATTCAATGATTCTACTATTGATCAGATCATTAAGTCACAGTCAGACAGTACATTTGAAACTGTCATGTTTATCAGTGAAGCAAAGTCTTTAGAGATAGCATCAATGAACTTCATCATTCTCTACTCATTTCACAAGAACGCTGAAAAGATATAGTTATGAACTTCATTACTGAGCTATCTTTATCAGAAAACTGTTGAAACCGTGCCTAGAATCTAATCACACTGCAGCGAGATAGTGCGTAGCTGAATAGAATGTTTGATCAATAGAGATAGCTATAACTAGAATATTAAAAATACAGAAGAAATCAAAGAGGGTTCCGAGCTGTATCTATAGTAGGGCAAAACAAAGGGGACGAAGCAGGTTTGCTCGAGTATCGGAAGCGCTAGGATAGAGTGTTGAGGCTAGGGATTCAACATGGGCCAAAACCCCTAGGGCTTGTTGGCTAGGAAACCCTATTCAATCCCGACACACTCGTAACATTACCTTCTTCTCTTTAAAAGTCATGTCCCTATGACTTGTAGTGTAGTTCATAGCACTGACGTAGGGCCTTGGTGCCTGCCTTCCTATCAACCTTCCTATTGATTCAAACCAACCCGCCAAATGCCTATTGTAGCAGGCTCACTATGTGGGATAGGGTGGCCATTGAAGCAGGCTCACTAGTCGACTTGCTCATCGAAGAGGTCGGCTATCGGCTTGCCATTGAAGCAGGCTCACTAGTTGCACGTGGACGTGAGGTAGACCGGTCCACTGGTAGGTAGGGCGATGAGGGTAGGTATGTCATCGCATTGACGGAGGGTGCCATTGAAGCAGGCTCACTAGTCGACTTGCTCATCGAAGAGGTCGGCTATCGGCTTGCCATTGAAGCAGGCTCACTAGTTGCACGTGAACGTGAGGTAGACCGGTCCACTGGTAGGTAGGGCGATGAGGGTAGGTATGTCATCGCATTGACGAAGAGTGCCATTGAAGCAGGCTCACTGATCCACGAGCTTTCGAGGCGAAGAGGGGAAGGGATTGAACAGATTGTTTTCACTCGTCTGCTCCACGAGAATGAATTGATCCTCAAGCAATTCACGAAGGTTCTTTATCGTCGATTCTCTTAATCGGGTTGAACAGCTTATTTTCACTCGTCTGTTCCACGAGAATGGGTTGATCCTCTTGATCGAGTGAACTTTGCGTACTTAGTGAGCGGTAAGTTGTCTAGCGATTCAAACAGCCTCGCCGTTGATTCTATCAAACTCCCTAGTGTTGTTCAGTCTTTCGATTGCGTCGACCATCAGGTAAACGAATTTCTTTAGACTCGTTCTGTCTGTACGAGTATCTTGAATGGATATTGGTACCGATATCGTGTGGTTAACGAATTCTTAATATAATGTTGAAACCGTGCCTAGAATCTAACCACACTGCAGCGAGGTAGTGCGTAGCTGAATAGAATGTTTGATCAATAGAGATAGCTATAACTAGAATATTAAGAATACAGAAGAAATCAAAGAGAGTTCCGAGCTGTATCTATAGTAGGGCAAAACAAAGAAAGCGAAGCAGGTTTGCTCGAGTATCGAAAGCGCTAGGATAGAGTGTTGAGGCTAGAGGTTCAACATGAGCCAAAACCCCTAGAGCTTGTTGACTAGAAAACCCTATTCAATCTCGACACACTCGTAACAAAAACTATAACATCATTTGCACAATTATATGTTGTTTCATCAAAAAACATCACTATGTTCTCTGTCATTGAAAAGACGATGACATCTCAGTTGAAGAAATGATTTGAATCATGCTATGAAACGTTTATTGACTGCATGATTTATTCAGTTCTATTGTTTTGAACAAAGACTTTCAATTCATATCAACTATGTGAAAGAATCTTTGCAAGCGACTAAGAATCACAGCTAGTTTATTCACAATTTATCATTCAAAGATCAATGATCAGATGAAACAAGTCAATCAAGACGTTGAACGTGAACTTAGAATTTACTGCAATTACATGCAGAACGACTGAATTAAATGAATATTTATGATGAAATTCAGCGACAATTTCAATATCTTCTCGATCATCTCAATGATTTCTTTCTACTTCAATAAAGATTTTCATTCTCGAATGAGTTTCAATTCAGATATGATTGACTACGAAATCATTCGTGAACGACTGAAAGCTAGAAAAGCAAATGATATTATTATTTAAATGAAAGAATTACTGAGCTTCAATCATCAACAATTGAAAAAGATGAAGCTGATCATCGAAGCACAAATCAATAAACATAGATGAGACGTCATTTATGAAGTAAAGAACTGAATTTGACTATTCTTCAGAAATGTCAAAATCACAAGATCATGCAAAGATTTGAAAGATAAACAACTAAAATTGTATCAGATCACTGTCAAAGTGAAGATCTTTTATCATCTTCATCTATCAATCAGCATGAAGCATCTGCATTTAATGTTTAATTCGAAGCTACTGCAATCATATTCAGAAGATCTTCTATCAGAACAGCATGCAGAATCTCTCAAACTCATCATTATTGATGAAGATGATGATGAATATTAAGAGATAAATGACATTCTGAACTTCAGATGCTATCGAGATCGAATACAGTACAAGATCAAATGAAAAGATCTAGATAGAGACGATGAATGATACTATGTTGATAAAGATGAATTCGATAACTTCAAGAAAGTTTTGAATGAATTTTATATGCTATACTCAAGAAAGTCACGCTAGTATTGAAATAACTCAATAAGAAAGCAAGCAAATAAGCTACATTCATGCAAACATGAATTTTCAAAGAAGAGAGTAATGTTACAAATGTATCAAGACTGAAAAAGGCTGAAGCTTTAATCAATTCACAAAGTATGCTAGCGAGTATTCTGCATATTGATTAAAGCTAGTTAGTGTCTTTAGCTCAGATCTGACTCAGTTTCTATTTTCTTTTCTCAACATCTCTTTGTTCAACATCATCTTTCTTTCTACATCACATTCTACTTGTGTCACAAACACATTCTCTTTAAACTTAGCGCAGTTTCTGAATATTACTTAAATAAAAGCTCTTGTACTCATCTTCTTTCATATTCTTAATATTCAGTTATAGTTATCTTTAAAGATCAAGCACTATTCAATTCTGACTTTCGCTGATTGACTCATTTAAACATGATTCTGACAATATGATGCATTAATAACTTAAAAGAGATGTCAGATTCTACAATCTTTATATATTGAACAGCTATACAGTTAAAAGTTTCAGATGAAATGACTTAAAGCTTCAAAAATGATCTGAAGATCTTCAAGTTTCAATGATGTTAAACAAAGAATCTTCTACATATAAAATAAGCTTCAATTTAGATAGAATCAAAATCTATGCTACTCATTTTCAGTTTTCTTTTCAACGCTTTGATATTCATCTTAAATATATAATCATTGATGCTATGCTTGAAATGCTGTCTTGAAAATCGATCACAGTAACTTCTAGCTACTGCATAGTGCAGAAACTCATCGAAGAAGCTCTTGAAGCTGAATCATATTTCATGAAAATGTCTTCTGACTCAGATCTTCAAAACACTAAAACTGAGCTCGATGAGATTAAAATTCGATGAATATGAAGACAGATATCATATTTCACACTCGTGCAAGATAATGAGTTTCTTGATATGAGCATTACAATGTATGCTGATGTTATTCATGACGATCACACTTCTTGAAGTTGAAAAGAAACTGCATAGAGATAGCAATTCATCTGCTAGTCATTGAAAGAAAGTCTTGTCGTTGAATCAATCTTCATGAATATCGATACAGAATAAATAGTCATTGATTGTATACATTGAAAAAATGCTTCAGAAATGCTCTTTCTTTCTAGAGACTTGATAGCGAGCTGACTCATCAATCGATGCATAAACTTGATGACATTATCTCGTAGTCTTGTTGAATAGAATCTCATTGACGAAGACAAGCTGTTCAGTCGTCAGCTGCAACAAATTGACAATTCAGTTTAATCGCAGCTCATCATTCTATCTGATGTCAACACGCTGTTCTCTCTTTTTACTTCAGTGTCTTTTCTTCAGAATTCTGAATATGATGAATCTATGAACATGTATATTTCACTTCTTTCATAGAAATCACATCATCTTTTTCTGCATGATTCATGACTGTTGCTCTAGATATGTAATAAGAGAGTCTTCAGCGACTGAAAAGATCTTACAAAGAATTCTCTTGAATCGAAACTGAGGTCTGCACGACGAATGATATATAAACAGATTCTCTTGTATGTTATAAACGGTATCAAAATGACAGTGAACCTCTTCGACGATAGCTAGAAAGCGTCAGTGTAGTAGTAGAAGACGTACTATTTTGAAGCGAATGAATGTGTTCAGTGAGCGAGGCATAGCTATTTGACAGGTCAGTAAGTGCTTTTGAATAGAGATCAGTAAGTGCTTTTGAACAGCTTCAAATTTACCGGTTGGATTTTTCTATTGATTTTCCAATAGAGCGTTGAAGGTTTGAGAATGTCAAGAATGTCTGAATTCAATAGTAAATTTGGGGGGGGGCGCGACAATTGCGATGCCAAGGATTCGATACCTTTCTGCACACGCTAATTCCCGAGCGGTTTTTCCTTTTCCTGCGACAGGCACATCTATCTACTTCTACACGGACGAGCACCTACACGAGCATCTACCTACCTTCTTCTACATCTACTACCTACCTATCTACCTACCTGTATCTAGCCTACCTCCTAGATCTACCTATCTACTAGAGCGACCGTTGCACGTGTTCGTTGTCTGCTCACCCTGTTGCTTCTACGAAGCTCCCTATACCGCACCTGTACCCTATCCCTCGACACCGTCAATATTATTGCAAAGCCCAGCCGCCATCTTACATACTTTCGGTAAAGACAAGAAATAGAGGATATAGGTCTGACTAGTCATTTAAAGCTTATGATGGTGCACTGGAACTTTCGAATAAGGTAGCTGGTGGCGGCGAAATAGCTTCAAGTGGAGCTGAGTATGAAGCAGTTTTGGTTCACCTTGGATGTTTTGTATTAGAGGTTTGCCGCGATCAGGAAACCCCCCAAGACTCAGCTCAGAGCGGCGAAGACTTTGATTATCCTTGCTTTAAGCGGACTATCGTACGACTATGGCCTGCGTGCCGTGGGAGACCCTCCAGTTGCGCCAAAAATGCTGAAGAGTGGTTACGCGTTGTACCTATTAGACGTTATCATTCGGTAGATAGAGACCGCATCAGATCTAATTCACGGTAATATTTCCACATTCAGAAGTATCAATGAGTCATTCTTGGCGAAACCATTCGTCCTGAAGAAGCTTCTTAGCAGTAGGTCGATCCCTTGGATCGAACTTCATGATCTTGCAGATAAATGTTCTGTCTTCTGTTGAAAGCTCCTTGTC
>JAABUS010006661.1_pt1 | contig 13861 bp, 13 predicted proteins | sample 5560161 | NCBI WGS metagenome assembly JAABUS01 (sample SAMN10711885, study PRJNA513376) | rock metagenome | isolation source: Antarctica rocks | place: Antarctica: Victoria Land, Trio Nunatak nord | collected 2016-01-04 | reverse complement strand
GACTGTCTGCACCTGTTTCTGCAGTGCTCCTGTCACCTCAGCAGCTGTCAAACCCATCTCCCCCTTCACACAACAGCAGGCTCAGCACCACATTCAGCAGCAGCAACAGCTTCATCAGCAGCAGCAACAGCTTCATCAGCAGCAGCAGCAGCAAGTCCAGCAGCAGCTGCAGCAGCATCAGCAGCACCAGCACCAGCTGCAGTTCCTTGCCAACGCCTTGCAGCTGCAGTCGCAGCTCAATGCACAGACCCAGATACGGTCTGTTACGCCTGCCACAGGTCAGTTCATCTCTGCACTGAACTCAAACCAAGACTGGTGTTCTCTTTTGCAGTTTGGGTCATGGAGTGTAGTGATCACCCAAGATCATCCCGGTCTATGGCTCCAGTCGTCTCAACCAGCGATGTCACATTCAGCATGTTTTGACTGACTTATCCAGGGTCCACGCTGTACGCAGTATGTGTGTGTGTCCATGGCATCGATTTTTGGTGGTGCAGTTTGTTCACCTCTATTGATGTAGACAGGATGGTTGTGCATCATCGCGCAGACTTGTGTCATGATTTCAAAGACACAATGTTGAAGCCTGCCTGTGCTGCGCTGGCATGCTGAATGTAAACTGAAACACACTGAACACACAGGAGGGTACTTGTCCTGCACGTACCTAGCTCATCATGAGCTGGAAAGCGTTATTATTATTATTATCATTATTATCATTATTATCATTATCATTATTATTATTATTATTATTATTATTATTGTTATTATTACACAGGAGGGTCAGCGTTTGCTGGGTATCAGCCCTTCAGCCCTAGCCTGGGTGAGCCTCTGCCCAGCGGCAGCCACCCCCAGCCCAAGGGGGAGGAGGAGGAGGGGTCCCCCATAGGGGATGAGGACATGCAGGTGAACAACAGGGTGGCCGGGGGGGCTGGAAAGCGCCTCTCAGTAGAGGACCTGCAGGTATGCACAGACTGCTGCTGCACTCTCACCCTGCTTCACGAAGCAAGTGCTCAGAAAAGAGGAAAAAAGAAAAGATTCCGCCTTTCAGAGTCAATTTCATGAGAAGCTGAGCTTTATGCTGCGCTGCCCAGGAAAGCAAGTGCTCACCTGTTTCTGCTTGCCACATGCCACTACTGTTTGGCTTGTTTGAAATGTATGTGCTTTTGCCCCAGCGCTGCTCCAGTATGTCTTGTTGCTTGCACTGGTCTGCACCTGCATGTGCTTGCAACATCTTGCATACTTTGTATGCATAAAAGCCCATTCGGACCGCCCATTTGGAGTGGCTGTCAGCAGTCATGCTTGATGACTCACATCGCAATGCATTTTCCGAGCCGGAGCATCTTCGTTTGTGCAGTCACAATTTGGAGTGGGGCTGCGAGAGGCAGCCCACAACCTGCGCATCTGCCCCACAACCCTAAAGAGGGCGTGCCGCCGGCATGGCATCTACCGCTGGCCCCGCCGCCAGAGCTGGGGTGGGGGGTCCGGGGATGCGGGTCGCACTGACAGCATGAATCTGGATGGCGATTCAGTGTCCTCTGCAGGCGCCCATGCAGGCTGTGACCAGCCAGGCGTGATCTTGCCTGCACAAGGTAGCATAGCAATCTGCTGTCACTTGAGCAAACTTGCGCTGACTGCCAACATACAGCAGCAGCAGCAGCAGCAGTTCGTAATAGTGTCATGCTTGGCTTGTCCTGTGCACTGCTAGCAGATATCGCCTGGCATGGTGACCTGCTGCAGCTTGAAGAAAGCTCGCGCTGGCTGCCAAATGTACAGCAGTTTCCAATACCGTCATGCTTGGCTCGCCCTGTGCATTGCTCTTCACATACAGCCTAGCACAGGCTGAGCTAGATAGCTCATGCAAGGAATGAGATTGCTGTGCATGCATGAAGCGCCTGCTGTTGTGAATGTGGAGTCTTGAGTGCAGGTGATACAGGCAGGTTGACCGGCAGCAGCAGTGGGCCTCTACCTGGGGGTCCGCCTGGGGGTCTGCCGGGGGGTCTGCCTGGGGGTCTACCTGGGCAGAGCCTGGAGGCCTTTAGGGAAATGGACTCCTCTGCACAGCTGGCTTTCTTGCAGCGCCTGGCGGCCGTCAAAAGGGAAGCAACAGACAGCAAATGGCTGCAGGCATGCTCCGTCCCTCTACTCCATACGTGTCGCACTCTGTCATACAGTATACATAAGAGATTGTCTCTTGTATGGAGAACTTTGAACGGAGTTGTGACTATGCGTAGTGTGGTGATGCTGTGCAGTGCTCTGGATTGTTTCATTTACAAAAAAGAAATCATGCCTGATGGTGCAGGGCACCAACCTGAACGCCGCCCTGAAGCTGCCTGCCCTTCCGAGGGCTGCTGTGACTGCTGTTGGGCCCCCCTCTGCTGTGCCCCCCCACAGCACCCCGGGGAGACAGCTGGGCAGTGGGCTGGTTGTCAGCATGCTTGCAAAGGGGGCAGACCAAGTAGCAGGCAAGATGCTGCAACCAGGTCTTCCACAGCAAAGCTTTGTGAGACCAACAGCTGTCATGCAACAGCCCAGCATGGCACGACAGCACAGCATGCCAGTCCTGCCTTGTCAGCAGGCCCAGCTGACTCAGCTGGGGCTGCAGAAGGGTCTGGTGCAACCCTACTTTGGGCGGCAGAACTTGGCTGGAGTTCTGCCAGGGCTTGGGAGACAGGGTTCAGCCGGCCTTGCTCAGGGCATCGCCCACCACTCCAAGCCTCAGGGCATTACGCAGCAGCCGCACCTGGCTGCTGCCCTCACACAGGGCATTGCTCAGCAGCCAAACATGGGAAGTCACTTCTCCTCAGGGCTCTTACATCAGACTGGGGTGGAGGCAGCACACAACAGCACCAGCAGCAGCAGCTGTTTCACATCTGTGTTCACCTCTCAGCTTTCATCTGTGCCACATGCCTGGCAGCAACAGCAGCAGCAACAGCAGCAGCAGCAGCAGCAGATCCTGACAGCTTCTCACCTGGCTTCCATGATGACTCAGCAGCCACAGCAGTCAATGATGGCAGATGCATTACAACCCAAGCATCATGGGTCATCTGATCAAGCCTCCCTTTTAGACTCCATGGAATGTATGCAGTCCCCTGGGGATGTGGAGCTGGAGTCAACATCAGGGCAGGGCAATGCCGCAATGCAATTTGACTCATCTGATCATGGGCTGGACTCGTTGGATTTGCTGGGGGGACCTGACCTCAATCTCGATCATGACGCTGAGCTGGATTTCGATCCTGCAGATTGCTTGTTCTGAGCCTCGGGCACAACTATCTGATTTTTATCTTCGGCCCTGCCTACTCAGAATAGTCTGCAATGGTGCTTGGTACGCACCAAATGTACATACTGTCAATGTCTATTATTTGGGAGCAAGCAAGCTGGGATAGGGTCTGGGCAGCAATGCTGCTGACCCACAGCAGCAGTGAGCAGCAAAGCTGATTTGGCAGCAAATGCAAATTCATGACCCCATTGCTTAGCCTGAACCTTTTTATGTTGCAATATTTGCTCTGAAAGTCAACAGTGCCTATCTGTTGGCTTAGAAGAATTCTCTTTACTAGTGAGTCTTGGGTGAAACTGCCCAAAAGCATTTGTTAGTATGATTAGATGACTATTCCAGTCGAATAATTGCGCTTCATTATTATAACCTGCAGGATGGGATGCTGTCAACACTACATGTGGCTTGCCCAGTTATGCTTCTGAAGTGAGTAAGCATGCTGACAACACAGATGCGTTTGTGAGATCTGACTTAGGAAAGCAAACCAATATTTTCGTATGTACGCTTTCTGTTTCAGAAGTATAGCCTCTTCATTATACGGATTGGTCAGATTTTATGTAGAATCTTCCTTTTCTGAAAGGGGTAGGCATGAACTGACGCGGTACAAGACAGTAGGCGTTGAGTCCGCCTACAAAGGGTGGAGTTCTTTTGGGCTGCATATCAAGATGGATCATGCTCTAAGCCTGCACCTTCTGAGTGTTCTGTGTGAATACGCCATTGCAGCTTTGTAAGTCATCTGCAGTCATTATCACTTCCAATTCGTGCTCCTCTCTCAACAGACAGACTCTTGCTCACTAATTATGCTGTTGTGGTGGTGGTGTCCAGCCGTGCATGCGAATTGATGCTTCAGATTCTCATGGGGCCAGCATGACTTCTTGAGCGCTGTGTCAAACCACCAGCCAGCCGTTCGAGGAGGGTAGTGCTATTTGGGATTTCACAGCTGCGATTCGTCGCCTGCAAGACCTGAGCTTGGACACCCATAAAGTCCTGACTGGACACCACATGTTTGCTTTGGCAGAAGACATAAAGGCAGAAGCCGATGCTGCATACAACATATGTGTACACCACTGATCTGTTGCTCACTGATAGGCCTTTAGGATCTATTTGAGAACATATGCTACTTCAGAGATTCCCGGGGAAGAGGGCCTCTGCAGCTGGTTCAGCCCCATGCTGGCGCTGAGCAGCTCGTGCAAACGTGTTCCCTGCCTATTTCCTGTGTTAGCCTGACTGGCCAGTGGACTGGCGTTGTTTGAGACGAATTACACTCAGAGGCCTCTTGATCTAGGCTAAAAGAATACACAAGTCCGCCCATTCAGAACATACAGTGCAGCAGTTGCCATGCACTGTGCAAAACCTTGTCATTTCCGAGTCCAGAGTTCATTCTGAAAGGCGGCACATCAACATTGAGCGCACACGCCACTTGAGGTGGCACGCACCAAGCAGCCTTTGTCAAACTCATGGAGGAGCAGTGTCCCAGATGCTCAGCATTCACGCAAATGTTTTCATCGTTGACAGGCCAGTGACAGCCAGCCTTGAAATAGCCAACTGACTGCAACCATGCGAGCTGTAGACCCCCCCCAGCTATTGCAACAGGTCTCGATGTAGTAATTGGTGGAAATGAAACATAGGCCTCTCAACGCTGGGGGCATACCTGAAGCAACAACACAGCATTCTGGTATATCATGTACTAACTGAGGCATGTATATGCTGTGCAAACCAGGCACAGTGTACATAAGTGGACCAGTCGAATGAGAAGATGCCACAGCAGAGTCAGCTATACATGATACAACCCTGCTGATCAGCAACAGCGTGGAACGCTCATCAAGTGCCATCAGCTGAAGGCGCTGCAGCGTAGCTTTGCAAGCTGGTTTGTTCCTGATGCCTACATGGCCTTTGCTGGGCAGCAGGCACTTCATGCATACTGGTTTTCTGTCAGCTCAACATGATTTTCTGTCAGCTAAGAACTTCTGTCTGCTCAACATAAGGTCAACCAGCTTCAAATGCCTTGACGCATCTGTGTACAATGCTTGGTGAACAAACAAACGAATGAGCAAAGAAACGAGGGAACAAGCCAACATAGGACAAAACGACAGGCTGACAATTCGCCGTGTTGCCATCACAATTCACCGTGTTTGCCATCACAATTCACCGTGTTGCCATCACAAACCACCGTGTTTGCCATCACAAAGAGTCTAGTGTTTGTGCAGGGACGTGGACTAACCTGCCACTGTCATAAGCCGGGGACTGCAACCCCCTCTGCACAGCCTCACACAGTCTCACATCCTCCTGTTGGACTGCATCACTAGCTTGCAAACTCTCTTCCACAAACTCCTCCTCAGCTTCGTGATCCCGATGTAGGAAGTACTCAAACCGGACTCGGCAGGTTTGGGGTCCTGTGGGCTCTACTATGTTGATGTCCAGCCAGGGGCCATAACGATTTAGCATGAGGTTGGGATACACAAAGGCATATTCTGCAGCCTGCTCACCTGCATGAACACATGCAGATCTGCTGGCTATGATGCAAAGGTGTGATGCAAAGGTGTGATGCAAAGCTTATGCATGCAGTAGCTTCATTTGAAACGCTGTCATGATGCGCATAGCTGGGAGGTCAATCAGCAATCTATGTCTAATTATACTCTTCAACCTTGACTTGCACAAACTCAGTGCTGAGTGACATTTGCGATGCAGATTGGTTTGTCCAGGGTTGATGACTCAACCAGTGTTTCAAGCACCATGGCACAGCAATATCAACATAGTTGCATTTTGGCATGAAAGATCTGTTTTGCTACATACAAGTTGCGAAACCACAATGCAAGTTGAAGTACTCAGTGTGATAGCTCAGCTTACCGAGTCGCTGATCTGCTTCAGCTGATGCTTGCTGAGGAGCACATGACTGTATGGACGCACGCTCATACAGACTGCTTGTGTGAGAGTCTAAATGCAAGCCAGATGCCAATCCCTTGTGAGCAAATGGCACATGATATCCCCCATCCTGCAAGCATCACATCTGCTTGCTCAAAAACACTGCATTCAATAGATCATGGCGCACAATCCATGACTTGTCACGTCGGGCTAGGCCTTGTAGTCAAGGCCTGCAAACAGTTGCGATGTGGAGTGTGGATGAGATTATATTGAGGCTGCTGCAGAGAAGAAAGAAGAGGGTGGTGGAGGGTCCAAGCATCCAGACCCTTCTCTGCGCAAGCTTGCACAGGGTCACACATGGCATACATGCATGCAAGCTTTCTGAACTTGTACTGAAACACTGTATGTGGAAGATGTTTTTCATGTCCAGGACAAAGCACACTGTGTGCAGTCAATCCAGTCAGGCCAGCTGTTGGGATAGTGGTGTTGGGCAAAACCCCACATTGCGCATTAGATGCCCCTTAACTCATTACCCTGCTACAGATAGGTGCAAGCAGTAAGCACACAAAGCAAAAACATGGCTGAGAGCCGCACCAGGTAATTGTCACAAAAGACTTTCCAGTTGCAGTTGATGTGGTAGTGCTGGGTCTTGACGTGCTTCATGTTGGCGAGGCTGATGTCAGCTGCCTTCATGGCGTCACCACCCTTACCCAGCCACTCTGTCAGAGATGTTGTCCTGCAAGCACAACACTGTCGACCAAAAAACTACTTTTTTGATATGAAAATGCAAAATGATAAGTCATATTTTCAGGAAAAGAATCATTTTTTTGATGATCTTATCCAACAAACACATAACGGACTCCTAACATTCCAAAGAATTGTCTTTGACAATTAAGTTTGTGAGGTCATTATTCCGTATTGATACAATCTTTCATGTTATATTGTGCGCACCTGAGGCCAAAGCCTACTCAGCTGTATGGCACAGCACATGTGTGCAAGCTCAAGGAAGCAAGTGCTGAGATGCTGGGATGAGGCTAGCATACAATCTTATCGAAGCTAAGAACAGAACATGTGCATTTGTTAGGTGTGCTCACCCAGTGAGCAAGGCATGCGTGCAGGCAGTCTTGCCACTTGCCAGAAAAGGCCTTCAGTGCCATCAGATTTGAGCATTACACTGATGCAGACAAGCAATTGAGTGTCCTGGATGTGACTGAACCCGCTTACTACTTGCCTTTGTTTGCCAGGTTGGATAAATGCAAAGCCTTGCCATGTGTCTATAGGCACAGGCAGCAGACCCATCTCAGAGGCCTTGAAGTTCTTGATACCTTTCAGCTTTGTTGCCTTCTGCAATCTGCCATCCAGACCTGAAGCAACACAGCCGATTTGGGGCAAACTCAATAGCGTGATTGTTCTCTCTCTCAAATCTCCCATTCAAATCCAGGACGTTTCTACCGAGACATGAAAGGGCAGCTGAGATCAAAATGATGTCAAGATCTGTCACTTGACAGCAAAAGATGCTTCACTTGCACTGAGCAAGAGAAGCTGCTCTGCCATTGCTACATAATTATCATGACAGTGTTGGTGATTTCACAACACGGAGGGAGTTTTCAGTTGCACTGGGCAAGAGGAACTGCTCTGCAGTTTGCAACATGCATGTCACTGCAGTGATGCTGACATACCGTATGTCCAGCCATGATAGGGACATGCAAACTGCGTTGCATTGCCATGTGCCTCATCACAAACAGCAGCTGCATGGTGCCGACAAACCTGCAGCAGAGGCAATGCACAGTCACCAAGCATAGCCACAAACCACGGCAACAAAAACAGAGCATGTGATGCGCGTATGGGCTCATAGGCGTACATTGTGATATGCTTGTAGCTGTCCTTGCTGGTCAATGCAAGCTACAAATGGCCTGTCGGTGACCAAAGAGCTTATGAAGTCCCCGGGCTGCTGCAACTTGTTACTCTCACCCATCAACTGCAGGACAGAGGCTGTCAGACTCCAATACAAGAGATAGAGAACCCTGCTGTAACAGGATTGTCAGTTAGCTCCAGCTTACCAGCCATGACTTCTGGAAGACAGTGGAAAGCTCGGCTTGCAACACAGCTGGCGAGGTATACCAAGAAGAAGGGGGCGTGGCGGCCTGAAAACCACAGCACTTGGGTAACGGTGCAACCTGTGTTGCCTGATGTGTTGTGCTCGAATGACTGTCACTTGTTGGGCAAAGACTGAGTGGAAGATGGCTTTAGGCAGGCTTTGAGGTCTCTGGCTGAGGGCCCTACCTCCTCGATGACACTCGCAGCGTGCGGCCAGGGCTCAACTTCTTGCAAGCCCGTCTGATAGTGTCTGTGGCCGGCCAAAAGCCCCTGCCGTGCCTACAGCAGCTTGAACTTCCTCGGCTTAGCATTATTTTTTAGCGGAGCAGTATGAGACCAACAGCGTTCTTACCAGGCCGCCCAGCTGGGGATCAGGCAGACATGCTACCGGCTGAAGCTGTAAGCTACCCGCGCGTTGCAGAATATGCTGTGTGAAACGTCTGCGCATGTCCGCCAGAGTTGATGAGCGTCAGTGATCACAGCCTACTGCTTCTCATAGCGACTTGCGATACAAGGCTGTCATATGTACTGTCAGATCTCATTTAACGTTGGTAGCTGATCGTGAGAAGCAACACACTGTGCGCTTGAAGCCAGCCCAGCGCGACGTTGTGGTGTAACGCAAACGAAGCTGTGTAACGCACAGCTTTATCGCAAACAGAGCTTGAACTTGTCGAAGGTCGCAAGAGACGCTCAGTCTAGCTATAACCATGTTCATCACTCGGCATGACGTCAAGTTGCCTGCATCGACTGTTGCACCTGCAAATGCTAACCAGTCTGCGCACGTCACATCCCATCGCAACATTCCATCGTTTGGTCCCTTCGCATCCCTGTCCAGCGCTGTCATGACGCATTTGCCTCAATCAGGTGACAAGAGGAAGGAACAAGCCACGGGGATGGAATTTCCTGAGGAGTGTTGTGTGCTTACCAAGAAGGATTGCCCAGTCCTGACAGGGTTTGGGTAAGCAATCTTGTCAAAATTGCTTTTGATGAGTTGTCTTTTATTGCACATGCCCAGCATATCAACAAGCTGCGTTTGGCAGTACAGAGTGAGAAACAAAAAGCTAATGGGAATGAAAACAATCAAGGGTAAGCTCAAGGGTGTGTCTGACAAGTTGCGCCCTTGCCCAGACATTTGAGACTGCTGTCATATCTGCAGTCTATGCGGTTGGCTTGTATGTGGATCCCAAGGCTGCCAAGAAGTTGCTGAGCAGCAAGCAGGCTGACATTTCTGCCGTACAAGGCATTCCCGAGCAAGCAGTGTTTGACGGTGCGCACACACACTGGCTTCAAGCCAATCAACCACATTGCACAGATGTGCCAGGCTTGTCAAAAAAGTGTTGCTACTAGGGTTTTTCATGTCTGAACAGTCTGAAACAAACATGCAACCTTTCTGGGCAAAGAAGGGCGATGAAGAGGTCAAACTGAGTAGGACACACCTGTTGAGCCATCATACCTCACACATTGCTTATGATTATTCACTTCACTTCAGGCTTGACAAATACGTGTATTCAGCAAGCAAGCGTTGTGAGCTGATTCCATGCAGATCTGGTCACATCAAATGATGTTGAGAAGTCCCTACGCATGGTGATCAGCTTTGGAGGTGTCAACAAAAAGAACTTCTGGTCAGCTTTGGAGGAGCGAATGGAGCCTGCCATGAAGCAGGTCAGAAGCAGCAGTTATTTGAATTCCTGCCTGAATTAGACTCACGTACCTCCCATCGCGTCCACCATCTTGGACTCAATGTCTCTTTTAGCTGTTGCTAGCCTGTCCATGTTCTTTGGACTTCTGAATCACCGGTGTGCAACACCTGAATGGTCCTGCATGCACTTCAGATGGGCGAAAACACTCTCAGCTAAGTTGCTGCTGTTCCAAGAGTGTGACTGTTTGGCTCATGCAATGCACATGACACTTAGGTATGCGTGCTGCGTGCAGGCTGGGGACGTTGCTCCTCTGCAGGAGTTTGGTGCTCTGTTTGATGATGTCAAGTTCAGGAAGGGCTTGCAACTGAACTTCACCTCCAGCAAAGATGGAGCTCTCATCACACAAGTTGACAACAAGGAGGTACTTGTTGACAGCAGTCAGCTGATAGCATCTGTGATCTGTTGCATATAGTGTCAAGCCCCGAGTCTCAGTTCCGCCGATTGTCCGCTGTCCACTCTCTATGTATTGATGCATGTATAGAATGTGAAAGCGAGCAAGCAAAAGACTGCTTTACTTTTGGTAATGATGGGTGGACCTCCTGGACAGCCACAGAGTAAGCCCATAGCTGCTCAACAGAGGCCGAACAGCCAAGCAAAATCCCTGGAGTAAGGTCCCCCACTCCTAAACCTAGACAATCTGCTCTTTTCAGGGAGCAACTCAGTGAGAGGGTCACATGGTTTGATCAGCAACGCAGTTCCACCAGAAACCGTGATAGGGGCTGAGGCCTAGCACGTTAGCCTCTTATCACGCTTTCTGGTGGAAATGGGTTGCCGAACAAAGGTGTGTGACCCTTTCACTGACTTGCTTCCTGAAAGAAGCAGATTGCCTAGGTTCAGGTTGGGGCTCTGCTTCTGGGATGCCTTGATTAGGGCCTGTGGTGAACCTAGCTTGGTGCCTCCTGAGGAAATCAGGCCTAGGAGTGTGTGCTCTTCTGCGTGGTGGTGGTTGCTGATGAACAACAAACATTGAGTGTCTAGAAACAGTGGGTCAACAAGGGGGAGGCCGAGCAGAGCAAATGAGTCAACGTCTAGGGTTTGGAAGGGTCACCTCACTCCTGGGCAGACTTTGCCCTTTTTGAAACTGTTCCCTCTATTGTCATTGCTCACCAAAGCACTTGCTGTTTGTTCCTGCATCTTTGCCACTTTTACTGTGGTGAAGACTCGATGACTGGCTGCATTCATCATGCACATATGTACAAGACAATCCCAGTGACATGCAGAGCTTGTTTATGTCTGCAGGTTGGCATCGTCAAATCATCCTTGCTCACCAGGACGCTGTTTGATGTGTACTTGGGGCGGGATCCTGTTTCTCCAGATGCCAAACAGAGCATAGGCAGAGGCCTCGTCAATTTGGCTATTGAGGAGAATGCACAATGACGTGGAAATGCTTCTCCTTACATCAATTGACAAGACGAGACTGCTTCACGTCAAAAGTTGGTCAGAAGCTATCATTGTCAATTCCTACAACAAAAGCAGATTCGGTGAGAAGCAGAATAGAATCCTGAGCATGAGTGTGTGAGTTGCAGTACATACTAGTAAAAACGTGTTTGTCAGGCATGTGTGCTAATGCATCTGGCCACACGCGTAAGATTTCTATCGATTTTACTGAAGCAGGGTATTGTGTAGCAAGCCGACCCATTGCAGCAGCAAACACAATGATGCTGGTCGTAAGCCTTGGCAAGAGTCAGACTTGAGTCTCTGTGCGTCTCTGCCTTTCCTCTGGAATTGTAATGAGTAGGATGTTCATGCTCAATTGAGCTTACGATCACCATCACCACAAACGGGAATTCGCTCACAGCCGCTTTGACCAGAATCCAGCCGGATTGACCGGAATTTCTCCGTCACGTGACCGCCGCTCAGAAAAAGTACACGGCGGTGCCAGTTCACGGAGGAACGGCACGGATTGAAACAAAGCTTCAGGGCAGAGATAACAGAGCAAGCGCATCAAGCTATTGCATTGGCGAAACTTATGGTCCAGATTTGTGTTCAGCGCACTTTTTGAGTTACACGCTGCATGTCTGCGTCGTGCTTCACCGTGCCGAAGGGATCAATAAGCAGCGCTCTCAGATTTCACGCAGCTGCAGTCCTTACCCTCGTAAGCAACAGAAAGCCACAACGAGCAGTTGGTCAAGTTTGCTTCAAGGCAAGCTTGTGTACTTGGTCACAACTGACTGTGAGCAGACATCACAAAACAAGACAGTACAAAGATAGAGCTGCGTGACACACTAGCTTCAGATGGAAGGTTCATCATGAAACGTGCACACAGGTGTAGGAAGCGTAGCACACCTTTGGTAGGCTAGCCATGGAGAATATCGAAGAGGCTCTTAAAACGGCTGGTGCTGAAGATGATCTGCAGACCATCCTTCGAGTGCTGGAGAACAAAAGTGTCGGCTTCAAACGCCAGGAAGCTGCTGCTGGTCCATTTGCAGATATGGATACAGCAGCATTGACTGGCCTCAATATCAGAATGCTTAGCGTCATAAGGAGGGCACAGCAGCAGCAGGGACATACAGGTAGGCTCTCAGCGCCAATTCTCCTTCACATTGTTGATATTTTTCTCACATGAAGAGTTACCCTTCACCTGGCATTTGAGCAGAGTCACTTCAGACTGCCAGCCTCATTTGTGGCCTGAGAGTTTGCTGAGGTAGTCACAGCAGTAGAGCAGAATCTTAGCTTTGCCCATGCTGTCTGCACCTGCAAATCACATCTGAGAACATGCATTGCAAATTCTCAGCCTCCTCTGTGGCTTGAGGGTTTGCTGTTGATCTCACAGCATATCTAGAAAGCCTTGTCACACAGCAGCAGAGCAGAAGCAACACAACCTCTTGGCTTTGTGTTATCAAATTGTGTGCACTGCCAAGTTCACCTTAACGCTTTGCCTTGAATGTTCACAGGGTTTATTTGCAGCTTATTTTGCAGACAAAACACAGAGATATAATGGTAGAGTGCTTGGTGCTGCGCAGTATCTTCCATACCAGCCACTGCAAGCGATTCAGTGGTTGCACAGCGTCTACTGGCAGGAGCAGTGGCTGAGGCACCGCAAAGCCTTGCAGCGTACGAGGACTTCTTGTTCAATGGACAAATCCAGCTGCCTGCACTAGCATATACTTTTCAGCTTGCAAATGCAGAAGATTCGGCTTTGACATGTGCCTTGTACGAGTGTGCCAGCTGCCGGATATCCATTGCTGTGAGCAAGGCTCTGCAGTTGTCCAGCGCCTTCTTGGGTCAGTCTCTCCTGACACAATGTGTCAAGATTACTTGATGTTGGCTTGTTGTGACTTAAGCACCTACGCCATTTTTCTTGTCTCCTAAGCAGTATATTCATGCTATAGGTCTTGCAGGCAACACTGAGCAGAATACATCTTATTGGGTGATGACTTTTATGGGTATTGTTGAGGAGGTAGACGTTGCTACTGACATTGGACCTGCAATGATGTGGAGATGGAACTCATCTGAGAAAGAAGTGTTCCATGTTGTGTCCAAGGTAAAGATGTGTCAGGCAACTCCATGTTGTTTTCTTAAGACCAGACTTTTTGCTGTACAGAGGCAGTGAGCTGCTGCCTGGCAATATCTGTGGACATTTGCAGTGTCAGTGTTGGGTTATCAACTCTGTTTGGGGTCGCAGTTCGTTTGATTTGCATCCCATTGAGTAGTCAACAGCTGACTAGCCTGGCTAGCTACCGTTTCTGTGACAGAGAACACAGCTTTGAAGTGCAGCTAGCCGGCACTGTTAATGCTGATCTTTGACATGCTGACGTATTGATACAGAGTGCCACTGGCAAAGGACCAGCTCGAGTTGACACAGTAGGCACTGCCCGGGGTTTGAGCCTTGTCTTTGGGGAAGACAAGGCTTACAAAGACAGAGGATTGGAGCAAGCGTGGGCTGACTTGAAGCTTAAGCTGAAATCAGGATTCCCTGCTCTGTTTTATGGTCACA
>JAABUS010006659.1_pt1 | contig 13863 bp, 10 predicted proteins | sample 5560161 | NCBI WGS metagenome assembly JAABUS01 (sample SAMN10711885, study PRJNA513376) | rock metagenome | isolation source: Antarctica rocks | place: Antarctica: Victoria Land, Trio Nunatak nord | collected 2016-01-04 | reverse complement strand
CTCAACTCATGTAAGTAGTCAATACATATTATTGTCTCAGCTATCTCCAGACCTCAAGTCTAGTAATAGTGATTACTGTTTGGTCTCTGTATATACCTTGTGTTGTTAAAGGGACAACCGTTACATCGAGCATTTTATCATCTAGCTTCTTGAAAGATCTCGCTGTAATGATGTTTCTTTCATTCAGAAACATCTTTGATTCGATCTTGTAATTGATTTTCTTTCTATGCTTGTTAGCTTGATTCATCATTTGTTCTCGTGTTTTGATCAGAGCTTCACGAGCGAAGATCAATGTCTTGTTCATTTGCTCAGATATATTCTTGACTCGATTGATCTGCAAGCGTTCGCGAGTGCTTTCATATTCAATGATGTCAGAATCGAAGCTCATACAAGAATGAAAGTTCTTGTTCATGAAGAAGAGAGTCAAGAAGATGACTGAAAACAAGATGTTATTGTTGACAAACTCGATCATGAGTAATCACTTAAATCAGTCATTCTGCATATATGAACAGAAGAATTGAAGATATCGCTTGACGTTCTGATTGACTCGTTCGCTTTGATCGTCAGTCTGAGAATGATAGACGATGAACAATCGAAGAGAAATGCTCAGTCATTTGCAAAGAAACTTTCATAGTATAAAGATGAATTGTGAATTTCGATCAGATACTATGAAGCTTGATAGTTCATGAGTTCGATATATTCATTGAATCAGCATTTCAGCTGTCTTTTTGACAGTGATATTTTCATCATCAGTGATGCAAGAAATATAATGTCTTTCTTTTGATAATCTGCAGATGATTGTCAGAATAGCGTTGTACTCGCTTGAATCAAATAGATCAATAATGAAGTTCATTGTTATGTCTTGTCATTGCTGTTCAGATATCAATAGAGATTGAAGCAAGTCATTTAATTTATTTCTAGATGTCTTTGAGCGTTGACAGATATAGCAGTTTCAAATATATCGATCTATCGTTTTCTGCATGAATAATCAATAGTAGTTTCGCTTTATGATCTTCACAGTTTTAAGAATATCAGAATGATCAACTGATGACTGATCATGTATCTCACGAATCAGATTCATTTGTAGAAGCTCATTGAACGAAACTCATAACTGACTATCATGATACAAGATTTCATTCTGAGTTCGACAATTCTTCAATTTGATATCTTCATATTGTGTCTCGTCTCTTGCTATTGCTTCGCGAAGTAGCGTACAATTCTCGTCAATCTCATTAATCTCAAGAATCTGTTTATAGATTGATTCATTGATGTTCTTCTCTAGATCAGCAATTTTCATTCGATTTGAAGTGAGAATTGTAGTTCGCTGATAGCAACATCGTTCATTCTCGAAGCTTCTAGAAACTGAATCGACTCGACGAGTCAATGCATCGACTTTGATGTTTTATTTGTCTGAACGATACATGATTTTGAAGTTGAAGTCAACGAGCTTTTGTACTCAGCGCATTTGACGTCTACTTAGCTCTTTATCTTTCATTAATGACGTTAAAGCTTGATGATCAGTGAACATCTTGATGAATAGCTCAGTCAATTTCAGCTCAGATCATCAATGCTTGAAGACTTGAATGATTGCTAGTAGTTTCTTGTCATAGATCTCGTAATTGCACTCAGCAAAGCTCAGATTCTTGCTGTAGTAAATCATTGAATGCAATGTTTCTTCGTCGTCATACTGAGAAAGTATGTCATCATTGATGTAATTGAATGAGTCTGTTTCAAGAATAGTCTCTTTATTCTGATCAAAATGACGAAGAATAAAGACTTCAGTCATTCGTTTCTTCATATGATCAAAGATTGTTTAACAAGCTTGATCTCATTCAAATATTATCTCTTTTTGAGTTAGTTGAATCAGAAGATGAACAATCTTCGAAAAGTTCTTTATAAAACGTCGATAGAAATTGCAGAAGTCGACGAAGAACTGCATCTGAGTGAGGTTTGTAGAAGTAGATCATTCGACTACTGCTTGTACTTTTCTGAGATTCATCTTTAGTTCTTCGATGAATAGCAATAGTTTCAGAAAGAAGATTTTCTGAACATGAAACTTGCATTTGTTTATATTCATCTGAAGATTGATCTCTCGTAGTCTATGTAGAACTAGTCGTACGTGTTTCTTATGTTTCTTCAGTGTTTCGCTGTAGATGATAATGTTATCTAGATAGATCTGACAAAACTGATGAAGATAGTCAAATAGCACGTCGTTCATATAGTGTTGATAGAAAGTTGAATCGTTGATTAATTCAAAAGACATCACGTGATATTTGTAGAAATCAAAAAAGGTAATAAAGATAGTCAAATCTTCGCTCTTCAAATGCATGCGTAGTTTGTTGAAGATGACTATTATATTCAATCGAGTCAGATACTTGCTATCTTGAATACGAGCGAGAGTTTCGTCTATTAAAAATAGAAGATAGCGATCTCGTTTGATTAAAGCATTGAGCTTTCTATAATCGACGCAGAAACGCAGACTATCGTCTTTCTTTTCAACGAATAGTATGAGCGAAGCGTATGAGATTGAGCTAGAAGATATAAAGTTCTTATTCAGATATTCAATCAGATAATTCTTCATCTTTTGAAGCTTGTAATCAGACATATGATAAAGATGACTTTGAGAAGATGTTTTCTCGTTGATCAACTTAATTTTATGATCATAAAGATGATGAGAAGATAGTTGATCAGTCATCGCTCGATCAAACACGTCTAGATAGTCATGATATTTCAAAGAAAGCTTAGCTTTGACTTCTTTCAAGATCTCTTCATGTGAAAGCTCTTGTAGATTTACATCTTCGAGTTTATTTCTAGCTGTTTTTAGAAGTCAATCGATTTTCGTGATGATGATTGCAAAAGTAGTCACATTCGATCGTTTGACTAGTGATCTATATGCTGCAGTCTCTATCATTGCTATGTTCATTGAATCGAAAGGCGAAGCGAAGTTGACTGAACTAGATGATTTCACGATTCTACTGAATGAAGATGACTTCTCGCTGAGTCGAGTGATGACAGAAAAGATAGATCTCTTTAGTATTTAAGTAGAAGTCAAACTCTTTTGTTCTATCGCGATTTTCTTGCTTGAAAGAACAGTCGAATGAGCTTTGATAAAAGCTTTGATATGAGCTTCAAAACTAGAAAATTGAAGACGATCGTTTCTCATATCAATAGTCATCTCGATCTTGTTCATTCATGTTTTTTCGAGAATCATCTGATGTTGATCTAATCAAGTGATTAGCATAGAGACGAAACGTTTCATATGATCTTGAACAGTTAGATTCAAATAAATCGCATGAGTAATGAGCTTTTTTGCATAATGATCATCGAATTTTCTTATTGACTTGAACTTGATTAAAGATAACGATTCAATTTGCAAATGATCACAAACATTCTGCGCGATTAATTCATCAATGAACAAATAGTCAGCTGCTTCAGTGTCAATCAATGACTTTAATGAGTAACTAATTTCATTGCTAGATAGTATACATTCAGTAGTCAAAGATTTCGAAGTAAAGAAATCATTTGAGCTGCTCGTTGTTGAAGAAATTAACACATTTTTCATCGCGTCTTTGATGAAAGTCACTAGTTTTTTGTCTCATTCTTCGATTTCTCTGTAAATAATTTCTTCTCTTTTTTCGACATGATGATCTCATTGAGACAAGAAATAAATGCATGAGATGTTGAAGTACTAGTCTTCAGCTGAGAGCAATTCTTTGAAAGATGACTTGATACTTTGCAGTTGAAGCAGATGATTGACATTCTTGATCATTCAGATTCAAGAATGAAAAAAGTAGCAAGTTGAACATAGCTAGTAGTCAAGACTGAAGCTGATGTCGACGAAGAAACAAAACGTTTTTTCGAAGTTGCTATCGATTTGACTGTTCATTGCTCGTCACGTAGCTGATAATTGACTTGTTGTTTGTTATTCACATCTTGAAGAAAGATCTTGAGCTTGTCAAGCGAGCTAAACTCTATGAGACAAACTGACAATGCATTCTGAAAACGATTGTTGATTTTATTCTGAATGTCGTTCATCAGAGTGATATCATTGTAGTTCAGAAAGCTGAATATTCTAGTGAATTCTGAATAGAAGAAGCTGAAGAGCTTGTTGAGCTGCTTCAGAGCGATGTATTTGCAATGACACTTTCGAATCAGATTCTGATTTTCGTAAATTTCTTTCAGATGTTTCAATAGCTCTGATAATGATTGATAGAATGAGAAAGCATCAACATGATGCTTTGCATAGATTTGCTGATCAGCATCATCTTCTAGTCTGAAAATCACATAGACAATACAAATCTTTTCAGTAGAATAATGATTCGCGTTGACATCGAGCTTGTCAGTTATTTTGATGTTTCATGTCTTTCAGATAGAATCATCTGTTTCGATGAAGATGAGTGAATTCGAAAGCTTGATGAACTTGTGATGATCATTTTCGTTTTTAGATAGAGTAGAAGACTTTCGTTGAGAGCGAGCTTCAAAAGTTGAGCTTCATTCAACTTTCTGATTGACTCGTTGCTCAGCTGACTGAGTATCTTGACGAAACATAGATCGATCGACTTGACGTTGTTTCGCTCGAAAGTTCAATCGCTTGTCTTGTAGCTGACTGATCTTTTTCTCTAGCTCATTGTTCTTATCAAAAGCGACTTCTAATTGTTTTGCTTTCTTTTTGTGATCTTTCTGTATAAGAAGTCAGTGTTCATTGAGTTGTAGAGTCAAGTCTCGCTGACTTCGAAGCTCGTTCAGCATATTGATGACTTCGTCAAGTTGATTGCTGACTCAAAGAAGCAGTTGTTTCTCGATGTTTATGTTTCATGTGATGACAGCTTTCTCAGCTTCGACTGAAGCATTTGTGAGTAGAAGTGAAACTCTTCTATTGACAATGCTTCTAAGCAGATGATTTGTTCGAGACTCAACTGACTTGACGTCACATGTCATGATGAAAGAAGATAGAAGTTGTTGAGATAAGAGTAAATGAAAGATTGATGTTTTTTGAATTGATGTTTTTTGATGAGTGAAAATTCAAAGAATTTCTTGTGAATTTCAGATAATAATTGAGTACTTTATTTGAAGAATCTCTTGCAAATAGAATGATGAAAATAAATGTAGAATCGAAGAATCTCTTGCAATCTAAAATGATGATGATGCAAATTTGAAGAATTTCTTGCAAATTTTCTTACTGAATAGATTGTTTCATATCATCTATTCATTGATAGCAAAGTAGTAAATGATAAGCATTTATTTAATGTTAGAAGTCAGCATAGAGCGAGTCAATATGAGTGTCATTTAACTAGAAGATAAATGTTAAGAAAGAAAGATAGTTACAGAAAAGAAGCTGACTACATATATGTGTTTCTCAGTCGACGCTAGACTCAATAGAGACTAATCAAGATGACAAAGCAAGAATAAATCTGACAAGATTAAAAGACTGAGTCTGACAAGACTAGAATTGTGACAGATTCACTTTATGAAAATCTTTAAATAATTCAATATGAAAGTTGATGTAAAATTGATAAAACATCAAATTAATTTAAAATCAAATATCAGAATCTTGAGAATTTAATTAAACTTTAAGCTGAAATGAGTGATTTACATGCATCATGTTGAAGCAAAACTAGTGATTAAACAAAAGATCATGCAAACAATCATCAAGTTTACTTGAAACTTATCAATGATGATGAGTAAGCAAATATACTTCATGATGACATGCTCTTTGCTTAGTTACAAAATCATCATATGATATACATCATAAAAAGTGAAAGATCATCAAAAAAGTCTGAATATCAAGTTGAAATCAATGCAAGAAAAAGCATTGCAACAGATTATTAATGTTTATCATGTAACATTAGTAAAGACTTTACAGATAAAAATAAACATGACATTAATAAATATTCATTTACAAAAGCTGATACAAAGATCAATAATAAACATAAACTTTTGAAAATTAGATGAAATTATTAAAATGACAATGCATTAAATTTGTAACAACTTAATACTCAAAAAAGATTAAAAATCAAAGCTGTGCAAAACATCTTTGCAGTTGAAATGAAAGTGAATAAAAGAAACACTTAAGTAAATGAAGATGAATTGAAATCATCTTTACATAATAATTTTCTGATCAAAATCATTAAAGATAGTTATAGTTGCAAACAAGAAAATGTTAATAAAATAACATAATTTCAACACATTTGCATTAAAGCAAAAAGTTTACTTAAATGATAATAACAGTAGAAATGATGTTACAGTGATCATGATGAAAATGAATTGAAAGCTAAGTAAAAGATTGAGAAAATTAACTTTAATCATCACTCATCATGATGAGTTGAAAGAATTAGTTGCAAGAGCAAAACATTTCACAGATGTAGCAACAGTAAATCAAGAGTGTCATGAAAAGATATACAAAGTATAAAATGATAATCAGACTTTTCTGAAAACAGTGAAAGCAATAATATCAACAAAAGATCAAACACATCTGCAATGAGTTCAGATTGCACATGAGAGCATTTAATTTTAAGAAGTCATGCTAAAGTTATATTGAGTGACAAAACATGTAAAAATACTTGAAAATAAAGCAATGAACAAAGTAATTAATGATGCACATGATTTGTCTTTATTGCTGACTGAGCATCAATGCATTGAAATAATGATAAGATTAATGCTCATAAATTTGTTGTTAAATTAAAGTTAAGTTGAGTTGAAAGAAATCAACTTAACTTAAGTCTGAGTTCAAGTTGAGATTGAGTTGATCTTTCTTAACTTGAACTCAACTCAAAATCAAGTTGAGTTGCTTGAACTTAATTTTTAAAAATAGTATACTTACTCAAATGCACAGAATTTCTGTGCACTGAGTTGTTTAAACTCAATTTCTAAAAATAGTATACTTACTCATATGTATGAAATTTTCGCGCACTCTAACTAGAAAAATTAGTTACAGATAGTATTTCAAAATTTAGTATATTTCAAATTACTATCAATATGTTTAAAATAGTATTTAAAACTAATTTTTCTAGTTAAAGTATGCAAAAACTCAGTGTGCATGAAGATTTTATGCATATAAGTAGTTAATTAATCAACTTTACATTCAAGAAATTTTTTTAAAGTTCTTAATAAAAGTGATAACTTTTACATTAAATTACACATGAAAGCAATAGTATCATTAATAGTGTGACAGTGCAAAAATTGTATTTACTATTTATTTATTTTGTGACAGTGTTGCATTCTGATTGCATAGTATTTACTTTATCATATAACTTGAACAAGCTTCAAATGTGAACTTTTCATCTGTAAGATGAAAAATCAATCTCATATTTTTTGCTTGAATGATTATACACTTTGCATGAATTATGCAAAGATTGATGTCTGTTAAGTAATCAGTATTTAAATCATAAAATTGATTACAAAATTGATTGCAAAATTGATTGCAAAATTGATTGTAAAATTGATCATGAAACTAATCTTCATACATTGCAACAAGTCATGCTTTTGTCATTTTCTGCAATGTTTTTATAACTTTTAATTAAAAGCGAAGATTGATTTCAATCAATTCATGATACATTTCATGAATCATACGTTGAAACAACAGCTTTAAAATAAGTAAGTTAATTATTCTTTAATATCAATGAATTTCACGAAGTATCACAGTCTCTTTGCAATATTTTCGCATTTTCTTGAGCTTGATAAAATCACTTTTTATGATGACATTGATAATACAAGCTAACTCAATAAGTTGAACATTTTAACATATGATTAGCGTCTTTGAAATTACTTTTGCAATCATTTTTGCAATTTAGTAAGACTAAAAACTTACTCTGATGAACTTCAACTTTTTATCATCAATTTTTAACTTCATTGTTAACTGTTTTCAAAACATCTTTTTGACAAATTGCTTGTTATAAGATTTTTTACTGAGTGATGATGAGAATGATGAGAATGAGAATGATGATGATGAAAATGATGATGATGAGAATGATGATGATGAGAATGATAATGATGAGAATGATAATGATGAGAATGAGAATGATGAGAATGATGATAATGAGAATGACAATGATGATTTTAAACTACTTGATAATTGCAATCTATTGTTTAACTCATGATCAAAATTTGATTTTATAAACTTAAATTTAAAATTCACTGCAATATTATTTCTACTTTGCAATCAATTTTATAATCAATTCAAGAGTAATAAGAAATAAAATATATACATAAATTCATGCAAGTTGAAGAATTCATTTAAATTCAAAATTTATTTCAAAATTTCATCAGTTGCAAAATCAAAAATGCTGAGTAGCATTTTGTTATTAAAATTAAACTCATTATTTTTGTCATGATTTTAGTCTTGTCAGATCTATTCTCACTTCATCATCTTGACTAGTCTTTATTGAGTCTAGCGTTGACTGAGAAATACACATATGTAATCAACTTCTTTTCTGTAGTTATCTTTCTTTCTTAGCATTTATCTTCTAGTTAAATGACACTCATATTGACTCACTTTATGCTGATCTTTAACATTAGATAAATGCTCATCATTTACTACTCTGTTATCAATGAATAAATGATATGAAACAATTTATTCAGTAAGAAAAATTTGCAAGAAATTCTTCAATTCTACACTCATTTTCATCATTTTATTTGCAAGAAATTCTTTAAATAAAGCATTCAATTATTATTTGAAATTCACAAGAGATTTTTTGAATTTTTACTTATCAAAAAACATCAATTCAAAACATTAATTTCTCATTTATTTTTATCTCAACTACTTCTATCTTTTTTCATCATGATATGTGATGTTGAGTCAGTTGAGTCTTGAACAACTCATCTGCTTAAAAGCACTGTCAGTAAAAGAGTTTCACTTCTACTCATTAATGTTTCAGTTGAAGTTGAGAAAGCTGTCATTGCATGAAACATAAACATTGAAGAACAACTGTTTCATTGAGTAAGCAATTAACTTAACGAAGTCATCAATATGCTGAATGAGCTTTGAAGTTAATGAGACTTGACTTTACAACTCAATGAACATTGACTTTTTGTACAAGATGATCATAAAAAGAAAGCAAAACAACTAAAAGTCACTTTTGATAAAAGTAATGAGTTAAAGAAAAAGATCAATCAGTTACAAGATGAGTGATTAAACTTCAGAGTAAAACAACATCAAACTGATCAATTTATGTCTTGTTAAAATATTCAGTCAGCTGAGCAATGAATCAATCAGAAAGAAGTTTCTATGATCTCAGTTTTAATTCTGTTGAGATTGTGTCTAGATCATTCAATCAAAAAGACTCAGAGCTGATATATATGTATTGTTCTTTAAAAATAGCTATAACAAGACATTAAAAATACAGAAGAGAAAGAGTGCAAACTCTTCTATAAATAATGTCTTGAGACTGTGCTAGACTCAATACAGATGTGATGTAATAAATCAGATGTGCTTGTCTAAAAGAATGATGAAAGAAATGAATGAAGAAAGTGCTGAACAACGAGAAGAAGTGTTGAGAATGATTCAAAGAAATGCACTAGATTCAAACTAGACATAGCATCATGACTTGCTTTAATCAAATTGATTAGAGTTAGATCTGAATTTTGATTGATTCAGATATGTTTGTAACATGATTTCTTTCTTTAAACATTCATGTTTGCATGAATAGAAAAAAAATAAAAGCAAAAAATTCATTGTGTTTTCAATTTAATGCAACTTATTCAGATATAGCTTGTGAAATTCATTTAAAACTTTTTTTGAGTCATTGAATTTTTCTTTATCGACATAGTATCATTCATCATCATGATTTATTTTGATTCATTTGATCTTGTATTGTAGTCTTTCTCTATATTGTTTGAAGTTCAATATATTGTCTACTTTTCAGTGCTTTTCATTCTCTTCAATGATCATCAATCTAAAAGACTCAGAATGTTGTTTTGATAAAGAATCATTTAATGAAGTTTGTAAATACTTCGAACTGAACATTGAATGTATATGCTTCATGCTTCTAAATAGCTGAAGACGATAGAAGATCTCAACTTTGACTGTGATTGAATAAAGATTAAGCTGCTTGTTTTTCAAATCTTTGCATGATCTAGTGATTTTGATGTTTTCAAAGATTAATCAAACTTGATCATCTACTTCATAGATGACATCTCATTTATGCTTGTTCATCTGAGCTTCAGTGATCTGCTTGATCTTTTTCAATTGTTGATGATTGAAGATAAGAAGTTCGCTCATTCAAATGACAATGTCATCGATTTTTCTAGTTTCAATATGTTGATGAATCATTTTGTAATCAGTCGTATCTGAATTGAAACTCATTCAAGAATGAAAGTCTTTATTGAAGTAAAAAGAAGTCATCAAGATAATTGAGAATGTATTGAAATTATCACTGAATTTCATCATTGAAAGTCATTTAGCTCAGTCATTCTGCATGTAATTGCAGTAAATTCAAAGTTTGCATTCAACATCTTGATTAGCTCGTTTCAACTGATCATCGATCTCTGATTGATAAATTGTTGATAGATTGACTTTAATCTTCAGTCGTTTACAAAGACTTTGTCACATGATCAATATGAACTGAAAGTCTCTATTTGAAACGATAGAACTGAGTAGATCATGAAGTTAATAAACATTTCATAGCATGATTCATACTGTTTCTTCGATTGAGATGTCATTGTCTTCTCAATGACAGAGAACATAGTGATGTTTTTTGAAGAGACAACATATGATCGTGCAAATGACATTATAGTTTTTCAATAGAAGTAGCTCAGTGATGAAATTCATAACTATATCTTGTCAACGCTGCTGAGAGATCAATAGAGACTGAAGCAAATCATTTGTATCATTTCAAGATGTTTTGCTTCATTGATAAACATGACAGTTTTGAATGTATTGTTGAATAGTTGCTCAATGATCTGATCAATAGTAGAAGCGTTGAAGTAGATCAATCATTCATTTAATGTCAGAGTGCAAGATTGATGATTGATCGTGAATCTTTCAAAGTAATTTCATATGCATTTGTTTCAACATTCATAGTAAATTTTTTTTGAATAAAACGTTGTCAATGATTTGACAGTTCTTTAACTTCATGTCATAAAGCTTCAGTTCATCTTTGTTCATAGCTTGTTAATACTCATTGCATAGTTCATTCTTCTGATTGACTAGACGTACGCGTTGATAAAGATTAATCTCGTATTCAGATTCGATTTTGAACTCAATTGATAGAACGTTTATTCAATTTGAGATCAGTATAGTCTGAAAACAATCATTTATGTCTTTAGTTAATTCAGAACTATCGATCATCAACATTCTAGTTAAAGCATCGACTTTGAAGTTTGTTTTATCTGATTGAAAGATAATCTGAAAGTTAAACTTCAATAGAATATTCAGATAGTTCGCTTGTTGTCAAGTCAGCTGTTTATTTTTCATAAAGATCTTCAAAGTTTGATGATCAGTAAACATCTGAATAAATAACTCAGTATCTTCTAGTTCAAGTCATCAGTGTTCAAAATATTGAATGATAGTTAGCAATTTCTTGTCATAAATGTGATAATTGCATTCAGCTGAAATCATGCTCTTGCTATAAAAGACTATCGAGTGAAGCACATTCTCATCATCATACTGAGATAGTATGTCATCTTTTACATAGTTGAATGCATCGATTTTCAAAATAGCTTGATGTTTGACATTGAAATGATGTAGAACTGAAGTCGAGCTGATCTGCTTCTTTAAATTGTCAAAGACTTCAATGCAGACTTCATTTTAAACAAAAGACGTGTTTTTTCAAGTCAGTTAAGTGAACAACTTGACTAGTTTTGAAAAGTTCTTGATGAAGCATTGATAGAAATTGATGAAGTTAACGAAGTCTTATATCTCTTTTAGATTAGTAGATGTAGTTCAATTGACTATAGCTTTCACTTTGATAGAGTTCATGCAAAGATCTTGTTCTGATACTATGATTTCTAAAAAGACTGTTTCTTTTATGTTGAATTCACACTTTTGAATATCTATCTGCAGATCAGCGTCTTGTAGATGATCTAGTATCATCTTGACATGTTGTTTATGCTTCTTTTGAATCTTGCTGTATATGAGAATGTCGTTTAAATAAGCTTGATAAAAATCATTTAGAAAGTCTCATAGAACATCATTCATATATTGCTGAAATGAGATCAAATTGTTTATTAATTCAAATGATAGAATCTTTGATTTGTATGCTTCTAGAGCGATAATGAAGATTGTATAGTTCTCACTATCGAAGTGCATATGAAGTTTGTTGAAAGCGAAAATTATATTCAGTTGAATCAGATGCTTGCAGTCAACGATTTTGTCAATCATCTCATCTATGAATGATAGAGAGTAGCGATTTCTTTTGATAATGACATTGAGCTTTTGATAATCAATGCAGAAGCAAAGATTATCATTGATCTTCAGAATGAATAAAATGAGTGAGAAATATGAGATCTTGCTAGAAGTAATAAAACTCTTTGACAGATTTTCATTCAGATATTCTTTAATCTTCTGAAGCTTGTAGAGTGACATTCAATAAACTCGACATCTAAAAGAAGTGACATCGTTAGTGAGTTCTATTTTATGATCATATGAACGATGAGATGATAGTTTATCGAGTTGAGCTCGATCAAACACGTCAAGAAAATTCTGATATTTCAAAGATAACTTGACTTTGATGTCTTTTAAATTTTGAGCTGATGCATTGATGAAAGTGACGTCTAAGACATTCAGTTCACATTGAGTGTTGTAGATTATTTCTCTATCAATATCTTCGATCGACATGATGAAAATCTCGATGCAATTCTTCTTTGATCATTTAATCAATGCATGAAAAGATGCAACTTTCACACTGAATATAAAAAAGTTCTTTTTTGAAGCAGTAGAAGCAAATCATTGAAGCACTTTGAAAGCTGAATGAATAGAAGAATTTGATGATCATGATCATTTTGAGTGTGAAGCTTTGATTGACATTGAAAAAATAGAAATGAAAGCTTTTAATTGATTTGAAAAAATGATGACATCGTTTTGCATATCTAGTAGTATTTCATTTTTATTCATTCAGAGCTTTTTTAATATGACATCATGATGATTTATATCAGTTATTAAAATTGAAACAGTCAATTTCTTATGACTTTCGACTGTGAGATTGAGTAGAATTTTATGAGTAATGATCTTCTTCATCAGCTTTTCATCATATTCTCTTATTAACTTCTCTTTAGCTAGTTGTATGAGTTGAATTTCAAGCTTCTGACATATTTGATCAACTAGCTTTATATGAATCAAGATGTAGATCATCAAGTCACTATCTATCAAAGATTGTAGCTTGAAGAATTCGTCTTGCAAGAATAAAGTGACATCGACTAGAAATGACTTTTCGAAGTAGTTCTCTTCGATAGATGAAATTTCATCGATTAAATTGCACAAAGAAATAATCTCTATCTTTTTGATGATTTTGAAAGAAATGACTAGTTTTTTGAATCAGACTCTGAATTGAAGTTCAAAGAATGATCAAACTCATCATTTAATGCATTAATTCTGAAAGATCTATTTGAGCACTCTTTAGAAGTATGATCAGACTTATGACAAAAAAAGCAGTTTTCAATTAGTAAGTCATTTTCTTTAATGCTAGTCAAAACAGCGTCATGTGATTTTGACTGATCAGTCATCTTCATTTCTATGATTCTATGAGTAGCTTTGATTGATTCTTCAACAAAGATGATCTATTTAGTTATTTAAGCTTTGATCATTGCTTCTCTATTTTTGATCTTAGGGTTAGGGTTAGGGTTAGGGTTAGGGTTAGGGTTAGGGTTAGGGTTAGGGTTAGGGTTAGGGTTAGGGTTAGGGTTAGGGTTAGGGTTAGGGTTAGGGTTAGG
>JAABUS010006658.1_pt1 | contig 13864 bp, 10 predicted proteins | sample 5560161 | NCBI WGS metagenome assembly JAABUS01 (sample SAMN10711885, study PRJNA513376) | rock metagenome | isolation source: Antarctica rocks | place: Antarctica: Victoria Land, Trio Nunatak nord | collected 2016-01-04 | reverse complement strand
CTGACAGATTCTCGCTGAAATCAATTATCACATCTATGACAAGAAACTGCTAGTCATTATTCAATGCTTTGAACACTGACAACTTGAGCTGAAATGCATTAAACTATTCATTCAGATGTTTATTGATCATCAGACTTTAAAGATCTTTATGAAAAATAAACAGTTGAGTCGATGACAAGTCAACTATCTGAACATTCTATTGAAGTTCAACTTTTAGATCATCTTTAAATCAGGCAAAATAAATACTAAAGTCGATGCTTTAATTAAAATGTCTCTAGTGAACGTCTCTGAATCAGCTCAGCGTCTTGAAGATCATTTTCAAACTATTCTGATCTCTGATAAAGTCAATGTTTTATCTGTTGAATCAAAAACAAATCTCTATCAACGAGTATATATAATCAATCAAACAGATGAGTTCTGCAGCGAATATAAACAAGCTATGAATGACAACAAGCTCAAATTTCATATCACTAAACTGAAGAACTGCGAAATCATTGACGACGTTCTATTTAGAAAAGATCTACTGTGAGTCTCTGAGAACATGCACACAAAATTACTACAAGAAGTGCATAATCAATCTTCAATCTCTTACTTTGACAATAAATGAATCATCAATCTAGTTCAGCGTTTCTACTATTGATCAAATCATTGAACTACTATTCAATGATACATTTAAAACTGTCATGCTTGTCAGCGAAGCAAAGTCTTTAAAGATAGCATCAATGAACTTCATCATTCTCTTTTGATTTCACAGAAATGCTGAAAAGATATAGTTATGAACTTCATCATTGAACTATCTTTGTCAGAAGACTATAACGTCATTTGCATAATCATATGTTGTCTCATCAAAGAACATCACTATGTTCTCTGTCATTGAAAAGAAGATGACATGTCAGTTGAAGAAATGATTTAAATCATGCTATGAAATGTTGTCAAGAAATAGAATACAGATGCGGTATAGAAAGCTTCAAAATCAACAGAGCGAGCATGAATACATGTGATGATTGATCTAGTAGATAGATAGATCTAGAAGATAGACTAGATACAGATGACTAAATGAATAGATAGATAAATAGATAGATAGATATGTTTCTACGTTGATATCTTCATCTTGAAATGAGGTGAAAAGATGAGTAAAAAGATGAAGAAGAAAAACTTCGCTCGAAAAACCTCTATAAATGATAGTCAATATTCTCATGAATTCTGAAGATGCAACTGAGTCATGCTCGGGAAATTTCTATCAATAGTAGTCAATGTTCTCATGAATTCTGAAGATGCGATTGAATCAATGCTGTTTCATGAGTCATCGAGAAGTGAGACTTCGTCTCACGACATTCTTTTCTTACTCATTTAATGCTCGTTTCTTGAGCATCAATGTGATTCTTCTATGATACTAGTGAGGCGAAAGCGAAAAGTGAATGACGAAGATCGAAGTCACAGATGTAATTCAAGCGAAATTACAAGAAGCGAATATGTTGAATAGCTAGTAGAATGATAGCTAAATGACGAAGTATTCAAGAGCAAAGACGAAATATATGACTAGTCAGTAGATTGATAGCTAGAGAGCGATATTTTCTGGTGCGAAGACGAAGCTTTGAACATGACTAGCTAGTAAATCAATAGCTAGAGAGCGATATTTCCTGATGCGAAGGCGAGGTATATGACTAAATGACTAGCTAGTAGATTGATAGTTAGAGAACGATATTTTCTAGAACGAAGCTTTGAACATGATAAAAATGAATAGAATCATCAAGATCTAACTCTAATCATTACGCAGAATACGCGCTAAAGTTCACTGCGTAATGATTAGAGCAAGTCTCGATCAGATGAGATAGTAGTCACTAAATCGACGAAAAATTGAGAGCGATGAGATGTAAAGATAATCACATGATTAATAGTCAATATTCTCATCAATTCTGAAGATGCAACTCAATAACTTTGCTCGAGAAGTCTCTATCAATAGTAGTCAATGTTCTCATGAATCTTGAAGATGTGATTGAATGAATGCTGTTTTACGAGCTATCAAAAGATGAGACTTCGTCTCATGACATTCTTTTCTCATTCATTTAATGCTTATTTCTTGAGCATTAATCTGATTCTTGAATGATACTAGCGAGATGAAGACAAAGGCGAAATCGAAATCGAAATCGAAAGCAAAAGCAAAAGACGAAGGTTGAAGATATAAAATAAACTAGAGCGAAGACGAAGCTTTGAACATGACTAGCTAGTAGATCAATAGCTAGAGAGCGAGATATATGAGAGCGACGATGAGATGTAAACAGTTGCATGATCTTACGAAGTAGTAAAATCTACTCTGTCACTGAATATTCAACTGTACGATTGAATGACAAGCTATATGAGAGCGATGAGATGTTTTAGATAGTTGCATGATCTTACGAGATAGTAAATGAGCTACTCTGTCACTGAATTCAATAGTACAGTTTCTTATTTTCTTGTTTCTTTCTTTCTTATTTTCTTATTTTTCTTACGAAACTATTTTGTTTCTTATGAAATCATTTTCTTTCTTCTTTCTTCTTTCTTATTTCTTATATATCAAAAATGAAAATAAAATTGAGCAATGCTAGAATTTGAACACATAATCTTTGCATTTGACAGATCTGAATCTGTGAAATTCTGATTGACTAAATTTATCAAATTCAGAAAGATAGTTTCGTCTTTGATCTTTGAAGAAATCGCTTTAGAGAACATGATGATGAGACAGAGATAGAGAACGAAATCGAGTATGTGAGCTCAGAAAAGACGCGTTGTCTTTGACTCTGTGATGCGTGTTCTTTCTCGCTGAGTCTATGAAACATGATGTATAAATTGTTTATGAATAAACACGACTTAATAAATGAGTCACAAGATGAGCTTCAAGACGAGTCACTAGAGAAGATTCTTGCAGATGAGTCACAAGATGAGAGAATAGATGAATCACGAGAAGAAATTCAAGCAGATGATTTAGACGAAAATACAGAGACATTTCTGATGAGTGTTCGACAAGAATCTCGAGCAGATGAGTAGCAAGATGAGCTACGAAGTGAGTCATGAGATGAGTCATGAGAGAGACAAATACGTGACGAGAAACGAGACGAAGAAACAGAGAATCTTTGCTTGAATTTTCGACGTAAATCTCTAGCATCTCAAGCAGATGATTGAGCAGGTGAGACAGAGACTGAAGTGAAAATCAAAGAGACTGAGAAAAGAGAAGCGATTTGAGTGAAGAATCGCTGCAAATTTCAAGCAGATGACGAGCGAAGAGACAAGCTTGCAGATGACGAAGTCTAAGATCTAGATGAAGAATGAGAGAGAGAAACAGTGAGCTTTTGAGCTGACAACTGAATGAATTCTCGAGTTTCTTAAACAGACGAAGCAGACGAAGAAGATGATTGAGATGAGAAAACGATAAACTTTCAAAATGACAACGAGACGAATTTTCAAGAAACAGTCGAAGCAGATGAAGTTGAATTAAATCATTCAGATCAAACAAGCTTTATGATCTGTTGATAAGTCATTTCTCGCTTGCATATTCAATGTATCTCGTTCAAATCATCATCATCATTGAGTAGCTTTAAGTGTCTCGTTTCTTCTTGAGCTATCTCTTTAGCTTAAGTTTTCTTTTGAGTCTGAGCTTTCTTTAGATTCAGCTCTTTCTGAGCTTGAGCTTCATTCTCTTCAACTTCAACACACATAGTCTGTATTTGCTCGTATAGTTGAGATCTCTGCTTTTTTGATTTTTCCTTTCACTCTTCAAGCATGAGTCTCAATGTCTGAGCAATATGTCGATCTTTCAAATCAAACATCTGCAACAGCTGTTTTCTAGCCTTTGAAGAAAAGATTATCAGCTGACTCAAGCTGATTGATGCATTCATATTCAGCTCGTTTAAGCTGTTCATCAATGCGTTCATTGTTGCAGAGATGAACATGTTGCTTTCTGTTGTTTCGTCACTGCTTTACTCAATATCATGAAAATGATATCTTTGCATTGAGCTTCAATGTTGAAAGGTAGAATACAGATGTGATATAGAAAGCTTCGAAATCAACAGAGTGAGCATGAATACATGCAATGATCAATCTAGTAGATAAATAAATCTAGAAAATAGACTAGATACAGATGATTAGATGAGTAATTAGATAAATAAATAGATAAATATGTCTCTACGTTAATGTCTTCGTCTCGAAATGAGATGAAAAGATGAGTAAAAAGATGAAGAAGAAAAACTTCGCTCGAAAAATCTCTATAAATGATAGTTAATATTCTCATGAATTCTGAAGATGCAGCTGAGTCATGCTCAGAAAATCTCTATCAATAGTAGTCAATGTTCTCATGAATTCTGAAGATGCGATTGAATCAATGCTGTTTCATGAGTCATCAAGAAATGAGACTTTGTCTCATGACAACGTTTATCAACTGCATGATCTATTCAGTTTTATTGTTTCAAACAGAGACTCTCAATTCATATTGACTATGTGAAAAAGTGTTTGCAAGCAACTGAGAATCACAGCTAGTTTATTCACAGCATATCATTCTGAGATCAACAATCAATCAGAATGAGTCAATCAAGACGTTGAACGCGAACTTAGAATCTACTGCAATTACATGCAGAACGACTGAGTCAAATAAATATTTATGATGAAATTCAGCGACAATTTCAATATCTTCTCAGTCACTTCAATGATTCTCTTCTACTTCAATAAAGAATTTCACTCTCGAATGAGTTTTAATTCAGATACAACTGACTATGAAACAACTCATGAACAACTTGAAGCTAGAAAAGCAGATGATATTGTCATTTGAATAAAAAAGCTACTGAGCTTCAATCATCAACAATTGAAAAAGACGAAGCTGATCATTGAAGTTCAGATCAATAAACATAAACGAGACGTCACATATAAAGTAAATAACTGAGTTTGACTATCTTTCAGAAACGTCAAGACAACGAGACTCTGCAAAGATTTGAAAGACAAACAGCTAAATTTCTATAAAATCACTGCTAAAGTGAGTATCTTCTATCATCTTCATCTATCAGTCAGCATGAAGCATCTGCATTTGATGTTCAGCTCAAAGCTACTATGATCATATTCAGAAGACTCTTTATCAGAACAGCATTCAGAATCATTCAGATCAATCACTATTGAAGATAATGAACATTGAGAGATAGATAATATATTGAACTTCAAACGCTATTGAGATCAAATACAGTACAAAGTCAAATGAAAAAATCTAGATAGAAACGACGAATAATACTATGTCGATAAAGAGAAATTCAATGACTCAGAGAAAGTTTTGAACGAATTTCATAAGCTATATTCAAACAAATCGCGCTAAATATTGAAATAACTATTAATAAAAGCGAGCAAATGAACTACATTCATGCAAACATGAATTTTCGAAGAGAGAAATAATGTTACAAGTGTATCAAGATCAATAAGACTGAACAAGACTGAAGCTTTAATCAATTTGCAATGCATGCTAGCGAGTTCTTTGCATAATAATTAGAGTTAGTCAACGATCTAGTCGAGATTCGACTTAGATTTGATTCAGATATGACTCAACACTTTTTTTCTTTCTTAACACTTTTTTCTTTCATCAACATCTTGTTTATCTACATCATTTTCTTTCTGTATCACAAACACATTTCTTTCAAGTTTAATGCAGTCTCTGAACATTACATAAATAGAAGCTTTTGTATCAATCTTCTTCTGTATTCTTAATATTCAGTTATAGCTATCTTTAAAGATCAAGCACTATCAATTCTGATCTTCATTGATTGTATCATTTAAACACGATTCTGACAACTATCTAGCAATGAAATTAGTTACTCATTAAAGTCATTGATTGACACTGAAGCAGCTGACTATTCGTTCATTGATGAATTAATTACGCAGAATGTTTGTGATCATTTGCAAATTGAGTCTCTGACTTTAATCAAAGCGAAGTTAATTTGAGAATTCAACGATTATTATGCTAAGAAACTCATTACTCATGTCATTTATTTGAATCTGACTGTTCAAGATCATACGATTGACACAACTTCTATGTTGATCACTCGATTAAATCAACATCAAATGATTCTTGAAAAAACATGAATGAACAAAATTGACCTAGTAATTGATATGCAGATTGATTCTCTTCAATTTTCGAATTTCATCTCTAGTCAGAAATTGATTGTTCTATTCTCAAGCAACAAGATAATCACGAAGCAGAAGAGTTTGACTTCTACTCAAATACTAAAGAGATTTATCTCTTCTGTCATCACTCAACTCAGCGAGAAGTCATCTTCATACAGTAAAATTGTCAAATCATTTAATTCAGTCAACTTCGCTTCGTCTTTCAATTCAATGAACATAGCAATGATAGAGACTGCAGCATATAAATCACTAGTCAAATAATTGAATGTGACTACTTTCGCGATCATTGTCACGAAAATCGATCGACTTCTAAAAACAGCTAGAAATAAATCAGAAGACGTAAATCTACAAAAGCTTTCACATGAAAAGATCTTGAAAGAAGTCAAAGCTAAGCTTTCTTCGAAATATCATGACTATCTAAACATGTTTGATTGAGCGATGATTGATCAACTATTTTCTCATCACTTCTATGATCATAAAATTGAGTTGATCAATAAGAAAACATTTTCTTGAAGTCATCTCTATCATATGTCTGATTACAAGCTTCAAAAGATGAAGAATTATCTGATCAAGCATCTGAATAAAGACTTTATATCTTCTAGCTCAGCTTCATACGCTTTGCTCATACTATTCATTGAAAAGAAAGATGATAGCTTGCGTTTCTGTATAAATTACAGAAAGCTCAATGCTTTGATCAAATGAGATCATTATCTCTTATTGCTAATAGATGAAACTCTTGCTCATATTCAAGATAGCAAATATCTGACTTGATTAAACATCATTGTCATCTTCAACAAACTACATATGCATTCAAGCAACGAAGATTTGACTATCTTTATCATCTCTTTTGATTTCTACAAATATCACGTGATGTCTTTTGAATTAATTAACAATTCAACTTTCTATCAACACTATATGAACGACGTGCTATTTAACTATCTTCATCAGTTTTGTCAAATTTATTTAGATGACATTATCATCTACAGCAAAATATTGAATGTCATGATGTCAGATCATCATCTTAGTTTAAAGCATAAAGCATGTCATTAAATCAATTTAATATCATTGATATTTTAGAAAGTCTTGATTCATTGAACTAAGTCACTAATCTAGTCATCATCATTTTAGTCTAGTCACATCAAAATCTGTTTCATGTCTTTGCAATCTTAAGTCATAAAACTGCTGCTCAGTTTTAACATTACTCAATTCATGTATATAAAAGTTGAATTCTCGCTCTTTTCTTTCACTTCTTGTCTTTTGTCTTGTACATTATTTGATGTATTGTTCTGTATCTAGTTCAAGTAATATAATAATCAATTCTTTATATTAATAAAATCTCTAGTTCAGTTTAGTCTCTGACATTACAAAAGATCTACACTTTCTGCAACATTTTTATATGTTGAAATCTTATCTAATTATTCTTTCGCTCAAATAAAGTCATCTCACAATTTCTCAATCAATGATGAGCGTGTTGTTGAACAGTTCACTCAAAGTGTGATCGAAAATTCAGTTAAGATCTTTCGTGCAATGCAAGAGCTTCAAAATCAAGTTTGACAACATGATGTTATCACTTCATTCTTGTTCATCGTTTTCAGTTCTTCAATTTATATAGAGTTGAATTCTCAGTTTCTTGCAATGATAACTCAGATCATTGTACAAATCTTGAACAATCAATCTTTTTTCATCATTCATCTCTCTGTGAACTTTGTCGCTGTCATCATCGCTTCTAGATTCAAGAAGCTTCTCAACATATCTGAGTATGAGAGAAACAAAGATCGATTGAATGCATGAAAGCAGAGTCTGATACAACGCATAAACTTAAATGATGATCATTATTTCTCTCATCGAGTCAAGATCATTTATGTCGAGTCATGACTCATCATAGATAAGAAGATTCACAATCTAATAAATCAATATCGAGTTAATGATCTTTGTATCATTTTCATCTTTGCAGATTGATGACACAAGTTGCATCATTATTGCAACAATTCTTTTAAAACAGAAGATGTTCATTTATATCTTTGTGAAACTCTGAAGCAAGACATGAATAGCTTTGTTGATTACTACAATCTTTTCTATCAAAAGAAAAAATGTTCTTTGATGAAAGATTTCTCATTGATTGACTGCATGAAGCGCAATGTCAATTATTTCACTCAAGTCATCATTTTCTTCTGATGAAATCTTAATGAAACTCAATTATTCATCTTTCATCAATGAATTCAAGCATTCTCTGACATCAACAAAAAGCTTTAACAGCTTAAACATCATCAATCTTGCTTCGTCTTCATCATTGTCTCATTCATTAAAGTCAAGAGTGTTTCTGCATTGATTAGTAATTCTTTGAATTCAAGAATCATCATTTCTGTGACTGTTGTTTCAACAGTATCTTCATCTCTTTCTTTCTCATTTCTTGATAAATCAATGAATCTAAGTTTTGTCATTATCATCGTTCAAGATAAGATTTTGATTGTTTTTGAGATCAAGAAAATCTGCAACAAGTGAAAGCTGTGTTACTATTGCAAATTGCGACATTTAAGTAAAATTGCTAAAGAATGCTCAAATAAGAAGCTTTTCACTCTGCATATCATGAATGTTTACAACAATGATGTTGTCAATATAAATAAAGAAGTCTTGCTGTTTGTGAAAAAAGTCTAGTTTCTGAGCTAAGTCACGCTTAAAGATCTGTATACATATCATCTTGTCTATTAGTTTCAATCTTTTCACTCTCACTTCAATCATATAGAAAGTTTTCTGCTAAATCTGTCTTGAAACTCTTTGAATTCAATTTGACATTCAAAGATAGTCACATGATAGTATTTTGTATTCTACGTCAAGCTCAATTTAGAGTTTTCGTTCTCGCTCTGATTGATAGTGAAGTCTTAACTTATGTCTTTATGAATAAATTCTTCACGCAACAACATCATCTTTTCTTGCATCAATTAATTCACTCTTGCAGACTTTAAGAATTTGATGATCAAATCGCTTTAATTGATGACATTACTCATGTTGTTGAAATCACAATGATTCTTGATGAACACATCGAAAGATTATTCTTCTATGTTACTGAATTAAGTCAGTATCTCATCATCATGAGTTTGTCATGACTTCATCATCACGTCATTAATGTCAATTTTGAGCACAATATTCTTATCTTGTCTTTCTTCTTCTGTCTTAATCATTGTTGTTCATTTCTCGTTAAGATCTATGATCTTAATCAACAAGAAGAAAATTTCTCATTCAAAGTTAACAAAGTAGCTTTCTCTCAGTCTCACTCTCAATTCACTCACAAGAAGCAACTCAGTTCACAAATCATTCACAAGAAGCAATTCAGTCTACAAATCATTCATAAGAAGCAATTCAGTTTACAGATTGCTCACAAGAAGCAATTCAGCATTCAGTTTGCTTGCAAGAAGCAATTTAGTTTCTCATTCACTCAAAAGAAGCAATTCAGTTTTCAGTTCACTTGCAAGAAGCAACTCAGTTTTCAGTTCACTTGCAAGAAGCAATTCAGTTCTCAATTTACTTGCAAGAAGCAATTCAGTTTTTCGTCTGCTCACAAGAAACAAACTTCGTTCAGTCTTGTCTCTCATCTGAAACAAGAAGCTTTTAATCAAATTTTTCAAATCATTCAAAAAGAATACTCATTAAAAATCAAGTGTCAAAATTCTTTCTTTTCTAGAACTTCTGTTGTTCTTTAAGCAGATCAATTCAATTAATCTTTTATACAACTTAACATAGTTGAGTTAAAAGTTTGAAGCTTTGATCATGCTGCTCATGTCAAAGACATTGAAGTGTTTAGCGTCATTCTAAAGAAAATCGATGTTTTCTTGAATCTTGAGTTAATCTCGTCTTTTAGTTCAGATTCTGATGAGTCAAAATCACGTCATGTAACTTTGACTGTTCATTCAAAGAAAAGTTCAACTCTTGCTCAGTTCTTGTCTTATTCTTAAGATAGTACATATGATAAAAATCTTCATCTGAATCTTCATCAAATGAAAAAGAAATTTCATTTGACTGCATTCACGACACAAGAAGATCTTAAAGTCTATCAACAAAGTAAAAACGTTGATTCAGTCACAATTTTATTATTCAAATATTTCAAGTTTCTAAACATCTTCTTTAAGAAGAACGTCGATATCTTATCTTTGCATCAAGCTCATAATCATGTCATACATCTTAAAGAAGATGCTCAATTCTCAGTCTTCGCTTTGTACAACATGAGTCGTGATGAAATTCTAGAACTTCATCGTTATCTGAATGAGAATCTGAGCAAAGATTTTATTCAAGTCAGTCACTTTCAGACGATCATCTCTGTTCTCTTCGTCAAGAAACTTAAAGAAGAACTTCACTTTTGCGTGAACTATTGAGATCTGAACGCTATTACAGTTAAGAATTGATATTCTCTGTCTCTGATTTCAGAAATGTTGAATCATTTAAGTTGAGCTAAAATCTTTATCAAGCTGAATATTATCTCTGCGTTCAATCGACTTTGAATCAAAGAAGAAGATGAAGCTCTCATTATTTTTCACACTTGATTTGAATTATTCAAGTATTTAATCATGCTCTTCAATTTATGTAATGAGTCTGTCTCATTTCAGAAGTATATCAACAATACTCTTTGCAAACATTTAAATAAGTTCTGTACAGCTTATTTGAATGACATCTTGATCTATTTCAACAATAAACTCAAGCACAAGATTCATGTCAAACTCATTTTGCAAAAGCTGTAAGAAGCAAATCTTCAAACAAATATAATCAAATGCAAGTTTCACATCACTCAAGTCTTGTATCTAAAATTGATAATCATCATTAAAGAAGTTAAGATGAATTCTTTTAAGATAAACATCATTGTCAACTGATTTATCTTGATCAACATTAAAGACGTTCAAAGTTTTCTAGATTTCGCGAACTTCTATAGAAGATTCATCTATGACTATAGTAGAATAGCTATCTCGCTCATTCATCTCATCAGAAAAGATGTTTTCTTTGTCTGATTTCAGAAATGTCAGATTGCATTCAACATTCTTAAGAAAGTCTTCACTTTCAAGATTATTCTTCGTCACTATAATTCAGATCACAAGATTGTGATAGAAATCAATGTTTCAAACTATGTGTTCAAAGACATTCTTTTTCAGTACGATGAGAATGAGATTCTTTATTCTTGCTCTTGATGTCTTCAACATCAAAGTCATAAAGCTTCAGTCACAAATCATCACTTTAGATTCAGTTCAGTTACATTTGTTTTCAATTATCTCAGCACTCTTGCAAATTTTAACTTTCATGAATCTAGAAATTGAAGAATTCAATGTTGAAAACATCAAGTCTCAGCTAGATCAAGACATTTTGAATCTTGATGAAGATTCTGCTGACATTCTCACTCAGACATTGTAAAAGTAAGTTGAAATCAATGATAAATTTGCAGCTCAGATAATTGAAGTGCTTTGCAATGAAGCACGACATCACAACAAGATTTCTCTAATTGAGTGTGAAGAACATGAGAATCATCTGTACTTTCAAGAAAGAAAGTACATGCTTAACTTAAATAAACTACGTCTTTGTATCATTCAGCTCGCTCATGATAATGTCGTTGATAATCACTCAGAAAGAGCGAAAAGCTATGAACTGATCAGTTGAATTTATTGATGATCAAACATTTATAAGTATGTTCAACGCTTTGTATGAAACTGTCACGTGTGCACACGTTTCAAGCTCTTTAAACAATGAACTCAAGAATAATTGCATTCTCTTTTAATTCTTGAACGTCGTTAATGTGATGTCTTCATGAACTATGTAGATTCTTTATCGCTCAGTATCTTCATAAATATCACATATAAATATGTTCTAGTCTTCGTTGATTGTCTTATCAAAATGAGACATTTAGTTCTCATTACTTTTATGAAAGTTGAAGAAGTTATCAACTGCTTTTATGCTCATGTTTGAAAACATCATGATTTACTCAAGTTCTTTATGTTTAATCAAGACATACAATTCATCTTCAATATCTGAAAGCATATGTGTAAAATGCTGAAGATAAATGCTAAGTTATCAATGATGTATCACTCTGAGATCGATGATTAAATCGAGAGAGTCAATGTCATCATGAAGCATTATCTTCAAGTCTTCGTCAACTACATGCAGAATGATTGAGCTAAGTGACTTTCTGAAGTTAAATTCATCATCAATAATGCATCATCATTAATCACTTTAGCATCATTCTTCTTGATCAATTCAAATCAGAACTTACGTTTAAACTTCAAGTTTTCTGAGTCTCTGCTCAAGAATCTTACATCTCAAGCTTGAAACAAGTTAATCAATGTTGAAGAGTTCATCAAGAAGATGAATAAATTAACTGAGCATCTACATGATGAGATGCTTATAGCTCAGATCATTTATGAATTCAATGTTAATCTCTCTCGTCGTTCTTGTTTTAAATACTTCGTCGAAGATAAAGTCTGACTGAATGTTTGCAATTTCAGCATCACTCATCTTGTTATCAAGTTAAATGATTATAATATTGACTTCTTCAAAATCAAGCATGTTTTTAAAAACAATTCTCTGATTATTGAGTTAAATCTTTCAGCATTCATGAAGATTTATTCAATCTTTCATGTTACTCTTTTGAGTCATATCACAAGTGATTTTCTCTCAAATCAACATCAGAAACTTCAAGAACTCATTATTGTCAAGAATGACAAAAAATTCTGATATGTAAACAACATACTAAACTTCAAGCGTGATAAATGCTATAATTCATCTTTGCTCAAGTAATACATTGATTGAGAAGATCACTTTTCTACTTGAAAGTCTTTTCATCTTCTGAATAATTGTGAGTAAACACTTAATAAATATCATTTCGTCAATTTTGTCGTTGAAGAATCACATGTACTGTCATGTGTGATGTTTCAATGTCAATGTCAAGAACTTTAAGTTCAATCTTCATTGTTTTAACTCAGCTCAAATTTGATTCAGATGTTGTCTAGATCTGACTTAAACATTTTGTTTACATTTAATTCAGATGTGATTCAGTGTCAGAATCGTGTCTAATACAGTCAATCAAAGATAATCAAATTGACAGATGTTTAATCTTTAAAGATAACTATAACTGAATATTAAGAATACAGAAGAAACTGAGTATCAGAGCTTTTATATATACTAATATTCAGAGACTGCGCTCGACTTAAAGAGAACAAGATGACGCAGATAAAGATGTGATGTAGAATGATGATGAAAAAGAAATGTTTGATAACATAAAAAAGATGTTGAAAAAACAAAGAGACTTGAATAAAGACTTGAATAGAGACGCAAACTAGTTTTAATTAATTCGCAAAGTAAGCGCTAGTGTACTTTGTGAATTGATTAAAGTTTCAGTCTTGTCAGTCTTATGATCTTAATACACTCATAACATTATCTTTCTCTTTGAAAATTCATGTTTGCATGAATGTAGTCTGTTTACTGACTCACTTTTCGCTTTATTGTCAGTTGTTTCGTTTATTTAGCGCGATTTATTTAAGTGTAACGTATGAAATTCATTTAAAACTTTCTCAAAGTCATTGAATTCTTCTTTATTAACATAGTATCAATCATCATCTTTATCTAGATCTTTTCATTTGACTTTGTACTGCATTCAATCTCAATAGCGTCTGAATTTCAGTATGTTATTTATCTTTCAATGTTCTTCATCTTTGATAGTGATTAATCTGAGTGATTCAATATGCTGATCTGACAAAGAATC
>JAABUS010006657.1_pt1 | contig 13866 bp, 13 predicted proteins | sample 5560161 | NCBI WGS metagenome assembly JAABUS01 (sample SAMN10711885, study PRJNA513376) | rock metagenome | isolation source: Antarctica rocks | place: Antarctica: Victoria Land, Trio Nunatak nord | collected 2016-01-04 | reverse complement strand
CTGGTCGTCGGCGGCGCGGGTTACATCGGCAGCATCTGCACAGAGCTGTTGCTGGATGAGGGGCATCGCGTCGCTGTCTTCGACAACCTGACGGAAGGCCACCGCCGCGCTGTCGATCAGCGGGCTGAGCTGTTCGAAGGCGACCTCAGCGAGCGCACCGCCCTTGATGCGGCACTCGTTCGCTTTCGACCCGATGCGGTGATGCACTTCGCCGCGAGCGCTCTGGTCGGCGAGTCGATGATCAACCCGTCGAAATATTTCCGGAACAACGTCGCGAACGGGCTGAACCTGCTGGACGCGATGATGGACGCGGACGTGAAGCGGCTGGTCTTCTCATCGACTTGCGCCACCTTCGGCCCGCCGGCACGGATCCCGATCGACGAGACGTTGCCGCAGCATCCGATCAATCCTTATGGGGAGTCGAAGCTGGCGTTCGAGCGCATCCTGCATTGGTACGACCAGATCCATGGGCTCCGGTTTGTGGCGTTGCGCTACTTTAACGCCGCGGGCGCATCGAATCAGTTCGGGGAGGATCACCGAATCGAGACTCACTTGATTCCGAACGTGCTGAAGGTTGCACTCGGGCAAAAAGAGCACGTCGAGATTTACGGCACTGACTACGACACGCCGGACGGCACCTGCATCCGTGATTACATCCACATCATCGACCTATCGTACGCGCACCTGCTCGCGTTAAACGCGCCGAAGAGCGAATTCTACAACATCGGCACTGGCGGTGGATCGAGCGTGCGAGAAGTCATCGATTCGTGCCGGAAGATCAGTGGTCGCGACATTCCGGTGATCGAAAAGCCGCGCCGCGCGGGCGATTCGCCGCGGTTGATCGCGTCATCAGCAAAGATCAAAACTGAGCTCGGTTGGACGCCGCGATACCAGCAGCTCGACGCGATTGTCGAGAGTGCCTGGAAGTGGCATCAGAAATTTCCGGACGGGTATGGCGATTAAGCCGCGTCGACGAGCCACAGGTCAAAAACAAAACGCCCGCGGAAACACGTTCCGCGGGCGTTTTAAGTTTAAACTGCCAGGGCCTTACTTAGTGGCTCGTAGTCGTGGTGGTGGTAGTTTCTTTCGTGATCTCAGCCACCGGCTTCTGCACCGTGATCTTCGAAATCACCATGCGATCGCCTTCCTTCACGTAGGTGTACTTCACGGGGAGGTCGGGACGAAGCAGCTTCATGTCGACCGTCGCGCCCGTAGGATCAACGACCGTGGTGCTCTTCGTGTAGTAATACTTCGTTGGCGAGCCGCCCGCGTTCATCGTAATGTAGTCAGACCCTGGTGTGTAGGTCGTGATTGTGCCTGTGCCATCGAGAGTGCTCGTACTTGCAGTGACACCAGTGGTGCCGCCGGTTGTCGTCGTCGCGCTCACGCCTGCACCCGTGCCGGTGGTCGAGGTTGTCGTTTCCTGCGTGGTTGTCTGAGCGAAAGCGGTGGTCAATGCCATTGCGCTCACTGCCCCTGTTGCCAGCAATTTGATAAGTCTGTTCTGTTTCATGTTTGTCCTTTTGTTTGGTTAAACGGATGGTCTCCGCTGTGCAGACATCCGACTGTTCCGGGCCGGAGCTTATTCAATTAACATCCTCTCTTCGTGCTTTGGTGCTGATCCGGTTGCATGGCGCGCGGCGGCTGCCGCGCCGACGAGGCTCTGGTTGATGCAAGCGCTACCCGGCTTCCGTGACTTCCTCCCCGGCGATTGTGCTGTGAGGAATTACATCTTCGCGCAATGGCGGGAGGTTTCGCGGCGTTATGGCTTTGTCGAGTACGACGGTCCGTTGCTCGAAGATCTGGAGCTGTTCAAGAAAAAATCAGGCGAAGAGATTGCGAAGCAGCTCTATGACTTTACCGATAAAGGCGGACGCGCCGTAGCGTTGCGCCCGGAGATGACGCCGACACTGGCGCGGATGATTGCGGCCGCGCATCGCGAGTTTCGCAAGCCGATGAAGTGGTTCTGCGTCCCGCAGATGTTTCGCTACGAGCGCCCGCAACGCGGCCGGTTGCGCGAGCATTATCAATACAACGCAGACATCATCGGCGAGTCGGCAATCGAAGCAGATGTGGAGCTGATCGCGGTTTGCATCGATGTGCTCCGAAGCTTCGGATTCGGCGCGGACGATGTTGTGGTGCGGATCAGCGATCGCGAATTCTGGGTCGATTTTCTACGCGAACTCAACGTGCCGGAAGATCGCTGGCAGGAGACGCTCGAGATCATCGACAAGAGCGAACGCGAACCGCGCGAAAAAACCGCAGCACGGCTGGGCCCGTTGGCGAAGTCGGTGATCGGGGTTCTTGATGGCGGCGGACGAAGCGACAAGCTCGACCGGTTGATCAGTGGCCTGTGGCAGCGCGGTCTCGCAGACTTCGCGAGGGTGGATCTCGGGATTGTGCGAGGGCTCGCTTACTACACCGGCATCGTTTTCGAAGCGTTCGATCGCGGAGGGAAGCTGCGCGCGATCGCCGGCGGCGGACGCTACGACCACCTGGTCGCGCAGCTCAGCGACGGCGCAGCCGCGCTGCCGGCGCTCGGTTTTGCGATGGGCGACGTAGTGCTCGGTGAGCTCATTCGCGAACACCCGGCAGCACGCGCGAAAATGGAAACCGCTGTCGCGGGGGAGCAGAAACTCGACACCTATATAGTGATCGCGAAGGAAGAGCGACGCGCCGACGCGATCGCAGCCGTCCAGGCGCTGCGCGATCAACATTATCGCGTGGACTACGCACTCGCTCCCACAAAGGTCGGCAAGCAGTTCCAGAATGCGGAGCAGCTCGGCGCGCAATGGGCGATTCTGTTCGGCGACGAATGGCCGCAGGTGAAAGTGAAGAATCTCGCGACCCGCGAGGAGCAATTGGTCGCGCATGAAGAGTTGCTTGCGCACCTTTCGGCGTCCGCCAGTTTGTCGTCCCGCGGCAGCTGACGCAGCAGCTGTTCGCGCCTAATGACATGTATCGCTCCCATCATTGCAGCCAACTGCGCGCGTCCGATGTCGGGACAACAGCGAAGCTCGCCGGCTGGGTCCACATCCACCGGAATCTCGGCGGCGTCGTCTTCATCGATCTGCGCGACCGCGAAGGCCTCACGCAGGTTGTTTTTCGTCCTGAAGAAAACCTGGCCGTGACGGAGCTCGCGCGCACGCTCGGCCAGGAGGATGTCATCGAAGTGTCCGGGGTCGTGGCGGCGCGGATTGATGCGAATCCGAATCTGCCGACGGGCGAGATCGAGCTGGTCGCGGACGAACTGCGCATCCTGAACCGCGCCGGAGTGCTGCCGTTTCCGATCGAAGGCGGTCCGGCGAACGAAGATCTACGGCTGAGTTATCGCTACTTCGACCTGCGGCGGCCGCAGATGACGTGCAATCTGCGGATGCGCCACCGCATCACGAAAGCGACCCGCGATTACCTCGACGAGCAGGGTTTCGTCGAAATCGAAACGCCGATTCTGTCGAAGAGCACGCCGGAAGGCGCGCGCGATTTTCTCGTCCCGAGCCGCATCACGCCTGGCAAGTTCTACGCGTTGCCCCAGGCGCCGCAGCAATACAAACAGCTGCTCATGGTGGGCGGCATTGAGAAGTATTTCCAGATCGCGCGGGCGTTTCGTGACGAAGATCTGCGCGCCGACCGTCAGCCGGAGTTCACGCAGATCGATATCGAGGCGTCGTTTGTCGTAACGGAAGACATCTTGACGCTCGTGGAAGGAATGCTGGCGGCGATCTTCCGAGCGTCCCGCGACGTCGAGATCACGACGCCGTTTCCGCGGCTCACCTATCGCGAGGCAATGGACCGGTTCGGCAGCGATAAACCGGACCGTCGATTCGAGATGCAGCTCGTCGATCTCGCGGACGTGTTCGCGGGGAGCAGTCTCAAAATGTTTCGCGGCGCGCTCGATGCCGGCGGCGCGGTGAAGGCGATCAACGCGAAGCAGTTCGCCGGCCTTACGACTGGTCAGATGGAAGATCTGACCACGATCGCGAAACTTCACGGCGCGAAGGGGCTGGCATTTATCAAGACCGAGAACGGCGAATGGAAATCGCCGATTGTGAAATTCTTCACGCCGGAGGAGCGGGCTGCGCTGAGGCAAAAACTCGCCATCGAAGAAGGCGATCTCGTCCTGTTCGCCGCCGACAAATGGGAGGTCGTCTGCGAAGTGCTTGGCCGGCTGCGGCTGCGCGTCGCGGAATTGCGAAAGCTGACGGACAACTCCGAAGCTCTCGATTTCCTCTGGGTGACGGAGTTCCCGCTGATGGCGTTCGATACGGCCGAAAACAAGTGGAACGCGGTGCATCATCCGTTCACGCGACCGAAGGCTGAGGATGTTCCGCTGATCGAAGCCGGCGAGTTTGGAAAAGCCCGGGCCGAGGCGTACGACGTCGTGCTGAACGGGGTCGAAATTGGTGGCGGGAGCATTCGTATTCATGAACCGGAACTGCAGGCGAAGATGTTCGCCGCGCTCGGCGTGAGCGAAGAAGATCAGCAAACGATGTTCGGCCACATTCTGCGGGCTTTTCGCCTCGGCGCGCCGCCGCATGGCGGGATTGCGATGGGGCTGGACCGACTGGTGATGCTTATTTGCGGCGAGCAAAGCATCCGCGAAGTGATGGCGTTCCCGAAAAACCACCGCGGCATCGACCTGATGTCGCAATCGCCGAGCGAAGTGGACGCGCGTCAGTTGCACGATCTCGGCCTGAAGTTATCAGAGAAGAAGCATGAGTGAGGGCCTTCATCCCGTGCAGGTTGCTGCTCTGCGAAAGATGACACCGGCGCGACGGCTCGAGCTCGGAATGGGATTCATCGAGGAAATGCGCGAATTGCGGGCGGCGATGTTACGAGCGGAACATCCTGACTGGACTCCCGAACAGGTGACGCAGGTTTTGCGCGCGTTTGTCCTGCATGCCGGCTCCTAATCCACTCGCGATTTTTGCTCCGCGTCTGAATCAAATCGGCTCGCGTTGGATGGCTGTCGGATCAATCGCCTCCAGCGCATATGGCGAATTCCGCGCCACAAATGATATCGACGTTATCCTCGTGATCGACCGCGATGCTGCGGTCGCGATTGGTGCTGCGTTTCCTGAAACCGAATTTTACTGTCCGACGATTGATGTGATCAAAGTGGAGGCTGGTCGCGCTCAGCGCGGGCATTTTAATCTCATTCACCATGAAACGGGCTTCAAAGCGGACGTGTACGTGGCAAACGGCGAGCCGCTGCAACTCTGGGCATGGAATCAGCGGCGGAAAGTCGAAGTGGCCGGAGCGACGGCCTGGATAGCTCCGCCAGAATACGTGATCATCGGCAAGCTCGAATTCTATCGCGAAGGCGGCAGCGAAAAACACCTGCGCGATATCCGCGGAATCCTCGCTGTCACCGATGTGGATCGCGCACTTGTCGAAGCCGAAGTTGCTGCTCGCGGTCTGCAGGACTCGTGGATTCTCTGCCAGGGCAATATTTAGCACCGAGCGGGTCGATCGGGGGGCGCTAAACAGCAGCGTGGTCCCAGTAGCAGAGGCCCGGGAATGCGTGCTCGCGCCCTGCCTCGCACGCCCGTTTCGCTAGGGGAAACTGCCATTTTTGATTTGACGCATGCGAGTGAAGCGGCATCATGTCGCCCTTGCTGGCCAGCCGCGTCAGTGAGGGCGGAACAGTCGTTATGCATGGAAGCGTTGGATATCTCATTTGGACCATTTGCTACCTGAGCGTGCTGGTAGGACTCTCCGCGTACGGGATTCATCGCTACTTCATCATCTACCTTTTTCTGAAGCATCGGAAGAACGCGGTGCGGCCAATGACGCATTTCGAACAGCTGCCGAAGGTCACGATGCAGCTGCCGATTTTCAACGAAGTGTACGTCGTCGAGCGGCTCCTCAAATCGGTAAGCGAAATCGATTATCCGCGCGAGCTGCTGCAGATCCAGGTGCTCGATGATTCCACCGACGACACGAAGGAGCTGACGGCAGATTGCGTCGAAGAGCTGCGCGGGCGTGGGCTGAACGTGGAATTGATCCAGCGCGTTGACCGGACTGGCTTTAAGGCCGGCGCGCTTGAGATCGGGCTGGAAACGGCGCATGGTGATTTTGTCTGCATCCTTGATGCCGACTTCGTGCCGCAGCCGGATTTGTTGCAGAAAACGATCCACTTCTTCACCGACCCAAAAGTCGGTATGATTCAGACGCGGTGGGGCCATCTCAACCGCGGCTACTCACTCCTGACACGCGTGCAGGCGATGTTCCTCGATGGTCATCTACTGCTCGAGCAAACCGCGCGCAGCCGGAGCGGGCGCTTCTTTAATTTCAACGGCACCGCCGGACTATGGCGAAAATCGTGCATCGCCGAAGCCGGGGGATGGCAGCACGACACGCTCACCGAAGATCTCGACCTGAGCTACCGCGCGCAGCTGGCGGGTTGGAAGTTCATCTTTCTCTCAGACGTGATTACGCCAGCCGAGTTGCCGGTCGACATGAACGGCTTCAAGTCGCAGCAGCATCGCTGGACGAAAGGCTCGATCCAGACGTGCAAGAAATTGCTGCCGACGATCTGGCGTAGTGAGCTGTCATTCCCGCTGAAACTCGAAGCGACAGCTCACCTGACATCGAACTTCGCATACCTGCTCCTCGCCTGTCTTTGCGTGCTCCTGCACCCGTCGATCGGCGGTCCGCAGAGTGGCTGGATACGGATGCTACTCGTCGACGTGCCGATTTTCCTGACCGCTTCGTGTTCGGTCGCAGTGTTCTACATCTGCGCCCAACGCGAGCTCCACCCGCGCACGTGGATGAAGGAGATTCTGCTCCTCCCTGCCCTCCTGGCGCTGGGCGTAGGACTCTCCCTCAATAACGCCCGTGCGGTACTCGAGGCAGTGTTTAATCATAAGTCCGAGTTTGCCCGCACGCCGAAGTATGGAATTGAACGGAAGAAGCAGCCCTGGCGCACGTGTAAATATATGCCGCTCAAGTCGCTGCTGCCGATTGTGGAGATGGCGTTCGCGGTCTACTTTACGTATTTCGTATGGTTCGCGATCACCCACCATCAATATCTATCGGTGCCATTTCTCGCGATGTTCCAGATCGGATTTCTTTACGTTTCCCTCAGCTCACTCGCTCAGTGGTGGCCCAAATTAAGCTTTGGTAATAATCCGCCCGCGGAAGTCACGATTCCTGCGTGACAATCTGAATAGATTTAAGTAAAAAGGTAACGATGTTCCGGCCCTCATTTCTCGCTCTTGTGTCCATTCTGTGCGCTTCCGCGCTGCAGGCGCAATCCACACCGGAAATAAAAAACGAAGTCGTTGTCAGCGTACGCGAGCAGAAGCTGATCCTTCTGCAGAACGGCGCAAAAATTGCGACCTACCCAGTCTCAACGTCGAAGTTCGGACTTGGCGATGCCCGGGGCAAAATGACGACTCCCCTCGGCGCGATGGCGGTTGCCCAGAAGATCGGCGATCACGCTCCTCAGGGCGCGGTGTTTCATAACCGTCGCTACACGGGCGAAATTCTCCCGCCGAACGCGCCTGGCCGCGACCCGATTGTCACGCGCATCATCTGGCTGCGCGGGCTACAGCCTTCGAATTCGAATGCGTTTGCCCGCTGCATCTACATTCACGGCACTGCGGAGGAACGGACAATTGGGCGGCCGGTCAGCTACGGTTGCATTCGGATGACATCCAAAGACGTGACCGCGCTCTATAGCCAGCTGCCGGTGGGCGCCGTCGTGCAGGTGGTTCCGGATAAGTTGCCTCGCGTGCCTAACGCAAAGGTCATCTATAAGTACATGGCACCTGATGCGCCGGTGGAGGTTGGCCGGCCGGCGGTTGCTCACACGTCGTCGCAAACTGTCCCGACAAAAAAAAGCGCCTCGGCTGGTTCGCGTCTGAAGCGCCGGGGTAGCGCCTAGCATCGCGCTCAGATGCCCGGCGGCGGTTGACAATTACTTGTCTCGCCGCGAACCTGCCCGCCCTCGAACTCTACGCCTTTCCACTCATGGCCAACACCAAATCCGCCGCAAAACGCTCGCGCCAAACGACGAAACGCTCTCTCCGTAATCGCAGCGTTCTTACGCGCCTGCGCAAAATGCAGAAAAGTATCGCCGGTGCGCCCGGCGAGAAAGACGAGAAAACGGTGCGCAGTCTAATCTCGGCAGTCGACAAAGCGGCGAAACGCGGAATCATCCACCGGAACGCGGCCAGACGCCGCAAGGCGCGTCTGAAAAGCGCGTTACGCTCAACTGGCAAGGCGGCGGCTCCGACGCCAGCGGCTCCTCCTGCAGAAGAGCCGGCTTCGGTGTAGATCCAGCCTTCAGCGGTGCTGACAGTCAACCGGCCGCTGTCGCAGTGCACGATCGGCCGTGACACCGGTGGCGGCATTCCGCGTTCCTCTAGAAAGCGCATTGCATATCGTGCAGGACGGTAGAAAATTCACCCCGATGATTCCGGCTCTTCTCCTCGTTCTCTCGGCGGTCGCCTATCGCATTATCATGGGATTGTTCGTGCATTCCGACGCGACATGGCTCGCGAATTTCGCGCCGCTCGCCGCGATTGCGCTTTGCAGCGCGGCATACTTCCCGGCCCGCTACAAATTCACCTTGCCGCTGCTCGCGCTGTTCGCCTCTGATGTGGTTCTGAACATCCATTACGGTGCCTCGCTCCTCGACCCGCTGATTTTCGGCCGCTACCTGGCGCTGGTTGTCGTTGGACTTGTCGGGCTCGCGCTGCAGCACCGCGCCTCGATCAAAATTCTGTTGCCCGCTTCGATTGCCGGATCAGTAATTTTCTACCTGATCACCAACGCCTTCTCGTGGCTCAGCGATCCGGGCTACGTCAAGAATCTCGCCGGATTCGTTCAGGCGCTCACCACCGGCCTGCCGGCATATAGCGCTACGCCGACCTGGATGTTCTTCCGCAACTCGCTCGCGAGCGATCTTTTCTTCACGTGTGTCTTCGTCGCCTGCATGCATTTCGGGCGAAGCACGGAACGCGCAGCAGTTGCCGCCACGCTCCCGCGTCCCGCGTAATCCGGCATGTCGGCGCCGGGGCTACGCGACGAAGTCGAGATGCTCTCGCTGATGCTGTTGATCCGGCGTTTCGAGGAACGTGCGAGTCAGCAGTATCAAGCGCAAAAAATCGGCGGGTTTTGCCACCTTTACATTGGTCAGGAAGCTGTCGTCGTTGGTGCGGTCGCGGCAACGCGGCACGATGATTACCTGATCACGGCCTATCGCGACCACGCGCACGCACTCGCCCGGGGAACAAGTCCGAACGCTTGCATGGCCGAGCTCTTCGGAAAGGTGACCGGCTGTTCGGGCGGCCTCGGCGGATCGATGCATTATTTCGACAAGGCAAACCACATGTACGGCGGGCATGCCATTGTCGGAGCCCATGTGCCTCTCGCCGCCGGGATGGCGTTCGCATCCAAGTATCGGAACGAAGATCGCGTGACCCTTTGTTTCTTCGGTGACGGTGCCATCAACCAGGGGTCGTTTCACGAAGCGTTGAACCTGGCGGGCTTGTTCAAGCTGCCGGTCATCTTCATTTGCGAGAACAATCTTTTCGCCATGGGCACGAGCGTCGAGCGTTCGACTTCGCTGAAACAAATCGTCGATCGCGCTGAAGGATATGACATCCCAGGGTTCGTCGTGGACGGAATGAACTTCCGCGAGGTCCGCGACAAACTGTCGGAAGTCGTCGCGTCAATCCGCAAAGATCCGCACCCGGCGTTCGTCGAAATCCGGACTTATCGATATCGTGGCCACTCGATGTCGGATCCGGCGAGTTATCGAACCAAAGAGCAGCTTGAGCAGTATCGGATGGACGATCCGATCACGCGTTTGCGTGCCCAGCTTACCCGGGAAGAAACGCTGACGAACGAGCAATTCGACGCCATGGACAAAGGCGCAAAAGAGGTGGCGCTTGCGAGCGTGAAGTTTGCCGAAGAGAGCGAAGAACCGCCACTCGATAAGCTGTACGATTATACATACACGCCATGAGCGAGATGCGCGAAATCACGTATCGCCAGGCGCTGAATGAAGCTCTGGCCGAGGAACTCGAGCGCGATTCGAGCGTTTTCCTGATGGGCGAGGAAGTCGCGCAGTACAACGGTGCCTATAAAGTCAGCCAGGGTTTACTGGATCGCTTTGGCCCGATGCGCATTATCGACACGCCGATCAGTGAAAACGGCTTCGCCGGAATGGGGGTCGGCTCCGCCATGGTCGGGCTGCGCCCGGTCATCGAGTTCATGACGTTCAGCTTCTCGCTGGTTGCATTCGATCAGGTGGTGAACAACGCGACCAACATGCTCACGATGTCCGGCGGCCAGTTCAACATCCCGATTACATTCCGCGGGCCGAACGGGCCGGCGCACCAGCTTGGCGCGACGCACTCGCACGCTACCGAGTGTTTGTACGCGAATTTCCCCGGGCTTAAAATTTGCACGCCGGCCACGCCGCGCGACGCGAAAGGCTTGTTGAAAACGGCGATTCGCGACAATAACCCGGTGCTCGTCCTCGAATCCGAGCTGCTCTACAGCTCGAAAGGGATGATCGAACCCGCCGATCAGGACCTGCTGATCCCGCTCGGTCAGGCAGAAATTAAACGAGAAGGCGCGGATGTAACAATAATCTGCTACGCGCAAACGGTAGCGCTCGCTCTCGCAGCTGCAGAGGCCTTGGAAGAAGAGGAGATCAGCGCCGAAGTGCTCGATTTGCGTTCCATCAAGCCGCTCGACCTTCAGGCGATTTTGACCTCCGTCACAAAAACTCATCGAGTGGTCATCGCCGAACAGGACCGGCCGTATTGCGGTATTGGCGCCGAGATTTGTTACCGCATCCAAAACGGGATCTTCGACGAGCTGGATGCGCCAGTTGCTCGTGTGAGCCAGGAGGATTTGCCGATGCCGTATAACGAGCGGCTTGAGAAAGCCATCCTTCCGAGCGCGGCGAAAATCATAGCTGCGGTCAAAAAAGTCTGTCACGCCTGAAGAGGAGATAGCCATGCCTGAAATCCAGATGCCGAAGCTGAGTGACACGATGACCGAGGGGACGCTCGTCGCGTGGAAAAAGAAGAAGGGCGATCAGGTCACCGCAGGCGACGTGATTGCCGAGATCGAGACCGACAAGGCGACGATGGAGTGGGAGTCGCCGGAAGACGGCGTGCTCAGTGAAATTTTCGTCGAAGAAGGCGGGAAAGTAGAAGTCGGCCAGAAGATCGCGTTTATCGGCGACAAGGGCGAAGCGACTCCGGCACAAACAAGGAACGCTGGTTCCGCGCCTGCCGAGCAGCCGGCTGAGCCCGCCGCCGCACCGCAGAAACAACCCGCGGAAACCGAGCAACCCGCGCCCGCTGATGAGAAGAACGCGGAAACCGCGCCACCGGAACAGGACCAGCAGACCGCAACCCGGCTGGACACCGGAAAGCCCGAAATGCCGGTAAAGACAGAAGCTGCTCCGCAACAACTGCGTCGTTCCGACGAGGGACGCGTGAAAGCATCACCGCTCGCGCGGCGGCTCGCGGCCGAGCAGGGGCTCGACGTTTCCCTAGTCAAAGGCACTGGCCCGGATGGTCGCGTGACAGAGACGGATGTCCGCGCTGCGATGAAGTCAAAGGGCGGCGCTGCAGCGCCGTCGGTTTCTTCGGAGCGTCCCTCCGAGCCAGCCGGCGGCGCAAAACCGGTTGAAGGGGCGCGGATTCATCTGTCCGGAATGCGCAAAGTGATCGCCGAGCGTCTGGTCGCGAGCAAAGGCCCGGTGCCGCATTTCTACCTCAGCGTGGAAATCGATGCCGGGCCGCTGATGGCTGCCCGCGCCGAGCTTAAAGCGGGCGGTGAGGAAAGCGACACCGCGAAGATCACCGTTAATGATTTCATCCTGAAGGCGGCGGTTGGCGCGGCGGTGAAGGTGCCGAAAGCGAACGCCTCGTTCGACGAAGATGCAATCGTGCAATATCAGGATGTCGACCTCGCCATCGCTGTCGCGATAGAAGATGGATTGGTCACGCCGGTGGTGCGCGCGGCGCAGAAGAAGTCGTTGCGCGAAATTAGCGAAGCGGTCAAAGACCTCGCGCACCGCGCGCGGAACAAGCGGATGAAGCCGGAAGAGTTTCAAGGCGGCACCTTTACGGTCTCGAATCTTGGCGGCTATGGCATCGATTCGTTCTCGGCGATCATCAACCCGCCACAAGGTTTCATCCTCGCGATTGGTGCCGTGTCCAAGCGCCCCGTGGTCGATGACTGCGATCAAATCAGTGTCGGGCACCGAATGGCTATCACGATGAGTTGTGACCATCGTGTCATCGACGGGGCGCTCGGGGCCGAGTATTTGAAAGAGCTTCGGCTTCTGCTCGAGAACCCGACGCTGTTACTAGTGTAGGCACCCGGGATGGAGACTCCGCCGAAGGAAAAGCGTCTTCGGCTGGCGCCCTTTGTAGCGCACGCGACCCGCGGTCTCGTTCGGGATCAGAGCACGCGACGCACCGCGATGTGCGTGTTGCTGGCGGTGGCCGCTCTGATGCTGATTGGCGGTTCGACCGTCTTGCGGGAGCTGCTTGATCCGCACGAACACGTCGCGCGTTTTCTACTGTTCTGGCTGGCGTGCGGCTGGTTAACGGTGACAGCGCTGCTGCTTGCAATGCTGGATCTTTTGCTGGTTCGGGCGCAGGCGCGCGCCGCCCGCAAAGCCATCGCGGACGAGTTTGGGTTGCGAACATCTGCCGATCCAAACCGTCCAACTCAAGACTCGCCAACGAAACGCCAGGACGAATAGTCTTCGCCGTGACGATTGACTCGCGTGCCTCCGCGATACCGCCCGGGATCTGGAAAGCGCGGGAGCAGATGGAGGCTGACGAGCAACACGTGCTTGCGTCGTTCGCTCAGAAATCAGGCGAATCCCGCGGGCGCAAACATGTGGAGCCGCGCCATGCTTACCGGACCGAATTTCAGCGGGACCGCGCGCGAATCATTCACGCAAGAGCGTTCCGCCGGCTTGAGTACAAAACGCAGGTTTTCCTTAACGGGACTGGCGATCACCTGCGCACGCGACTGACGCATTCAATCGAAGTGGCATCGATCAGCCGCACGATTGCACGTGCGTTGTCGCTGAACGAAGACCTCGCGGAAGCGATCGCGCTTGCCCATGACCTCGGACATTCTCCTTTCGGCCACTCCGGCGAGGAGATGCTCGCCGAGTGCATGCGCGAACACGGCGGCTTTGAGCACAACGACCAGAGTCTCCGCGTTGTCGATCTGCTGGAGAATGCGTATCCGAATTTCCCGGGCCTGAATCTCACGTTTGAAGTCCGGGAGGGACTGCAGAAGCACCGGAAGGTAGAGCAAGTTTCCAACTTGCATCCCCGAACGAGCAAGTTGGAAACTTGCACTACGCTGGAAGCGCAGATCGCGAACCTTGCTGACGAGATCACGTATTACAGCCACGATCTGGACGACGCCGTTGATTTTGAAATCCTCGCGCCGGAGCAACTGCAGGAGGTAGCTGTGTGGAAGCGGAGTTGGGAAGCCGTGCAGGAGAAATTCCCCAGCGCCCGCGAGCCGGAACTGCACAAGCTGATTATTCGCGACATCATCGATGTGCAGGTGCGGGATGTAATCATCTCCAGCGCGGGAGCGATCCACAGCGCGGGCGTTGAAAACACAGAGCAGGTGCGACGGCAGGAGCGGCCGTTGATTTGCTACAGTCCCGAGCTGCTCGAGGCGAATCGCGAGCTGCGCCGATTTCTCTACAAGAACGTCTACTACCATCCGCGCGTGGCGGAGGTGAATCGCAACGCGTGCGAAATGTTGCGCAGCGTTTTCGACGCGTATGTGCGCGAGTCGGAGCTGCTCGGTGACGCAGCGAGGGAACGAATCGAACGGGAAGGACTCTAT